>Ga0307378_10000554_pt1 | contig 65156 bp, 53 predicted proteins | sample UN1MG_FD_202238 | JGI IMG/M metagenome (GOLD analysis project Ga0307378, IMG submission 202238) | Soil microbial communities from Risofladan, Vaasa, Finland - UN-1 | ecosystem: Environmental > Terrestrial > Soil > Coastal area > Acid sulfate soil | place: Finland: Risofladan, Vaasa | collected... | reverse complement strand
GGGGTGGCGCCGGGCAGTTTCAGCGGCATCTCGAGTGATCTTGACCTGGGTTTCACGAGTCGCGGGGCGATATATGTCAACGATCCCGGCACAGTCACATGGGACGAGGACGGGACCTTCACGCTGAGAATCAATGATGGCACCCGGCCGTATTCAGACGTCGCTAATCTGAGCCTGCACCTGAGGCGTCTTGTCGGCAGCGACTTCACGGTGTTCGAGGGTCAGACCGGTGGTGGCGAGGCCATTCCCGCAACGGACGCAGGTACGTATGTTTTTGGGGTGGCGCCGGGCAGTTTCAGCGGCATCTCGAGTGATCTTGACCTGGGCTTCACGAGTCGCGGGGCGATATATGTCAACGATCCCGGCACAGTCACATGGGACGAGGACGGGACCTTCACGATGCGTGTGAACCCGGATTTAGGACCATTCAGTGATATATCCGGCCTCGCTTTGTCTCTTCGCCGCATCATTCCGAGCCCGCTGATTGTTCTGGATAACGGTGACTCGGGAAGTGTTGAGATTCAGGTGGACGGAGACCCCGGACCCTGGGACTGGTCTGATTATGCCGACGGATTGGCCATGTCTGCACTGTCCGCGCCTGACACTAGCAATTCGGCTTCAGTAAGAATCAGCTGGGGTGCAGGGGACCTTGTGGGCGGTGAGACCGGCAGCGGCTCACTGACGATTCGGCGCAGTGATCAGTCAGCCCCAGCATCGACAACATCCCTTGCCACGCAAGTGACCGCGGCGGGCTGCTGTATCGGTATGACCGGCAACATCGACGGCGACCCTGAGGAGATCATCGATATCGGCGACCTGACGGCGTTAATCAGCTATCTGTTCATCCCGCCAAACGAAGCTCCAGGCTGCACGGAGGAGGCTAACGTTGATGGCGATGAGGAAGGTATTGTCGACATTGGCGATCTGACGGCGCTGATCGATTACCTGTTTATCAGCCATACGCCCCCGGCAGACTGCCCGTAAGAAGCGTGCAGAGTGACCTGCCCCATATTTCGGTCCAGATTGACAGATAGTATATTGGTTTGGATCGAGCAAGGAGGCAGCCATGGGCCGGAAACGTTACACGGTGGAGGCCATTTTCTGGATGCTGCGGGAGGCCGAGACTGAACTTGCCGGTGGTTCCACGGTCAAGCACGTACCCAAAAGGCTGAGGATCAACGAGCAGACCAACTATCGCTGGCGGAAGGAGTCCGGCGGTCTTGGGGTGGATCAGGCCGGGTATCTCAAGGAGTTTGAGGGCGAGAACGCCCGGCTGACGACGCTGGTCGGTGAGCAGGCCCCGGCGGCATAACCGGCGGCCGCACGAATCCTTGAGACGTGAGGCAATCCAGGAGAGCTGGAATTGATGGTCGCCCGGGCTTCTCACAGTCCTCCGCCGACCGTTTTCCCGGGCTACGATGACCGCTCCGGCGACCGCACCACACGGTAGAGGATACTGAGTATGGCTGTATAATGGCGCTTTACCAGGTTGACAAGGTTGGTGTTTGCCCGAGCACCGGAGATCGGGCTTAACTCCAAACAGACCGTACGCTTAACTACAGACGAATAGAAATCCGGATTCTGACCATCCCATTAAGCAGCAACCAATTGTGCCAGGTGTTCAGCAAGGCTATGAGTCAGAGGATCACACAGCGAGTTGCAGATTTCGTCCAATTGGGGGAGCTTTTCATGAATAGTTGCACCATGGATCACCTTGCCAGGAAGTTGACATCCTTTCCCTTCCAACGCCTTGAGCAGTCCCGTAAATCGAATTTGCGTCTCAAGTGTGATATTGATATCTTGTAAACATCAAGAAAAGATATCGTAGTCTTGATAAGTACAATGATAGAGATATCCACAGCAACACCGCTTTATGAATATCTAAGACTATGCAACCTTAATCCGCTTCCAAAGATAATATTGGACTGCGGGGCAGGATGGGCTAATACCAAACTGTCTCTATTCTATCAGTACGGATATGAAGCATTCGGCCTTGAGATTAGTAAGGAAGCCTTAGATGAGGCAGTTGCATTTTGTACAGAACACGACTATACATTGCATTTTATACACGCTGACATGAGAGATATTCCTTTCGCAGATGAATCATTCAGTTTTGTATACTCCTATAACGCAATTACCTTCATGACTAAGCCTGATATACTACGTTCCATGGGTGAGATAAAGAGGGTATTGAGACCTGGTGGCTTATGCTATGTGAATTTTGACTCGGTAGATGATCCCGATGACCATCCATTTAATCAAAATTCATTTGCTTATCGACTGTTAAAAAGCGAGCGGTTTGCAAAGTATGAAGATAACGAAGCCGACATCTATTTTGGATCATGTGAAATCATCCGTAAGGAAAAAAGACTGATAGAGAAAATCGAAAATGAAAATAAATATATACAGGCATATATTGATTACATTGCCCGGAAAAAGTAGACGTTGGCCGGGTGCCCCACCGCTTGCGGTGGGATCCATACTCCCAGCAGAACCCACCCCGGGGGGTGGGGGCACTGGGCTTTACCGGGTTGACAAGGCCGGCTTTCCGGCGTGAATTGTTCGGCACTAAGTGGGGTTTACTTCCTAATCCGACACCAGCACAGTAAGAGCGGGCCGTGTCGACATGTCGCTTCATTTCGCCAACGTATCGTACGTATTCAATCCTCGGCATACGCTCCTAAAATATGCTTGATTAAAGGGTGTAGTACGTTAGCTTAAACAAGTCCAAGCTCAATTGTCTGAAAACATCCGCTCAGGAAGAAGGATAGTGCAATGTACATTAGAAGTATGATCGCCGTGGTCTGTGTTTTATTGTCTGCTGTCGTTTTGGTATCATCGGTATCCGGTGACGATATCCACGATGCCGTCAAAGCGGGAGATCTAATTGCCGTGCGTGCGATTGTGGATAGTCTGCCAAACGCGGTCAATGCCCCGGATGAGGCAGGAAAGACACCGTTACATCACGCCGTCAGCCTGAACCTCAATGACATCGCGCGCTCCCTGATCGATCACGGGGCTGACATTGACGTGTTCGATCAGGACCTCGAATCGCCACTGCACGATGCAGTTACCGCCGGCAACGCGGAAATGGTCGCATACCTGCTCGAGCAGGGTACGACGACGCTGAACGATACGTCGGCCACCAAACACAACGGCTTTGTCGGCGGATGGACGCCGCTGCACCTGGCCGCCTTGCATGGCTATCCGGAGATCGTGAACCTGCTTCTCGATCAGGGTGCCGATATCGAGGCTCGTGACGGCGTCATGCGGACCCCCCTTATTCTCACGGTCGAGGGCGGGCACATGCCGGTAGTAGAGGTCCTCGCGGAACGGGGCGCCGACATCAATGCCCAGGCGATGCGTCGCTACACCGCCTTGCTGTGGGCGGCACGGAATGGTTTCGAAGAGATGGTGACGTACCTGGTCGATCGGAAAGCCGCTATCGAAGATGACATGCTTGAGCTGGCATTTCAGATGAGCGTGGTTAAGGGCCTGAATAGTCTGTATCAGTACGTTCTGGAATTCGATAAAATAGACGTTGCCCAGGTGGCCGCGCGGGATCCCGGGCTGATACTTCCGGCCTCGGCCGGCGGCTCGGCCGAAATCGTCAGCTCGCTCGCCGAGAATGGCTTCAAGCTTGACCAGACCGACGGCGACGGCTGGACCCCGTTGCACTACGCGGTGTCGGAGGGACGGGTGGATGTGCTGAAGTACCTGGTCGGACAGGGTTTAAGCACAGATGTACGCAACAAGAAAGGAGAATCGGCGTTCAACCTGGCCTCTCGGAAAGGCTATCGTGAAGCCGCTGAGTACCTCGGGTCCAGCGGTGCCGATACGTCCGAGCCGCAGTTCCCCATTCTCGAGGGTCCTTATATGGGGCAGGAGCCACCGGGTGATATGCCGATGATGTTTGCGCCCGGAATCGTCTCCGGTCACTTCCGAGCTCATTCGTCAATTGCCTTTTCGCCCGACACCGCCGAGGCCTACTGGACCGAGATGTCACCCGGGGAAGGGGCAGTGAAAGTGTCGCGCCGCGAGGGCAACCGGTGGTCATACCCCGAAACGGCGGCGATCGAACGGGACCCGTCGTTTTCACCGGACGGCAACCGGCTCTATTTCATCAACACCCGACCGTTCAAACCGGGAGAGGAACCGGGAGGCGACCCGGACGTCAAAGAAGAATACTGGTATATGGAACGGACCGAATCGGGCTGGTCGGAACCGGTATCGGCAGGCGACAACATTAACGTGATCGGCGTCCACTGGCCGTGCTCGGTGGACAAGCGGGGCAACCTGTACTTCTCCGAGTTCTCTGAGAAGATGTACTGCTCCCGGTTCGTGGACGGAGTATATCAGGACCCCGTCCTGCTGACCGAGCTGTTCGGCAATGAAACCCTGGTCGGGCGCAGTCCGTTTATCTCGCCGGAGGGTGACTACCTGTTGTTTTCTGCGAACGACAGCCTGAGTATCAGTTTCCTGAAAGCGAACGGAACGTGGACGGACAGGATAAACCTGGGCGATACCATCAACGCGTCACATGTTAACGGCTCTGCGCGCGTCAGCCCCGATGGCAAGTATCTGTTCTTTGTCAGTGCCGGTCGGGGCAGGCCGTGGGGAATCTACTGGGTTTCGACGAGCTTCATCGAGCGGATGAGATCTGAGCATACCGCCGGCGAGTGAGGCTGGAGGCTCAACCCGAAGGCCGTGTGGCTCACAGTTTGCGGCGGGAACCACAATCCGAACAGAACCCCCCCCGGGTGGTCCACCATTCATGGTGGGTTCACTTGAGTTTTGCGCGATTGACAAGGCCGGCTTTCGGGTGTAATCTTAAATAAGTAAGCGGGGTCTGCTTCCGAATCCGACACCAGTAGAGTAACAACAGGCTGTGTGGTATACTGCCTGCGGAGGAAGCCATAATCAGAACAGTACTCACCCCAGGGGATGGGGCGGCTGGTGTTAAGAGATACGAGTACTTAATGAATTCTCCTTTTGCAGATCACACTCGCGAGGTCTTTTGCGCATTTGGCGTCGTGGCATACTGTACACAGATCTTCGAGGCAGATCTCTTGACTATGCTCATTTTACTAGAACGGCTAGGGAAGATTGACGCTTCAGTAAGTGAAGACCCAGCGAGTTGGCTAACGCCGAAATTGTGCGCACATTCTTGGCTAGAACTTTCGAAAGAAACTGAACATGAGCTAAGCCGGAAGACTCTTGGTGGCCTCTTGAAAGAGTTAGCCGAGGATGTAAGAAAGGATCTGCAACACCTGATTGAAAGAGAATCTACGGTTATACCCAAGGAGATTCTCAAGACACTCGTGCAAATACTGGACGAAATACCGTTTCAAGAGTGGTTCCAGGCGCTTGAACGAAGGAACTACCTTTTTCATGAATTCTTCTTCCAACACGAAACCGAACTATGTAACGATGAGGGTTGCCGGAAGTTGTTGGAAGAGATGAGAGGCGATAAGACACTGTTTGAAGATTGTGTCATTCAAGTACGTTCATTCACTGATAGGTTACTGAAGGTTTTCGGCGTAGATAAGAGTCAACTTCTTGCTGGGTAGGTCAATTGAACTCTCTCGCGGGCGGCTAACTGCTTGTAGTTCGATTCAAACTCTTAACAGAATGCGGCTTAAGACTAGGATTGGTCTAATGTTGGAAATTGGCAACGACATCTTAGGCTCAGAGCAGGTTGTCATATGAAGGGATTGGAACATTTGGAAAACGACTACGAGGTAGCCGTCTACCTGCAGAACACATTGATAGGCTTTTGTACGCAGGATCAGTGCGGTGGCACAGCAGACGATTATTCTCGCTTACGGAGGTACTTCCTTGACAACCCCAGCACTAAGCCGCTGGTACCAAGCTGGCTCCGTGTCAACCGTGATGTGGCTCAGTTCTGGAACTTCATCAAACACAAATTTCACACTTACGCAGAGAGACGCCGTTTCATTTGGGATGAAATGAGCCGCCTACTTAGTTACTGCGAATCGTGCCAGCCGTTTCCTGCGCAAGAGTCAATTAGCGAGGTTGTACGGAGGTTCGATGAGGCAGGTATCAATACAGCCTGGCAAAAGGCTCTGGAGAGAAAATCATCTGACCCGGAAGGTGCAATAACCCTATCGAGAACGATCCTCGAAAGCGTATGTAAACACATTCTAGATGAGCAAGGCATCAAGTACGACGAGAACAGAATCGATCTATCGGATCTCTATAAGATGACCGCTAAAGCCATGCACTTGTCTCCTTCGCAACACACTGAGACCGTTTTGAGGCAGATACTGGGCGGGTGTTCTGGTGTCGTAGGTGGCTTAGGACAACTTAGAAACAAACTCGGTGACGCACATGGCAAAGGCAAAAGGACTGTAAGGCCCGCACCGCGACACGCAGAACTTGCGGTTAATCTCGCTGGTGCAATGTCGCTTTTTCTTATTGAAACGTACAACGCATCAAAGATATGACCTGCCTACCGTTTAGGTCACGGTCGGGTGGCCCACCGCTTGCGCTGGATAGCTATGCTCCGAACAAAACCCACCCCACGGGGTGGGGCGGCTTGGTGCCAGTAATTGATATTGACTTTTGCAGTGACCCGGGCTTTGTTGGGACAGGAGGTTTAAAGATCGTATGATCCGCGAGACACCTAAATGGCACCATGGCGACTCTAGGGTCATACAGCATACCGTCATTCCCCGACACGAGAAACCCAGGGCTATACGCAAGTTCTTGACCGACAGCGAGGAAATCACCTATCAGACACTCCGGTCTGTGTGCGACCCTTATGGCGCTCGTGTCTTTGCAAAGGTTCGACTAGTCGATCTTCTTCGGTGCTATCCCGCTCCTCCAAAGGGCAGTGATCTATCGTTTTCACTACAAGCACACCTTGACTTTGTAGTAGTCTCGGATAGTGGGATGCCTCTGTTCTCGGTGGAATACGATGGGCCCAGCCACCGAGCACTGACTCAGCAACGGCGAGACCGAAGAAAGGACGCAATCCTACGTCGCATAAATCACCCACTTCTTCGCATTAACTCGAATTATCTACAGCAGCTGTACAGAGGTTATGATCTCTTATCATATCTTGTTGATGTCTGGTTTCTGTGGGAATCCTTCAATGCAGCTCAGGCGCGCGGCCAAGTCCCCCAAGACGAGCCGTTCGACGCTTCCTCGCTACAGCCATTAATTACAGAAAGCCGACTGCCCTGGCACCTATCATATGACCTAAAAACGTCCATAAGGAAGCTACACAAACGTGGAAGAGTAATACAACCTATTCCGAATTTCCTAATCGGCGGGGACCAACGACGAGATCTCAGATGCCTCGGTTGGATATTCATAACCCCCAACGCCGGTGTCGTTGTTCGGACCGGCATGAAACGGCAGAACTTCCCGGCAATTGACCCCGTAGATTTACTAAGTCATCTGGTCGTGTTTGATCTGTACGACGCCCTCGTCCTGGCGCTTAGCGGAAGAGGGACGCGGCAACCCGTGCACAAGATACTCACAGACATCGGCCTGTTTAGAGCGCACCATTTCATGGCAGGCTCTTGCACTGGCGCCTGCACGGTTCCCCTAGGTTCTTAGCATTGCGTTGCCCTGCTTCTTGACCCACTACTCGGGACACGCCCAAAGCCGAGAAGGCGGACTGAAACCGCGTCCGCTGACGGTGACGGGGCCAATCGATCCGCTGCCTGCGCTGGCGACCTAGGTCCGAACACAACCCATCCCATGGCGCACCCTTCCACTGGAATTACTCTTGACATATACCGCCACATAACCCATCCATAGCCAGTGCAACTCGATTGGTAACGCTTTCAAGACAGCAACACAACGGACAGACAATGAAAACCACCGACCAATTCCCCGTCCCCAAACCGACCCCGACTGAACAATACCTCTTCAGCAAACATTCGCCCCGCGAGAAACCCATGCACGAGGTTGCCTATACCACACTCCTGCGACGCCAACAGGCCGAAGAGGAACCGACCGAGCCGCTGCCGGTGAACATTCACCAACCGGAGCAATGGAGTACCTGGTCGAACAACTGGCTGGCACCGTCCGGCCCGGGTGAATGGTTTGCGCACGTGCTCAGGGATTGCCGGAGAGTGCTCGATATCGGCGCCGGGTCAGGCAGGCCGTCGTTGTATCTTGCCGGGCGTATTCCCGAAGTGGTGGCGCTCGAACCGGGAACGTACGGGATCAGGCACGCCGAAACGGTGAAGCGAAAGCTCCGGCTCGACAATGTAACCATCGTCCAGGAGAGCGCGCTCAGTCTCCCCTTCGACGCTAACAGCTTCGACGGCGTTCTCTTCTGCTATTCACTGGAATCGACCGGCGACATAGACCGCTCGCTTGCGGAGGCCAACCGCGTGCTCAAACCCGGCGGCGCGATGGCTGTTGCCCTGGCGCCTATCGAGGACTACGAACATGCAGAGGCGGGCCTGACGGCGGACGACCGGGCCGAACCCGTCCTGATCTACCGCGTGATGACCTCCCAACCGCTGACCGAACGCCGGTACTGGATTCTCGTTCGCCCCGAATCCGACCTCGGCCGGACGATCCGGCAGGATGCGCAAAGTTCTTCGGATAGTGCCATCGTCGGGAATGACAAGCTGTTGGAACTTCTCAAGCGGGAGGCTTCAGCAATTGCATCCGTGGATTATGACTGCGTAAACGGGATAACACCCGCCGAACTTCGCGGGCGGTTGCTGGACCTCGGGTTTGAAGAGATCATGTTCTGGCAAATGCCGCATTCGATGGGGTTCGCGAAGGTTCTTCATGACGACGGCGTGTTGACGGACTTGCAGCAGCAGCACTTCGTGCATTACCTCAGGGCGCTTGCCTGCTCTTCGTGCGCGACCCGGCCGATTTCAGACTACGTTTCGGCAAGAAAGCGCGGCTGACGGCCGCGCACTCACTCAGTCAGACGTTTGAATTTCCCGGAAACGGTGAATCATTCCGGCACTCATCGCCGGTGACACTGGATGCACAGTTCCATCTCGGGGTCCAGGGTAAGGTACGGTTCGAAATCGGCGCCGTGCAGGGTGTGGCAGCTCAGGCAGGTGACGGCCTCACCGGTGGTTTCGCTGATAACGTCCGGTCCGAGCGGGTGCGAGCCGCGGTGAGCGTCGACGTGGCACTGCTCGCACAACTCGACACCGAGACCGGTGAGGTACCGTTCGTTGTCCGAGCCGTGCGGAGTGTGGCAGTTCGTACAATCGATGCCGTCATGCGTGATATACGCCTGCCTGTCTTTCTCCTGGTACTCCTCGCCCAGGAAATGGCAGCGCATGCACAGGCTCGCCTGTTCGGCTGAAAGCAGGCTGGCGGCGAACGAGGCGTGGGCGTTGTGGCAGTTCAGGCAGGACCGCTCGTCGTTGAGATTATGGGGGTACGGTTTTTCGGCTTCGGCGCCAATCGCCTTGTGGCATTTCAGGCACATAGTTTTCACGTCGGCAACCAGTGCAAAGGCCGAGGCGCCGGTCTCCGACGAGTGGCACAGCGAACACTTGCCGCTCTTGAAAACGCTGTGCTGGTTGGGCATGAGCAGCCCGGCCAGCGGGCTGGCGTGCGGATCATGACAGGTGACGCAGTCGGCACTGCCCAACTCGTATCCTTTGTGCGCACCCCTGAAAGCCTGGTCCTGTTCGTGACAGTCGAAACACAAAGCCGGAACAGCCTGCGCAAGGAGGCGTCGGCTGTCGGACCCGTGAGCCCGGTGACAGGTCAGGCATTCGCTGTCGCCGGCCGGCTGGTGTACGTAGGATCGCTGCAGCCATTCACTGACCTCACTATGGCATTGCGTACACAGCTCCACCGTCTCCAGGTTCAACTGGTCGGCGAAATCCGACGCGTGCGGGTCATGACAGCTCAGGCAGTTACCATCGGCGGCCGGCCGATGAACCGTTGCCCGTTGCACCTCCTGCCGAAGATCATCGTGGCACGACAGGCAAAGAGGTCCTGCATCGTCGGACAACAACGAGGCATGCCTGGACGCGTGGGGGTTATGGCAGTCGGAACACTTCCCCGCCGCAAAGGCCGTGTGGACGTGTGGCCCGGCCGCCAGGTCTTCATACTCGGCATGACACGTAAAGCAGACGGCCGGTTCGTCGACCGCCACCTGGGCCGTTCCCGTCCCGGTCATCAGGGCCAGGCATATCGCAAGAATGGCTGTAACCGCACGAAGGTTCATCACCGGCCCTCCTGTTCTTCGACGTCCTCGTGACACATCCCGCAGGCGTCGCTGGCGAATGGATCATGGGACACGGCGTGAATCAGACGGGGGTCATCGGACGCGTGCGGATCGTGACACTTGCGGCAGTCGATCCGGCCCCCGCTGAGACCGAGATGTCCGGCTTTGAAATCAGCATCTTCCCCGTCGTGGCAGGTAAGACACTGGAGCGGCACGTCAGAAGCAAGAAGAGTGGCAAACTCGCTGTCGTGCGCCTGGTGGCAACCGAGGCAGTCGCCCTCTCCCGCCGGCGGATGAACGGTTCCTTTTTCCATGCGCCCGGCAAGTTCGGTATGACACGAGAAGCACAGGCGGTCGGTCTTGTCAAGCAGCAGGTTCTCGAAATTCGCCACGTGGGGATGGTGACAGCCCGAGCAGTTGCCGTCAGCCACCGGCTTGTGACTGCTCAGAACCGCTGCGGGCTCACCGGTGATTTCGTGGCACCGGGCGCACAGGGCGTCAAGCTTTTCGACCAGAAGGCCGGCATGCGCCGAGGCGTGCGGCTGGTGGCAGCCGTCGCAGGCGTGCTCATCGAACGGCGGATGGACCACCCGATCGGCCAGGTTCTCGGTTATCGCGGAGTGACAGGTCAGGCACAGCTCGTTGCGATCAACTGCCAGGAGGAATTCTCCGGCCGAGGCGTGCGGCTCGTGGCACTCGTTGCACTGGCCGATCTTGATGGGAACGTGAACGTCCTTCTCGGTCATCCATTCACCGACGTCGCCGTGACACCCCCCGCAGAGATCAAGCCGGTGTGCCTTGGTGATCTTTTCGTACTTCGAGCCGTGGGGCCGGTGACAGTCCAGGCAACTGCCGTCGGAAAACGGGATATGCACGTTCTGAAGCGTCAGGCCGTTCTGCACGTCGGCGTGGCAGGAGAAACAAAGGTCGTTGACTTCCCCCGCGATCAGTTTTGTGGCCATGTTTCCGTGGCTCTGGTGGCATCGCGTGCAGTCCTCTCGGGCCGGCGGGTGCGTCGATTTCATCGCCAGTTCGGAGGAGACATCATCGTGACAGTCAAGGCAAAGGTCGGTCGGCCGGCTGACCAGCAGGGCGGCCTGAGGTGACCCGTGCGGGTCGTGGCAGACGAAACACTCACCGCCGGCCACCGGTGTGTGCAAATCACCGTCGGCCGGTTCCTCGATCTCGTGGCACTGCAGGCACAGCTCACCACCTTCAGTATGCACGGCCAGGGGGCTGGGACTATCCGGCGCCTGGTGGCAGCTTTCGCATTCGCCGCCCGCCACCGGACCGTGAATCGAGGCCGTCAGCAGCCGCGGCCGGTCGGAGGAGTGCGGTGTATGGCAGAGCGAACAGTCGGCCTGCCCGACCGGATAACCGGCGTGCGCGACGGCAAACCCGCCCGATTCGACATCGTGACAGTCACGACAGAGTTCCTGCTCGCTTTTCGTAAGCAGCTTCTCGTGGTCACTGCCGTGCACTTCGTGACAGGAATAGCACCCGTCCTCCAGAGGTTTATGCGCGTGCGAACGTTCGAACTCCTGCCTGTCGTGGCAATTGTAACAGAGATCGCGCACCGGCACCGTCAGCAGGCCGGGCTCCTGGCCGACGTGTGGATTGTGGCAATCCGTGCAGCTGCCGTCAGAGACCGGCTGATGAACGAAAGCTCGTTCAAGCCCCAGCTCGGCCCGGTCATGGCATTGCCAGCAAAGATCCGCTCCGGGTTGCTGGAGCCGCAGCATCCCTACCAGCCCGTGCGGCTTGTGACAAGTAAGACAGTCCTTGTCGCCGAAGGGCTGATGCTTGTGCCGGCCCTGGAAATCGTCCTCGGGGTGACAATCAAGACAGTTACCCTTGCTGGAGAAGCGCCGGCCCCGCTTGACCTGTCCCCCCGCGTCACTCACCGTCGCACAAACCAGGCACAGCGCGAAGAACCATATGGCACACGCGGTCAGGTATGTCGGTCGCCTCATTTCCATGTGGTTATCATCGATGTCCCGAGCGGCGGGTGTGGGTCTCGTCCTCACACGACCGAAGACGTTCCGGCCTTACAACTCACCGCCGAAATACGCGTCGATGGCCTCCTGATTGTACTCGATGACCGAGTTTGTCTTTAGTATACCCAGCGTGTTGTCCAATAGTTCGTCAAACTTGCGCTGAAACATGACCTCGCGTATGCTCATCTCGACCTCGGGCATGCTTTTCACCCTGCCCTGGCGCATATCCCGCACGCGAAAGATCATCCACCCTTCCGCCGTCCGAAAGGCGCGACTGGTCTGCCCGACCTGAAGCTGTTCCAATTCCTGCCGGACCGGTGTCCCCAGGGACAGCAGGGAAATCCACTGCCGTTCACCTTCCGCCCTGTCCACGCTGACGCCGTATTTTCTCGCCACAAAGTCGAAGTCGGCCTTTTCCTGCAACTGCCGTACGATTTCCTGCGCCACCGCCTCGTCCGCTACCTCGATCCGGTCAAGCTGGTACTGGGGCGGCTCACGAAACTCCTCCAGGTGCTCCTGGTAGTAAGCGTCGAACTCCGCGTGGCTGAAAGTTATCCTCGAGACGACCGTCTCCTGAAGGTACCGCTCGATCAGGGCGCTATCCAGACTGTTCGCATACTCGGCGGCCACTACGGGATTATCCCGGTACCCCGCCTTGTCAGCCGCCGCGCTCAGAACAAGGTCTTCTTTGATAGTCTCGAGAGCACCCCGCAGAATAGTGTCGAAGGGCTGATCTCCGGCTGACATGGCAGCCCTCGAAACGTTCCGGCGCGCCTGCCGCTCGATCACCCGGTGATTCTCGTCCACGCTGGCCACGGGGTCATCCGATCCTTCCAGAAAGTCCGACTTAAACAATACGGCCGAATCGGCCGATATCGTGGCCAGAACCGCGCTGTCGACGACCACCGGAAACTGTGAGGACAGCTCGGCCATGAATTCCGCCCGGGCGACCTCCAGTTTGCGCTGCTTCAGGACCGCTTCGATCTTCGCGGAGTACGTCGCCAGCTCGCCGGTGTCGGCCGGGACCGTCTGTTCGACTCGCAGAAACGCCCACACCTGCCGGTACGGAAAGGGCGCCGATATCTCACCGGGGGGCAACGGCAACGCTTGTTCCCGCAGCACGTTTTCGATGTCGGCGACGTGCTTCAGGTTGTGCAGCCCGCCGCGGGGTCGATACATATCCAAGGACACGGCCTTGACGATACTGTCCAGGTCGGCACCGCCGGCGACGGCAGCGATCAACTGCTCCGCCTCCGGGCGCTCGGCCACCGAAACGGTGCGGATCTGCATCCGCCAGTAATTCGCCTGGAAATACTCGCCCACCTCGGCCTCCGTTACGGAGAGGTCGGGCTTGAACCGATCAGCCACGAACTGCCGGATGGCGTTACGGCTCCGTGACTCTTCAAGGCGCTCGATCAACCACTCTTCCCGATCCAGATCCAGCGCGCGCGCCTCCTGTAACAGCAAACGATCATTTACGAGCTTGTCCAGTAGTCTGCGGTAGTCAAAGGTTTCCCGCGTCTGATCTTCCATACGGGCGTGTGCATCCACAAACACGGCATCAAGGTCCGGGGCAAAGATGGTATCACCGTTGACCACAACCAGCGCGACGTCCTCGGTTTCGTTACCTGCACCCGCGCGCCCGGCGGAGGCGGCCAGGAGGACAATCACCACTCCCGCCAACACCGCCGACATCGGGAAACACCTCGTTCGCCGACCTCCTGTCACATTCGCAGCCATCAATGCCACCCTACTTGCCCTCGGCAAGCCGTTTGTGCCCGTCCACGTCAAGCTTGTCCAGCAGACGGTCGATCATTTTGCCGGCCAACGCACCCAACGAGTGACGTGAGCCCACCGCAGACAGCGTATTCGAATCCGAACCCCGGCCGCTGACCTCATGGGCCGCGACAATCCGACCCGACCGGGCGTCTATCAGGCGCCCGCCCAGCTCAATTTCCGGTGCCGAGCTTTCCACCGCCGGCAAACCCGGGCGGAACCGGTCAACCGTGCCCGTAATAACGTACGCCGCGTTCAGTGCTGATCGCACCTGTTCAAGCAGGGCCAGGTCGATTTCACCTCTCGGGGAGCGGTTGCCCGCGCGGAAAATCTCCAGAACGGCCCCCGGCTCCACTACTTCGGCGCCTCGAGCGACCAGCTGAGTCAGCGTTATCGAACTGACAATCTCCCCCGCACGGCGATTCTCCGACAGGTTGTCGAAGGGAACGACCGCGAAAACCGGCGAGCCCGGCTGTGGCTCGGCCGCGACACGGCGAGCGTCGACGGTCTCCTCAAACGCGGCAAAGGCCTTCTCCACCAGTTTTTCGGCCAGCATTTCCATGGAGGTGACCCGGCCAATCCCGAACAGACCCGCATAATCCTCACCCGTGGCGGCAACGGAGGCGGCCCACACAATGCGCATGGTTTCGGTGTCCAGCAGGCGAGCGGAAAATCCCGCTTCGGGGATCACACCGGGGAGAAAGAAATCCAGCGATCCGAGCAACAGGTACCGGGCGCCAAGCTCGCGGACAATCGCCGCGGCCTCGGCCGTGCTTGCGCCGCCGCTCGAACGGATGCGGAGTCTGCGCAGCGTCCCCCGAATATCGTCGGTGGTGATCAGATCAAAGTTTCCCCGGGCCAGCCGTGTTTCGATCAAGGAGACGAAAAGGGTCTTTGCGTCCGCCTCGTCGGTATGGTCCGCGAACGGCAGCACGGCCAGGACCGGGCCGACAGCCGACGGCGCACCGACATCAGGTCCACTCTCACCGGCCGGGACATGCTGCGGCACAGCGATCGCTAAAGCCAGAAGCAGGCAGGAAACACAACGGCTGACGGTACACACGACTACGTACTCACTTCACGAGAGTGTTCAGTAATGAACGGGCACAGGCCTGCATTACCTCGGCGTGTGACTTGTCACCGGTGCCGAACAGCGAAGCCCAGAAGCCTCTCCCTCCCGAGGTCTGGGTTGCAGACCAGACCGTCGCCCCGGTTTCGGTTTCGACCATACGCGCAACCATGGTGACCGTACTGGCCGCCGAACCGCCGCTTCGCAGCGTAGTTGACTCAGTCACCGTACCCAGGACCATGCCCTGCACCCGCAGTGCTTTGCCTAAGCCCACGATTTGTTCCTGGGTGAGCTCCGCGGTGCGAACCGTCGCATACTCCTCAAGCGCACGAGTCACTTCGCCGGGCTCCACGACGTCAAATGCCTCTGCGGCCAGCAACTCGGTGACAAAGACGCGCGTCGCGCGCGCCCCCGCCCCCTGGTCTTTGGACAGGTTGTCAAACGGGATCACGGCCACTCGTTCCAGAACCTGGAAGTTGTACTCCGGGTGAAGGAAGACCGTTGATCCGCCGCCGCAACCGGCCGCCGCAAGCAGCAAGCCCGCCGCCAGCACCGCAAATCCTGATCTGACCATAGGCTGCGTCCCGCCCCTTTCCTCAAAATCCGGATTTGAGACCCACCTGCAACGACGTCGTTTTCGATCTGCCCGCCAGTGAGAATTCACTGCTGGCATAGCTGGCGAACAACGTCGTCCGGGGACTTATAAGATAGTTCAGTCGCACGTTATTGCGCGCGCTGCCCGCGCCGTCGTCACTGTCGTTCAACGTCACCGTGCCGCCCAGCGTCAGCTTTCGCGTGGCGTTCCAACTCGCGGCGTATTCCTGGGAAACGTACCGACTGTCCTTGTCATCGTTGGCCGTCACCTGGGCGCGCAGCAAGATGGCACCGGTCATGCGGTAGTTCAGGTCGGCGCGGTACTGCCGCCGGATTCGCGTATCTTCCGTCGAGGCGATCGCCGTCGTCTGGTACAGGTACGACAGCACCACGTCGGCCGAACCGGTGACGTAGGCATCCGTGGCTATCCGGTAGGTCCAGGTGTCGAACTTCGACTGCGAATCGTAACGGTTGTTGCGGCTGTAGCCGACTTCGGCCGCAACGTTCAGCCCGGCAAGAACCCGGCCGTTACTTTCAAGAAACAGGTTGTTGGTTTCCTGGGACTTCACGTCACCAATATAATTGACCCGCGTGATCGCCGAAAACGAAAAATCGAGCGTCTCGAGCGGGGTAACGAGCAGCGTGTACGACAGGCTGGCGTTTTCGTTTCTCGCCTCCCGGGCCTTGAAATCCTCGTACCCTGCCTGATACTGCGCGACCTGTCTTATCACCCTGGACAGCGAGTGCTTGGCGGCAAATGAATAGTACAACTGGTCACGGCTGTCGCTGAAATCCCCGCGCGGTTCCCGGCGGTACGTAACGTCGAACGACGACTCCAGGCGATCCGAGAAAAAGTACGTGGCGCCAAAATCAGCCATGTGAGACCACTCCTTTTTCGTTTCGGTGCGCGTTTCGACGGATTCGACGAGAGCCTGAACCTCGGTGACAAGAACCGTTACCTCGTCGTTGAAGCCGGAGTTGACGGCCTTGACGTACCTCGTGTCCTGCTTCTCAAACAGGATCTCGTAGCGATTGAAGCTGACGTTGAACGTCGCCGACGATACGGCGACCGGCCGCCACGTCAGATTGTCGCTCGACGTGAAAACCTGCCAGTTGAGAATCGAACCGGAGGGCCTGTCGGTATACAGATACAGTGCGCCAACGGGTCGCTCGAAGCCGAAATCGACGCCGATGTTGTGATCCCGGTGTCCTTCGCCGATATCTATGCCGGGCTGGACGGGGTCATCGATGTTGCCGTCTGCCAGCGAACTGAGGCTGTCAAGCTCTCCGAAATCCGGAGACGGGTCGAACGCATACAGCGCCCGAGAAAACGGGACCGGCTCCCACACCGGGTCGATCCCCGTCTGTTCCGTCGAGCGGGAACGCCAGCTGAAGTTATATCCGGAATTCACGCGCAGCCGGTCGCCAAGAAGCCGCGACGTCTGAACCCAGCGGAAAAGGTTCCGGGTCTCGGTGACCTCGAGAAGCGTGCTGAGATTTTCACTGGAGCGCCGCGTCAGGCTGTAATAAAAGCTGTTGTTGCGAAGGTGGTAGTCAAGACCCGCCTGGATGCGCCGTTCACGCGTGTCGCGCTCGGAGCGGTCAAGCTCGTTAAACGTCCGGTTGCGATCATACCGAAGCGTCAGGACCGGGTACTTGACCAACCGCGTGGAAAAGCTGAACCCCAGGTTATCCCTGATCAGATTGGTGGCTTCGTTGTTGCTGGTGGATTTCTGACGGCGAATCGTCCCGCCCAGTGCAAAGACCGGGTGGTTCCAGATTATCTCGGCCGCCGGCTGAAACTGGCGCCGCCAGACGTTTGCTCCGAGGCTCTGATCAACGCCTACGTCATGATAGCGCAGTGACGCCCGCGCCTCGAGGTACGGGACCAGGCTTTTGGCCCATCTGACCGAATACTCCTGGTTGAGCGTCCGACTCTCCTGATCCCCCGATTCCGAATCGACGGCCGTGATGCGGATATTACCGCGAAGGTTTTCCGGAAGCCGGACCGAGGCGTGCGGCGTCCCGGGCAAAAACTGCAGGCCCGCCGCCAGGGCCAGGCCCGCGGCCAAATGACCATATCCGTGACGTGAAAGCCTGTCAGACATCATACCTTACCTCGGCACCACCGCCTGGTAGGGACGGTGCCCCGTGTCTATGACGGCCGTCATTTCCCGGGTGATAATGTTGACCACGGCCAGGGCGTCGGCCTCCGGAAGAACCGCGAACAACTGCCTGTTCTCGGGATCGATTGTGATCAGCCCCGGTTTGTCCGGAAGGCGCACCGTGCCGACGTTCAGCTCGTTCTCAGGTTTGAAGACGCCGATTTCCGAGCAGCGACCCGAGGCCACGTACAACTGGTTGGAAGTCTGATTGTAGGCAAGTCCCGTTGCCTCCGAGCAGAGGTTCATCGTACCGGTCTGCTCGCCGGTCCGCGCATTCAATACTGTGAGCGTCCGCTGGCCGTCATGGCACACGTAAAGGGAGCCCGCGCGGCTGTTTAGAATCAATTCGGTGGGTGAAGTACCTGCGGCATAAGTGGTCGTTACCGACTGGTTCACCGGCTCGTAGACGTTGACGTTATCGGAAAGCCGGTTGGTAACATAGACGTACCCGCTCAACCGGTTGGTGGCTATGCCGACGGGGCTCGATCCCAGGCTGTAACGCCCCACTTCCTGGAACGATTGGGTATCGAAGACCGCCAGGCTGCTCGAACCGTAGTTGAGAACGTACAGAAGCCGCTCGTCGGGTGACAGCTCCAGGCGGCTGGGCGTGTCACCGAATACCAGCGGCACCGTGCGCAGAGGCTGCCTCGTCGGGACGTCGATAACGTCGATACTGTTGTCACCGGAGTTGGCCACAAACAGTTGCTGCGAAAACGGGGAATAAACCAATCCACGCGGCGCCAGCCCCACTTTGATAACGTCGACGACCCGCCGGGAAAAGCGATTGACCACGGAAAGGTTGTCCGACCCCTCGTTGCTTACAAACACCAGCGAACCCGGCGGCGGAATATCGGCCCGGCTCCAGGCCACCCGGGCGGCGTAGACGCCGCCGTCGCGCCGCACCGACGTTGGAGTCCAGGTCAGGAAAACCGGCTCTGCCGTTCCCTGACCGATCTCCAGGTCAACGGCAACGTCTATGCGTCCCCCGGCCACGGCCACCCCTGTGGTCGCATCACCCGTCACCGCCGGCACGCCGTGCGCGTAAAGACGCAGCCATTCATATGCTCCGGGCTGAATGGCCTGCTCGGCCAGCAGCACCTGACGTCCGGCGTCATCAATCGAGCTGACCGCCGTGCGGCGGAGCGCGAGGGAAACCTCGACGTCGTCGCCTGCCAGGACAATCGAGTCAAAGGCCAGGCTGACGCCCTCGGCCGTTGAGACCGCGGTCTCAATATAGACGACCACCTGGGCCTTCTCAGCCCGGCTTGACGCCTGCGAGAACGCAGCCGGCGCCGGCCACGGTGCCAGGCTGATGAACGCAGCAGCCCCCGCAAAGAGGCACGCCATCCGCGCGGCGGCTCGTTTGAAAAGTCGTCGTCTCACGCCACGTACCGTTTGACCCGTCCCGTACAAAACGCCCGGGCTGTCAGCCCGGGCGTTCTGAGTGTGTTCGGTACCGTGCCAATCCCCCGGGAAACCCGGGGACACGGGACTGGTAACGGCTACCTCTTATAGAATCTCGTCACCAGCGTCCTTCACGTGGCACTTGTTGCACAGCGAACGCTGGTTGGGGCTGGCGTACGGATCCGGAATCGCGTACGATCCCGACTCCAACCCGTCTTCTTCGAGCAGAGTCATGTTAAAGTCCCAGCGACCGGCGTTCGGTGCCGATGAACCGTGGGCGCGGTGGCAGGTCAGGCACATGACCCGGCTGCTCCCCGACGACGGCCCGGCCGTCGAGGTCGTCGTATTCGCCCCATCCTCAAACGGCACCGCTGCGAGATACGCCGTGGCCTGAGCACCACCGGTCAGATCCACCGTGCCGTTGTAAAGGTTGTAGTTGGTGGCAATGGAGCCGCCCAGAGCACGGTCAGTCGGGTGGACCATCTTGGAGCCGGGAGGAGCGTGGAAGTCGCCGTGACAGTTACCACACCAGGCGCTCATGCCCGACTTGTAGGCAGTGTGACTGTCATTGGCCTCTACGCCGCTGTTGATGCTCAGTCCCTCGGCCACCGGGGCGGCCTCAGTGAATGTAAACAGGCCGTCCTGTATAACACCGACGCCGTAAAGCAGCCGGAAATTCGTGTTGCCATGCGGATCATGACAACTCGAACAACCCAATTCGGAAGACGGGAAGCCACCGCCCGGGGACGAAAGCAGCGTAGCGTCCGCGCCGACGCCTTTCGACGGCGCATCGACGTTATGACCGGCCGCGTCGCCGCTGATCGGCTCCGTAGCGCCACCGTGCCCGTCGTTGAGGTTATCCTCAAGAAGGAACACGAAGTTGCCGCCGCCGACAACATTCGGCGGGGCCAGCGGGTCGTCGCCGAAGACGGCACCCCGACTGGTCGCGTGGCAGGACAGGCAGACGTCACTCGGCGTCTCGTCCATGAGCAACCACGCGTTGCCATCCGGGCTGTCCGGGTCGACAAACGCGCCGTCCTCGCTGTTGTGCATGGTGTGGCAGCCGTTACAGTGGGCGACACCTGCATCGTGGAAAGCGAAGCTGCTGCCGCTTACCACCAGACAGATGCCGACTGCCAGCAGAAGTAGTTTACGCATTGCATACCTCCTTACAGTGGTTGATTCAGTGATGCGCTGAGTTTGTTACCCTGTACTCTTAATCTAACTTGCAGTATCAAAGATGTAATGCCAGGTCTACCGTGCCCCCCCGGCACCGCCGCCAAACGACCTCTCATTGACAGTGCTATATCTCACCAACCTGGAAAGTTCTTGTCCCTCAACGGCACGATCGCCCTGCAACCGGCGCTGCCTTTCACGCACAATCGCCGGCACACGGCAGACCTGTACCCTGTTTTGAAAGATCTGGCCGACGTATACGCGGTCCTTGCCGTCAACGGCCAGCCACGTCGGATGATAAAACCAGCCGGGATTGACCCCTTTTCCTCCGAACTCAGCGAGAAACTTGCCGTCGGGAGTGAAACAGACCACAGCGTAGCGGTGCTTGTCCAGCACCAGGACGATCCCGTCACCCGTCACGGCCACCGAGATCGGAAAATTCAACTCGCCGAGGTTGTTACCCTTGTAGCCGATTGTGCCCAGCAGTCGACCGTCCGGATCATAACGATAGACGGTGCCCGCCGAGGCTGCCGGCACGTAAACCTCGTCTCCCGAGACGCACAGCGATCCGAATACGAGTTCACGTCTGTCCTTCTCGTCCAGACTGCCTGCCACCGGGAATTCGGCCTCCGCCCGCCCGTCCGCGGAATATCGGACAACGCGACAACCCCGCTCATCAAGCAGGTAAAGCCGATCCCGGCCGTCGATAGCGATCGTCCGCAGGTCATAATCTGCACCGTCGAACGCCGGGCCGAAATCAAGGGTGCGGAGAAACTGACCGTCGTAGTCAAACACAAAGACACCCTGCCCGTCGCGGTTCGAACCGAGAACATAAATCAAGCCGCGGGAATCGACCGCGATATCCCTCGGCGCACCACAGTGCTGGCTGATCGAAAACTCGTAACGGAAAACCCCCTCAGCGTCGTGGATAACGATCCGGTTGTGCCCCGGATCAGCTACGTACACCTCATCCGACGTACGATCAACGAGGATTCGGCCGGGCCTCAGATAGTGATTCAGGGTCCCCGGCAGGGACAACTCACGGACAAACTCCGCCGGCACGGCCAGAGGCGTACCGCTCTGAGCGCGCAAACCGCCGACCGCGGCGATAATTAACATACACATTACCAGCCCCGTTTTCAGATTCCCCTTGTAGACCGGGCTGAAACGGGCGGCAACGGGGGCGGGATTGTGAACCCTTTCACAATTTCGCATAGAGAAAGAAGCAGGCACCAGCTGTCCGATAATAGACCATATCCCTATTCTTTATCTTCTTTTAGGAAGGTAGCCAAAACCCCGGAATTGTCAAGGGATTTCTTAGATGATCTTTGTATTGTTTGGAGCTTTTTTCCTACTTCCTGGCAGTCCCGGCACGGGTTCAGGGCCGCTCCAACTCGCCTCGCCGACAACATCCCAGGAATCCTCTTAAATATTAAGAGTATGCGGCGGAATGTCCTGGCCGCCCACCCTGCCGCGGATCGGCCGAGTGACACCCTAACTGATTGTTATATAGCATATTACTCTGCCTGCAAGGGCCCCGCCCGATTCGCCCGCCCGGGGAACCGCCCGGCACAGGAGTCTGGTTCCTGTCTGTGGTTGCAGTTCCGCCCGCGGGGTTCATCGGGCTTGACCTGAACCGCCGGTCCTTGTACCGTTACCATATTCAATCCGACCTGGGCATTCGCGGAAAGACGTGCAGGCAGACAACATTGGCTTCTGGAGGCGCTTCGCGCGCCATTATGACGGCTTCATGGCCAGGTTTCTGCCCGACTACGGGGACGTTGTAGACCGACTGATATGGGACGTGCCGTATGCTGAACATCTGCTCGAGGTGGCCACCGGCACCGGCACCATTGCCCTGGCTCTCGCCCGGAAGGTACAGACCGTCGACGCCGTCGATATCGCCCCGGAAATGATCGAGATTGCACGACGCAAAGCCGTCCAGGAACGCATCACCAACGTCACCTTCACGGTGCAGAACGCTTACGATCTTGAATTCGAGGGGGGCCGGGTCGACGTCGTCCTGTGCGTCAACTCGCTCCACGTCATGAAAGCCCCTCAGCGGGCGCTTGAGCAAATTCACCGCGTACTGAAACCGGACGGGACCCTCTTTGCCCTCAGTTACTGCCATGGGGAGAACCTGCGCTCCCGAATTGCCTCGGCCGTCGTGAGCCTGGCGGGTTTCAGAGCCTACCAGAAGTTCACCGTGAAGAGCTTTACGGAGCTTATCGGTCACAGCGGCTTTGTCGTGGTCAACGAGGACGTCTTCCGGGGGACGCCGCCGTTGGCCTATGTAACGGCTCAACGAGTGTCATGACCGCCAGGCTGTTGCTCTTCCAAAGCACGTGCCGGCATTGGTGTCGCCTGCGAGCTTGACATTTTGGACAAAATCGGTAAAATTAGATAAGCGCGAGGTGCATCACGCTCCGCCTGATGACCCCGGGCCAAGAACTCGCGCCCGATGTCACTCGTCAGTAGCGACAGGCAGCGTGTGTACTTCAAACGTATCATTCAGTTGGTCAGTCTCTGTCAGATCATTAGATAAGTTCAGTGCGCAGGGTTAGTCAGGCGTTTCACCTTAAGGGAGGGAACATGCGCAGACTTTTTCGGCTTGCCGCCGCAGCGCTCCCGCTTGCGGCTTTCGTTCTACGCGGACCCGTTTTCGCCCAGGGCCCGCAGGTCGTATCCACCTCGCCGTCTCAGCACGGACTCCACGTGCCGACAACAGCGGACATTTCGGTGACCTTTGATACCGATATGAACGGGGCGACCATCGACGTAACCACCTTCGTGGTTAACACGCGATCCGCAGGTTTCAAGAGCGGGGTCATCAACTATGATGGCGGGACAAGCACGGCCTCCTTCACACCGGCTGAGGTCTTCACCGTGGGTGAAGTCGTGACGGTTGTGCTGACAACGGGCATCCAGTCATCCGGCGGGTCCCCCCTTGAGAACAGCTTTTCCTGGTCGTTCACGGCAGCAGCCGATACCGGTACGGGCATCTTCGCACCGCACGTCGACTATCCAGCCGGCGGCCGCCCCTACCAGATTTATGCCGCTGATCTCGACGGCGACGGTGATCAGGACCTGGCGGGTGCTCTTTACTATGACAACCAGGCGTCCGTTCTTCTGAACAACGGGGAAGGTACATTTGCCCTGGATGCCACTTACCCGGTGGGCGCCTCGCCGATATCAATTCATGCGGGCGATCTGGACCGCGATGGTGATCTTGACCTGGCCACGGCCGACCGCATGGAAAGCAGCGCGACCGTGCTGTTCAACAATGGTGACGGCACATTCACACCCGATTCTGTTTACCCGGTCGGGAGCTACTCGACGGCAATCGAGATTGAGGATATCGACGGCGATGGCCACCTGGACCTCATTGTTTCAAATGGGGATCCGGACAATGTCTCCGTGCTGCTGAACAACGGCGACGGGACTTTTGCCCCCCGTACTGATTACTATGTCGGCCCTTCTCCGTGGGGGGTCTGCGCTGCCGATCTTGACAACGACGGCGACATGGACCTGGTCACACCGGTCTGGGGCGTGTGGCAAAGCGCTATAGTCCTGCTGAATGACGGGACCGGTGCCTTCACCTGGTCCGAGAAATACTATCTCGGCCCTGATCCTCGCGAGATTTACGTGACCGACCTTGACGGCGACGGTGATGCCGACCTGGTTTCCGCCAACAGCTCCTGGCCGACTGACTCAGGCAGCATGTCCTTCGTCAAGAATAACGGCAACGCCACCTTTGCCCCCCAGATGACCTATGGCGTCGGCGGCGAACCGTGGACGGCGTACGCGGCCGATCTCACCGGCGACGGCTCACAGGACGTAATAATCGGGAACACACGCTCGGGCACGATATCCCTCTTTTTCAACAACGGGAGCGCGACGTTCCCCCCGAGGTCCAGCTACGAAGTTGCCCCGGGACCGGCCGCCGTCGTTGCGGCCGACTTTGACGGAGACGGAGACCTCGACGTCGCCACGGCAGGCTACGGCGCAGGGAACGTCTCGATTCTCATAAACACGAACATTCCCCACTTTCTCGCCCATGGACCGGTCCAGAATGCCCTGAATGTGCCCGTATCCGCTCCCGTTTCGGTAACCTTCGACATCGACATGGACGGGGCAGTTTTTGATTCTGCGACCATGCCCGTCAACGGCACGAGTATGGGGTTGTACGACGGGATTTACAGCTACGATGACCAGACGCGAACGGTGACTTTTGATCCGGCGACCGACTGGCCCGCCGGAGAGGTCGTCACCGTTACATTGACCACAGACATCTTGTCGTATCACGGCCTGCCCCTCGAGAGCAGCCATTGCTGGTCATTCACGGCAACCGCCGCGCACGAGGCCGGCTACTTCGAACCGCAGGTCAGCTACGCGGTCGGCGATGAGCCGATGTCGGTGGCGGTGGCGGACCTCGACGACGATGGCGATCTCGACGCGGTAACCGCCAATCGGTCGTCCAACAGCGTCTCCGTCCTCCTGAACGATGGAGAGGGCACTTTGGTCCCGTTTTCCGCTTATCCGGCAGGTGACGATCCCGTTGCAGTCATCGCCGCCGACCTGGACGCCGACGGCCATCCTGACCTGGCTACGGCAAACGAGCTGTCAGATGATGTTTCTGTCCTTCTGGGCAGGGGAGACGGGTCCTTCGAAGCTCAGACAGCGTTTTCGATAGGCGGCAGGCCGACGTTCCTGTGCGCGGTCGACCTGGACCGCGACGCGGACCTCGATCTGGCCGTCACAAACGCCGACTCCGATGCCGCGACCATCCTGCTGAACGCCGGCGACGGTACGTTCACCAACAGCGGCTCATATCCGACCGGCGACGCGGCGGGGATCGTGGCGGCTGACCTCGACACCGACGGGGATATGGACCTGGCGGTGAGCAACTGGTCGGGTCCTCCTGATACGGTCGGTTCCGTGTCGATCCTATTGAACAACGGGGATGGCACCTTCGCCGCGAAGACTGATTTCGCCGCCGGTCTCGGCGCCCAGTTTGTGTGCGCTTCGGATCTCGACGCTGATGGCGACATGGACCTGGCAGCGGTCAGTCATTACAACGAGAGTGTCTCGGTGCTGCTTAACAATGGTGACGGTACCTTTGAGGCGTACACGCCGTATGCGGTCGGAGAGGGTCCCCGGGTGGTCGTGGCAGCCGACTTCGACGGCGATGGTGACCCCGACCTGGCTGCTACCAATTACTACAACTACAACGTCTCCGTACTGGCCAGCAACGGCGACGGTACGTTCGCCCCGCAGGCGGTCTATGCGGCAGGCTCCAACCCACACGGCCTTTTTGCCGCCGACCTCAACGGGAACGGCACAATGGACGTCGTGACCGCAAACGCAGGCAGCGACAGCCTGTCGGTTCTGCTCAATCAGATCGGAACCGACGTGGAGCCGGTCCCGGGCAGCATTCTACCGGAGACCTACAGCCTTGAACAGAACTACCCGAACCCGTTCAACCCGAGCACGAGGGTCCAGTTCTCGTTGCCGCGCGTCACGCACGTCAGGCTTACCGTACTCAACGTCCTGGGTCAGGAGGTCGTCACCCTGGTCAGCCGTACACTCCCCCCGGGACAATACGAAGCTGAGTGGAATGGCGTCGACGCGCACAACGAACCTGTCGCAACCGGACTATATCTGTACCGCCTTCAGGCCGGGGATTACGTCGAGACGCGAAAGATGATGCTGTTGAAGTAGGTCCTGGCCGGACCGGTCCCGGCAGGGTGCGGCAACGCCCCGGAAACATATCCGTTGATGGCCGCCCGTCATTCTTGTATAGTAGGCTACAATCTGTAAGCCCAAGGAGCATCTATGGTGTCCTTTATCATGGCTCTGACCATCAACCCGAACGCCAAGAAGCTGCACCCCGACCTCTCCAACCAGGTCAGTGAGTCGCTCGAGGTCTTCGCCAAGCACAGCGTGAAAGTCCAGGACCTGTACGCGACTCTCGGACGGTACGATTACCTGGCTATCTTCGATGCCCCTGACCAGGCAGTGGCCTTCAGGGTGGCCGCCGACATCAACAACCTGGGCATCCTCGAAACGGAAACCTGGCCGGTAATCCCGTACGATGACTTTTCGCAGCTCATTGGCTGACTACCGTTGCGGCTGAAGAGGCCGGCCGCACTGACAGTCCTCCGCTAAGCACCGTACGCAAGACGCCCGTTCGACCCGGCTGCAACCGGTCCGGGTCCTGGAGCACACCCGAGGCCGCCACCTTGCCGGCACCTCGTTTCCTGAAAAGTGACCACGTGATAACATGACCTAATCGGTCACAATTGGGCGGGCGCGTGGCGGCGTTCCCGAATCAATGAAGCTTCAAAGCATCCCGGATCGGTTTTGATACTTGTGTTCTCCCAACGTCATTACTAACCTTACTTACCTTGAGACTGAACTTCACGCAACAGCGACCGTGGACAGGCGTTATGCTCCTTGAACAAGCCCCGACCCACCATCCCGGTAACCAGACTGCCCCGATGACAAAGTCCATCTCGCGTACTGAACGAACCGGGGAGAAAAGATGCTTGTAAAGGCGATTGTAATTGCGGCGTTTGCCCTGATGACCCTGCTGATCGGTGTCGTCGGGTTAAGAAGAACCCGGTCTTTTTCGGACTTTTTTCTGGGCGGCGGTAAAGTCGGCCCCTGGATGACGGCATTCACATACGGGACAGCCTATTTCTCGGCGGTTCTCTTTATCGGCTTTGCCGGCAAGGTTGGTTGGGGTTTCGGTTACTCCGGCCTGTGGATTGCCGTCGGAAATTCCTTACTCGGGGTGCTGGCGGTCTGGTGGCTGCTCGGGGCCAGAATCAAAGCAATGTCCGTGCAGTACCAGGTGGCCACCATGCCCGAGTTTCTGGAGAAGCGGTACAACAGCAGGTTCCTGAAGCTGTTCTCGTCGGCGTCCATATTCGTGTTCTTCATTCCTTACTCGGCTGCCGTGTTCATCGGCCTCTCGTACCTCTTCCAGTCGAACTTCAACGTAGGTTACCCCATAGCGTTGCTGTTCATGGGACTCTTCACCGCTTTGTATCTAGTGATGGGCGGGTACAAGTCGATGACTATTATCGACGTCACCTTCGGCATGATCATGATCGTCGGCGTGCTCATTCTGCTGTGGAGCACCGTCGACAAGGCCGGCGGCCTTGCCGGCATTACGGCCGGGCTTTCGTCTATCGACCCGAAACTGACCCGGGCGGTCGGGCCACCCGGCCTGTGGCCGCTTTTCTCCCTGGTGTTTCTGACCAGCGTGGCGCCCTTCGCCATGCCGCAACTGGTCCAGAAGTTCTACGCCATCAAGGACAAACGCTCGATCCGGATCGGCATGGTGGCGTCTACCGTCTTCGCGGTGCTCATCACCGGCATCGGGTATTTTACGGGTGCCACCACGCGCTTTTTCCTCTCACCTGAGGTCACCCCAAAGGCCTTCGCCGACGGAAAACCGATATTCGACGTCCTGATGCCTGAACTGCTGGCCAACGTCATTCCGCAATCCCTGTCCGTTCTGATTCTGTTGCTGATTCTGGCGGCCTCGATGTCGACCCTGGCGGCACTGGTGCTGGTCTCCAGTTCGTCGGTGGCCAAGGACCTGTATGCGGGATTCATCAACACGCAGGTATCGGACAGGCGGTTGACCGCCCTGATGAGAATCCTGAGTGCCTTCTTCGTGCTCCTGTCGGTCGTCCTGGCTTATTTCAGGCCCAGCACGATCGTCACCATCCTCGGAATCTCCTGGGGGGCTATCGGTTCAGTCTTTCTCGGACCCTTCATCTGGGGATTGTTCAGCAAGAGAGTGAACGCATTCGGCGCCATCTCCTCCTCGGTACTGGGTCTGGCCGCCTGCCTGATCACCTACCTCCAGGGGACGCCTTCCCCCCAGGCGGGGACAATCGGCATGATAGTCTCTCTCGTGGTTAATCCCGTGTTCAGCCTTTTCAGACCCGCCCCGGCCGCCGGAGGTGTCCCGGACCGGGGAGGGGACTCTATATCTTGAACAGGAACTCGACCCGGGCCCAGTGGTAGGGGTCCGCCCTGTCGTAGGGGTAGCGGTTCGCCCGGCTGAAGTAGTAGTTCCCGGGGTTGAAACTCTCCCACAGAATGTGGCCGGACAGGTACTTGCTGATACGGAAGTCCAGTTTCGCAATCAGCATGTCCCCCCGGGTTTTGCCGGTTCCATAGGGGAAACCGGCCGATGCGTCCGGGCTTTCGGGCGCCATCAGGTGACGATAGACCAGGTGCAATTGCATGTCATCCGGCAGATCGAAACGAACACCCGCATGCAGGGAAATGAAGTTCGTCCAGTAAGCGACCGCGCGTTCATTCGCAAGCGTGTAGATGAATGATTCGCTCCACTTGGGCCAGCGAGCAAACACCGGATCCCAGCCTTCATGGTCGCCGGTCCCGGGGTCGTCGCCGCTCAGGTAGATAATACCGCCCGTAAATGAGCCGGGCAGGTAGGCCGGCCATGCCGTCGCATAGGTCAGGTACCCGTACCCGCCCAGGGCGGATCGGTCAGCGTCACCGTACTTGCCGAACTGGTAGGCTCCCTCCGCGGTCGCGGAAAGACGCGGCATCACCGCTCCCGTGACCCGAGCGCCGACCGTGTTGATCTCGGACTGGTTCGGACGTGAGTAAGTAGCCCGCATGTTCTTTCGTATGACGTAGGCATGCAGGTCTGCTTTCCCGACGGGCCCGGCAAAATACACCCCGAACCCGACCTCCGGCTGCTCGATCAGTTGCTTGTCCTGATCGTTGATAATGGGCAACAGGTCATCATTCTCCGGCTGATATACGTAGAAAAGCGTCAACTGCCTGTCCGCGCCGAACAGGTAATCGAGGCGGGCCGCATTGAAGTAGATCGTCCGTGATCCGTCCAGTGGGTACCCGTCCATCATCACGAAGCCCTCCCCCAGGATGAGGTTCTGACGCCCCACCGTTATGGTTGCCGGACGTCCCAGGGCCTTGCGCCAGCGGAGGTATAGTTGATCGACAATGACCTCGTCGAGATCGAAATCCCAGTATTGGGGCACGAAATAGTAACGGAACTCGTTGGTCAACTTAAGGGCCGCCTCGAAACGGTCGGACGGCAACCACTGACCTGTTACGCCTATGCGCTGACGGACAAAAGAACGGGAGTCAGATGACCACCAATCACGGTCGATGGTGTTGTCCCACGTGGTCATGCGAAACCGTTCCGAGACGTTCAATCTGAAGTTGGGATGAATCTGCCCCCACTCGGTCCCGCCGAGCACCGCCTCTCGACCGCCGAGAAGGCACGCAAAGATGGCTATTGCGATCAGTTTTCTGCTCATGGCTGCCCTCCGTACATCTATTGGAGTTGCCGATTAGTCCGGACCGATGAAACGGCCTGCCCCGTGCAACGGTCCTCCAAGAGTACGTTACGTACACATCTTTGTCAACGTGTGATCCGATGCCGTGTGCCTGGCGGCCGTCAGTTGGGAAGATGCGCCTGGATCAGGTTCAAACCCCGCCGGGTGACCCGGAATTCGGGAAACCGCTTCCTGGTGATCAGTTGATCGCCGGCGGCGTAGAATTCGACCGTGATGTCGTACGTACCGGGCGCAAGGTCGAAATCACCCACGTGGACCCGGCCGGGCAGCAGTTGCGACGAACGCAGGTCGGCGTTTTCAGTAAGGTCGGCGCCCGCGTCGATCGCCAGCTTTTTCAGCCAGCCCTCCAGCCCGCCGGTGTCCGACTGCTCCTTGAGCTTGTGGGTGGCCAGCCCCTTGGCCACCGCCCGGGCGACCGCACGGATATACATGAGCGTCTTCTTTGCGTCAAACGTCTCCCCGGCGACGCTGGAAACGTCCTCCAGGAGTTGAAGCTCGCCGATAGGATCGGTGCCCGCCAGGATGCGAATGCGTTCGACGACGGACGGGCGCGGCACAAGAACCGGAATCGCAAACTTGAAATAGTAGTCGGCACGTACGTCCAGCGGCAGGTGCCCGTACTCGGTGTCCTTGCGTTGCGGGTCGGTGTAGAGAATCTGGACCAAACCGAGGTCCTTGTCCGTGCGCAGGCGCAGGTTCAGGGCCTCCTTTCTTGGAGCCAGACCGGTCACGGCCACCACCGAGAGGATGGCCCCCTCTTCGGATTGATAACGGACGTCGGGCATGGGAAAACCGTAGACGTACGGTTGCACGGCGAACGCCTGCCTGAGCAGATCGTAGTCGATCCGGGCGTCGTCCCACTTGCCGTCGGCGGCGTACAGATGCATGCTCAGGTAGCGGGCAAAAGCGTCGTTGTGAAAGCGCACGCGCGCGGCTTCATAGGATATGCCGAAGCCGGCGCTGTCCTTGTCGATTCCCTCCTGCAGGGCGGCGACGGCGTCACCGTACTTCAGTTCGAGCAGTTCCAGCTTCTCGTTGGCCCGTCGGACTTCGACGAAGGCGTCGTCAAACTTCCCCAGGGCCAGGTAGTTGAGGGCCTTAATGAGATTGGTGTAGAGGATTTCGTAATCTTCGCCCGCATACTCGAGAACGTTGTCATTGAGCAGGACCGTCGCGGCTGCTCTCGAGATGCTCCGGGTGAACAGTTCCTCGGCGGCCGTCTCGCCGAGGTGAAGCTTCTCGTTGCTGGTCTGGGCGTCACCCGCGTAGTAGGCGGCAAGGCCGGCATCGATGAAATACAGCAGGCGGTCCTTGTTGGCGTACTGGCCGGATTCCCTGGCTACCTCCAGTTTTGCCGCGGCCGCCTCGTAGTCCCCGGTCCTGACGTCGGCTATGACCGGATCATAAAAGCCGCGGCGGGTTGCCAGCGAACTGCAGCCGGCCGACAGACCCGCCGCGATCAACAGCACCGCGCCGATTCGAAAATGCTGGGATCGACAGGCCCGCGTCATTTACGTTTTCCACTTACCCTGTGTAATCCCCTTCTTGATTTTCTTGGTGCCGATCCACGCCTTCTCGATTGTCTCAACATCGATCAGTTCCAGATCGGTCTGGTAGAACACCACCCGCGTGCCCTCTTCCTGGTCAATGATCGTCTTGATCGAGCCGACCAGCACGAAATCGGCGCCCGTCTCCTCGCGGAACCGCTTCATCGTCTCGCGAGAGGAAAACTCCTGTTGCTCCTGGCGTTCCTCGCGGATCTCAGCGCGCTGATCCTTGGCGGCAACAAAGCGCACCTGGCCGGAGTTGATCAATTCCCGTTCGAAGTCCTTGGTGAACGTCTCGGTGTTGATGTGCTCGCTGGTTTCGTTGCGGATCGATCCTACCGTCACAACCGGCTTTTTCCCCTGGGCGGCGGCGTATTCGGTCAGCCAAGCCCGCGAAAGGCAGTCGGAGATCATCTCCTGCGCGACCAGCCGCGAGTCGGCATCGTTCCACTTACCGCTCAGGTCCGTGGTCGACCCCGGGTCCAGCCGTGTGACCGTCTTTGAGCCTCCACACCCCACCACCAGGGCAGCCAGTAACAGAATCGCGAAGCTCCCTTTCATACCTGTACCTTCCCTTGTCTAAAGAACACGAAAACCTGGTTTCCATCCATAGTCGCAATTCGGCCATATGTATATGACCGCGCCCCGGCGGTGTCAACAAATGTAAGTGTGCCCGGCCCGGCCTTCGGCAGGCGCGGGGAAACCTCCCCCGAACTCACACCAACCACGTATTGATCCGATCGATATCCGTCTGCGCCCGCTCGTAATCGTCGGGCCGGCCGATGTCCAGCCAGTAGCCGTCGTACGGAAAAGCGCGTATTCTCTGGTTGCGTTCAAGGAGGCGATGCATCAGGTCATCGAAGCCGAACGGCTCGTTTTCGGGAACGAAATCCAGGACCGACCGCGAGAATACGTACATCCCCATCGAGACTGACAACTCCTGTACCGGCTTCTCGGAAAAACCGGTCACCAGGCGGTCAGCGCCCACCTCGAGCACACCGTAATCGATCTTCTCCCGGCGCCGGTGCGTGGCTACCGTCAGCAGGGCCCCCGACTGAACGTGATCCTGGTACAGGTCGAACACGTCCAGGTCGGTCAGGATATCGCCGTTGGCCACCAGGAAGTGTTCCGGCAGACCGTCTATCTGCCTGAGCGGCCCTACCGTCCCCAGCGGGCGGTCCTCAACACAGTAGTGCAGGTCCAGCCCGTACTGGCTGCCGTCCCCGAGCACCGACCGGATCAGGTGTGCCAGATGGTTGACGGCCAGATAGACCGTACTGACGCCGGCCTTTTGAAACTGTGTCAGTAGTATTTCAATGATCGGGCGCTGCCCGACCGGAACCAGCGGCTTGGGCAGATCAGCCGTGTACGGCTTGAGCCGCGTTCCCTTGCCGCCTGCCAGCACTACTGCCTGCATAACCCTTCGACCCGTTCTCTATATCACGTACTGATCAGCCATGTAGCCGGGTAGATCCCGATGGTCGGCCAGCCACCGAATCGTTCGGCGAAGTCCCGCCTCGAGCGGCACCGTCGGCGCCCACCCGAGCAGCCGTTCGGCCTCTGAGCGCTTGCACAGCAGCCGCTGAACCTCTCCGGCCTCGGGCCTGACCCGTTGTGGATCGGTCTCGATTGTTGCCTTCACCTCCATCAGGTCCGCGATCTTCTGCGCCAGGTCACCGATGGAGATCTCCGTCTCCGAACCGAGCTGTATTACTTCACCGACCGTGCGATCCTTCCCGGCGGCGGCGAGAAATCCTTCGACAACGTCATCGACGTACGTAAAGTCTCGCTTCGGGACGACGTTGCCGAGTTTGATCACGCGCTTACCGGCCAGCAGTTGGACGATGATGGTCGGAATGACCGCACGCGCCGACTGGCGGGGTCCGTACGTGTTGAACGGGCGGAGAATCGTCACCGGCAGGCCGAACGAGCAGTGAAAGGAAACTGCAAGCTGGTCGGCCGCTATCTTCGTAGCCGCGTACGGGGACTGCCCCACGAGGGGATGGTTCTCGTCGATCGGCACGTACTGCGCGTTGCCGTATACTTCCGACGTCGACGTGTGAATCACCTGGGCAACGCCATGGCGGCGGGCCGCCTGGAGCACGTTAAGCGTCCCCCTGACGTTGGTGTCAACGTAGCTGTCCGGTGACCGGTAGGAGTACGGGATGGCCACCAGCGAGGCGAGGTGGAAGACAATATCGGCGCCGGCCGTTGCATCCGAGACAACGTCCGGATCACGGATATCGCCCGGGACTATCCGGATTTTTTCCCTCAGGGCGGGCTCGGTCTGATCCAGCCAGCCCGCGTGACCGAACGCATTGTACCAGATCATGGCCCGGACTTCGGCACCGCGCCGCACCAGCAGTTCAGCCAGATGAGACCCGATAAATCCGTCCGCCCCCGTGATAAGCACCTTCTTCTCGCTGATCGGCATGATCGTCCGCTCCCCCGGCCCGGAAGCTCATTCGGCTCCGGCCCGACGCCGAGCCTGGACCGAAAACTCCCGAACCGTCGTCTTACAGTTTAGCCAGCATGTCTTCGGCCTGCACGAGCTTTTCTCCCCAGAGCCCGAGGTCGATTGCTTTCTCGAGGTTCTCCCGGGCCGCCGGTTTGCCGTTCCTGAAATCGGCCAGCCCGATGTAGTAGTAGGCGTCCGGACTGTCGGCGTACGAATGGCTGGCGCGGCTGGCTTCGCCCCGCATGAAGTCGATCTTGTCGCTCTGCAGGTAGACGTGGCACAGGTTCATCAGTGAGGCCAGAGAGCCACCGTCGAGAAAGACGGCCGTGCGCGCAAGATTTTCCGCCTTGCGAAAATCGGTCGCCGTGGAGGCGAGACACCGCGAGTAGTACGTGTTGACATCCACGTTTCCGCGCGCCGATTTCAGCAGCTGCTCGAATTCCTCCCCGGCTCTCTCAGTTTCGCCCAGCCCGCAGAGGGACCAGGCTCTGATCGCCCCGGCGGCGGCGTTTTCCAGTTCGAGAGCCAGACCTTTGTCGGCCAGCACCAGGGCCGTGTCGTACTCACCGCGGTCAGCCTGCCACCTGCCCGCGGCTACGTATGCGTCGGGGTTTTCCGTATTTGCCTGGACGGCCAGCGTTATGACCTCCGCCGCGCCCTGAAGGTCGTCCTTCCTCGCCAGGGCGTCGGCAAAATCTACGTACCATGCCAGGTCGCCCCGGTCATGCATGTAATTTGCCCTGAACTTCTCTTTTGCGGCCTCAAGGTCACCGGTTCGAGCCAGTATGGCGGCCTGCCGCAGGAGCAGATCCGGATACGCATCGACCAGAGGGGCATGGTTTTTCATGACGTCCCGCGCCTGCGCAAACATCTGGCGCCGCTGGTACATGTCGACCCAGCCCTCCAGCGCCGGCCGGTAGTAAGGGTCGTGCTGCAACGCCCGGCGGTAGTACTGCTCAGCGTCGTCGTACAGGGCGGACAGCCTTCGAGCACAGACGTCCGCCAGCCCGGTCAGCCACGATGGGTCGCTGCCGTGCTCGGCCAACAGCGAGTCAACCCTTGCATTGAACTCCTTCATCATGCGGTTGCGGCGCAACATGAAAAGATCGGCCAGCCAGAATTCCTTCTCCCCTTTTTTGAAACCCTGGGTACCGCGCATCATCACCGGCGACGATGGAAGATCAGGGATGATCTGCCCCACCAACTCGATTTCATCGTTCATGAAGTCCCGAAACGACTGAACGTAATCGGACCGACCCACGTTGGAACGAGCCATGTCCAGGTCACCTATACACGTCATCATGTCAGATATCATCCAGCGAGTCTTCATGTCGTAAATGATGGGGCTGATCCTGCCATCGTGGAGCTGCCAGAACCTGGCGGTCGCTTTCTCGGCCGCGTGGCTGTCCCCCTCGGACCAGTAGTAGTGCATCCGCATGACGGAGATTACCGAGCCGGTGTGATCCTGAGCCGCCACCGGCTGCATCAACCGGCGGGCATCATACAGGTACCGGTGCTCCAGGCATCGGAAGAAATGATCCTGGCGGCGCTCGAAACCCGGTTTACCTGCCTCAAGCGATTTCGCGCTGAACATCATGGCCGAATCCACCAGACCCCGGTCCTCGCAATACTCGGCGGCAAGGACGTAAAACTCCGGCGTCTCTACTCCGGCGGCAAGCGCCTGCTCAAACGTCGCGGCAGCGGAATCTCGCTGCTGGCGATGCACCTGAAGACGGGCAGTAAGTATGTCGACCGGCCCTTCGCCCAGCCCGGAGGCCACCGCGCCGCGCAACGCCTCCTCCGCGGCGTCAAAGTCTCTGATTCGGATCAGCGCGGCCACCCGCCGACCGCGGACGAGCGGATCGCAGCCCGGAAGGGCCGCGGCCGCCGCGTATTTCCGGACAGCATGCTCCGCCTTGCCCAGCCGCAGGTACACGCGAGCCGCCGCCGCATGGGCGGGCGCATATGAGGGGGCCACCTCGATGACGGCCATATAAACCTGTAAAGCATCATAGAACAGGAACTGGCTCTCCAGGGCCAGCCCGGATCCGTACCGGCCTGCCGGCGACGCAGGGAAATCAGCCGTAAGCCTGCTGAATGTCTCATCGGCTTCGGCAAACTGATATTTCTCAATCTGCTTCGTTCCCTCATCAAGGAGGGACTGCTGCTGCTCCTGCGGGGACTTGGCACAACTCGCCACCAGAGCGATCAGGGCGGCGAGAACGAGCGATCTCTTCATGGGTATCCTTTGCCTCTGGTCTTGGTAATCGCCAGGTTACGGGTAACTGGGTAGTACATAATACCATTTATACGCGCCCGTAAAGCATTATTTCCACGAGGGATACGCAGCGTAAGCAAATTTTGTGCTTCCCGTGTAGAATAAAATTGTGTTTGACCTTCCTGACGGCGTATATTGATAGCATGACAATCTTGAAATCGAGACATTTATTGAAGTACTACCGGAAGCGGGCGGTCGTCGACGACGTTTCGATCGTAGTGGAACCGGGAGAGGTCGTCGGGCTGCTCGGCCCCAACGGAGCCGGCAAAACTACCACCTTCTATATGATTATCGGGTTTATCCGGCCCGACGGCGGACGGGTCTTTCTCGGCGACGCCAACATCAGCAGGTGGCCGATGTATCGCCGGTCAAGTCTCGGTATCGGGTACCTCCCGCAGGAAGCCTCGGTCTTCAGGAAAATGACCGTCGAGGACAACATCATGGCCATCCTGCAGTTCCGGAATATGACCAACAAGCAGCGGCGCGCCCGCCTGGAAGAACTCCTCGGTGAACTTGATATCGCTCACCTTCGAAAAAACAAGGCCTATACCCTGTCCGGCGGCGAACGCCGCCGCGTGGAAATCACCCGGGCTCTCGTTAACGAACCAAAGTTCATTCTCCTGGATGAACCGTTTGCCGGGATCGATCCCATCGCGGTGGAAGACATCCAGAAGATCATTCGCCGCCTGGTGGAACGTGGACTCGGAGTACTTATTACCGACCATAACGTCCGCGAAACACTGTCGATATGCAGTCGAGCCTACATTATGTGTGACGGCAAGATTCTCAAGTCGGGAGGCTCTGAGTACCTGGCCAATGATCCCGAGGCAAGGAGAATCTACCTGGGAGAGAAGTTCAGGCTTAACTAGAACGGGCGCCGGACATTTGTTGAATAAATGAACGAAGTCGGATGACCGTATAAACCGGTTGCGCCACGGTTCCGATATTGAGTTGCAGAGAACACACCTTGCCGGAATGTCGACTTAAGCAAATACTGCGTTTGAAAAGACCATGAAACTCGAGCTCCGAACATCACTAAGGCTGACCCTTGCCCCGCAGCTGATACAGTCGCTCAAGATGCTGCAAATGCCTCTGCTCAAGCTGGAGCAGACGCTTCGTCACGAACTGGCCGTGAATCCGCTGCTGGAGGAAGTGGAGGAGCTTGAAGAACCGGCCGAGGACACCGCCGAAGAGCAGGAGAGCGATCCCGACGAGCCGGCCGACGACGAAAAGTCGGACGATTTCGACTGGGACGAGTTCCTGTTCGACGACGAGGAAGGATACAAGGTCCGGGAACACCGTGAGACGGAAGAATCGCGCCTGGAGGGGACCGCCGCGTCCTCCCGGAACCTCTACGACCATCTCGCCGAGCAGTTGTCCTACCTGCGGCTGTCGGAGGAAGACCAACTCATCGGAGAGTACATCATCGGCAACATCAACCCGGATGGTTACCTGGCCTTCTCTGTCCCGGAGATGGCCGCCGAGCTCGAAATTGCAGAGGAGAAGATCAGCCGGGTTCTCGAACTGATACAGAAGTTCGACCCGACCGGGGTGGGAGCCTGCAATCTCCGGGAGTCACTCCTGATCCAGCTCCGGGAAAAAAAGATGGAGCACACGCTGGCCTACCGGCTGGTCGATGAACACATCCGTGATCTCGAGAAAAAATCCACGCTGCAGATAGCCAAGATAATGGGCGTGCCGTTCGAACGCGCGCAACGGGCGCTGGAGACCATCAGGAGCCTGTCGCCGACGCCCGCCTACGGACGTTTTGACCCGGCGGCGGCACCGATTGTTCCCGACCTGATTGTCGATCGCTACGGCGAGGATTTCGTCGTTTACCACAACGACCGGAACATTCCGCAGCTTCGCGTCAACGCGAGCTACAAGCAGCTTATCAGGCGGGGCAGCGCCACGCCGGCGGATACCAAGGCCTACGTGCGGCAGAAGCTGGAGCAGGCTCGCTGGCTTCTGAACGCCATCAACCAGCGGCGTTCGACCATGATCAGGGTGATGGAGGCGATTATCGGGGAACAGCGCGAGTTCTTTGTGAAAGGCCCGGCCTTCCTCAAGCCGCTGATAATGGAGGACATCGCCCAGATAGTCAATATGAACGTGGCCACTATCAGCCGCGTGTCAAGCGGGAAGTACGTGCAAACTCCGCTGGGCGTGTTCGAAATCAAGTATTTCTTCAATACTGGCATTTCCAAAGATGACGGCGAGGACGTTTCCAAACGCTCGGTCAAGCAGCGCATTGAAGAAATCATCAATGCAGAAGACCCTCAGAAGCCATATTCCGACCAGGAAATCTTCCGGATGCTCAACGAGGAAGGCATCAGGTTGGCCCGGAGGACCGTGACCAAGTATCGCGAAGAGCTAAGGATAAAACCGGCGCGGTTCAGGAAACGAATTGCTTAGTCGAGAAATCATCAACCGGTCCGGTCGGTAAATCGTACAGAACAATGGACTATCGTTATCGGATGACCGCGTATCGTGGATCGAAATCTTGCGCTTGAAATGGTGAGGGCCACTGAGGCGGCCGCTCTGGCGGCCGCCCGCTGGATGGGCAGAGGCAACGCCCAAGCCGCCGACCGGGCCGCCGTCGAGGCCATGCACCACGCCTTCAACTCCATCGCTTTCAAGGGAAACATTATCCTCGGCGAGGGGGACCGGGAGCGGTTCCCCATGCTCTATACGGGCCAGCGGGTCGGCTGCGGCACCTCCGACGAGGTGGACGTCGCCGTGGATGCCCTGGAATGCACCAACTCGGTGGCCTTTGGACGTACCAACGCCCTGGCCGTCGTGGCCATGGCCCCCCAGGGAGACTTCCTGAAGCCCCCGGTGAGCTATCTGGAGAAGATCGCCGTCGGGCCGGAGGCGGCCTCGGTTATCGACCTGTCTGCCCCTATCGAGGAAAATTTGGAGCGCATTGCCAACGCGAAGAAATACGGTGCCTCTGACCTGACGGTGGTGATCCTTGACCGGCCGCGGCACGAGGAACTCATTGCGCGGGTGCGCGATACCGGCGCGCGCATTCACCTGATACCGGACGGCGACGTGGCGGCGGCGGTTGCCACCTCCACCCCCGGGACCGGCATTGACGTGCTGGTCGGCACCGGCGGGTCGGTCGCCGGGGTGCTGGCGGCGGCGGCGCTGCGCTGCCTCGGCGGCGAGATGCAGGCCCGGCTGTCTCCGCTCGGCGACGAAGCCGAGCGGCTCAAGGGCACGGAATACGAGGACCTCAGCCGCCTTTACCGGGCCAGCGACCTGGCCCAGGGGGACCACGTCATGTTCGCGGCCACCGGGGTTACCGACGGCGACATGCTCAACGGGGTGCGCTACCGGGCCGACGGCGCCACCACTCACTCCGTGGTCATGCGTCAGTCCACCCGAACCAAGAGGTACATTGTCACGGAGCACTTTTTTGACTATAATCCAGAGTACTAAACCGGCATGGAAAGGAGAGACTCGGCATGCAGAAGGTGATAACGGCGCGCCATTTTGATCTCACCCCGGAGCTTCGGCAGAAGGCTGAGGCTGAGATGGACGGATTGACACGGTACTTTGACAACATCATTTCCGCCGAACTGATCCTTGACATGGAACGGCACCGCCGCATGGCCGAACTAAAGGTCAAAGTCTACAAGGATGTTCTCACCAGTTCCGCCGAGACCGACGACATGTACAGTTCTATCGCCATGGCGGTCGACAAAATGAAGGGCCAACTGAAAAAGTACAAGGGCAAGCTGAAAGGAAAGAGACCCGATCAGATTGCCGACGTCACCGAGGCCGCCACCCGGCCGTCGACCGACGAGGACGAAGTCGACATCTGACGTTCAACGGACCAGCGCCAGGCCGCCCTTGGCAGGGCGGCCTTTTTTTTGCGGCGGAAACCGGCCGAACCCACCCGCATCACAGAGTGTCAAGGTACTCGCTGACAAAATGCCAGTTCATTTTGGCTTCGAAGTTGAGCCGGGCGGGCGGCAGGGCCTCCGCGGCGACAAGATCGAACGAATCGAATTCACGCCGCGATGGTTCGGTGCCGTTCAGCCGGCGGGCCAGCCCGGACGCGTCGAGGGTTGTCCGTATCAGCGAAAACAACTGCGGCCGTTCCCCCCGGAAAATCTCCCGCGCATACGCGAGAGGCTCCAGGGTGTATTCGTCCGGACGCAGGTTCAGTTCCTCGGAGATTTCGGCCGCCATCTGCGCCCTCAGCAATTGTTCAAGGTTCTCAAATCGGTCGGTGAAGTCCACCACTCCGGCCACCGACGGGCCATACTCCCCGGCCAGCGTTGCCACCTTCCCGGTTCGCTTCACTTGCAGCACCAACGGACCTCGCGCACCGGCGGTCAGGAGCATGCCCGATACGCCCAGACATATGCAGAGCGGGTTATCCGTCACGGCATGGGAGCGGCACTGCGGTTTGTAGTACTCGCGCAGGGTCCCTCCGGCATCGGCAAACAGCGGGTGCTCAACATCGAGAGCAAAGCAGCTTCCGGAAGACTGCTCATACGCGGCCTCCTGTACGGCCATTATCGGCGGCCTTGCAGACGGATCGAACGAGACCAGCTTCATTACAGTGGGGCCATCCAGAAGCCGCCCCTGCCGCCTCAGTTCCGTCGCGATTTCATCCGCGAATCGGGCAATGCGCGTGTCCGAGAAACGATAACGCCCGGGCACGCAGCGCACGGCAATGTCTCGCGGATCGACCGCGTCCCTGCCGAAGAATCGAATAATGTCAAAATAGCCGCTGTCCCGGGTCGGGCCAGCCGCCCGCTCGCTGAAATACCGGGCGAGAAAGGCCTGAAACTTAGAATAATCCAGATAGCTCATCGGCGAAAAAGAGCAGCACCATGCCGCCCACGGCAAGCAGCGCGCCTATCAGCGCGCGAAAGGTCACCTTTTCCCGGTAGTACGCTATGACGACCGGGATGATCAGAATCGGCGTGGCGGCGTTCAGCGTGGCGGCAATACCGGCCGGAATCATGGTCACCGCCACCAATGACAGCCAGACTCCCAGAAACGGGCCCATCGTCGCACCTCCGGCCGCAAACAGAACGGCCCGACCGTTCTTGAATGCGCTCACGTTGGCACGCAGGCGCCCGCTGAGGCCGGCGAACAGCCAGATGACAATCAGCGATGACAGCATCCGGATGAACGACGCCGGCATGGGATCGAGGATACCTCCCGCGTTCAGCATGGCGTGTTTGGAGAGCACCAGACCGGCCGCCTGCCCCAGCGCCGCCGCCAGCCCGAGAAGGACGCCTTTTAAGAGCGTGCCGGAATCAGGGTGCTCCCGATGCAGGTTGAACTGATTCGATCCGCCGTAGCGCCGTTCCAGCACCACCCAGCTTAGTCCGGCTATTGTTATGCCTATCCCGACGAGATGAAGCAGCCCGAGTTGTTCGCCAAGAAGGAACCAGGCGATCACCGTCGCCATGATCGGCGCCGTCGACCACAGCAGCGTGGTCAGGCGCGGTCCGATCATGACGAGCGCCTTGAACCCGCACCCGTCGCCGAGCACCAAGCCGATGAAGCCCGACAGCGCCAGCCAGAAGACCTGGCTGCTGTTGAGATCCTCGGGAAAAATCCGGCCGGTGGTGACAAGAAGGACAATACAGTAGATCGTCACGGCAAAGAGCAGGCGGATGGAATTGACGCGGAACGAGCCTATGCGCCGCCCGGCCTCGGAAAAAAAGACGGCCGTAAACGACCAGCAGAACGCGGTGCCAAGTGCGGCAAGCTCACCCAGGTACGGCATCCGGCCAAGATACGCCCCCCGGCCCGCAAAGGCAAATCGCGGGATAGTGATCTGCCCGCGCAACCAAAGCACCCAATGCTCCGCACATGGCGCAAAACACGTATGGGCGTGGCCTAGAGACGAGTCCGCTTCCAAGGCTTTGGGTCATGTACATACCGGTCAAAGTCCCGTAGGAAAACGTCGAACGCCAGCTTGACTTCATCGGGCGCATCTGGAGCCAAAAGAGTCGTACGCATGCGCCGGCGAATAGCACCCAGATCGGTAATATACTCCAGCGCAGGGAAATCGTATCGGTAGTCCACCTTCCCAGCAATTTGCCCTATGGCGACGCTCTCCGAACGCACAAGGTACCGCGTCACAAAGCGTTGGAAGTTGATGTCATCTTCAAGCATACCACGGAGGGAGAATTCAAACTCTTTGGGTTCCGAAAAATCTTTTGCGACCCTGAGTATGAAGACAAGATGCCGATGTTCAAGGGGGGCCCCGGCTTTCATCCAGGCCAGGGCACGCTCAGCAGCTTGCCGACAGAGGATCCCTTGCGAGTTTGCGGGGGCCAAGGCTTGCTGTCCAGTTTGCTTTTCTGCCTCCACGGCAGCAACAGCAAACACGGCCAGTGGTCCAAACACACCCTCGGATTGCGCGAAAGCCTGCTGTAGCAGGTAAGCCCTCGCTTCATCGCTGGAACCAGCAACGAGTTGTGTAACCAAATTCGTTAGCCAAAAACGTATGGGGATTCCCCCCATTACCCCTTCGTCCCGGGGTAGATAATCACTTACGTCGAAAAGGAAGGCTACTATGTTGGAAGGATTTGTCCCGGCGGACACGACCATAGGCATCGCCGCCTCGAGGTGCTCAAGCAGCCGTCGCAGCCCGGGAGTGTAATAGTATTTCGCAAGCGATTCAACCGCTGTGCGGCAACCGCTCACGTGCCCGAGATTGGCGATAAGGAACTGCACGTCTGCATTTGGTATGTCACCCACATAGTTTGCGTACAAGAAGTATCGGTCGAAGATTTTCGCGGAACAAACCCGCAGGTCACGAAGCCATTCCTGCTCAGACGCTGTATCCGGACTCCAATCATCGTCACAATGCTGAAGCTGCGGAAACAGATCCCTCAGCAGCCCATCGAGAAGAGGACGGTACTTGGTTTCTACACGGTCTAAAGTGTCATCGAGCGCCTTTCGCGCAAGTTTGTCTTCCTTTCGCGGAACGCCAAATGGGTCCGTTGGATCATCGACATAGACAAAAATACCTTTATTCCGGCGGATAAAATCGTACACGTCAGGGAAGCATACACTGATGGTTTCCACGGCTACAAAATCCAGCGGGTTTACTTCGACGGTATTGTCACGGCAGACGAGATTTGCGTTAAGACAGATCCCATTCACAATCCGCTTCACGTCGCGAAAGCTCGTGACAAAATGCCGGATGTACTGCAAATAGCAGTTCGACCAGCGTTGCTCCGACCAGTATTGTTCGGCCGTCGCCGGAAGGCGCTCCAGTACCGTGTCAAGCGTGGACGTGAAATACTCTCCTAAAACGACTCTGTCGGGCGGCGGAAGCGCAAATTCAATCTGCACTATCTTTTCAATGAAGCTCTCGTATTCCTGACAATACTCCCTTTTCAGTGCTGCTCTCACCACTGCCTCATCATACGCGAGCACGTATGACAGACCCCTGAAATCACCATTGTTCTTCACTACTTGAAACACGTCGCAAATATCTTGTGGCGGAAGGCGGTCGACATCGTCTATCAGCACTACTACCGTCTTCGCCAGATCATCCAAACGTTTCTGTATTTCCTTCTTAAGCTCAAGCAGGGGTCGTCCGTTCTGGCCCGCCCGCTTCCGAAGCCACATGGCCATCATTTCGAAAAGCCGACGCACCCGGGACAGCTTCTCCCCGACCGGTGTCAGGCCAACGCCCGTTCCTTCTAAAGAACGCGCGTACAACGCGTACTTTTCGAGCCGCCCCGCCAACTCACCGGCCACCTTCTGTTTTCCTTCAGCGGTCTGCCACCATATAACTTTACCCAGCTCAGTGAAGAAGTTCGGCAGTTGGCATTCGTTGGCATACAGCCAGGGGTTATACCGAAAGACGATTATGCCCTTCTCCGTGGAGAGCTTGTCAAATATCAGACGGACGAAATTCAGAAACGTGGTTTTCCCTGAACCCCAACTCCCCTTTATCCCGACCACATAGCCCTTCTTACCGCTGTTCAATAGCAGAGCATCTACTACATTATCAGCAAGCCGCCCCCACCCCAGCAGATCGTCGTCGAGCGATTCCAGCGGAACGTCCGCTAGAAACCGCACTTCCTTTTCCTCCTGGTTTTCCCCCATAAAACCTCCCCCGCTTCAGCGGATCTGTTATTCCTCCTTCACCACCCGTGCGACGTCGGTGACGATGTCGCCGGTATGCAGCGAAATCAGGCGTACGCCCTGCGTGTTGCGGCCGATGACCGTGATATCCTTGACCGCCTGGCGGTTGGCGATGCCCTGACGTGTGATCAGGATCAACTCGTCCTGGTCGAGCACTTCCATGATGGCCACCACCTCACCGTTACGGTCCGAGGCCTTGACGTTGATCACGCCCTTGCCACCGCGGTTGGTCATGCGGTAATCCTGTATGGAGGTTCGCTTGCCGTAACCGTTCTCGGTGACCACCAGCAGCGTGCTGTCACGGCGGACAACGACCATACCGACGCAGTAGTCACCCTTGCCCAGGTTGATCCCCTTCACGCCGTAAGCCGTGCGGCCCATGGACCGGACTTTGTCCTCCGGGAAGCGGATGGCCATCCCCTTGCGGGTGGCCAGGACGATCTCACAGGTGCCGTCCGATACGGCGGCGTCGATCAGCTCGTCGCCGTTTTCGCTGATGTTTATGGCGTTGATACCGGCCTTGCGCGGATTGCTGAACGTCGAGAGAGCGGTTTTCTTGATTATCCCCTTCCTGGTCGCCATGACGACAAACCTGTCGTCGCTGAACTCGCGCACCCGGCAGAACGCCGCAATCGTCTCGCCTTTCTCCATCCCGCACAGGTTGACGACCGGCTTGCCCTTGGCCAGTTTGCCGCCCACCGGGATTTCATGCACCTTGATCCAGTAGCATCGACCCCGGTTCGAGAAAAACAGGATATAGTCGTGGGTGGAGGCGATAAACAGGTGCTCTGCGAAGTCCTCCTCCTTGGGGGCAATACCGATGACGCCTTTGCCGCCGCGGTGCTGTTTGCGGTAGGCCGAAACGGACAACCGCTTGACGTAACCGAGGTGCGAAATGGTGATAACCATCTCCTCTTCGGCGATCAGGTCCTCCACCGTCAGTTCCTCGGCCGCCTCCTGGATCTCGGTGCGCCGGTCGTCGCCGTACTTTTTCTCCAGCTCCACGGTCTCGTCCTTGATGATTTCCAGGCGCAGTTGCCTGGAGTCAAGGATCGCCTTGTACTCGCTGATCTTCTTGAGCAGTCCCAGGTACTCATCCTCGATTTTCTGGCGCTCCAGGCCGGTCAGGCGTTGCAGCCGCATTTCCAGGATGGCCGTCGCCTGCTTCTCGGAAAGCTTGAAATTCGCCATCAGGCCTTCTCGGGCCGTGGGCGTGTCCTTTGACTTCTTGATCAGACTGATGACGGCATCGATGTTGTCCAGGGCGATCTTGTAACCCTCGAGAATGTGCGCACGATCCTCCGCCTTTTGCAGATCGTATTCGGTGCGGCGGACCACCACTTCGTGCCGGTGATCCACAAACGCCTGGACCAGTTCTTTTAGCGTCATGAGCTTCGGAATGCCGTGATCCAGTCCGAGCATCATCACCGAAAACGTCACCTGCATGGTCGTACGCGCGTACAACTGGTTCAGCACGATCTCGGCCGGCACTTCGCGCCTGAGCTCAACCACGATGCGCATGCCGTCGCGGTCGGACTCGTCACGCAGGTCGGAGATACCCTCGATGTGCCTGTCCCGCACGAGATCGGCTATCTTTTCGAGCAGGTTCGCCTTGTTGACCTGAAAGGGAATCTCGGCGACGACAATCGCTTCCTTGCCGTTGCGCATGCGTTCGACGACCGCCTTGGCCCTGACCGGGATGTGCCCCTTTCCCGTGCTGTAGGCTTCACGAATACCCTCGCGGCCGTTGATGATTCCGCCGGTCGGGAAATCCGGACCCGGTACCAGTTCCAGCAGGTCGTCCACCGTGCAATCCGGGTTGTCAATCACGTGCAGTATGGCCCGGCTGATCTCCCTGAGGTTGTGCGGCGGCATGTTTGTAGCCATGCCCACCGCAATCCCGGAACTGCCGTTACAGATCAGGTTGGGGAACTTGCCCGGAAGCACCGTAGGCTCCCGTAAGGTGGCGTCATAGTTCGCTATCAGGTTGACCGTCTCTTTGTCGAGATCAGCCAGTATCTCGACGGCGATGGGTGTCAGGCGCGCCTCCGTATACCGCATGGCCGCGGCATCGTCTCCGTCTATCGACCCGAAATTCCCCTGTCCGTCGACCAGCGGGTAGCGCATGTTGAAATCCTGGGCCATGCGCACCAGCGTCGGATAAACGACCTGCTCACCGTGCGGGTGGTAGTTGCCCGAGGTATCGCCGGCGATTTTCGCGCATTTGCGGTGGGGCCGGCCGGGATTGAGGTGCAGATCGTTCATCGCCACAAGGATGCGCCGATTGGACGGCTTCATGCCGTCACGTATGTCCGGAAGGGCGCGGTTGGTGATGACCGACATGGAGTAATCGAGGTACGACGATTTCATTTCCTCTTCGAGGAAGACCGTCTCTATTTTTTCTCGCTCAATCGCCATAGGAAAACATTTCCTTGAATCAATGAACTGCTGTTAATGCAACCTAAGCTTTCAATTTACTAAATCACTCGCCGACAGGCAACTAAAAAAGGATTGCCGGTTGCCTCTTAATCTGTTGCTGCATTTACAATTACAGCGGCCTTGACCGGTGTCCGACCATCGCAAACCTATCAGGTATCGCAACGTTCTGAGTGCGCTCGTCTTACGGCCGGCCGATAAACATTGCGCCGCCCGACCGACTGTACTATCGTTCCCCGCGCAATTGTCACACGCCAAGAAAGGACTCCGTTATGTCCAAAGAGATTCAGAAAGTCCTGAAGAAGCTGGAATACGGTGTATATGTGGTTACTCTGGGCAAGGGCTCACAGGGAAACGCTTTCACCGCGAGCTGGCTGACGCAGGTCAGTTCCGAACCTCCGATGGTCGCCCTGGCCATCCATGACAAGCACCAGTCGGCGCGGCTGCTCAGGGATATCGACGGCTTTGTTGTCCACCTGATCGCTCAAGGTCAGGAGGCGTTCGCGAAGACCTTCTACGGCCCGGCGGAATCCGGCTACGAGAAACTCAAGGCCACCAGCGTCGAGGATTCACCGGCTACTTCGTCGCCGCTGCTGAAAGGCGCCACGGGGTACCTGGACTGCAAAATCGTCAACCGGGTGCCGTGCGGCAATCACACTCTCTTTATCGCCGAGGTCCTCGCGGCCTCTCTGGATTCCGATACCGCGATACTGACCTGCTCCGGCAGCAACCTCCGGTACACGGGCTGACAGTGCGCTCCCGCATCAAACTCTCGGCATTCCTCCAGGTCGGTTCGGCACTGGCAGCCGGCGGCCTTCTCTCCGTGCTGTTCTTGTTTTTCCCCGGGCCGGCACCGGCGGGAGACTGCGCCGAGACGGTGACCATCGGCAAGAACGACTACGCGGTTCCCGCGCGCTGGTGCGGCAAACGGCTCGATTCGACCCGGATTGCCGTCGATACCGAACTTGTTCGACTGCCGGATGAGTTTACGTACGAGGACTACCGTATATACCTCCGCCCGGATGCCCGGGACGCCTTTGTCAGCATGGCGCGGGCGGCGAAAGGTGACAGCATTCAGCTTCTGACCGACTCAGGGTATCGCTCACTTAAGTTCCAGGAGCGGATAATCCTCGAACGGCTCCGCGGCGGGCAAACGATAGAGCATATTCTCTCCATGGTCGCCCCCGCCGGCTATTCGGAGCATCACACCGGCCGCGCGGTCGACCTGGTACCCAGCGAGGCGTTGTTTGCCGGGACCGCCGGCTTTACCTGGCTGGCCGAGCACGCCGCCGGCTTCGGTTTCCGCCAGACCTTTCCTGAGTCCGCCGCCGATTCCCTGCACTGGGAATCATGGCACTGGTATTACCAGCCTGACAGCGAGTAAGATTACCGCCGGCCTTCAAGCCCCGGGCCGTCTCTACCGATAATCCGGGAGTAACCATGATCCACAGATTCAGATACACCGAGGCAGTCCTGGAGTTCTGCAAGAACGAGGGGCGCGCTTGCCTGCACGCCTCTGACCCGAACGCCGCGATTGCCGCCACCCGCGACCTTTTCGACCCTATCCGGGACGTGACCGTGCAACGCCTGGATAGCGGGCAGTACCTGGTGAGCTTCAAAGCTTCACTGGACTACCGCCTGAACCTCGTGCACCTGGTCGAGAGAGCGGTCAAGATGTTACGTGACCAGCAGATGTTTTCAGAGGCACGCTATATCGACCGCTACATTGTCGCCACCATCTGCATGGAAACGGGCAAGCCCGAATGGCTGGCCGCGGGGTGTGCCGATATCGAGGAAGAGATCGGCGAACTTCGCAAGGCCGCCATCGTGGCCCGCGAAGTCACCAACGTCAGGGATTTCGTCGATTGGGATATCGCTGTCTACAACTATATCGAACTGAATTCAAAGGAAGGCCACCGCAGCCGCGTGGTCCGCGACGTCAACACGTGGGGCGAGATGTAATGCTCGGATGATACGTCCTGCATCACGTTCTTAAAAGCCGCATTCACACCTGTAGAAGTCAAAAACGACAAGAATAGTGATGTTTGCACTATTCCCTTGACACACGACCCGCGATATGTTATAGATAATTCGAGATCCAGCACTTTCGACTTTCATCTCGCTACACACCCTACATCAGCACACTGAGCGCACCATAGCCGGACGAATGTAAGCTTCGTTGCGGCATAATCCGATCCTGGGGCCTTCCCACTAAGGTCTTTGTTTGTCGGGGGGAGTTGGGTGTGACTGTCGCTGCCGACAGGGCAAGGGTACAGTTATCTATTAAGTTCGTCTTCAGGGCCGTGCGCTACCTGCCAGCGGTGGCAGGTGGATGTACGATGGCTCTTGCCGTCGCATCTCCTGCGCATCCGTGGCTGGCCTGGATCAGTTTCGCTCCTTTGGTAATCGCGGTCAGATTTCTGCGTCCGCGCAAGGCCGGTTACTGCGGCGCCGTCTGGGGTAGCAGCCTCTTTCTCTTCTCCACGCTGTTTGACAACACCGTGATTTCTCCGTCGCTGACAGGTTTTGTCATGCTGACGACGATCCCGGCCGTGTACACATATTTGGGGGCGTTCTTCACACGTCGTTTCGGGTTCAGCCCGCTGGCCATAGCGCTCGGCTGGATAGTTGTTGTGCTGGCGCTTGAGCCGGCTGGTTTAAGCCACGGGTTGGTTCCGGTAGAGCATGGCCACAACCGGTTTTTGCAGATGGTCGCAGGCTCGCTCGGGTACGGCTTTGTGGCCTTCCTGATCGTCTACGTCAACGCGCTCCTGCTTTCACTGGCCGAGGCAATATGTGTGAGGGGTGCCGCGTTGCGCCTGCTGAAAGGCTGCGCAGTGGCTCCACGCCTGCCGGAAACAGATATGCCCGCGTGTTTGCGAAACCAATATCTGTTGCCCTTGCAACCTCGCGGGCCTCCGCTCGCCGGCTGAAGCTTCGACTGCTAATGTAACAACGTTTAGCAATTAAACCGATGTGTTCCCGGCGCGTCTCGTCGACCGGGGATACACAGAGGAGAATATTCTTATGAGGCATGGACAAAACGGGAATCGAACTCTCTGGATACTTGTTGTCTTTGTCGCCCTGTTGTTTGCCAGTTTCACCGCGCTTTCCCAGCAGGCTGAAGCCAAGACCGGCAGCTATAGCCTGCACTTCTATGGCGAAGTAGCTCCGGAAGGGATGACGATAACCGTGACAGCGGTAAGCGAAGACGGGACAACATACAATGTGATCCATTATGTTCAGGGACTGACCGAGGAGCAGGCCCGAAACCTGATCCTCACGGATCTGACGGACGAGGGCTGGGAGGCTGAAGCCAATGGCGACAACGCCATCAACATCACGGGCCGCACGGAACCTAAAGACCCCATCAGTATGGTCGACATAGAGGACAACCAGCTCGATTACGACACGTACGTCGACGCTAGCTTTGCAGTATCCGAGGCAATACCGGGCGAGAGGATATTCGAGTGGGTTTGCGCCCTGCCGAATGCTGATGTCACGGATCCGGGCACCCTCGTGCTCACGTTGAATGAGCATACCGTTACGGCCACCCTCGCTTCGGGTGCCACACCAACAGAGGCGGCGACCATGCTGGAGGACTCGCTTACGAGTGCAGGCTTTGTCGTGACCAGGGTCGAGGATACTGTCGTCGCACTGGACTGGGAGAATGCCACCAACGCGTGGTTGCTTTCCTCCCCAGCCACTATCACGTTCGGTCTCGAGGACGGGGCAGCCGGCCCACGCGTGGGGCTCACCTTGCCGGACCTGGCCCCCATCCCCACCCTCTCCGAGTGGGGGTTGATCATTTTCGCGCTGCTCGTCCTGACCGTCATCACGGTGGTGGTCAGGCAGCGCCGGACGGTCATAGCTAAGGCGAACGCATAGCCATGTACGGTCGGCTGTTTGTTCCCGACGTCTTCTGGAAGGTGCTGGCGGTTACGCTGGGCCTGGCCGTCATAGGGCTGGCCATAGCTTTTCTGGTTTCCAGTTCCGTGCCCCTGCGTGACGTCGTCGGGACACTCATAAGCGCCACAATGCTGGCATACATGGCCCACCTGTGGATCACTCCGGGAGACTGACCGCCGGTGTGCCGTGTCTTGTCTGCCTTGTTAAACAGGAAATCCGGGTGGCCCGTCGGGTCGCCCGGATTCCCCATATCCGGACGGCCTGTCTCTGACCTCTTGTGTGCAGGCTTTATGGTGCGTTAATTGCCTATGGCACGTTCTACGCGGCACACCGGGAAAGGCGGCATGGCAAAGAGGAAACGAAGGCCGAAACCACGCCCGTCCCCCGGGCGGCTCCGGCACATCATAAAGGCCAACTGGCCGCTGTTTCGGATATACCTCTGGTTCGGCCTGACGCTGGTGGTCATTTTCAGTATCCTCATGATACCGGCCGTATACTTCAAAGTAATCATGCCGCTCAACGAGTTCCTTGCCTGGTCCTCGGCTGCGTTTCTCAGGCTGATGGGAGACAACGGCGTTGTTTCCGGCGGCACGTCGGTTCACAGCCCGGAGTTCGGCGTCAACATCGCGGAGGGCTGCAACGGCATCTACGCGCTGGCCATCGTGCTGGCCGGTATTATCGCCTTTCCCGCCCGCTGGCGTCCGAAACTGATCGGCCTGACACTGGCCGTCATACTGATCATGTTCCTCAACTACGTCCGTATCCTCACCCTCTGGTATGCGGGCACATCCTCCGCGTTCCTGTTTGACACCATGCACCTGTACGTGTGGGAGTTCGTCATAATCGCGCTCGGTGCCGCGTTCTGGTACCTGTGGTATGAGAAATTTGTCAAGACCGGTTAAGATCATACTCGTTCTGGTCATCTTCCTGGTACTCTACATACCCGTGGGGTGGCTCTGGGGGAAAGCACTGCCGGCCTACAGCCGCTTTCTGGCGTCCGTCTCGCAGACCGTCACCAATGCGTTTGAGTCGGCGGACACGTCCTACCGTATCACCGTCGACCGCGGCGACTTCGTAGTTGCGGCCCGGATAACCGTGGGCGGAGCGTACGGCCGCGACCAGATGTTTGAGTTGCCCGGCAACAGGCCGACGGACACCGTCTCGTACAACCTGAGCCTGTGGGCGGCGCTTTTCCTGGCCACCGTCGTTTTCATCAAACCTCCCGCACGGTGGCGCTTCCTGTTAATCGCGCCGCTGTTGATTGTTCTGTGGCACATATGCGACCTGTTCATTTTCGCCAAGAACACGCGCTGGATTTTGGTTAAAGATCTTCAGCAGGACTACGCGAGGTATGTCAGCTACAGCTACAACTGGCACTGGTTCTGGATGTGGGCGCTCGAGTTCAACCGGCGGATAGTCGATCCCTTCCTGCCCCTGGCCCTGTGGTTCCTGTTTTGTTTCAGGTCGTTTTTCACCCTGCCTGCCGAACGGCCGTCGACCTGACGCGGGCAAGAACCACCAGGACAAGTCGATTTACCCCGTCATTGATCTCGCCTTGACGGACCGAGGGTAAGGTCGTATCATAGGCCCGATGACGTTCTGCCGCTCCGGTACCGTCGCATCATGCCCCACAATGGAGAATTCGGCGTGATTCAGAAAGGCCAGTTGCCCGAGGAAAAAATGGTCCGGCTGTTTCTAAACGGCCGGTTCTTCTCGCATCTTCTGTGCACGCCGCGCGACCTCAAGGAATTCGCCGTCGGCTGGCTGTTCTGCCAGGAGTATATAGACGGTCCTGACCAGATCGACACGCTCGGGGTGGCCTCCTGCGACGGCAGTCCGGATATCAGCGTTTGTCTCTCCACGCCGGTGCCGTCACAACCTTCCCCGGCTTCTCTGGTCACGCCGACGGGCTGCGGCGGCGGCCGGATCGAGTCATCGCAATACCTCAGGGACCTCGTCCCCTTGACTTCGCCTCTCACGATCAGCGCCGGGCGGCTGCCGGGTATCATGTCGATGATGTTCAGGGAACTGGCATCGCGGGGCGGAGGTCCGGGCGTGCACTGTGCGGCACTCGTGACGGGAGACGATCCGTCGGCCTGGCCCATGGGGTTCGACGTCGGACGGCACAACGCCGTCGACAAAGCAATCGGAGCCGGCCTGCTCCACGGCGTCGATTTTGGCGCGGCGATTCTGGCTACCTCCGGCCGCGTTTCATCGGACATGGTATTGAAATCGGCGCGGGCCGGGGTGCCCGTGGTCACGTCACAGAGGTCGGTGACGACACTGGCGGCTGAAATTGCCGCTGCCGCGGGGATCGCAGTGGTCGGTCGCTTGAACCGACCGGACCGGGTCGTTCTGGGCCGGGTGGATCGGATAACGCCGTGAGCCGCGACATGACGAGAATCCTCCACGTCGTCGGCTGCAAGAACTCGGGTAAGACCCGCTTTGCCGAGCTGATCGTGCCGGTCCTCAAGGCGCTGGATATACAGGTCGGGACTCTGAAACACACCGAACACGACCGTTTCAACTGGGACACCGAAGGCAAGGACACGTACCGGCACATGGAAGCCGGCAGTGACGTCACCGGCATAATCGGAACCGGCTCGTTTGCTTTCAATTTCAACCGGGCCGATATCACTCCGGCCAACATGGACGACATCATCCGCCTGTTTTACCGTCACGTGGATCTCGTGCTCGTGGAAGGCCTGAAATCTAACCCGGGCCTGAAGGTCGAAGTGTGCCGGCCGGGGTATTCGGATTCAGGCGTCGTCCCCGCTTCGGAGCTTCTGGCCACCTACGGGACCGATCTGTTCGGTTACGCCCTGCCGCATTTTGACTACGGGCGGGAGCAGGAACTGGGACAGCACATCGCGGACAACCTCGGCCGCTTACGGCCGGTAACTGTGACCTGAATGACACACGGGAGCGATAACATAAGAACAGCAGTCATACTGGCCGGCGGGCAGAGCCGGCGGTTTGGTCAGGACAAGTGCACTTTCGACATCGGCGGAAGACCGATGATTCGAATAGTCTACGACACACTCCGCACGGTATTCGACGAGGTCATCATCGCCGGAGGCGACACGGCCGGGCTGCGGGAACTCGGCCTGGACAGCCACCCGGACCCCGTTGCGGGCAAAGGAGCACTGGGCGGAATCTACAACGGTCTTCTCCGGTCCGCCTCGACGGCTGTTTTTGTGTGTGGCTGCGACATGCCGCTGATCAAACCGGCGGCCATCCGAACCGTCCTGCAAGCGGCCGCCGATGAAGACATACTGATCCCGCTTATCGACGGCATCAGGCAACCGCTCCACGCCGTCTACCGACGGACCATACTGCCGTCGGCAGAACGACTTGCCACACAGGACAACTGCTATCTACCGGATCTTCTCGGGGAGGTGAACGTCAGGTACCTCGAAGAAGCGACGTTTGCCGACGTACCGGACTACGCGCTGTCATTCGTCAGCCTCAACGATCAGGATATGGTGGCGCAGTACCGGCGGCACCTGGAGCGACTGTGAAACGCCGCGCACTCTGAATCCTGCCGCGGTCAATCTCCCCATATGAGTCCGACGGTGACCTGCCGACCGGGCGCCGGGTACCCGAGTTCCTCTTCATAGCAGGCGTCGGTGACGTTGCTCACGGCCAGTCGCAGCTTCAGCGAATACCGCAGCGTTTGCGTAACGTTGACATTGTGAACCACGTAGTCCGGGAGCATGACGTACGCGTCAAACGTGGTGCGTTCATCGAAATACGTTCGCTCGTAGTTCAGTTCGGTGCCGGATGCCGCCTCGACCGAGACGTAAAAGCGGACTTTGTTCGGCGACAGCTCGTCGAGCAGCTCATCGGAAGTTTCGGCCTTCAGCAGGTGCGCCCAGCTCACTCCACCCGAGAGGCGCCGGGAAAACTGACCGTGAACCCACATTTCCCAGCCCTGCGACCGGGCCCGGCCGATGTTCCTGAAGCGAAAGGTCCTCGACGCCCGGTCGATGAGGTTCTTCACGTCGTTATGAAACCACGCCAGTGACAGCATACAGTACCGGTCCTTCTGCCCCATGCCAAACCGGCTTCTCAGCCCGATCTCGTACTTGTCGGCCTGTTCAGCTTTGAGGCTGTCATTGCCGGAGCTTTCGCTGTACAGGTGGTGAAGCGTCGGAAAACGAACGGCGCGGGCATAGCCGGCATGACCCTCCAACCCGGCGGGCAGCCGCTGCACCAGGCCGGCCATGCATGACAGCCTGCCGGTATAGACCATGTCCGTTAAAGAAGTGTCCTGGTTGGCGAACAGGCTGTATCCCGATCCGAGAGTTATCTCCGTGTTGTCCCATGGTAGATAGATATCCTGCAGGAACACGGTGCCCAGATACGTGTGGCAGGAGATCCACGGTTCGTCGACGTCGGGCTTCTTATTCATCAGGTCACGCTTGACATCCAGACCGGCGTGAACCTCATGCTTCCGCCAGGAGCGCAGTTTGGCATCCATCCTGGCCCCCACCGTCCAGTTCTCCAGCCGGGAATCCCAGGCGATCCGGTCCTCGCGCTTTTCGCTGCCGGTGTACTCTATCAGGCGGTCATGCTGGGCATCGACGAAGATTACCGATTTGAGTTCGGCCGCCGGGCTGACGGTCCAGTGTGCGCTCACCGCCCCGTTGAAGCGCTGCCAGTCCGGGAAATACCGAAGCGGCGCGGCAGTGGAGGGATGTACCGACGGTGAGATGTCACGTCGCGCCCAGTGGTAACCGAGCGACAGCGAGTACAGGGAGCTTTCGGCGGGCTGATACCCCAGCTTGGTGCTGACGCCGAGCATGTGATAGAAGCTGTAGTCCCTGAGGCCGCCGTCTTCCAGACTGTTCGGCTCGAAATCGCCGCTGAGAACATATCCCCTGGAGTGATCCTCGTAGCCCGAGATCCAGTAGTTGAATCGGCCGGCTCTCCGGCTGTGGTTGACGGTGAGTTTACGATACTGGTAATCGCCCAGTTCGGTCCTGACGACCGTGCGCGGTTTCTCCAGCCCGTTGCTGGTGACGATGTTTATCACGCCGGCCATGCCGTTGGCACCGTACGCCACCGAGGCCGGTCCCCTCGTCACCCTGATCCTGGCCACGTTGTCCACTGACAACATCGACAGGTCCACTTTGCCGTAGTAACCCGGGTTGACGGGGCGGCCGTCGACCAGCACCAGCACATCCCTGGCCGGCAGGCCGCGAATCCTCGTCTGCGTCTCGGCCTTCGAGCCACCCCGGGTGATGCTCAACCCCGGTTCGTTCCGCAAGACGTCGGCAACGGTTACGACGTTCCTCCTGCCGATGTCCTCGGGTGTCAGTTCGGTGACGACGACCGGGCTGTGGATAGCCGCGCCCTTTACCCTGACGACCGTTTCCAGCTCATACACGTCGGCCGTGTCGGGCGTGACGGTCTCATCGAGCGCCCGGGAGGACGCCGGGGCGACAAGCACAATTACCGTGAGGCTGCATATCGTCAGCAGCGCCGTTCGCGCCTTCATTACTTCACCAGGATTCGGTGCAGAACCTTTAACCTGTATTTCCCCCCCGTGAGACCGGGCGCGGTAAACATGGTTTTCTGGCTTGACAGGAGCCAGTAACCGGTCTGAAACTCTTCCCAGGTCAGGTCCGTCGACGGGCCGAAATCATCGAGCGTCCGCAGGTTGTAGGCGTGACTCCCCGGTTCGGCCACGAGCGGAAGGATCAGATCCTTCAGGGCGATGGCCTGCTCGGGGTCACCGTCGGGATTGGTCACCTGGACCGTGACCATGTCCCGGCACTCGCGGAAATCGATCGTGTCGACGGCCTTGACGTCGAATTTGCGGTGGACGTAGATCCGCGCGGCGTCCTTCACGTTGTACCCGCCCGGCAGGTCGATCTTGTCGTCCGGGAACACCACGCGCTGCGCGGACGTCAGGATGTACCCCAGCGACAGGTGTTCCCACACGTTGTCCGGATAGCCTCTTGTGCCGGACGGCGAAAACCCGTCCTCGCCCATGATCTCGTAGGCATACAGGATGCGCGCGTCGTACAGTTTCCCACCCTTATCTTCAAACATGGGGATGATACTGGTGTCGATGAACTCCGACAGGAGAATCGCCTCCTCGCCGTCAACGTCGATCCTCGGCAGGCCGGCAAACGGCACGCGAACCGAATCGTCGGCCAGATGCACCCAGAGAGCGCCGTCGCGGGGCGGTGCTGTATTCAGCGGGTTGTTTTCGTCACTGTCCTTGCTGCACCCGGCGGCAATGATAAAAACCAGGGCCGGCAGCAGGATCAATCTGATCTTATCACAACAAAACACGTCGCCCTCCCTGAGAACCGCGGCGGCCCTCTTCAGTCGGTCGTGAATCCGAGTTGTCCGAAACGTGTAATCTCATGCGGGCGGTCTGGCCGCACCGAGCGGACAGTAAGCGATGATTACGGGGAAATATCTGTACTGGCAGCATGACGACCTTTCCAAACACGGGAGGCCGGGACGTTTCCCTCCCGACCCTGTCGGCCGGACGGCCGTTGCTGTCGCGGCAGGCCGTCCGGCTCGGTCAAGCTTAGGGGTTGTATAATTGCCTTACTTCCTGACTACTGTAACCTCAATCGTCTGTGGTTCGTGATCGAGCTTTAGCGACAATATCACTCCGGAAACGACATTGCCGACAACGGTCGAGACGAACTGGTTTATTTCCAGTTCCTTACCGTCTACGACCACCTTGACCTGCTCAGCGTCATCCATATTGCTACCCACGTTCACTTGTGCTAATGCAAGTCCGCTTTACAGCAGCGCACCGGCTATCCAACAGCAGGCAGACACCGTAATCGCGGCCGGTACGTAGGCGCGCGAGTGAGACTCGACAAACCGCACATACGACGCCAGGCTCAGCTTCACCAGCATGCGCGCGGCGAGGAAGCCGATGGCTCCGGCTGCGGCCGCCAGTACCCCGCTGCTAAACGACCAGCTCAGGCACCCCACAGCGCCCCGGTCCAGCCACCACGGGTTGGCAAAGACGTAGGCCTGCGAAAACGAAAACAGCAGGGCGTTAGCCACGCCTGCGACCGGCACCACCAGCATCATGGCCGGAAGGCTGGTCAGCCAGCCACGGTTCTGCGCCATCGTGAAGGCAGCCTCCAGCACTATCGCCTGGCCGACCACGGCCGCCGCCTGGCACCCGAAGAGCATCGGCAGGCCGAGCAACTTGAACCCGACCGCCACCAGGCCAATGAGCAGGGTGCTGCCCTTTCGGGGAAGAGCGAAGCGGGCATACGAAAGCACGGCCAGCGACACCAGCGCCAGCACGACGGAGCGCGGGATAAGCGTACCCGTCCCTTCCATCGAGGATATCACGGTCGCCTCCAGCCCGCCCCAGATAGACCCGAAAAGGACAACACCAAGAATCAGTTTCGTTCTGACTTTCATCGGGCACTTTCCTTCCTAAAACGCAATCTGCACCTGGGCCAGCACCAGGTCGTTGTCGACGTCGCCGCCGCCCTCCATCTTGTGGATGTAGTTCAGGTACACCATGGCGTTGCCCTTGCTCAGGTAGTAGTTGACGCCGCCGGTCAGCCACGACTCGTCGTCCTTTTCCACGTCCGTATTGGGGTCGTAGAAGTCATACCGCGCGAGCAACTCAAACCTGGGATGAGGCTGCACGCCGAGGTGCACGAAAAACGCCTGGGCATCGGTGCCCTGCACACTGTCGATCTCCGCGGCGGTGAGCGCCTCTGTAGAAGCCATCAGGAACTCACCCCTGAACCTGGCGGTGATGTCCTCGCTCGCTTTGTAATCCACCTTGGCGAAACCGCCGAAGCGGTTCCGTTGCAGGGACTCCTCGGGGTATGTTGTCGTTGTCAGAGTTCCCGCGTCGTAGTACGTCGGCAGGGACATGCCGATCCAGGCGTACCCGCCAAAAACGACATCCCCCTGCTCCAAGGGCGGTTTGATGTCCGCTCTCACCAGGAAGTCCTTGTAGTCGTTGTTGTCGCCCGTGTTGTTCGGCTGGTCCGCGCCGTTGAAAACACCGAGGTTGAAGTCGACGTACTCGGTCTTGGTCGTTGTCTGTACGCCGACCTGCCGCCACACGGCGAACTTCTGGGTCGTCAACGGGTAGTTGATCATCTCCAGCTTGGCCGTCGAGTACGGCATGTACAGGGTGAAGTTCGGCAGGAACCGCCCGACCGTGACCTCGGTATTGCGGATATAGAATAACTGCGCCTTGTAGTCGAGAATAGCGGGCGCGCCCTTGGTTTCCGTTTGAACGAAGTACTTCACCTTGCCCGGAAGGATTTCTCCCCAGAGCAGAAACCGCGCCCGGTTCAGGCTGAACTCGTCCTCGCCCTCGAGGTCCTCCATGTGATACGTGTAACCCGCCTGGAGAATGCCGCCCAGCTTCAACGTGCCGGTCCCTACCTGCACGCCGGCCGTCTCCGCCAGCGCGGCGCCCGAAAGCAGCAACGCAAGGAGCGTCGCCGCCAATACAACCAAAGTCTGCTTGTTCATGTAGTCAGCTCCTCCTCACGTTTTGCCGCAGAGTCTTCCCGCTTTTCCCTGAATTCCCTGACTCTGGCGATAACCATCCCCACCAGAGCGGCAGTCAGGGTCACCGAGCCCAGGGGTTTCATGAGTTCGCGGAAGAAACCGAGATCCTCCGAGACCTTCGGATTCATGATGATGTCCGGGTACATCTCGCGCGGTTCCGGAAACACACAAACCTTGTGCGTGCCGGTTCCCAGCTCTTTCTCGCCGTAGATCCACGGCTGTTTGCCTTTCGCCTCCATCCTCTGCTTGGCCCGGTGCGCCGCTTCGAGAACCTTGTCGTAGTCGTCAAAGTACAGCGCCCCGGTCGGGCAGGCGGCCGCGCAGGCCGGTATCAAACCGTTGACCTGGCGGTCCGCACAGCCGGTGCACTTGGTGGATTTCTCCGTCCGTTCGTCGATCTTGGGAACGTCAAACGGACAGTACTCGGCGCAGGCTCCGCAGCCGGCACACAGCTCCTGGTTTACGTAGGTGATCCCGAGTTCCTTGATGTGCGTCATGGCCTTGACCGGCTCCACCGGGCAGGCCTTGACGCAGCTCGGGTCGACGCACTGCATACAGGTCTCCGTCCTGAAGAGCCACCTGATAGCGCCGTCCTTCTTCGCCTCGTAGAACTTCACCAGGGCCCACGTATGCGGGGAAAGTGCCGACGGATTCTGATATCCGCCCTTCGCTGCAAAGAAGGTGGTCTTCTCGGCCGGAAGCCCGTTCCATTGTTTACAGGCCACCTGGCAAGATCTGCAGGCGATGCACTTTCCCAGATCGAAGAGCATTCCCTTTCTTGCCATCTTATCCCACCTCCTTCACGACGTCACAGAGGAACGCCTTGTATTCGGGTATCATCGTATTGGCGTCGCCGACGTGGGGTGTCAGAACGTTGGCCGAATCTCCGGTGGCCAGCCCCGTGTACCCGAAATGCCAGGCGAGACCGACCTGATCGACGTTCTTCCCGTCGATGACAAACGGCTCAAAGCGGTCCGTAACCAGGGCATAGGCGCCGATCTCGCCGCGCGCCGACCTGACCCTGACACGGTCACCGTTGGAAATTCCCTTGCGCCCGGCCAGCTCCGAACTCATCTCGACAAACATGTCCGGCACGAGTTCCACCAGCCACGGCAGGTTTCGCGTCATGGCGCCCGCCTGCCAGTGTTCGCTGACCCGGTAAGTGGTCGCCACGATCGGGAATTTGTCGGGTGTGCCGATGCTGTCTACGCCCGGCGTAGCCCAGATCTTGATGGCCGGGTTGTTCTGCGTCCGCGACATCAGGTTACGCACCGGACTCTCCAGCGGTTCATAGTGCTCCGGCAACGGACCGTCGGCCAGGCTCGTGCTGAACACGCACGCCATGCCCTCCGGACGCATGATAAACGGGTGCTTTGTCCCGGGCGGCCACCCGCCGTCGGGAACGTCGCCCTCCCATTTCTTATCTGCCTCGTTCCACCGGATAACCCAGCGATTCGGATCCCACGGCTTGCCCTGCGGATCGACCGACGCACGGTTATAGATAATGCGCCGGTTGACCGGCCAGCACCATGCCCACTTCGGATACAGGCCTATCTTGTTCGGCGCGTCCTCCGACGACCGCCGGGCCGCCATGTTGCCGTCGTTCGTGTAGCTCCCGCAGTAGAGCCAGTTGCCGGACGCCGTCGAACCGTCGTCCTTCAGCCAGGCAAAACTGGGCACCTGGTCGCCCTTCGTGAACGACTTGTTCGTGTCCGCGAAGACCGTGTCCTTCGTGAAGTACCCGTTGACCTCCCTGGCTATCATGTGGATATCGGGCTCCTCGTGCGAACCGTAGTCCCAGCGCAGGTCACGCACCGGATCGGGGAAAACACCGCCGGCCGCGTATTCGGCCTTTAGCGCCTTGGCCAGACGGTCGACGATCCAGGCGTCCGATTTGGCGACACCGGGCGGCTCGACCGCCTTGTACCGCCACTGCATCCAGCGCCCGCTGTTGGTAATCGAGCCTTCTTTCTCCATCGAAGCCGCGGCCGGCAGCATGAACACCTCGGTATTGATGGTGGCGGGATCGATTCCCGGACGGCGCCAGAAGTTGGCCGTCTCCGTCTCCCACAGGTCCACGGCCACCAGCCAGTCGAGATTGCCGAGCGCCTTTCGCTCCATAGCGGCGTTCGGACCGCCGACAGCCGGGTTCTGCCCGAAGCAGAACAGACCCTTGATCTTGCCGTCGTACATCCGTTCGAACAGCGATATATGAGAGTAGTCACCGGACCGCTTGGGTATATACTCGTACCGGAAGTCGTTGGCCGCCGTGGCCTTGTCTCCGTACCACGCCTTGAGCAGGCTGACGATGTACTTGGGATAATTCGCCCACCAGTTGGCGCTCTGGGGATCGTTGGTCTTCGGCGTCGACGCCTCCAGGTACGCCTGCAAATTCACGTTGTCGATGTGCGGCGACTTGAGGTATCCCGGCAAAATGTGGAACAGGAGACACATGTCAGTGGAACCCTGAACGTTCGATTCTCCGCGCAGGGCGTTGATCCCGCCTCCCGCACGGCCGATGTTGCCGAGCAGGAGTTGCAGAATCACGTAGCTGCGGATATTCTGCGTCCCGTGGGTGTGCTGGGTCGTCCCCATGGCGTACAGCCAGGTGCCGACCCGATCCGGCGTGTGCGTGGACGTGAACACGTCGCAGATGTTCTCGTACTGATCGGGCGGCGTCCCGGTGATGCTGCACACCTTCTCCTTCGTGTACCGGGAGTAATGATCCTTGAGCAACCGGTAGACGCACCGTGGATGCTCCAGGGTGTTGTCCCGCTTCGGCACGCCGTCCGCGTCAAGTTCATACGCCCAGCTTTTCCGGTCGTACGACCGCGTCTTGGGATCGTAGCCGGAGAAGATCCCCTCGGGGTTGAACGCGTAATCCGGATTGATTATGAACGACGCATTGGTGTACTCGACCACGTACTCCCGGTGTATGCGATCGTTCTTCAGGGCATAGTTGATCATTCCGCCGACAAACGCGATGTCCGTGCCGGACCGCACCTTGGCGTAATGATCAGCGAACGACGACGTCCGCGTAAATCGAGGGTCAACCGAAATAACGACCGCGCCGCGGTCCTTGCCCCGCTGCAGCCAGCGGGTGGCCATCGGGTGATTCTCGGCACAGTTCGACCCCATAACCATGACCACGTCGGCGTGCTGCATGTCGATCCAGTGATTGGTCATGGCACCTCTTCCAAACGAAGCCGCCAAACTGGCGACGGTGGAAGAGTGTCATATACGTGCCTGGTGTTCCAGGTACGTCAGGCCGAGGCCACGCGCCAGCTTGGACAGCAGGTAGCATTCCTCGTTGTCCAGCGCCGCGCCGCCCAGGCAGGCCAGGCCGTCAGTGCGGTTGACAACCTTACCGTTCTCCTTCGCGATGAACGTAGCGTCGCGCGTCTTCTTCACCCGGGCCGCGATCTGTTTGACCGCCCAGTCCCAGTCCTTCTCTTCCCAGTCGGCCGCGCCCGGAGCGCGGTACAGCACCTTGCTCATGCGCCGCTCGTTGTTGGCAATCTGGTAGAGCGCGCCTCCCTTGCTGCAAACCGCACCCTCGTTTATGGGATGGTCCGGATCACCTTCGATGTTGACGACCTTTCCTTCCCTGACCGCAACGATCTGGCCGCAACCCACGCCGCAGTAAGGACAGATGGTAGTCGTCTCCTTTGACTTGCTCGTCTTGAGTGTCAGCTCGGTCGAAACGAGCGGCCGCGCCGCAATCCCCTCGGACATCCCGAACAGGGATACGCCCGAGGCCAGACCGGCCGTGCTTCGTTTCAGGAACTGACGTCGTGATACGCTCATGAACCCTCCTCCTTAGATAATACTGCCAGCGTCTATGCGTGAATTGCTTTTTCCCGGTAGGTAGTGGCAGCCGCCCTTTCGGCTGCGCCGAATGCAGCACGGCCCGTCTCATTGCTGCGATAACCCTCGTTGCCGGCCGCGGTATCGAGAGAAAACGTGGACAGGTAGTCCGTGTCCATATCCATACTGATAAGGTCACGGGGACGCCGCTCGTCGCGACACTTGATGTAACGGCCGCAACTGTCACAGGTATACACACGGTATCCGGGCCAGCCGTCAACCGTCAGATATCCAAGCTTCTCCTGGTCCCTCTCCAGGCAGAACGGACAGCGTATTCGCGGAAACTGCCACTGGCCGTCGCAGCCGATACACCACAGGAACCGTCGGCCCACCTCCGGCTCCAACCGCGCCATCGGCGGCCATAGCCCGCAGACGGGACAGTAGCCCAGTGACCAGTCGCCCGCCGATGAACTTTGCTCAAACTGCGCGCGCACAAGCACCCGGATGGGCCGTACCAGGTAGGTTCCGAAGAACGTCAGCGTGTCCGGACCCAGATCGTGCCCGTCACCCAACTCGACCAGGCATGAACTGTCCCCGCGCAGCCTCCCCTGCGCAAAGGACGACAGAGCCTCCGCCGGCACCTCAGAGCGCGAAAAAACGGAACCGACCTTGTGAAAACATTCACTTTCGTGCGACAATAAAAGTGCCCCCAACTCCCGGGAGAACCGGCTCATCGATGACTGTCTGAAATTGACATCAATATCGGACAAGATGGGTATTCCATCGCCTGTCTTGTCGACCCCGGACTGGACCTGACGGCTCAATTGTGACCCGTCAACCAGTTCGGACGAGGGGAATTCTTCGACCAATCGCCGGTATCCCTGGATAAACCTGGCCGTTGTTGTCACGTCTTCGGGGTTCCCACTCATGGCGATTCGATTACGGTCCAGCGCGATGTTTGCTATCGTTACGTGAAGTTGTGTTAGCGCACTGACCTTAGTGAACCATAGCGTCGCCTGTTGATAGTGTCAATATGATTTTTGAAAAAAATCTACCTTAGTATCTGTCATACAAGACTTAAAGGGTATGTTTTGTATTGTTAGCCCTGAACTGGAAATCATCGCAAGCATAGCAAACCAACGACGACCTGTTATCCATACGCCGTCCCTGCTCTGCCGCGCTTCAGGACAATGCAGGCCGCTCGGGCGTCGAAGATGCAACCCGTCGGAAAGTAGCGCATTAAATATGTAAAGGGCAGACCCACCGGGCCTGCCCTTTCGATAATCTCGGATAACTAGCCCTACTTCAGCAAAAGCATCTTATGGCTATTCATGCGCCCTCCGCACCGGCTGTGGCCTACATGCTCGTTACGGGCAGTCCGCCGGGGGCGTGTTGCTGATAAACAGGTAGTCGATCAGCGCCGTCAGGTCGCCTATGTCCACGACTTCTCCCGGATCCCCGTCGATATTCGCTTCCAGCATACAATCGGGCGGGTCGTTGGGCGGGATGAAAAGGTAGCGGATGAGATATGTCAGGTCACCGATATCCACAATTTCACCCGGGTCACCGTCCACGTTACCCGTAACCCCCACACAGCAGGACATTCCCAGGTTAAGAAGAATGGAGACATTGTCGGAGTCATAGTTTGCTGTCGCCAGGTCATTGCCACCATCCCCGTCAAGATCAATGGAAAAAACAGACACGGGACCATTTCCTGCACCGTAAGCGACCGCGGCTTCAAACGTCCCGTCACCGTTGTTCTTCAGGATGGAAACATTGTCGGAGACATAGTTGGCTACCGCCAGGTCATTGTCACCATCACCGTCAAGATCAATGGAAAAAACAGACCATGGACCATTTCCTGCGCCGTAAGCGACCGCGGTTTGAAAGGTCCCGTCACCGTTGTTCTTCAGAATGGAGACATTGTCGGAGTCATAGTTTGCTGTCGCCAGGTCATTGTCACCATCCCCGTCAAGATCAATCGAGAAGACAGAGTGAGGTTCATTCCCTGCGCCATAGTCGACTGCGGTTTGAAACGTCCCGTCACCGGTATTCTTGAGAATGGAGACATTGTCAGAGAAGCGGTTTGCTGTCGCCAGGTCATTGTCACCATCCCCGTCAAGATCAATGGAAAAAACAGACCGGGGACCATCTCCTGCACCGTAAGCGACCGCGGCTTCAAACGTCCCGTCACCGTTGTTCTTCAGGATGGAGACATTGTCAGAGTTGCGGTTTGCCACCGCCAGGTCATTGTCACCATCCCCGTCAAGATCAATCGAGAAGACAGACCATGGACCATTTCT
>Ga0307378_10000553_pt1 | contig 65208 bp, 51 predicted proteins | sample UN1MG_FD_202238 | JGI IMG/M metagenome (GOLD analysis project Ga0307378, IMG submission 202238) | Soil microbial communities from Risofladan, Vaasa, Finland - UN-1 | ecosystem: Environmental > Terrestrial > Soil > Coastal area > Acid sulfate soil | place: Finland: Risofladan, Vaasa | collected... | reverse complement strand
TGATTGCCTATAAAATCGAAGCTGGCTATAGCCTGATAAGGATGCCCTCAAAACAAAAAAATGAGGGAAAAGAAATTTTGTTACTTGACTTTGAGCTCTTCATAGGTGGCCATTCGTGTTTACCTGTGCCCAAGGTATTCGTGGTTCCCTACCTATCCACCCTACGCTATAAGTTTACCCTGAGCGGCCTGTCGTGAGCGAAGCCGAACCCAGCCGAACGGGCTGCACGCCGCAGTTTGCGGCTGTTTTCTGTTGACTTTTCCTCAAAACTATGTTAAAATACCTCCCGTATTTGCCGCAAATGGCAAACACCTATAGCGGACTTGCCCGCCTTGGGCGGGGACGAATAGACATTTCAGATTGCATGCTGGCACATTTTAAGGTAAGCCAGCCTCAGTTTTGAATTCGGGTCATTTGGATTTAGATATTGTTTCGAATTTCGATATTAGGATTTCGGATTTGGGCATGCCACCTAACCCCTTACCCAATATGATGATACAGTCCAAAACAAATAGCCATCCGCCCTCTCTCCTCTACTTCTGTCGAGAATCCTCTACAAATCGGCCCCTTTTTTGTACAAACGAACCCAATTCCCAAAACAGCCAAAATCAACACAACACCAGTTCTCACAAAGGCTTACGACAAATATCCTCGATTTCGCATTACCAAAAACGAACCCAAACGAACCCAAACGAACCCAAAGCAAACCCAATTTGCCAAAAACCCAAAAATCAACCCAACTTCTTTTCTCGCAAAGACTTACGACAATATGGCCCATTTCGCGTTACCAAAAACAAACCCAAACGAACCCAAAACGAACCCAATTTGTCCCGGCGTAGCCCCCTTGCCGCACCGAGGTCCTCTACGAAGCCGGACCGGCCAAACCGGTTCAAACCCAAATTCTATAATTTTGCATACAAGAATAGTTTGACAGATACCGCCAATTCGCTATCATACAGGTTTTCCTTGGCGTATAGGAGCTGTTATGAAAAGCTTTATGGCTAAAAAGGACGAGTGTGAGGGCAAATGGCTGCTTGTCGATGCCGATAATGCGGTTCTGGGCAGAATGGCGGCGAAAATAGCGCCGATATTGATGGGTAAGACCAAGCCGACGTACACGCCGCACGTCGATACCGGCGACTACGTAATAGTGGTAAACGCTGAAAAAATAAGGCTGACCGGCAAAAAAGCCCAGCAAAAAGAGTACGACTATTACACCGGGTATCCGGGGGGGCACAAGTATGTCAGCTTCGCCGAGATGATGGCGAAGAAGCCTGAAAAGGTCGTCGAGTTGGCCGTAAGGCGTATGCTGCCGAAGAACAAGCTCGGCAGAAAGATGCTCAAGAAGCTTAAGATATATCGCGGGCCCGAACACGAGCATCAGGCCCAGAAACCCGAAAAATTGGAATTGTCTTAGTTGTGAAAGAAGCAGAATATGGCAGAACTGAATATCGAAACTCCTGCGGGCGGCGCGGCTGAAAATGTGCAGGCTGCCCCGGCGCCTGCCGGCAAGGCCCCCGACAAGGGCGGCTATTACTGGGGCACCGGCAGAAGAAAAACCTCCGTCGCCCGCGTAAGAATAAAACCCGGCGACGGCAAGCTGCTGATAAACAAGAGGGAGCTTGCAGATTACTTTCCGCGTGAAGACCACAGAATCGGCGTCATTGGGCCGCTCAAGGCCGTCGATGCGGAGAAATCCTTTGATGTTTTTGTGAACGTTAAGGGCGGCGGTCCCTCCGGGCAATCCGGCGCCGTGTCGCTCGGAATCGCCAGGGCGTTGAGAAACTATGACGTGAACTACGTTTCGGCCCTGCGCGACGCCGGGCATCTGACGCGGGACAGCAGGATGGTCGAGAGGAAAAAGTACGGCCAGTCAGGGGCAAGGAGAAGGTTCCAGTTCTCGAAACGCTAAATTGAACTTTGCTCGTTCGATAATTACAATAGCTGCCGAGAGCGATTCTCAGCAGCTATTTTTTTTAAGGAGATATTTATGGTACGCGTCGCGATAATAGGGGCCAGCGGTTATACGGGGGCCGAATCGATTCGCATAATTCTGGGGCATACGAAGGCCAGACTGACATATCTTACGGCGCTGCCGGAGGAGTGCGGCGCTGCGGGGGAGGTGTTTCCGCAGTTCAAGGGCCGGTGCAGTCTGGCGATTGAGCCGCTGGATTTGGATAAGCTTGCGGAGGTTGCGGATGTTGCGCTGTGCTGTCTGCCGCACAAGGTTTCGATGCAGTTCGTGCCGAAGCTGCTCGGGGCGGGCGTAAAGGTTGTGGATTTCAGCGCGGACTATCGGCTGAAGGACCCGGAAGTTTATGAGAAGTTCTACGCTGTCAAGCATACCGATACGGAAAATCTGGAGCGGGCGGTGTTCGGGCTGCCGGAGCTGTTTCGTCCTAAGATAAAGGATGCCGAGCTTGTGGCCAATCCGGGGTGCTACCCGACCGGTGCTGCGCTGGCGATTGCGCCGCTGCTGAAGGAGCAGCTTATCGAAACGGACTCGATTATCGTTAACGCGGTTACAGGCATATCCGGGGCGGGCAAGAATCCTTCGGTGAAGTTTCATTTTCCGAATATGAATGAGAATCTCTTTGCTTACGCTATCGGTACGCACCGGCACATGCCCGAAATGGAGCAAATCGCAACCGAAATTGCGGGCTGCGATGTGCGGATATTATTTCAGCCGCACGCCGGGCCTTTCGACCGGGGTATTCTTTCCACTGTCTATTGCGAGCCTGCGAATGAAGTGACCGCGCAGCAGTTGGCAGAGCTTTATAACGATTTCTATATCGATGAGCCGTTCGTGCAGGTAGTCGGTAGTTGCCCGGGCGTGAAGGATGTTTGCGGGACAAACTACTGCCATGTCTTTCCGACTGTGGTGAAAGGCCGAATCGTGTGTTTTTCCGCAATCGACAATCTGACAAAGGGCGCATCGGGGCAGGCGGTGCAGAACATGAACATTATCTTCGGCCTCGATGAGACGCTGGGTCTGTTGTAGAGGTGGTTATGGGTAATGGCGCGTTGAAAGTTGCGACGTGTCAGTTTGCGGTGAGTGATTCTCTTGAGCGGAATGCGTGGCAGATATGTGAGCTTATGCATCAGGCGGCAAAGGAAGGGGCGGACATAGCGCATTTTCCGGAGTGTGCGCTTAGCGGCTATGCGGGGAAGGACTTCGAGAGCTTCAAGGGGTTCGATTGGGCGCTTCTGCGCAGGGAGACAGAAAAGATTATGGCGCTTGCGGGCAAGCTCGGCCTTTGGGTGGCGCTGGGAAGTTCGCATCAGTTGACCGCGCCGAATAAGCCGCACAACAGCTTGTACCTGATAGGGCCGGGCGGCGAGATTGTTGACCGATATGATAAGAGGTTCTGCATGGGCGAGGACCTGGGTCACTACACGCCCGGCAACAGGTTTGTCACGTTCGATATTAACGGCGTCAAGTGCGGGCTGCTGATATGCTTCGATGTGCGGTTTCCGGAGCTTTATCGGGAGTTGTATAAGCGGGGCGTCAATTGCATTTTGCAGTCGTTTTATAATGCGCGGCAGAAGGGGCCGAGCGTGCATGCGCATATTATGCGTCAGACGATGCAGTGCCGGGCTGCGACGAACCACTTCTGGGTGAGCATGACGAATTCGAGCGGGCGGTATTCGCCGTATCCATCGTGTTTTATTCAGCCGGACGGTGTGATTGTGCGTCAGCTCCGGCAGAATCAGGCCGGGTCGATGGTTAATATCGTGGATTTGAACAAGGAGTTTTACGACCCGATGGCGCCTTTTAGAGATATAGCGGTCAGCGGAAAGCTCACCAACGCCCCGGGGGGAGTCGAGGACCCCCGCTCGCAGAACACAACGGAACTGTGACGAGCGGTTTCTCTTTTAGGAGGGCCATTTATCAGCCAGGCAGTTTGTTGACAGCGAAAAAATAGAAAGTGTCTGACGGTTTCAGTTGGTCTTGCGGCTCAGAACCAGCAGCACAGTATTGACAAACCGCTTTTGTCAGGCTGAAATAATAACCGCCTCTCTTGTAGATATGGCGTTTGAGGAAGGGGCAAATATGACGGCGATAACGGTTTCTCCAAAGGCCAAGAAGAAATTGAAGTTCTACGTGTATCTTTATAGAGACCCCCGAGATGGAAAAATCTTTTATGTGGGCAAGGGGCGCGGGTCTCGCATGCGTTCACATCTGAGGGATAGACGCCTATCTGAGAAGGTTAAGCTTATTCGGGAATTGAGAAAACTTAATCTTCAGCCCTCAATCGAGATTCTCAAATATGGCTTGACAGAAGATCATGCCCACCAAATAGAATCAGCAGCAATCGACCTGCTTGGATTAAATGAGTTGACCAACAAAGTGAAGGGACATTCCACACGCGGTGAGCGGCTTAGCAAAGTGGAAGACCTACTTGCCGTCTTAAACGATAGGGAGGCAACAATAAGAGAACCGGCTATTCTCATAACTATTGCGCGGTCATATAGACCGGGGCTGTCGGCCCAGGATCTGTATGATTTTACACGAAGCTGTTGGAAATTGAACCAGAGGAGGACGAAGAAGGCGAAGTTTGCGATGGCTATTTACAGAGGAATTGTCCGCGAAGTCTATTCAATAGCGGGATGGTTTCGCGGGGGTGAAACCATGAGGGCTTCGGACAAGGACGGTTATCGCCGGTGTCACCCTGACCGATTAGAATTCGTTGGCAAAGTTGCTGAGCCAGGAATTCGTAAGAAATATATTGGGAAATCTGTCCGTCGCTACGTTAGCAAAAGCCAAAACCCGATTCACTATGTGAACTGTAGGTGATAATCTCTTCGGTTGTTCGAGTAGAAATAGAGGTTTCTGGCCGCCTTTGATTGATCGGGAGACCGCAATGCCAGGTGTTTCAACTGAGACGTATCCTACGCTTGAAGTGGGGCTGGTTGGCTTCGAGTGCAGAAACGTTACCCATGTGTTGCTTGAGCTGATCCCAGACAGGGGAAACCTGGTTGCTACGATTTTACAGGTTGACCCACAGCAATACCGCGATTTAAAAGACCGATTGAAACAGCGGTGCATACCGCTGGGCATCTTAAAGTCGGCTGTGAGGGGATGGTTTGGGCTTAAACGGCTTAAGCGCTCATACGAGTGGCTATACGTTCCTATCAAGTACGCCGACCGAGCGAATTGTTCTGATGTCGAACTGGTAGAATACGGGATGGAGTGCTTTGCCTTCGTGTTTGACGAGCACGTCAGCCCGGTTCCTAGCGTGCTGTCTGATGCTTTCAGCAATGGGGGGTGGTGGAATTACGGCAAGCGCTGGATTTCGTGGACGGCCGCAACACTGAAGGCAACGGGCTGTAAATATTTGGCGGCGCCGGACTTTGAGAGTCCGTCTCTTACTGTTATCACTCATCTGCATGAGCTGGACACCCTGCGTGACATTGTGGAACGCATCCTTAACAAAGAGTCTGAACCATAATGTCAGGTGTGTTTTGCCTGTGCAAAGTTTGACAGCACAGCTTGTGAATGCCACAAGACCTGAAGTATTACGAGAGTTGGAAGAAATGAGACGGTGTGACTTATTTAATTGGCCTGGGAGGAATCCTGGTGGAGGGGAGGGTCATTGACGCGCGTAATTGGAGGGGTACAATTGCCAGTTACAAGTTAATGAGAAAGGATAATGTCTATGAGACCGCAAAAATTATTGATGCTGTTGAGTGTTGTGGTGTCGGCTGTTCTGGTAACAGGGTCTGCTCTGGGTGAGCAGGCTGGAGGCGACCCTAAGCAGCCGGACTACACTTCAAAGGTTCCGAAATTCACTTTCGCTGACACTCTGGCCGAGCAGGAAGCACAACTGCGGACCAATCCTTTGATGGAGCGGTTTACGAAATCACGGCTGGCGATGGCCGGCGACCGATATCGGCCGATCTATCATTACGTCAACCCGGAGAGCAGCCTAAACGACGGGAACGGTCTGTGTTTCTGGAAGGGGCGGTGGCATCTTTTCTATCAGGCGTATCCGCCGGAGGATACGCGGCAGCACTGGGGACATGCCGTCAGCGATGATCTTATTCACTGGCGGGATTTGCCATACGCGATTTATCCGCATCCGGAGAAGAAGTGCTACTCGGGTTCTGCACTTGTGGAGGAGGGGCGTGTGATAGCGATGTATCACGGGACGGAGGTTGGCAACATGGTGGCGGTGTCGAGCGATCCGCTGCTGCTGAACTGGGAGAAGGTCACGGGCAAGGCGGTGATCCCGATGAGGAGTGCGGACGGGTCGCCGCTGCCGTATCGGGTTTACGACCCGTGTATATGGAAGAAGGACGGCGTGTACTACTCGCTTTCGGGGGGCAGCTTGCCGGGGCCGGGGGGCAAGCGGGTGCGGGCGAATTTTCTGTTTCGCTCGAAGGACCTGGCGAAGTGGGAGTATCTGCACCCGTTCGTCGAAGATGACCGGTTCACTTTGGTCGGGGACGACGGGGCGTGTCCGTATTTCTGGCCGATCGGCGAGAGGCATATTCTGTTGTTTTTCAGCCACATGAGCGGCGGGCAGTATCTGTTGGGCGATTATGACAAAGAGCGCGACAAGTTTGTTGCTACCTCGCACGGTTACTTCAATTTCGGGGCGGCGAAGCCCTCCGGCGTGCATGCGCCGACGGCGAGCCCTGACGGCAAGGGCGGAGTCATCGTGATATTCAACATGAACCCCGGCAAGCGCACCGAAGGGTGGAACCAGATCATGACATTGCCGCGACGCCTTACGCTGCTGGCCAGGGACGAGGTGGGGGTCGAGCCTGCCGGAGACATCGAATCCCTGCGCTATGAGCATCAGCACGTCGATACAATGACACTTGCGGCGAATAAGGAGGTTGTGCTCGAAAACATTCATGGCAATGCCCTGGAGATCGTCGCGGAAATAGAGCCGAAGAGTGCACCTATGATTGAGATGAACGTCCTGCGGTCGCCGAATGGAGAGGAGTTTACGCGGATCATGTTTTTCGGTGAACGGTGGTACAGAGGAGAGAGCGTGGTCGGGATTGATTCATCGCGTTCGTCGATTCTGGCGGATGTGCGCTGCCGAGCTCCGGAGATGGGGCCGGTTTCTATTGGCAAGAACGAGCCGCTGAAGCTGCGGGTGTTCGTTGACAGGAGCGTCGTGGAGGTGTTCGTCAACGGCAGGCAGTGCGTGGCGGTGCGGGTTTATCCGGGGCGCGAAGACAGCATTGGCGTATCGCTGCGCTCGCAGGGGCAGGATGCGGTGCTCAAATCGCTGGATGCCTGGCAGATGAAGAACATCTATAAGAAGAAATAGAAGGGGCTGAGCCCTTGAATTATATGGTGGCCTCTGTCGAGTCAAGCTACTCAAGAGTCTCGGCGAGCTTTTCCGTCTCCTGTCTGATTATCGAATCAACGGCGCTGAGGAATTCCATTGAGTCCGTTCGAATGGGCAGGATTAGCCAATGCACTTGAATTCCGGATTCTGGAAATTGCCTGACTGCGCCTTTCTGGTGCAGGTCTGCCGAGGAATACTTTTCAAAATTTACGTATATCCTGGAGGCATCGGGACTGCCCCAGTGTTCCCTCTTGCCGTCATACCACAGGCTTCCTTTGGCATAATGCAAATTCGTTGGAGTAACCGTTGCCTGCTCGATCCCGGACAACTGGGGGAAGTCCCCCTGTAAAGATACCAGACGGGTATAAATTGCATTGATGCACCCAGCAATTGCATCGTTGCGCCATTCTGCGTCTGTGATCGTGCCCTGGTCGGAGTAGGAAGCGTATTGATGCTTCTGAGAATCTGATGTACAGCCTGCAAATAAGAACCAGCTCAGAAAGGACGCACTAATTACTCGCACCACATTTTTCATTGTGTTGTCTCCACCGGACCTCTGTACCTGAGATTTCCCATATGCGCGGCCCGATAACATCATTGCGTGTCCTTGCTGCCATAAGCTATCAAATCGCTCTTACAGTTTCAAGACTTTTTGGTTGTTTCCTGAGCCAAGGCCGCCAGAACCAGGAGCAATGCATAATTTCTCTTCGGAAACGAGCACGACCTGGTGCGGCAAGCACTTGTGCTGCGAAAAAGGCCTGGCCAAAGGATTTGGTTGCGGTTATAATCATGCTGTAAGCGAGATTAAGAGCCGGTAACAAAAGGAGTTGCCGCTTTGGCAAAGGTTTGAGATGCAGGAACAATCATCGAATTCTGTAAGGGTCATATTCGCGGATAAGGAGAAAGTGCTGCGAGGCTTAAGAGACTGATGATACGGAACACCGCTAAATTGCGTAAATTTTATCGGGAGCTGATGGAGCAGGAGAGGTTTTCCTACAAAGAGGCTCTGAGCATATATGAAGCGCTGCACAGGGAGGCTGTGGCCTTAGGAGCTATCAGCTCCGAGAATATGCTTGAGGGTTTGGAAGTTGATTTGAGGATTGCCAAAGCGATAAACAGGTTGGGTTCGTGATAGAAGAATTCATAAAGAGAATAGCTCAGGAGTTGGACGCAGCTACAATTCCTTACATGATTATCGGCGGCCAAGCGGTTCTGATATATGGCAGGCCGCGATTGACGCGGGATATCGACATAACACTGGGGGTTGATACCGATAGATTTGCCCTGATTGAGGGGCTGTGTAAGCGGTTGGGGTTAAAGCTTTTGCCTGAGAACCCTGAGGACTTTGCAAAACAAACGAGCGTGCTTCCCGCAGAAGAAACCAAATCAAAACTGCGCGTCGACTTTATTTTTTCCTATACTCCGTATGAATTGCAGGCCATCGGCAGGTCAAGAGAGGTTCTGGTGGATGGTTACCCGGCGAAATTCGCATCATGCGAGGACGTTATTATTCACAAAATGTTTGCAGGCAGAGCAGTTGATGAGGAGGATGTGAGCAGCATATTGGCCAAGAACAAAGACTCCATTGACATGGAGTATATCAGGAAATGGCTTTTGCAGTTTAGCGGGATTTCCGAACATGAAGGGGTGCTTGAGAAGTTTAACGGGCTGCTAAAAGACTGAGCCTGCACAGAATCAGAATAAGTAGAGGGTATTGGGACATGATAAACAGGATGATTACGGCAGCGAATGGTTTTCTCGCCGCTGGTGTGGCCTGCGGCGTGAAGAAATCAGGCAACCTGGATTTGGGGCTGATTGTTTGTCCGGGTGGTGCAAAGGCGGCGGCGGTATTTACGACGAACAGGATTGTCTCGGCGGCGGTGACGGTCAGTAAGGAGCATATAAGAAGCCGCAGCATCTCGGCGGTTGTGGTTAATTCCGGCAACGCCAATGCGTGCACGGGCAAGCAGGGAATCAAGAACGCAATTGCTATGTGCTCGGAAACCGCCAGACGGGTTGATGTCGGCGACCCACATCGGGTGCTTGTTGCTTCGACGGGCATAATCGGAGAGCAGCTGCCGATTAAGAAGGCCAGGGGGGGTATTTCGGAAGCGGCGGCAAAGCTTTCAGATTCGGCCAAGGCGGGTCTGGATTTCGCCAGGGCGATAATGACCACCGACACCAAAGTGAAGCAGGCGGTGCGCCGGCTGGAAATATCGGGCGCCGAGGTCACGATAGCTGGGACGATAAAAGGGGCGGGGATGATTGGTCCAAATATGGCGACAACACTTTGTTTTATTACCACCGATGCAGCAATAATTAAGCCTCTGTTGGCCAAGGCCTTGAAGGCTGCCATCGGCGATTCGGTGAACAAGCTCACGGTGGATGGGCATCAGAGCACCAATGATACCGCGATAATCTTAGCCTCCGGGCTGGCGGGCAATCGGGCAATCGTTAGTCAATGCCCGCGATACAAGAAGTTTGCCGGGGTGTTAGCTGATTTATGCGATGATTTGGTCCGGCAGATGGCGCTCGATGCGGAAGGTGCGACGCGGATGTTCAAGGTGGTTGTCAAAGGGGCTGCGACCAAAGCCGAAGCCGCAAAGGCCGCGCGTGCAGTGGCCGATTATCCGCTGGTCAAATGCGCCATCCACGGCGGGGACCCCAACTGGGGCAGAATCATCTGCGCCGTGGGGTCTGCCGGCGTGAAATTGAATCCGGGTAAGCTCTCGTGCAGGCTGGGCGATGTTACGGTATTTAGAAACGGTGCTCCGGCAAAGTTCGATGCCAAGAAGGCGAGCAAGGTGATTTCACAAACCGAGCACACAATTACCATTGACCTGGGGGCCGGCAGATTTGGCGACTTCTGCTACGGCTGCGACCTGAGCAAGGAATACGTTGCGATCAACGCCGAGTATCACACTTAGAGCTTATCCGAATAGCGGGTAAACCCGCCGAATCCGCCTTCGGCGGACAAGCGAGTCGGCGGGCTAAGTGAGTTCTGCGAGGGGAACCATCCCCAAGCTTCGCTTGAGGCTGCCACCCTTTTGGCGGTGACTTGCGCGGCGGAGGGCAAGGCTAAGAATTGCCTGATTTTCGGCGTCCGGATATCTCTCGGAGCTTTTTGCGCTCGCGTCTTGTCAGAGAGTTCATACCCGAGTCGGAGATTTTCTGGAGGAGACGCTCGACGGTTGCATCGTCCTGCTGCTGGTTTTGTTGTTCTCTTTTGTCCCGCATCTCGGAGATTTTTTCTTGAAGCCGTGTGAGTCCGAAGGCTCGCTTTTCGTGCAAGTCGAGGGAGTGCACATAAAGCAGGATAAAAAGCACGACGGCCAGGGACATGACGACTGCGTAAAGGAGGGGGTTCAGCCGGATAATCCACGGGTGCAGGACAGTGGCAATGAGCAGTCCGATGATTGCCCCGCCCAAATGTGCATCGTGCCCGATGTTGCCTATTTTGTGCCTTATGCCGAAGTAGGAGATGCCCATAAAGAGGATGGCATAGATATAGGCCGGGATGTTGATGGGCAGAAGGAAAATCTGTACGGATGAGCCTGGTACGAGGAAGATGCAGGCGAAGATTATTCCGCACACGCCGCCGGAGGCCCCCAGCGCGCGGTAGTCGTGCTTACGGTGAAGGTAGAGCGACAGGCCGCTGCCGCCGAGGATGCTCGCGAAGTATATGGCCAGAAACGTCGGGGCCCCGAATACAAGCTCAATGATGCTGCCGAAGGAATAGAGGCTGTACATATTGAACAACAGGTGCATCCAGTCGGCGTGCAGAAAACCGCTTGAGACGAGCCTGTAATATTGTTTGTGGCGGAGGATGTGCTCGGGACTGAAAATGTAGCGATCCAGATAGGCGGGACTGTTAAATCCCCGGTAGGAGGAGTACACGGTCGCAGCTATAACCGCCAAATTGAATAGTGCTGTTGGTCCGTTCATTGCCGCCTGGTCACGTATCGTTGGTTGTCTGTTTCTTTCCGGACCCAATCGTAGTTTCGGCTGTGAGGGATGTCAAGACCGGCGGGTGCTACCTCGTTGAGAGCGTCGGGTTCATTTTATCATCCGACCATACCGACTCATCTGACCGAAGGCATTAAAGTGCCGGAAGTTTGCGCTATTCTGCTTTGTCTGAAAAAATGTTTGAAAACAGGACTGATTCGGCTAAACTGTGCGGTCCTGTAGGTTGTTTTATTGCGTTTTAGTCCTATTGATGAAGGAGTTGCGAAAAGTGAAGATTCTCGACAAAACTGCTTTGCCGGCGGCGTTGATATTAGGTTGCGCCGGCCCGCTCATGGCCGCGGAGGCGGGCGAGGAGGCGGCATCGGGTATTCCGCTCTTGTGGTATCTGGCGCCGTTGGCGGCCCTGCTTGCACTGGGGTTTGCCGTTTATTTCTATAAGAAGGTGATGGGCGCGCCGGAAGGCAACGAAAAGATGATAGAAATTGCGCGGTATGTTCGGGAAGGGGCGTATGCTTATCTGTTCAGGCAGTATGGCGTCGTTTCGCTGGTTTTCCTGGTGCTTGTGATTATCTTCGCGGTTCTGGCATATTTCAGGGTTCAGAATCCGTTCGTTCCGGTGGCGTTTCTGACGGGGGGCTTCTTCAGCGGGCTCTGCGGTTTTCTCGGCATGAAGACGGCCACCAATGCTTCTTCGCGGACGGCCCAGGGTGCGAGTGAGAGCCTGAATCGGGGCCTGCAGGTTGCCTTTCGCTCCGGCGCGGTGATGGGCCTGGTGGTCGTGGGCTTTGGTCTGCTGGACATCTCATTGTGGTTTCTTATTCTGGACAAGCTGATATACACTGTCACGAACATGCAGAACGGTTTGAAGTTCCTCGGGTTGCAGCTTGTTCCCGCGGGGATGGACCCCGCTCATAAACTTGTGGAGATCACGACAACAATGATTACCTTCGGCATGGGCGCCTCGACGCAGGCGCTGTTTGCCCGCGTGGGCGGCGGCATTTTCACAAAGGCTGCTGATGTCGGCGCGGACCTGGTTGGAAAGGTCGAGGCGGGCATACCGGAAGATGACCCTCGCAATCCGGCAACAATCGCGGACAACGTCGGTGACAACGTGGGCGACGTCGCAGGCATGGGCGCCGACCTCTATGAAAGCTACTGTGGGTCGATCCTTGCGACGATGGCGCTCGGCGCTTCTTTGGCGCTTCGGTCCGGCGGGGATATCTACAGGATGGTTGTTGCACCGATGGTCGTAGCGGGAATCGGCATCATCCTTTCTGTTATCGGTATCTTTATGGTTCGATGCAAAGAGGAGGCGACGCAGAAGAATCTGCTGAGGTCGCTGCTGATCGGTACGCTGGGCAGCTCGGTTTTTATATTGGCGGGCCTTGCCATAATGGCGTGGACGGGGTGGATTAGCTGGGGGGTTTTCGGCTCGGTGGTTTCGGGTCTGGTTGCCGGCGTCGTCATCGGCCAGTTCACGGAGTACTACACTTCCGATGAATACAGGCCGACGCGAAGCATTGCCGAGCAGACCAATATGGGCCCGGCGACCACGATAATCGAAGGGTTCTCGAGCGGCATGTTCTCGTCCGGTCTGCCGGTGGTAACCATTGTGATCGGGATACTGTGTGCGTTCGGTTTCGCCGGCGGCTTCACGAACATCGGGATGGGGCTTTATGGAATAGGTTTTGCGGCGGTTGGGATGCTGGCGACTCTGGGTATAACCTTAGCGACCGACGCATACGGACCGATAGCCGACAATGCGGGCGGCAACGCAGAGATGAGCGGGCTCGGTCCGGAAGTGAGAGCAAGGACGGATGCGCTCGACGCCCTCGGGAACACGACCGCCGCCACTGGCAAGGGCTTTGCCATCGGCTCGGCGGCGCTGACGGCGATGGCGCTGCTCGCCGCCTACATCGAGGAAGTTCGTATCTGGGTTGGCCGGCTTGCGGGCGACGGCATTTACACCGTCGGCAAGATCGCCTTCTTCAAGGGCACCGAGGCCTCCGCGGAAGTGCTGGCTGCCTTCGCTTCACTGAAAGAGCAGGGCTATTCACTCGTGGGCTCGACGGTCGCGCGAATGGCCGACTTCGTGGCTGCGTACAACCTGACAATTATGAATCCCAAGCTTATCTGCGGCATATTCGTCGGCGCAATGATGGCGTTCGTATTCTGCGCGATGACGATGAAGGCCGTCGGCAGGGCGGCGGGAAAAATGGTCAACGAGGTGCGCCGCCAGTTCAAGGAGATTCCAGGCATAATGGAAGGCAAGGGCAAGCCTGATTATGCCAAGTGTGTTTCAATATCCACCGCGGGCGCACAGCGGGAAATGGTGCTGCCTTCGGCGATGGCGATTATAGTGCCGGTCGTGACTGGCCTGCTGCTTGATGTGGCCGGGGTGATGGGGCTTCTGGTTGGCGGCTTGACGACCGGCTTTGTGCTGGCCATCACACTCAATAACGCCGGCGGCGCCTGGGACAACGCCAAGAAGTACATCGAAAAGGGCGCCTACGGCGGCAAAGGCTCCGATGCGCACAAGGCGAGCGTGGTCGGCGATACCGTCGGCGACCCCTTCAAGGACACCTCCGGGCCGAGTCTGAATATCCTTATCAAGCTGATGACTATGGTCAGCGTTGTTTTCTCCGGCGTCATAGTAAAGTTCGGCCCGGTCGTCGGCGGCTGGCTCGGCCTCGGCAGGTAGCTGGCAGCCAGCCTTGACATCTTGCCAGTGCTTTTGTAAGCTGTGCAGTAATCGGTTTGTTCTGCCAAGACGAGAGCAAATGAGGTGCAAAATGGTCGAAACGCACGACTACCTGCACAGCGAGCGAGCATTCCTGTGGTTTAAGATACTACTTGTCCTTGCGACCATCATCATTTTCGGTTACTTGTTTTGTGCCTCGCGTCCCTGTTATTGAATGCATGCGGGTTGACGTGCACGTCTGCATTGGTTAGTCTATCAGGGTGGTCGAATAGACCGCCCTTTTTAGTTGGCACAGAATAGAGGGTCTGGTTTGGCAAAAGAGGCTGATACTGAAGCAAGGACATTTGCGTTGGCCGCCGCCCGACTGGCGGATGGGAGGCATTGCAGCGATATCGTGGTGCTCGACCTGCGGGGGATGTCGCCCGCGACGGATTATTTCGTAATCGCCACCGGTACAAGCGGCAGGCAGATGCGAACGGTTGCCGACGAAATCTCCAAAGAGGCCCGAGAGCATGGCTTGCAGCGTTTCGGGCGGGCCGGCTATGAGCAGGGCCGATGGATACTGCTGGACTTCATCGACGTCGTAATACATATCTTCGACCGCGAGTACCGGGAGTACTACGATCTCGAATTGCTCTGGGGCGATGCTAAGAGATTGACTATAGGTAAGTGATTATTGATTATTGAAAAAGCAGCCGCAGAGAGAGCTTGCGAACGCGTATCGTTGACGATTTGGGGGAACGAATTATATGTTGGCTGATGATGAAGAAATTGAGATGTCTGTGGCCTGCTTGAAATGAGACCTGTAGTTGACATACTTGAGCAGAGAATCACGGCCGTGATGGCAAGCGCTACCGGGCAGGAGGGCTGCGCGGCCATAGTGACGCCTGCCACCGACCCGAAGTTCGGCGATTATCAGGCGAACGGCGTTATGGCGCTGGCCAAAAAGATAAAGGCCAATCCTCGAAAGCTGGCCGAGCAGGTGGTGGAAAGTCTGGCGATTGACGACATCTGCGAGAGGCCGGAGGTTGCGGGGCCCGGATTCATAAACTTACGATTGAAGGCAGCCTTCATTGCCGACAGACTGCTTGAAATCAATGCCGATGAGCAGGATCGGCTCGGCATTGAAAAAGTCGCCCGGCCGAAGACGATTGTGGTGGATTTTAGCGGTCCGAACATTGCCAAGCAGATGCACGTCGGGCATCTCCGCAGCACCATCATCGGCGATTGTATCTGCCGGCTGCTCGAATTCGAAGGCCACAAAGTCATCCGACAAAACCATATCGGCGACTGGGGAACGCAATTCGGAAGGGTCATCCTTGGCTTGTGGCATGTGTGCATGGCGGAGAAGCATGGAGGAGAGGCATACTATTTGAGCGAATCTAAAGAACTGAAGATGCGTGCCCAAGACAAGAAGGTGTTGCAAGACCTTTGCCGAGAAATACGCGATCGCCACGAAAGAGATTGGCGTGAAGATTCCAGGAACATGCTGGGCGACGGTGAAAAATTCTTCAAGCCCTTCCTCGGTGACCTCAGGAAACGTAATGCGAGCGAGATGTGGGAAGCGTCGCTGCTGGTCTACCAATATGTAAATGTGCTGGAAGACTCCACAGAAGGAATGGGTCTCGCTATCCCAATAGTTGTCGAAGGTAAAGAACAAGCTAAGCCTTACGAATCGCTCTCAAGGCACGTGACTGCTATGTTGCAGGAAGGCGGGAACAGGAATTTACAGGAGCGTGAAGCCTGGAAGGTTGTTACAGATCTCACATTGCAGCATTGCGACGAGATTTATTCGAGACTTCGTGTGAAGCTGGGCACAGCGGATGTTCGTGGTGAAAGTGAGTACAAGGACGATTTGCCGAAAGTCGTTGACGATTTGAAGGCCAATAATCTTGCTGTTGAGTCCGATGGTGCGGTTTGCGTTTTTCCGGAAGGATTCAAGAATAAGGAAGGTAAGGGGCTGCCGTTCATTATCCAGAAGTCTGATGGGGCGTATCTTTATGCCACGACGGATTTGGCAGCCATCCGATATCGAATAAATGAGCTGAAGGCGCAGAAGATAATCTATGTGACAGATGCCCGGCAGAAGCTGCATTTCGAGATGCTTTTTGCGGTTGCGAGGATGGCAAAGTGGGTCGGCGACGATGTTGACCTTGTGCATGTGATGTTCGGCAGCGTGCTCGGCGAAAACGGCAAGCCCCTGAAGACGCGCTCGGGGGAAAATGTCAAACTCAAAGACCTGCTCGACGAGGCGGTTGAGCGGGCCATAGCCATAGTTGAAGAAAAGAATCCCGACCTCTCTCCAGACAAGAAGGACCAAATCGCCAAGGCCGTGGGCATCGGCGCGGTCAAATACGCCGACTTCTCCAACAATCGGACCAGCGATTATGTCTTCAGCTTCGATAAGATGTTAGCGATGGACGGCAACACCGCGCCGTATATGCAGTATGCGTACGCCCGAATAAGATCAATCGAGCGAATGGGCAAGAGCCGGAAGTTGGACATTAAGACCGAGCTTGCGGGCGTGAAGGACCTGAATCTTGGCGAGCCGGCTGAGCTTGAGTTGGCCAAGTACCTGATTCGCTACGCCGAAGCCATCGAAGCGGCCGTCGCCGACTACCGCCCGAATTATCTGACGGCGTACCTGTATGAGCTGGCGCAGAAGTTCAGCGTTTTTTATACTAATTGTCCGGTGCTGGGGGCCGCGCCGGACAAGAGGCCGACGCGGCTGCTTCTTTGCGACCTGACCGCAAAGACCATCCGGCACGGCTTGAGCGACCTTCTCGGCATCGAAGTTGTCGAGCAAATGTAGAGGATTAGGCAAATGACGATCGTCCAGGAACACTTTCGGTTAAGCACGAAGAAACGCAATGAGATGATTGACATAACCAGCCAGGTCGGCTCGATAGTCAGGCAGTCGGGGATTAGCGACGGCGATGTGCTGGTTTATTGTCCTCACACCACGGCGGCTATCACCATAAACGAAAACGCGGACCCCTCCGTACCGCACGATATTCTTCTGACTCTCCAGGAGCTGATACCGGATTATCGGGCCGGGTATCGCCATTCGGAAGGCAATTCCGACGCCCACGCCAAAAGTGCAATAGTCGGCTCGAGCAGACAGATACCCATAAAAGACAAATCGTTGCAGGTCGGCACGTGGCAGGGCATTTTCTTTTGCGAGTTCGACGGGCCCCGCAGCAGAAAAGTGGTGGTCCAGGTCCGCGGCGAGTGACATAAGGGGTGGACCATTTGGTTTGCGGAGCCATAATATGAAGAAGGAGCGTTTTCGCGGAATCAGTGCAAACGTAATCTTCCTGGGCATTGTCAGCTTCCTGAATGATTTGAGCAGCGAAATGATAATGCCCATTTTGCCGATGTTTATCACGTCTCTGGGCGGAACCGGGCTGGTCGTCGGTCTTCTTGGCGGTCTGCGAGACTCAGTTTCGAGCATATTGCAGGTTCTCTGCGGTTACTGGTCGGACAGAACGGGCAGGAGAAAGGTCTTCGTCTGGTCGGGGTATCTTACCTCGGCCATTTTCAAACTGACGCTGTCGATTTCGCGGGCATATCCTGCGGCAGTGGTCTCGGCGTCTCTGGAGAGGGTCGGAAAGGGATTGAGGACGGCGCCGCGGGATGCCATTATTGCCGAGTCGATGCCGGGTGAGCGGGGCAAGGGCTTCGGCATCCACCGTGCACTTGACTCCTCGGGGGCCATTCTGGGCTCGATTATCGCATTTTTGCTGCTCTGGCTGCTGAATTTAGAATATCGGCACATAATATTGATAGCGGCGATAATTGGTTTTGCTTCGCTCATAATCGTGCGATTTGTGAAGGACACGGGGGCGCAGCGGCAGAATATTACGCTCAAGATAGGATTGGCAAGTCTGCCTAAACCGCTGCGTTTGTTCATCGTGATTTCGGCGGTGTTTGCTCTGGGGAATTTCAGCTACATGTTTTTTATAATGCGGGCCCAACAGGTGTTTGCCGGTGAGGCGTCTGTCGCGATACCGATCCTTTTGTACGTTCTTTTCAATATCTTCTACGCTTTCTTTGCCATTCCTCTCGGCGCCCTTTCTGACAGAATCGGAAGGCAGGGGGTCCTTATTCTCGGCTATGGATTGTTTGCGCTGACCTGCTTCGGGTTTGCGGTGTTCAGCTCGCTTGCGGCGTTGGTGGTGCTGTTTGCCCTTTATGGCGTTGCGTACGCGGCGATTGACGGCAGCCAGCGGGCCTTTGTTTCTGACTTGTCTGCCCCATCCCTGAAGGCCACCGCGTTAGGGACCTTCCACACAACGATAGGCATATCGGCTTTGGCTTCGGGGCTGGCGGCAGGGCTTTTATGGCAGAAAGTCGGGCCACATGCGACATTTATTTACGGCGGCGTGGCCGCTTCTTTGTCGGCGCTGCTGCTTGCGGTGTTCATAAGGCGGTTTCATCCCGTCGAAGAATCGCCTGAGTAGGCGCGTCGGAGGCCAGGATCATTGCCGGAATGCTTTGAGGTCCGGGCCAATTCTCTCAATCTCTTCGGGGTTTCTTTTGCAGATGAAGAGGTTTGACATAGTTGAAGGGGCGCACAAAAAAGGCGAGGTGGTGGGACCGGCTGGGGGGGAAACCGGTGTGCCACGCTGCCTCGCCGAGGTTCGTAAGCTGCCTTGGGCAACACCATTTTCGCTAAATTACCAAAGGTACGCCAAACACCTACCTCTTCCAAAAAGGTCTGTCAAAGCAAAAACAGAACTACCGGGGAACCCATCTCCCCATTTTTTGCTGGTTTCACAGGATTATTATACAGCCTCCCGCCTCGAAATGCAAGTCAAAAATTATTGCTTTTTTGCTTTTTTTTTGCCGCTTGCCTGCTGTCCGGCAAATCCATAGCAACCAAAAACAGCTTGAATATGTGAGCTTTTTCGCGTAAATTGGCGCCCGTGATTCTATAGGCCGTTTTCTGGAGATTTCTAATGTCAAGACAAAAGACTCAGCCTGTGGCTGACAAGATTGCCGAAACCGCAAAAGACGTCCATGCCAAGATTCTCAAGAGCAAGAGTCCTACCATGGTCGCACCGGTGCGTGCTCTGAGCAACGTCAAGTATCAGGTCAAGACGGGGTACTTCGAAATGCTCGGCAAGAACAAGCAGCGAACCCTAACCGTCAGTACGGTGAAGACCTTCGCACAGACCCTCAAGATGATGTCGCTCGCCAAGGAGCTTATCGATGCCGACAATATGGCCACCAAGCGAGAGGCCTACTACATCTCGAAGAACTGGGGCAAGGCGGGCTTTTCCGAGCAGGCGGAGTCCGACACGATTATGGACGACATTGAAGCCATGTTCTGTGTGAACCGCGAGCAGCTGAGATTTACTCCGGAAGAAAAAGGCGGCGACGTTGCGGGCAGACTAATCGTTATCGACAAGGACGCCAAAGGGAAAGAAATCAAGATCGATTGCACAAAGTTCGGCTCAGGGGCCTATTCCATTCCCACACAGGTCGAGGACCTCCGGTTCCAAAGCCAAGCCAGATTCGTCCTGGCCATCGAAACCGCGGGCACGTTCCAGAGGCTGCTCCACTGCGATTACTGGGACAGGACAAAATGCATCCTTATCAGCATGGGCGGCGTTCCCACTCGGGCCTGTCGCCGGTTCATAAGAAGATTGACCGACCACTTGAAAGTTCCTGTTTACGCTTTTGTGGATGGGGACCCTTACGGCTATTTCAATATCTACAGAACCCTCAAGGTTGGCTCCGGCAACGCCGCTCACATGAACCAGTTTTTCTGCGTTCCCTCAGTGAGGTTTCTCGGCGTGACGCCTGAAGATATTGTAACCTACAAGCTGCCCACGCACCCGCTCAAGGAAGTGGATGTGAAAAGGGCGAAGGATGCCCTGCGGAACGACCCATTCGTCAGGCATCACAAGCCCTGGCAAAAGGCTATCAATCAGATGTTGCAGATGGGCGTGCGCGTCGAGCAGCAGGCCTTTGCAAAGCACGGCCTGGATTTTGTGGTCAATGAATATCTGCCGGCCAAGCTCAGGAATCCGTCAAAGTTCCTGCCGTGACCTTTTTTGCGTTGGCAAAGCTGTTGTTCGCGTGTTATCCTGAGAAGGGTTTCGGTTTTGGGGCTGTGGTTTCAGGTGCGTGGACGTCTTTGTTATGGCAAGGATTGCTGAAAGAATAAAACGCTTGAAAGACAACATCAATTCCGCGTGTGCGCGTGTTGGGAGAGATCCCGGTCAGATAAAACTGGTGGTCGTCACGAAATCAGCGGACCTCGAAAGCGTGCTTGAACTGATTAAGCTGGGCTTCAATGAACTGGGAGAGAACCGCGTTCAGCAGTTGAAGAGAGTGGCGGCGCAGGTGGCCGAATTTGTGGAAAAGAAAGATCGGGGTTCGTGTGTGCCGGAAGAAATCAATTGGCACATGATCGGGCATCTCCAGCGAAACAAAGTCCGACAGGTCCTGCCCATCGTTTCGTTGATACACTCGGTTGATACGCTTCGGCTGGCGGAGGAAATAGATTCTTCCGCCGCAAAACTCGGCATGGTGCCGCGTGTGCTGCTTCAGGTCAATACTTCAAACGAACCACAAAAGTACGGCGTCCCTGTAGGCGCCGCCACACATCTCGCCGAGCAGATGCGCACTCTTGTGAACCTGAAACTCGCGGGCTTGATGACGATGGCGCCGTTGACCCACAATAAGGACAGCGTCAGGTCCTGTTTTGTCCGCGCAAGAGAGCTGTTCATCGAGATGCGCGGCGAAAAAATAGTCGGGCCCGAATTCACCGAGCTAAGTATGGGTATGAGCGCCGACTACGAGGTTGCCATCGAAGAGGGCGCTACCATCCTTCGCATTGGCTCGGCAATCTTTGCCGGCGGATAAGCCGGTGTTTTCGGACCTTTTCGTGCCGCCTTTTTCAGACAAGGAAAAACCCGCACTCGGGATATGTTCCTTACAATCTTGACGAGATAACCCCGTGCTCCATCGCGGGAAGCCCATCGCAGATTAGACCCTTTGGCTTCCAAGAGCTTTTCGCCCCGATTCTATTTCGACCACATCGACGCCCGAAAAACCACCATCAGGCCTCCAAAATCGGGCAATAGTCCGGTCATTCTCGCCGGGCCTCATCAAGACGGCTTTCAGCCTGCGGATTCCCTATCAGGTGCAAGATCCTTCATCTCAGAGATTTACGGACCTGACAGACGCGGCCGACCTTTGCCGGTGCGCCGTCCACAGCACCCGGCAGCTGGACCCTCAAGCGGATTTCCCTCTCAATTATCTTTTTCAGTTCGCCGATATCTCTACCGGTTGACTCGATTGACAGCGTCTGTTTATGGGACGTTGAGGGCTGTGCGGTCAACGGTGAGGTATCGCGAATGAAAGTAAGCTCGAAAGTGGTTTTGGGGTTCATAGGAATTGCGTTGTTGGTGGCGGCGGTGGGTTCGGTCGCCATAAAGTACAACGCCATGATTTTGCTGGATGTGGACCGGATATTGCTGGCGAATTCGAGGGAAGCCAAGGCCGCCGGCGAGGTGGTTTACCAGATTCAGAAAATCGAGTCTGACCTTAGAGACTTCTTATCCGGAACTCCAGACTGGAAGCCGCTGCGGGAGGAGACGGCAAGAGCGGGCGTGACCAAGAGTATCTCCAGCCTTAGGCAGTTCAGTGTTCTGTGGGAAGACTCCGTCAGACTCGCAGTGATGCTTTCGAAGGAGAAACAAGCCAGGAAGATTGAATTAGACCAGTTTGAGGGTCTCAAGGCGAAAATAGACGCCCTCATGCTGCTGGTCAATAAGACGTTGGCGCTGAAGGAAGAGAAGGGCCTGGATACTGCCGAGGTCCTGTTCCAGACGGAAGTTCAGCCTCTTTTGCTCGAAACCAACGAAATGGCGAGACGTTTTCAGGAGAACAAGAGGCAGGAGGTGATGACCCAGACCGAGCAGATAAGAAGCGCCGTTCGCAACAACGCCTGGATCGCGATTATCGCCACCATCATCGGTCTTATCGCCGTCATCTCGGTGCGTTATTTTGTCAACAGGACTTTTACGAGGCCCGTCGTCGAGCTTACGAACGCCGCCGCCGAAATAGGCAAGGGCAAATTCCAAACCCAACTGACGGTTAAATCCAACGATGAAATTGGCGCACTGGCGCGTTCCTTCAATGAGATGGCCGAAAAACTGAAGCAGTCTTATGCAAGCCTTGATGAAAGAATACAACAGCGTGCCGCCGAACTCTCATCGGCCAACAGCAAACTGGGTGAGGAAATGGGCGAACGCTCCCTGGCCCAGGAAAAACTTCAGCAGCACGTCCACCAGCTTAACTGCCTTTACGAACTGTCGGACCTGCTTGCGCGACCGCAGACCACTTTGGAGCAAATATTCAAAGCCGCCCCCCAGCTTATCCGCAAGGCTTATCAGCGCCAGGATGCCACCTCCGTTAGAATCACTTTTGACGGGATACACTATAAAACGGAGAATTTCGAAAAAAGTGAGTTGAGCCAGTATGCTCAGATCAAGTTGCGCGGCGAAAAGGCCGGGGTCATCGAGGTCTACTACCTGGGCGACAAAGTCGAAGCCGGCCAGGGGCCGTTTCTCAAAGAAGAGCACGATCTGCTCAGTGCGGTGGCGGAGCGTCTGGGAAGCGTCGCGGAGAGAAAACAGGCCGAAGACAAGCTGCAACTGTTTCGAAATCTGATTGACCGCTCGAACGACTGCATCTTCGTCATCGAGCCCAAGTGGGGCCGGTTGCTCGACGTTAACGATCGTGCCTGTGACAGTCTGGGCTATACGCGCAAAGAACTGCTCGACATGACCTTCAAGGATATCGAGCAGAGCATTCCGGATGATGCTGCGTGGCAGCAGCAAACGGAAGAGCTTGAGCGAAAGGGAGACATTATCGTAGAGGGGCGGCATAAGCCGAGAGACGGCTCCGCTTTCTTCGCGGAAACCAGTCTGAAGCTGGTCACGCACGAGAAGGAGAACTACATAATAGCCGTCGCCCGCGATGTCACCGAGCGAAAACAGGCCGAGCAGAGACAGGCGCAGCTCATAAGGGAATTGAAGAGTACGAACAAGAAGGTCGAAAGCATTAACCAGGAGCTGAAGGATTTCGCCTATATCGTCTCTCACGACTTAAAGGCGCCCCTTCGCGGGATTAAAACCCTTACCGACTGGATCTCAAGTGACTATAAGGACAAGCTTGATAAGGACGGGCAGGAGCAAATGAGCCTGCTTTCGGCGAGAGTCGGACGAATGCACAAACTCATCGACGGCATACTTCAGTATTCGAGGGTCGGGCGGGTCAAGGAAGAAGTTGCCCAGGTGAACCTGAGTGGGCTTATTCCGGAAATCATTGATATGGTTGCCCCTCCCGACAATATCAGCATCGAGGTTGAACCTGAGCTTCCGGTTGTTGAATACGAGAAAACCAGTATTGTGCAGGTGTTCCAGAACCTTTTGAGCAACGCCGTCAAATACATGGATAAGCCCCAGGGCCGCATCGGAATCGGCTGCGCCGAGGAGGGGGACTTCTGGAAGTTCAGCGTCGCCGACAACGGTCCCGGCATTGAAGAAAAGCACTTTGAGAGAATCTTCCGAATATTCCAGACGTTAGCTCCCCGCGACCAGTTCGAAAGCACCGGGATCGGGCTTACAGTCATCAAAAAAATCATAGAATTGCATGGCGGCAAAATCTGGGTCGAGTCAGAAGTAGGACAAGGCAGCACCTTCTTCTTCACGCTGCCAAAATCAGGAAAGGAAGTTGAAAATGCAGAACTTGAAGCCAATATTGCTTGTTGAGGACGATACCGTCGACGCAATGACGTTCAAGCGCACGCTCAAGGAGCTTGAGATAAGAAATCCGGTCGTCCATTTGTTCAATGGTGAAGAGGCCCTGGAATATCTCAGAACCGAGGGCAATGAGGAGCCGTGCTTTATCTTCCTCGACTTGAATATGCCGAGGATGAACGGTATTGAATTTCTCGAGGTCGCCAAAGCCGATGAAACCTTGAGAAGAATCCCCGTTGTGGTACTGACCACCTCCGACAACGAAAGGGACGTCATCGAGAGCTTTAACCTTGGCGTCGCGGGCTACATGGTCAAGCCCGCTGACTACCATGAGTTCGTCGAGGCCATCCGAACGATAAACCTCTACTGGAGCCTGAGCAAGCTTCCTCAGGGGGAACCAAGGCGTGAAAGACAGCCGGTACAAAGTACTGTTGATTGAGGACGATCGGCTCGACCAAATGGCATTTGCGCGGCTCGTGGAAAGGGAAAACCTTCCCTACGACTGCACGATTGTCGGCTCGGTCTCAGAGGCTCAAAGCTTCCTGAATACGGAGCCCTTTGATGTGGTTATAGCCGACTACTCACTGGGCGACGGCACAGCATTTGATATCCTTGAGTCCGCCAAGCACGTCCCCGTCATTCTTGTCACCGGCGCCGGGGACGAGGAGATCGCGGTTCAGGCCTGGAGGGCCGGCGCCTATGATTATATGATAAAGGACCTCGAGCGAAACTACCTCAAAACCCTGCCCATTACACTGGAGAATGCCGTCGCCTACAAAAAGACCAAGGAGCAGGCACAACTGCTTTCCGGCGCGGTTATGAGCACCGACGACAGCGTCTTTATCACCGATACCGAGGACCGGATCATCTTTGTCAACCGGGCCTTCTGCAACACCTACGGATATTCGGAAGAAGAGGTTATTGGAAGAAACACTGACATCCTCTTCCAACAAGACTCTGCTGTGCCGCCGGCGCAGGATTTCTACCGAAATCTCAACGGACTGACACCTACCTCCTACCACCGCCGAAAAGACGGAACCGAGTTTCCCGTCTCGCTGTCCATATCCGCTGTCAGAGACGAAAGCGGCAACGAAACCGCCCGCATCGGCGTAGCACGCGATATCTCGGAGCAGGTCCTGGCGGTCGATAAAATCAGGACCATAAATCTGAAGTTGAAATGCGGAAATCGACTCACCAGTTGACGTTGCGGACCGTCGAATTGCTCAAATCGCCGCCCTCCGGCGTCGCCTCCTTCGCCCAAGAATTCCAAAATTGTCGAAAAGTCGCTGCCTCTATAAGACGAAATTAACTTGGCAGCGGCGCCGCGGCCGGCGCCGAGTAACGTCCCATAATTTGATTGTGGATGGAATGAGCAGAACGCGGCAGACTATGACCGTTGATGTCCCCAAGAGTTTCACGGATGTTCTTTACCTGACAAGCAAGGACCGCATGCCCACTCAGATAGAGCGCCTGCTAAAACAGAAGACTCTCTCATTCGCCCTGCTCCCAATAGACAAGTTCCCGCACATCCTGCACCGGCTCGACCTAATCGGGACCGTCATTATCGACCTTCAAAGCGTAGAATCCTCGCACCAGCACAAACTCGCAAGAATAATTGAAGCTCTTGAGATGGGAAACGTGGGCGCCATCCTGCTCAGCGACCGCGTCAAGCTGCCGGTCAAAAGCTTTTCTCTGGCGGGCCCCGCCGTCAAAAGCTTCTCGCTGGCGAGCGAAATGGAGCTGGTGTCCGTCGAGAACCTGTGGGCCCAGATCAGCGTCAACCTTGCATACAGAAGAAAGAATTCCCCACCTGCGACCGCCGCCCACCAGTGGCTTGGCGGCAATGACCACAATGGTCTGACCGAACAGCTTGCCGTTATTGAGGAATTGGTTGACAGCCTTTCTGAAGAGCTTCACATGGCCGGCCTGGTCCAGCGTGACTTCCTTCCTTCACACATGCCAAACACCGACCGACTGTCCTGGGCGGTAACTTTCCTGCCGTTCGAATGGGTTTCCGGAGACATATACGACGTCGCAAAAATCGATGAAACGTATATCGGCTTCTATGTCGCCGATGCCGTCGGACACGCTATGCCCGCCGCCCTCTTGACCATTTTCATAAAGCAGGCCCTTGTCATGAGAGAAACCGTGGGCAACAGCTACAGAGTATTTTCGCCCGATGAGGTTATGAAGACGCTCAATACCCGCATGAACGCGCAGAAACTCTCAGGACACCAGTTTGCAACCTGCTGCTATTGTCTGTTGAACACCAAGACCCTCGAGCTGACCTATGCCCGCGCCGGGCATCCATACCCCATCCTTCTGCGCCCCAATCAACCACCGCAACAACTCGAAGTACGAGGGGCATTGCTCGGCATTTTTGAGAACTCCGAATACCCTCAGAACAAGATACAGCTCGAGCCCGGTGACAAGCTGTTGCTCTACTCGGACGGGGCTGAGCCGTTCGTCGGAAGTTTCCACGAGCTTACCGGCTTCAACTTCTGCGAGGAATTTCTCCGGATCAAAGATTTGACGGTTGTCGAGATGATGGACGGCCTGAAGGCCATCGTCCAAACCAAGAAAGTCGCGCCCTCCGAAGTCGACGATATTACCGCTGTGGCCCTGCAGATACTATAGGCGGCTGCCATCGTACTTCTATCCACCTCGAAAGCGGCGACCAGCCCCCGGCCGAACCGTCTGTCCATCGATTTGTGTTCTCGCACAACATTGTTCCCTGATTTGTCAGCGGCAGAGACCGCTCCGCCGGTTTCTCACCGGTCCGATTTTTTCGCCGGGCGAACGAGAAAAGCTTTGGCATCTGCCGGGCCAGGAGCTAAATTATTTGTCTGTCGGCGCTGCAGGCCGCGGCATAGCATTTGTATTGGGTATGGTGGTTCAAGGTTTCTTCAAAACAAGTCCATTCAGAATGCCGGTTGATGAAGAACGTCGTGACCAGGATGGTTAGAAAGTCCTTTGGGCTGCTCCGAAAGTATTTGGCCGCCTTTGTGGCAGGTTTGGCCTTTGCCATCGGTTGTTTTCTCGCAGTTAATGCTGTTGCCCGTCGCTTCTCGACCGCCGAGTATTGCGGCGGCAACTGTCACCAGATGAGGTACGCCTACCGGAGCTGGGAGCTTTCCCCTCACTATGCCAATGACAGTGGGGTAGTCGCCCAGTGTGTCGACTGTCATCTGCCCCCCAAAGAGGAGTACTTCAGACATATGACCGCCAAGGCATACGCCGGCATCAAAGACATATACAAGTACCATTTCGGCGGCGAATATGACTCCGAGAAGATGCGCAGTAAAGTACTCGAAGAAATGCCCAACCAGCGCTGCCTTAACTGCCACAGTAATTTATTGGCCAAGCCCCGTTCATCCGCAACGAGACTTGCGCACCAGACGGTTTTGAATCCCAAAGAAGACCTCAAACCCAGGTGCGTAGAGTGCCACGAGCAGTTGCATGAGCGTGAAAAAAAGGTCTTTTCCCCCGATCAATAAGGAGCCGGTCATGAAAAAGATGACAGATACGACTACAATGCTGACCGCAGTGGCCGCAGTTGTTTCTCTGTTGGTGCTCGCTGCCCGGACTGGCGCCGCCGGCGATGATTTGAACGTGCCTGACCTGAAGGAGTACCGAATCGAACGCAGCATCTCTGCAGAGGCCAAGGGCTGCATCGACTGCCACGCCGGCCAAAGCAGCGGCATCGTGGCGGACTGGTCGAAGAGCAGACATGCCCACGCGAATGTAACCTGCCTGGACTGTCATGCTGCGACGGTCGCCGACAATGATGTCAGCGCCGAACATCTTGGTTACGCCAAGACGCGGATTTCGGCGATTGTTTCGCCGAAAGACTGTTCGCGATGTCATCCCCTTGAAACCGCACAGTACGCCAAAAGTAAGCACGCCAACACGCTCGAGATAATCTGGAAGATTGACCCGTGGCTCAACGACGGCATGAACAACGAGACCGAGCGTGCCACCGGCTGCTACCATTGTCATGGAAGCATCGTGGAGACAGCCAACGGCAAGTTCGACGAAAACACCTGGCCCAACGTCGGCGTCGGCAGGCTAAATCCCGACGGCAGCAAGGGGAGCTGTTCAAGCTGCCACACGCGACACCTTTTCTCGCTGGCCGAGGCGAGAAAGCCGGAAGCCTGCGGGCAGTGCCACCTCGGCCCCGACCATCCGCAGATTGAGATATATGAGGAATCGAAGCACGGGGCCATCTATCACGCCCAAGGCGATAAATGGAACTGGACGGCAGCGCCGGGGACGTGGACGCCGGGCGTTGATTACCGGGCCCCCACCTGTTCGGTCTGTCACATGTCCGGCGTAAAAGAGGTCGCAACGACGCACGATGTAACCGAACGTCTCGCCTGGGAGACACAGGCGCCGCTGACCGTCCGGCCGAGTGAATTCGCGGCGTTCCCTGCCAAAACAAATTGGTCTGCTGAGCGTGATAAGATGAAAAACGTGTGCCTGGGGTGCCACTCCAGAGACTGGACCGACGGACACTTTGCGAAGTTCGACGCCGCGGTGAAGAACTACGATGAAGTCTATTACAAGCCAGCGAAGAAACTCATGGATGATCTTTACGCAAAGAAGCTGCTGAGCAGCGAGAAACTTCTGGATGAAAAACTTGAGATTGATATGTACGAACTCTGGCATCACGAAGGCCGACGGGCGCGGTTCGGCGCGGCGATGATGGCTCCGGATTATGCGTGGTGGCACGGCTTCTATGAGCTAAAGAAAAGGTCCATGGAAATTGAGGCGGCGGCTGAGGAGCTGTTAGAGACCGACAAACGAGCCAAAGTCTTCGAAGTCAAAGGCGCCGGCGGGGACACGAGAAAGCCGCAAGAGCTTGAAAAGTAGGCTGTCCGGCCTTAAGGTAGAGCGGCGCGCGCAAAGAAAGGCCGGGCCCGAAGGCGCGGCCTGGACGGGTTAACAGGGAATATTCTCTGGCGACACTTGCTTGCATCAGGGCTCACCGTCGCGGGTGAAGAATCGAGAGCAGAAACGCGGATTTTCAGTCGCCCACTCCTGCCAGGCAGCGACAAGGTCCTTGAATGCGGCCATTTGGTCCGGGTCGCCAGCCAGTTGCTCCCAGTTGGTGCTTGGGGCCTTGCCCATATTCAACTGCCATTTTCCTTCGAGTTCGCGGATGATGGACCTTGCTGCGATGTAGCGCGCCTTGTTCGGCTTTTCGGCTGCCAGGGCGAGCCAGGCCGCAAGTTCGAGGTGCTCTTCTGCGGCGAGGTACCGTGCGGCACACTCCGCCACAGCTTCGTGGTCATCGTTAACGGCAGCCTCGAAAGCCTCTGAAACACGACCTTCGTGTATCTTGCTCAGACACTTGGCCGCGTCCCTGCGGATACTGCGATTCGGGTGCTCAAGTGCAAAAAGCAGCAGTTCAAGGGCCTCGTCCTTCGCATCGGAGCGTTGATAAATGGCTTCCAGAGTCTCAAAAACTACCCGCTGTTGGTCGATCATCCGGCCTGCAAGCTGCTCTTGAAGGTAACCAAGGGTGTCTGGGCTTGCCCAGCGGACGAGCGCCTCACCCATTCGGCGGTGAAAATCCGTGTCGTCGGATGCTTCGAGTTCAGCCACAAGGTATTTTGCCGCCTGCGGGCCGAGGCGCCGAATCCGGCTCCAATTGTAGGTACGCTGGCCGGTCTGATCGCCGCGGCATGGCTCAATGAGGCGCTCGAACTTCGCTCTTAGAAGCAACTCTGCATCTTCAGACTCCTGCACGATAAACGTGATGGGCTCTGCTGCCAGTTTACCCTGCCACTGGCCCCGTCCCAGGCGTGTCGAGCCTTCGATGGTGTGCTTGCCCAATTCGTATGCCTCGATTGTCTTTGTGTACTGGATGCTCTGGCCGGCGTCGATCACAACCGGGTCGGTGGGGAAGAATTCCTGGTCCTGCTCAAACTCTCCTATCCTGCCACTGTAGCGGTCGCTTTTGATTACCAGGACGAAGGCACTGGTATCGCGTGGGGCCTTGAACGATGCCTGCTGGTCCGTCTCGTTCGTTATTGTCACGGTCAGCTCGATCGGTTCGTGCAGCTTGTAGGCGCTCTTGTCGGTCCACAGGCTCATCGTGAGGACGTCGGTGATTTGCGGGCGCGTGTCGACCTTCGGCTCTCTCGGCTCGGGCTTTGGCTGGGGACTCACAGTGAAGCGTGTCCAGCCGCTCGGAGGCTGCGGCGCTTCACCCGGAGCGAGCTGCGAGTCGGCCACCCATATCATTGCGTCCAGGACCCGGCCGTCTTCAACAACGGTGTGCACGTTCCTCGTGTCAGCGGCGTCGGCATAGCACAGGTCATAGAGGTTCCAACCTTCTCTTTTCTCGGTGGTTCTCCACAGGATTCGCCGGCCGTCCGGCGACACCGTCGCCAGCGTCACGCCCTCCGAATGTTCGAGTTCGTTTCCGTCATGTACGAGGCGGCGAGATTTGCCCCTCTGCTCCAACCGAAAGTGGCCGCCGATAGTCTCGTCCTCCAGCAAGAGTGCGTTGTCGAGGTCGATGACGTACTTGCCTTCGATCAAATCCTCTTCTGCGTCCTCTCCCGAGAGAATTATATGTACCCTTTCATCGTACATCCGCTCGACAAACAACGAGCGGTGATGGTCTCTGCCTGGCAGCACCATCACGTCTTGGATGCTGCCTGTGAGCACATCAAAGGCGGCGATTCCGCCTGCAGGCCGGTCGCCAGCCGGCATGTCGGCGCGTACAACGAGGACTGTTCTTTGGTCGTACCATACGAGCTGCGGCGGGCTGTGGCTTACTTCAACGCCCCGGCCCACGACAGACAAGGATCCGCCGGTTTCTCTTGTGGATGGCAGATATACAAATTCCGAAGGCAGTCGGACGAGTCGGCCGGTTGCCAAATCGGCGATTACTATTCGAAACCTGGGCCATGAGCTGCCGACCAAGGACTGAGGAGCCGATGATTCCGGAGGCGGCGCTACCTGCATTGTCTGGGCTTTGCTGAAGCCTTCGTCTGCCTCCGCAACTGGTTCCACAAAGGCTATCTTTGTCTGGTCCGGCGAGACGGCAATATGGGTATAAGGCGACATTTCCTTTCGGAACGGGCATTCCATGAGGTCGCACCAGGCTCCCATCGCAAAATCGTAAGCGACCAGCCTGTAGCCGTTCGATAGCTCTGCTGCAAAATACAACAGACCCCCAGCCCAATCGTAATCGTAAGGCCCTCTCCTCGCCCCCAAAAGGCCCAGCTCGCCGCTTGCAAGGTCAATCTCGACCAGGTCATCGCCCTTGAAAGAGTACAGTCTGCCGCGGGCAACGGCAACCGGTTGCCACCCGAATTGCAAGCGCGGGTCTGTGTAAACGTCCTTGAACTCGGCCCCCTCTTCTTTCAGCGCAACGAGCACCACGGTGGCGCTCTTGGTACGTCCGTCCTCCACATCGTCACGCAGAAAAAGAAACTGATTATACGGACTGTCACTAATCGTCTGTCTCGCCGCTGGCGGATCCGTACCAGTATCTTCCTCACTCGGTGGTGTTGTTAACGTCTCCTGTGCCAGACGAGATTTGATTTGCTCCACAGCGTCGGCAAAGGGATCATTGGCATCCCTGGGCTGTGCAATCAAGCTCTCCAGAGCAGCAATAGCGGTCGAATCGCCGATCCGGCCCAGGTAGTTCGCCGCCAGCACCTTACTTGCCGGCTGCCCGTCCGAAAGCATTCTTACAAGCCCGTCAACATCGGCCGCAGCATACATCCGTTCTATTTGTTCAGACTCTTGCCTGAGTTGTAGTTCTTCACTCGTACCGGTCCTGGTGCCGTCATTCTCGTCCGTTTTAACAACGGCCACGCCGGTATCAGAATCATCAACATCTCTCAGGTTGCTCAATAGTTTCATGCCGAAACCTACGACGATAATTATCACCGCGGCGGCGGCCAGTCTGGTTATTTTGCTTTTGAGGATTATTCTCCATACATTCGGCAGAGTTATATCTGATTGTGCACCGTCACGTTCCCGATGCGCCCTTAAGGCATCGCCAAGTGTTCTCCGGTCCATTTCGGCGCCGGGTACAACGCTTATCTTTTGTATCAACCTTCTTATGTCAGCCGCTTTTCTCATCCTTACATCTCGCTATCAATATCGCTCTGAGTCTGTTTAGCCCATAACGGTACCGACTTTGGACCGTCTTGACCGATGTATTCTGTAAGTCGGCTATCTGTCTGAACCTCATTCCACCTTTGATGTGAAGGGCAATTGTCTCCCATTGTTCATAAGGAAGTTGAGCTATCGCCTTGCTCAAGGCCTCGAGTTCTTCACCGTACACCGCCGACATTTCCGGGCCCTTGAGTTCTGAAGATATCGGGCCTGCCTTATCCAGGCCGACTGGTTGTCGTCCTCTTGCTCGGATCTTGTCACGTACCCGGTTGGCAACGCACGTCGCCAAATACCCTTTGAGGCTTCCGTCAAGCTTTAGTCTGTGCGGCGATTGAGCAAGCCACACGAAGAAATCATGTACTACATCTTCAGCGCTATTAACATCGTTTAGAAGAGTGGACGCTAATGTGAGGAGGCAGCCCTTGTGCTTTTCATAGATTCGCGCCAGAGCCTCAGTGCTGCCGCGCTTGAATTTCCACATGAGTAGCTTGTCTTCTAACACCTACGTCTCACTCACAGTTACCGGAATGGCCATTCCTCACTTATATTACGATTGACAAGCCAATTTTACTCTACACAAAATAATTCTTTCCGCCCGTGCTGACTTGGCAAGCAAAAAACCCCGTACCACGCACACATGCGCACAAAAAAAGCCGGGCCGGAAGGCCCGGCCTTTGTCACCAAGTGGATATCGCAGAGCCCGCGCCGAGGTGTATGCGATGGTCCTATTCGCCCAAACTGGTGCTCTTAGCGAGATAATCCTCGACGTAGCTGCGCCAGCGCCCAACGGCCTCATTCTGCTGGCCAGCGAATCTCTCAGGCTTGAAACCGAAATCCTGCCCGGTAACCCGCTTGAGTACTTTGCTTGCATGGCTGCGTACCTTACGGTCTTTGCTCTCCAAGTTATCAACGAGGATCGGCAGGATTTCCCGCTCGTGGTCGATAAAGAAAGAGGAGCTTGAGCGTAATGTGTATGCATCCACTCCTCCGCGTCGCAAGCACTCGAGCAACAAGGCGTCTGTACGAGGCGATCGGAGATAACCTGTTATTGGTGAAAAGGCTTCTCCGCTGCCTATATCGCCGCCCCAGCGCTGCTCAAGCTCAGGGATACTACGCTCGGCGCCATCTACAAAATACTCCAGCAGCTCATAGCCCGTATCATCGCCGAGGCTGTAGAGTGATAAGGCTGTTGCGATTCTGACCAGAATGTCGGCATTCTCGGATTCGTAGATCTCCTTCAAACGAGGTATTGCCAATTCTCCGCCAAGCCGGGCAAGAGCGAGAACTGCAATTCTCTGCAAGTGGGGTGCCTGCCAGAATTCGTCGGATTCGTCACGATAGGGCTCTAACATTTCCGGGTGAGTGAAGTCTTCGATAAGGGGCAGCACCGATGTGTCACCCGTCGTTCCAAGAAATTCAATTATCTCCCAGTTAGGTGTTTTTTCCATTTCTGCTGCGGCTTTCTCGACAGCCTCTTGGCGGGCCCCACAGGCATAGAGCGCTTTGAGCAACTCAACCGTTAGGCCCTGTTCAAGAGCCTTCCTGATAATGGGAATAAAGCAGGGATCCGGAAGCTTGGCAGCGATCATAGTGGCTATTTCGCCCTCATGTGTATCCGCCTGCTCGCGGAAGAATGGAATAAACTCCGTGTCCTCAGATGTAACCTGTTCTGCGATTGAACGTATCACAGAGGTGTCGCCTTGCCCATAAGTATTGATCAAATCTTGAATGTTCTGTTTGCGATCCTGTTCCTTTTGCAACCTCGTGGAATGATTTGGCTGGTCTCTATTGCCCAACACTTTCTGCAAATATACCGGTATCTCGTACGCTTTATCAAGACCGAAGGCTGAGGGGTCCCGGACAATCTCCTTACAGCGCTCCAGACCAAGATGCTTCAGCACCAGACGACCCACAGATGCGATCGGGCTATGAGTTTCCCGATAGCTTATATGGTTGAAACGAACTCTTTCGGTGCTTAATATGCTTCCTGGGGATGATGCTTCTCTTGCGTAGAAATCCAGCAGCTTTTCTGTTGTTGGCTCATCAGCCACCATGTCGAAAAGGTCAAGTGCCTCAATAATGAAGGCCCGAGGGTGATACTTTTCTAATTCATCGTCAGTAAAGCCAATGCTTAGCTGCTTCTGGATTGCATCGAGAAGCAATTCCGGCGGCACAGGGGGCTCTCGGAGGGTGCTGAAATATTCTACGGCTGACCAGCAATCGGTGAAATTCGCACTCTGCAATTTTTCCAACCAGAAGTCCAGTGTTTCCTCGGAAGCCTGGATGCCCTTGTGTATTGCATCATAGCAGTCCATGATAAGCTGCCAGGTCTCTTCCAGAGGCATTGATGTGTACCTGAAGGCGGAACCGCTTACCGTCTGACTGTTGGTATCGACTGGGTACACGCCTTCCCAGCCCCACAAGTTCCAGATTATGTCGCCATCTTTCCGGAGCGCTATCATGTATTCTCTGCCCTGTTCGAACATATCCAGGCTCTCGGTGGTCAGGACCGGTGAAAGGCGAATGTTCTCCGCAAACTCCGGAGGAAGTGAGGGATAGGCCTCCAAAACGCGCAAATCAACCGTTGCCTTTACGTGACCTGGTATGTCTTCACCAAGCGGAGGAGGATTCAGGATAGCCTGCTTGATGTCGCTGAGATCAAGCGTAACATCATCAACATGTGCATGCACAACAAAGTCTGAAGCCTCCACGACCGCTGAGACCGCAGGGGGATAATATGCTTCCGCCGAGTCTGACTCTTCAGGGAATTCTCTCTTATACTTCCTGCCGATATCAAGAACCTCGCGGGCTGAAAGCTTGTCCAGCGCCTTGGCGAGCACGGCCGTGACCAGGCGGCTGTCAAAGGGGCTCTCGGCTTTGCCAAAATGTATTTCCAGCAGCTTTTCGACCGGCATTTGAGCAAGTTCCGGGGGTATCTCTATCTCCGTATCCATCTCTTCGCCCGGCACGGGCCCGCCGGTCGGCAGCCAATACGTCAGGCCAAGCACCACCGCTATGATTATCACCGCGGCCGCGGCGGTTAGTTTTACTATTTTGCTTTTCATGACTATTCTCCAGATTGATTTGTGTTCTTGTGCTGTTTTGCCGGTCAGTCTTTGCAGAATGTCCGCCCTTCTTAGAGGAGGGATGTGGATCGCTGGTCCTGCCGACCGTATGAGCCGGTCTATGTTCTTTTCAGTAATATCGCTGTCAGTCATTTCGTATTCCTTTCCAGGCGGGTTTCGCCTGCTGATTTTGCCAATTGCAGGAAGGCTTCCTTGAAAGCCGCGCGTGCCCGATACAACAATGTCCGCACGGCCCCGGCGCTTGAGCCCAGCGATTTTGAAATCTGCTCCGCCGTGGCCTTTTCATAGTATCGCTGTCTCAGGACAGTTGCATAATGTGGAGCAATGCTGCCCAGTGCTATTCGGACCAGGTCGGCGGTTTCCACTCGCTCGAGGATGTCCTGCGGGAGCAGTTGTTTATCAATCTGCAAGTAAGCGTCTGCTAGTTTTGCATCCAGGGCGGCGTCGTCCAGTTGATACGCTACAGTGCGGCTGTTGTCTCGAAGCATCTTTTTTATGCAGTTCTTCGAGAGGTAGCTCAGCCAGGCAAACATTGGGCCCCGGGTCGGTTCATAATCTTCAATCTTCACAAGCGCTCTTAAGAACGTCTCTTGAACGACATCCTCGGCCATGCCTGCATCGCCGCCGAGGCGGTAGTAAACCAAGGTATACAGCGGATCCGCATACCTTTCGAACCACTGTCGGACGGCGTGTTCATCGCCCGCCCGCAGCTTTGTCAGGTCGGTCACGTCCAACGGCTTATCCATCTGAAGATAAATGTACTCCTGGTCGTCTGGCGTTACGCTAAAAAACCAAAGTTCATCGTGATTTTACTCGGTTTTCGTGAAAAACCCACAAAAACGCTGGACCGATAATTCCGTTGCTTTGCCGTTTCGCCCGCAAGACCGGCTTTCTCAGGATGTGCCGCTCACCCGCTTGAAGCCCGCCGGGGCCGGAATTTGTTTGCAAAATGCGGTTCTGCGGTTATACTTATCACACTTACCCCTGATTCTTGTCAGGGGCCGCTTTTGTATAGGAGAAAGGACCGGGTAATGGCGGAGAAGAAAGATAAAGACAAACAGAGAGACAAAGGAAAAGGTGAGCATCGGGAGAAGCACCTTGCGAGGATAAAGGAGCTTCTTGAGATAATGAAAGATAACGACCTCGTCGAGCTTGAAATAAAGAACGGCGACGAAAAGATCTTTCTCAAGCGCTCCCAGCCCCAGCCTCCCGCCATAACCACCGTGCCGATGGTTGCACCGACTGTTCCGATCGCACTGACTAATAGCAATGCCGGCCAAATCTCACCCGCGCCGGCCGGACCTGCCGCTTCCGAAGAGTTAGTCGCGATAAAATCGCCCCTTGTGGGTACTCTCTATTCAGCCCCAAGCCCGGATTCGGAATCATACGTTGAGGTTGGCTCGCTGGTCAATTCCACGACGGTTGTTTGCATAATTGAGGCGATGAAGGTGATGAACGAGATTAAGGCCGAAACCAGCGGAACCATCGTTGAGATACTTGTAAAGAACGGCGAGGCCGTCGAGTACGGCCAGGTCCTGTTCAGACTCAAACCGGACTGATTTGCGCTTCGCACCGTGTGTCGTTCAGGGAGCCTTTCTACGATATACGCAATACGCGAAACGCAATACGAGATACGATAATATGCTTTCAAGAATTCTCATCGCAAACCGTGGCGAAATAGCTTTGCGAATTATCCGCGCCTGTCGAGAGCTCGGTATCCAGGCGGTTGTTGTCTATTCGGAGGCGGACCGTGAAGCGCCCTATCTGCGGCTGGCCGACGAAGCCATTTGCATCGGCCCTGCGGACCCAGCCGAAAGTTATCTCAATATCCCCCGCATAATCAGCGCCGCCGAAGTCGCCGATGTCGACGCCATACATCCCGGCTATGGCTTCCTTGCCGAAAACGTCAACTTCGCACAGATTTGCAAAGAGTGCGGTATAACCTTTATAGGCCCGCCGGTCGAAGCCATGCGGCTGCTCGGCGATAAGGTTGAGGCTCGAAAGCTCGCCAAAAAGGTCCGCGTGCGCGTCGTGCCCGGCTCCGACGGCGTCATCAACGATGAAGTCGAGGCCCTCAAACTCGCCTCCCAAATAGGCTACCCTGTTATGATAAAAGCTGCCGCCGGCGGCGGCGGAAGAGGCATGAGAGTCGTGCACAACGACATCAGCTTCCGAGGCGCGTTCAGCGCTGCAAAAACCGAGGCCCAGGCCGCTTTTGGCGACGGCAGCGTCTATCTCGAAAAATGTATCGCGGAACCCCGTCATGTCGAAGTGCAGGTGATGGCTGATAATGAGGGCAACGCTCTGCACTTTTATGAGCGTGACTGCACTATCCAGCGCAGACATCAGAAAATCATCGAGGAGTCGCCCTGCCCCGTCCTGGATGAGGATACAAGAGTTGAGCTGTGCAGAGCGGCGTTGAGGATTATCAAAGAGGCCGGTTACGTCAACGCCGCAACCGTTGAGTTTCTCTTGGACAAGGACAAGAAGTTCTACTTCATCGAGGTGAACACCCGAATTCAGGTCGAGCACCCCGTTACCGAAATGGTCACCGGCCACGACCTGATCAAGTGGCAGCTCAAAATCGCCAGCGGCCATACCTTAAAGTTTCGCCAAAAGAACATCAAGCATACCGGCGTGGCCATCGAGTGTCGTATCAATGCCGAAGACCCGGCAAACAACTTCGCGCCTTGCCCCGGAAGAATCGCAGCCTTCATCCCACCCGGAGGCCCCGGCGTCAGGCTCGATACCCACGTCTTTCAGGGCTGGACCGTCTCGACGAGTTATGATTCAATGATATGCAAGCTCGTTGTCCATCAGAGAACGCGCGTCGAAGCAATCGCCACCATGAAAAGGGCGCTGGGCGAATTCGTAATCGAGCCGATAAAAACCACCATCCCCCTGTGCCTGGATATCCTCTCACATAATCTGTTCATTAAGAACCAGATTGATACCGGCTTTGTCGAAAGACATTTCTAAATAATTTGAGCGGCCCATTCGTAAGAGACATCCTCAAGGAAGGTAAATTACTCTATGAAGCTGCCTGAAATTGCCGGAGAGTGGTGAGAAAAGGCAGAAGAAGATTATGGATTCGCCTTTGCAAGTATCGTCTGCACGGACTCTTTTGGTCACTAACATCAGCAGGTTATTCATTTTCCAAAGAGCAATCATTCAAATTTAACCGATTTTCAGCGGTCCTACGAACGCTTGACAAGCACAGCAATGCTCTGCTTGATAAAATGCCAAATCTTTGTTAGAGTTACAGGCGTTTTGAAATGGTTTGCGGTGTTTCTTCTGATGCCCGGGATATGATATGCCAAAGAAGAGCCGAGAGACTTTTCCTCCGTCCAACAGGCCGCGGTTTGCAACCACGCACTGGAGTGTTGTGTTGGCTGCGGGCAAAAGCTCTTCCACACAGCAGAAGAAGGCACTTGAGGAACTGTGCCGAAGCTATTGGTTCCCACTTTATGCATTTCTTCGGCAACGGGGATATGACAATCAGCAAGCAGAGGATTATACACAGGCATTTTTTGCACATATATTGGAGAAACATGATCTACGAACGGCCGATCCCAAGCACGGCAAGTTTCGCTCTTTTCTCCTAATCAGGTTAAAATACTTCCTCTCCGATGAACTCGACCGTGCCCAAGCTCAGAAACGTGGTGGAGGCAAGAAGATACTCTCTCTCAGCTTTCAGGATGCAGAAAGTCAGTATGCCCTTGAGCCAGCAGATCGATTATCCCCCGAAATGCTCTTTGAGAAGTCCTGGGCACTGACGGTCTTGGAGCGAACTACGGATCGGCTTGAGGCCGACATGGCCAACAAGAACAAGCAGAAGCTCTTTGAGCATCTGAAAGTCTATTTGACCACTGAAAAGGATGTTATTCCCTACCAAGACATGGCAACGGAATTGGGTATGACTGAGGGGTCCATACGAGTCGCCGTCCACCGCCTGCGGAGGCAGTATAGAAAGCTCTTGCGGGATGAAATCGCCCAAACGGTTGCCGATGAGGACCAGATTGATGAAGAAATGGGATGTTTGTTTGCTGCTTTGGCCCATTAGGTTAGCTGTGTGAGGCCTAAGCAAAAAAAACATGGAATATCTGTAACATCTCGGCTGTTCTTCCCAGGTTATAGGTGAAAACAGCCAATATGAAGACGAAAGGAGATGTTATGATGGCCCAAGAAACAAATTGTCCAAAGTGTGGAGCCGACTTACCAGCCAATGCTCCCAAGGGTTTATGTCCACAGTGCCTGATGAAAGCAGGGATGCACCTCGGTAGTGAAGACATAAAGGGCGGTTCTTCGGACATCAGCCATGGTGTTCCCACAAGTGCCACACCTCCAGGTGGATTCGTGCCGCCTGAGCCGAAAGAACTGGCTGAGAAGTTTCCACAGCTTGAGATAATCGAATTGTTGGGCCAGGGCGGAATGGGAGCAGTCTACAAGGCCCGCCAGAAGCAGCTCGACCGACTGGTGGCCCTCAAGATTCTGCCGCCAGAGGTTGGCCAGTCCGAGGCCTTTGCCGAAAGATTCACACGCGAAGCACGCTCCCTTGCCAAGCTCAACCATCCCCAAATAGTGACGATTCACGAATTTGGCCATACTGAAGACGGCCTTTACTACTTTCTCATGGAGTTTGTCGATGGAACCGACCTGCGACATGTAATACAGGCAGGTCAGCTTAAATCAGAGCAGGCCCTCGCCATTGTCCCACAAGTCTGCGAAGCCCTGCACTACGCTCACAAAAAGGGAATCGTGCACCGGGATATCAAACCTGAGAATATTCTGCTCGATAAAGAGGGCAACATAAAGATTGCCGACTTCGGCCTTGCCAGGTTACTGGATAAGCCGACCACCCCATGCACCCTCACCCAGCCCGATCAGAGAATGGGCACACCGCACTATATGGCCCCTGAACAAATCGAGCACCCTCACCAGGTCGATCATCGGGCTGATATCTATTCGCTCGGAGTGGTATTCTATGAGATGCTCACAGGGGAATTGCCAATAGGGCGATTTGCACCACCTTCGAAGAAAGTCCAGGTCGATGTGCGGCTGGATAAGGTGGTACTGAGAACCCTGGAGAAAGAGCCGGAACTGCGCTATCAACAGGTCAGTCAGGTGGGGGCGGAAGTGCACACCATTGCCACAACGCCGGAGATTCGCACCGTGGATCAGACGCTGAAAACGTCTGGGTGCTATGTCAGTACGCCCGAATACCTGCGCACATTCAAAGGACGCTTTCTCAAAATCTGTCAGGGCAGGGGCGAACTGCATCTCGACAGTGAGGTACTTAGCTTTCAGAGCGGCTGGCAGATGGTGACCATTCCTGTATCATCCATTCGCACCTTGGCTCAAGGCCACTATCCCCTTACTGCCAAACCACTACTGCTTAATTTCATAGGGGTGACATTTGGCCAGCATGGTACTACACGTACCTTGCTATTCACTCCGTTTGAACGCGAGGGGGTATCGGTTCAGAAGACGAACAAGGTGGTTGAGGAGTGGTTGTCTGCTCTGCGTGAGGCCATTCGCAACGGTACGGGACGCGCAATTTCAGTGGAGCGCTTAGACGTGGATCAGGACACCTTCTGGGGTGGGATGATAAAGACCTTTGTCTTGTCGGCAGTGATGTCTATACCTGGATTTGCACTGATCCCAATCCTGTTGGAACACAGATTGCCGAATCGATGGTATGAGTTCGTACCGGCATTCATCGTTGCTGCTTTTGTGACAGGCATCCTCTTTGCGATGCAATGGTGGCGTAGTCGGTCAGCGTGGAAGGCTGCGGCTCAACCGCTTCGGAATGAACAGCATCCGAGTCCATAGTATTTCTCCTCGTTCACCTACCGTGCTCCTGGTGGGATACCCGTAGGGCAATCAGCCATACAGACCTCCCTCCCCACCAAGTTGACCTTTTCACCGAGCAGGCGCTGCAAGAACGTGATAGTCCTGCTACTTGAGAAAACCAGCATAGGCGCCAGAGTTGAGAGAGACTTTGCTGCGCTTGACAAACTGCATCAAGAATACGAAAGTTGGCGCGCCAAATCTATCACTGAGCATAACGACGAAGAGTTTACGATACTGGTCGACAGTATTAAGGGCACCCTTTACGACCTGGCAGACACGCTGGAGCAAATCGCTCAGAGCGCTATAGAAGAATTAGGCGCCGAAAAGAGGGCAGAAACAGAGCATAATAGTAGATCTGCCAAGGGCCGGAGGATATGGACTTGCGTAAAAAGAATCCCACGTTGGACTTACGTTCTTGTCATCTTTCTTGCTGCGCTTCTTACATGTTTATATTACTTGGGATGGCTCGAACCAATTAGGGCATTTATTGGAAAAATCGTGCTGGCTAAGTGAAAAGCGTGTTGTGGATTGTTTGAGTGGATTGCTTCGTCGCTTCACTCCTCGCAATGACGGGGCACGAGCGACGGGGGACGGGCCCTGGGTCAGGGTTTCTCCAGCGCAATTAGATCCTCGTATAATTCGCGTTTTCTTATTATCTTGAATTCTTTGCCGTCCACGAGGATCTCAGCGGCTCGGCCGCGGGCGTTGTAATTACTGCTCATTGTGAAGCCGTAGGCCCCGGCGGTGAAGATTGAAAGCAAATCACCACGTTTTACCGGCGGAAGCATTCTGTCCCTGGCAAAGAAATCAGAACTTTCGCAGATGGGCCCGACTACATCAACGACCTCGGCGCCTTCCAGCCGCAGATTGCTGTCCCGCTGGGGAGGAACGAAGCTCTCCTGCACGTTCACCGGCCAGATGAAGTGGAATGCGTCGTACAACGGCGGCCGAATCAAGTCATTCATCCCGGCATCTACTATGACGAACTTTTTCTCTCCGCCGCTTTTGAGGTAAAGTACCTTCGTCACAAGTATGCCTGCGTTCGCTGCTATCTGCTTGCCGGGCTCCAGTATGAGCTTCAGCCCCTTGTTCTTTAATAAAGGAACAATGCCGTCCGCGTACTCGGTCGCTGACGGAACCGTGTCGCTCTCGTAGTCCGCTCCGTACCCGCCGCCGAGATCCAGCGCTTCAATCCTATGTCCTTGCGAACGGAGTTTCTCTATAAGCGGCAGTATCTTCGACACGGCTTGGCAGTACGGGTCAATAGTTTTGCCCCCGGAGCCCAGGTGAACATGAATGGCGCACAACTCCACCACCCCGTTGTTTCCATAGTCGGCAAATACCTGCTGGGCGCGTTCGATATCTACGCCGAACTTCGTCTCTTTCTTGCCCGTGGTTATGTACCGGTGCGTCTTCGGATCAACATCAGGGTTCACCCGAAGGGCGGCCTTGGCCTGTTTGGCTTTCTGCTTGGCCAGCCGAATCAGGTTCTCCAGCTCCGCTTCCGATTCGATATTGAAGTAGGCAATCCCCGCGTCCAGCGCCTCGATTATCTCCTTATCCGTTTTGCCCACACCCGCGTATACTACCTTCGAGGGGTCGCCGCCCGCCTGAAGAACACGATACAACTCTCCGCCGCTGACAATGTCAAATCCAATGCCCGCCTCCGCCATGAACCGCAGAATGTTCAGGTTCGCGCACGCCTTGACCGAATAGCAGACCATTGTCTCCAGCTCGTTATACGCCCTCTGTGTCTTTTCGAGATGTTCAAGAAACGTTGCCTTGCTGTAGATGTAAACCGGCGTGCCCACCTCTCGGGCAATTCTCTCAACATCCACGTCCTCGGCGTGCAGCCTGCCCTTCTTGTAGCGGAAGTAGTCCATGACTCTTTACTCTTTTGCCCAAAAGAAGTTATGAAACAAGGGCCCTGAAATTACAGCGACTGACCGCATAGTATAGGATATTGCCCCTCAATTGCAAGGGCCCTCCGCCTGGCTGGCGTTCCCCGCGCTACCACTTCTTATCAACACCATCCGCAAGCGTGACCAAACTCAAAAAACACTCAAAAAAAATGGAAGGTTCCACCGTGGCCAGAGAACCTTCCATTTTCGCATAACATGCCGCCGTCTTATACTCCTTCCGGCGGCCCGCCAAAAGTCTTAGCTCAAAAACAAGCTCGACCTTTAGCTAACTTGTTATGCTATTTCTTTTTCTTCTTCGCTGTTTTCTTCTTTGCTGTCTTCTTCGCTGCTTTCTTTTTTGCTTTCTTCTTTGCCATTACTTACTACCTCCTTTCGGTCGATTAAATGGCTTTTCAACTTGTGTTAGAACGTCAACGTCGTCATACTAATTCACGTCCCAAAACTTTGTCAAATAAATTATTCAAAAACTTAATAACTTTTGCTATTTTTTTTATCGTCCAAAAGTCAAAAAATACTTCATAAAAATTTCCGCCCCCGCTCCTTCACACCACCCGGGTTATCGTTTATCATACCGCATAGATAGTCCGTGACCTCGCCTCTGTTGTTGTCGGTCGCCCGGCAGATGGGGACATGTCACCGGGTCTTTGACGACAAAGTAAGTGAATGTCGTCGTGCGCACGCGTACGTTTGAGGCCTTGTGTTTGACTTATAGGCCGTTTCATGGTGTTTGATTATTGAAATGTTTGATTTTTGTGTCACTGTGTGCAAATCTTTTTGCCGGATGTCACGAGGTTGGGTTGCCTAAACCCGGAGATGTTTTTCGAGAAACCGTGTGCGGGCCGCTGCTGTTCTCGGTCCGAATTTTTTTAGTAATTTTTTGTAATATTTTTACGAACAACACACAATTTGGCTGTTAATTATTTTATGCAAAAAAGAAAAATAGCATTGTTCGGAGGCACGTTCGACCCGATTCATCTCGGTCACACTGCGGTTGCCGGCGCAGCGCTGGAGCACATTCGCGGCGACAAACTTGTTTTCATTCCTGCAAAGTGTTCGCCTCTCAAGCAGACTCTTCCCGAAGCGGGTGATGACGATCGACTGAGTATGATAGCGCTCGCCATCGAAAGTAATAGCAAGTTCGAGTTGAGTGATTGCGAATTGAAAAAACCTCAGCCGAGTTACACCCTGGAAACAGTCAGGCGCTTCAAGGTCGAATACGGCGTCGACGCTTCTATCTACTGGCTGATTGGCGCCGACGCCCTCGATGACTTGCCGCATTGGTATCGCGTTGCGGATCTGATTGACGAATGCAACGTGGCTGCGATGTTCAGGGCCGGCTGCGCACCGCCCGATTTTGCGAAATTTGCACCTCTCTGGGGCCCCGAACGCGTCGAAAAACTCCGGCGGAACATCGTTTCCACGCCTTTGATTGACATAAGCAGCACCGAAATACGCAAAAGATTGGCTGCCGGCGCCGATGTCGGCGATATGCTCCACCCTGCCGTCGCTGACTATATCCGACAACGCGGGCTATACCGTGCAAGAGCCAAATCCTAACGCGGACTCTTGAGCAGTCTTTCGAGCCAGCCGTACCAGGCAGGCATCCCCTCCCCGGTTTTGGCCGATACGGGAAAAATCTCAATGCTCCTGTTAAGCTTCCGCGCATCCGCCTTTGCTCTTTCCATATCAAAATCCACGCGCCCCTCGGGCTCCAGCAGATCAATTTTGTTTATCAGCAGCACCTTTGACTTTGCAAATATCGCGGGATATTTCGCAGGCTTGTCGTCGCCCTCCGCCACGGAAAGCACAACCACCTTCGCCGTCTCGCCCAGCTCGAAAGCCGAAGGGCAAACGAGATTGCCCACGTTCTCAATGAATATCAAATCCAAATCTCCCACGGGCAGCTCCCGCAAAGCTGCATTTACCTGGGCCGCCGACAAATGGCACGCACCGTTGGTGTTTATCTGTACAGCCGGCGCTTCTGTGGCCCGGATTTTCTCCGCATCTATGTCCGTCTGAATGTCGCCCTCAATGACCCCGATTCTGGTCTTGCCCTTCAGCTCCTGTATCGTTCGAGTCAGAATCGTCGTCTTGCCCGAGCCCGGAGACGATATCATATTCAGACACAGTTTCTTCTTCTCAGCCAGAAGCCGGCTGTTCTTGAAGGCATACTCCTGGTTTGCGCTCAGTATCTTTTTGCCGACGTCAATCTTCATTGGCTCACTCCGTATCGAACTCTATCTCTTCAAGCAGCAAGGGAGCGTCAGGCAGTAACTCGAACTCCTCGCTCCCGCATCTCCCGCACTTTGCAGATGAATTCTCAACGTTGAATTCCTGCCTGCATTTCTTACACCGCCCCTGTATCGGGTTATGCTCTATCTCCAGCTTCACATCTTCGCACGGCGTACCTCTTGCAAGGGCCTCGAAAGCAAAGCAAAGCGATTCGTCATTGATTGCGTAAAGACTGCCGCAGCTAATCTTTGCGCCGATGGGCCTGCCCCGGTGCTTTGCAGCCTCGCTCGATATCGCCGCCAATACGCTCTGTGCTACCATTGCCTCGTGCATCAGCAAATCCTCGGCAGCTCCCGTCCGTACGGCATCTGCACAATCCTCCTGCCGCCCACCCTCGTTATCATTTCCACCAGAGGCGCATCCCGGCCATCCACCACCTCGCCGATTATCCGAGCCTCTCTGCCCAGCGTATGATTCCTGCACAGCTTCAGACACACATCTGCCGATTCCGCTGAGACCGCTGCCACGAATTTGCCTTCATTCGCAATTGACAGCACATCAAAGCCCAACATATCCGCTGCCGCCTGCACTGTCGGATTGATCGGTATATCCCCCTCCCGAATTACTATACTGAGCCCGCTGCCTCCGGTGATTTCATTGAGCGTTGCCGCAAGACCACCCCGGGTCGGGTCTCGCATAAACCTTATTCCGCCGACCTCTTCCAGCAGCTGGCACGTCAGCTCCGCCACACCTGCGCAGTCGCTTTTCAATTGGGACTCGAACTTGATGCCTTCTCGCTGAGAAATGATCGTCATGCCGTGGTCGCCGATTGTGCCGCTGATAATTATTTTGTCGCCCGCCTGAATCTTAGCCAAACCCAGATCCACTCCCTCCAGCTTCGTACCGATGCCGGCCGTGTTTATGAAAATCTTGTCGGCAGCCCCGGCTTCCACCGTCTTGGTATCGCCCGCGACTATTTGGACGTTGTTATCGCGGGCCGCCCGCGCGGCGCTGTCCAGAATTTTCTCGAGCACTGCCACCTCGAACCCTTCCTCGATGATAAGCGACAGGGCCAATGCGATCGGCCGGGAACCAGCCACCGCCAGGTCATTGACGGTCCCGCACACCGCAAGCTTGCCAATGTCGCCACCGTTGAAAAAGAGCGGCTTGACCACGTAGCTGTCCGTCGTAAAACAGATGCAGCCCGATTTTAGGTCCAGCCTGGCCGAATCAGCCAGTTCCGAAAGAATATCGTTGCCAAAGCGAGGCAGTATCCAGTCACGGATCAGCTCATCACTGAGCCGCCCCCCGCCGCCGTGTGCCAGCAAGATTCTATCGTGTTTGCCGGACTTCATTGTTTGCCGCGTCTCTTTCGCCCGTACTTGTACCACGCCGCGCATGCCCCTTCGGAGCTTACCATGCACGGCCCGACCGGCCGCTCCGGCGTGCAGCTCTGCTCGAACAAACCACACTCCGGCGGCTCTATTAGTCCGCACAATACCTCCCCGCACCGACACCCGCTCGTATCTTCCGCCGGCTCCTGGGAAAGGTCGAACCTTTCTATCGCGTCGAATTGATGGTATGTGTCTTTCAGCTTTAGCGAACTTTTCTCTATTTTGCCCAGGCCCCGCCAGTAGCCGTCGGCCGGCTCAAAGCACTCCGCAATCATCGCCTGCGCAGTGGTGTTGCCCTTCTCGGTGACCACGGCCGTGTAGACCGATTTCAATTCCGCTTTGCCCGCTGCGATTTGCCGGCAGATTTCACCCAGGCCTTCGATTATCTGCATCGGCTCAAAACCCGCCACCACGCAGGGCCGATCATACTGTTCGACTATCTCTGCAAAAGCACCGTAGCCGATTATCGCGCTTACATGCCCCGGACACAGAAATGCATCTATCCGGTGGTTCTTCTGTGATACGAGCGCCCGCATCGCCGGCACGACCAGCTTATGGCCGCTCAGTGCAAAAAAGTTCTCAATGCCCTCTTGAGCCGCCTGCCTTACCACTACCGCCGTCGCCGGGGCTGTTGTCTCAAAGCCGACCGCGATGAAAACGACTTTATTAGCTGGATTGTCCCTCGCCAACTGCAGCGCATCATCGCTGCTCAGAACTACTCTGATATTTGCGCTCGGCTGCTTCGTTTCCAGCGACCCGTCTTTGCCCGGAACGCGAATCATATCGCCGTAAGTGGCAATCAGGACATCATCCCGCTCGGCCAATTGCAGAACGGCATCAATATAACTCTGGTCTGTCACGCACACCGGACAGCCCGGTCCCGACAGGAGTTTCAATCCATCGGGCAGTGTTGACCTCATCCCGCTGCGAAAAATAGAAACCGTGTGCGTCCCGCAGACCTCCATGATATTGATTTGCCGCCCCAGCGCCTTGCACGCCTGGTCCATCGCCTTCTGTGCTCGGTATATCCGCTCTAACATAAACCCGAAACCTAACCTGAAACCTTATCCTGCGTCTGCTCAAAATCGTCTATTTGCCGCAGCAGCTCCCACGTCTCTTTCGCCTCCGCTTCATCAACGAGCGATATGGCAAAACCAGCGTGTATCAGCACCAAATCGCCCAACCCGGCCTCCGGCAGCAGGGTGGTCCTCGCCCGCCAGCGGTTGCCCATCGCGTCCACCACCGCCTTGTCACCCTCCAGCTCAACTATTCTTGCCGGTATCGCCAGACACATAATCCGTATCTCATCCGTTACGCCTGAGCAGCGCAGCGGCGATTGCCGCCTGGCCCAGAGATATCCCCCCGTCGTTGGAAGGGACCTCGCGGTTAAATAATACGTTAAAATCGCTTTGTTTCAAGAGCCTGACCAGACGATTCGTCAAATACCTGTTGCAGAACACGCCCCCGCTCAATGCAGCCGTGCTCAGACCTGTCTTTTCCCTGGCCTCTTGAGCCATCGCCAGCAGGGCGTCGGCGATACAATTGTGAAACTTTGCTGAGACGACCCCCAGGTCTGTTCTTGCTCTAACATCTTCTATCAACTGCTCTATCATCTTACTCAAGTCAAGCTGAAGTGGTTCATCCCCGCTTGTGAGCAGGTCGAAACCGTAGCTTTGTTCAACGTCCCTTTCGATTGTGGCCTCCAGAGCCATCGGAAGCTGCGCATCAAAATGGTTGTAGTTTCCCAGCGCGACCATCGCCGCAACCGCGTCGAAAACCCTGCCCAGACTTGAACTCTCTACCGTGTTAATCTGTTTTTCAATCTGCTGAAGTATTATGTTTTGCCTGTTCGTGTCTGGTTCAATCGGTTCAAGGAGCCATCGAAACTCTTTTATGTCGAAATCCTCCCCGTATGCCTTCTTCAACAGTCCCAGCAGGGGCCTTATAGGTTCTTTACTCGCAGCGTCGGCGCCTGCCAGCCGATAGTAGGCCAAGTGCCCGAATCGCTCAAAATCGGTCAGCGATGCAATCATACACTCACATCCCCAGATGGCCCCATCCGTACCGTATCCTGTTCCGTCGCACTCAATGCCGATGACAGGCCCGGTGAGATTGTGCTCTGCCAGCACAGAGGCAATATGTGCCCAGTGGTGCTGAACGTGAATTACTTTCTCGGCCGGCAGCGAAAGCGCGTACTGGGTCGATAAGTACCCCGGATGGAGGTCGCACGCTATTACCTTCGGCTCGACCTCGAAAAGCTGCCGCAAGTGCTCAATTGAGCCGATGTAATGATGATAAACCTCCGCGTCTTCGAGGTCGCCGATATGCTCGCTGCAAATAAGCTGGTTCTGTTTAACAAAGCAAAACGTATTCTTCAGGTCGGACCCGGCTGCGAATACGTCCTGGGCACATACTGTGTCAGTCAAAATCGGCGTCGGAATGTACCCTCGTGCGCGCCTCAACATCGCCGGCTCACCATCGATAAAATGCACTATCGAATCGTCGACCTGCCGATGGATTTGCCTGTCATGCATAAGGAACGCGTCCACTACCGTGCCCAGCCTCTCGAGTGCTTTCTCATTCGTGCAAATCAACGGCTCATCCGAAATATTTCCGCTGGTCATCACTAATACCTCTATGCCCTCTGCAAACAGCAGGTAATGCAGCGGCGCATAGCACAGCATAAAGCCGAACGTGCTTACCCCCTCGGCTACCGACGGCGCTATCGTGGAATCTTTCTTCTTCGGCAGCAGCACAATCGGACTCTGCGGACTTCTCAGAATCTTCTGGGCCTGCTCGCTCACAATCACGTATTGGTTTATCTTTTCAATCGAAGCGGCCATCATCGCAAACGGCTTGTGGTCCCGCTTCTTGCGCTGTCGCAGTCTTTTGATTGCCTCGTCGTTCAGCGCATCTGCCGCCAAATGAAATCCTCCGATTCCCTTTATCGCCACGACCTTGCCCTCGCGGAGCAGCCTGGCAGTCTCGGCGATTGCTTTGTCGTTGTCTTCTTCTATAGGTTCTCCTGTGGCATCCGCCAGCCATATCCTGGGCCCGCAAGCCCCGCATGCGACCGGCTGCGCGTGAAAGCGCCGGTCCGTCACGTCTGCGTACTGTCGGCCGCACCGCTCGCACATCTTGAAGACCGACATCGTCGTATTCGGCCGGTCATACGGAATGGTCTTAACGATTGAATACCTCGGCCCGCAGTTGGTGCAGTTGATAAAGGGATAGCGATACCGAAAGTCGGCTTCGTCTGCCATCTCGGAAAGACAGTCTCGACAGACCGCCATGTCCGCCGTCACCTGCGCCAGCGCAGTGCCCGCGGATTCACTTTCCCTAATGACAAATTTGCTCTGGCCCTCGATAACTGGTATGTCCATGGCCTGGCAGCTCTTTATCTCGGCTGCCGGCGGTTTTCCTGCGCCTTTGAGCCCGTGCAGGAATTCGGCTATTCTTCCCTCCTCACCCTGTAGCTCTATGGTCACACCCTTTGCGTCATTATAGACATGGCCCGCCAGACCCATCGCTCGCGCTACCCGGTAAACCGCAGGCCGAAAGCCCACCCCCTGTACGCGACCCGTTATGAATATCCTCTGCCTCTTTATCAAGACTCTCAATCTTTATCAACTAAGCCTGTCGATATGCACCATTGGCCGAGCCAAAACACTAAAAGCCCATTATACTGTACTTGCCGCCGCCCTCAATCGTTCGTTGCCCGGACGCTACCCCCCTGCCCCTCGCTACCTCTGCCCCCCAGATTGCAGCCTCCCTCGAAAATTTGTTTGCCGGAATCCTCTGTTTGTGCTATTATTGCGGGCACTGGGGCCTTAGCTCAGTTGGGAGAGCGCTTGCATGGCATGCAAGAGGTCGTGGGTTCGAATCCCATAGGCTCCATTTTCTGCAACCATACGCTAATTAACCGCATGAATAATCCAAGGACTATGCTGTAACTGCGGGTTTTTTGACACGGTTTTCAAAAAAAAAGGCCGGCTTTCGACGGCCGGCCCTGCTTGCCCAAAACCGCATCCTAAAATGGATCGGGACAGTTGTACATCCAATGGCCCGGATCGTCCCAATCCGTCGGCAGATCGTTGAGGTCCTTCGGCCACTTCTGGTGCCATTTGACAACCCAAAGCTCCTTGAGGCCTACCTTTCTCGCCGACAAATCCATAAAGTTTGCGTTCACAAACCAGCCGTGGCGGTCCTGGCAGACGCGCTTCATCTCATTTCGGCTCTGCTCCCAGCAGTCCCTCACCATGTCTTCGCGAGTCAGCCAGGGGACGTCGGTCGGCTCCGGAGCGCAGTCCTTCCAGTTGCCGCACATCAGTATCGGTGCGTATGCCGAGCCTCTCACGCTCATGGTCTGCCAGAACTTACCTGCGTCCGCTGCGGCCGGCTGCTGGTTTTCTCGCGCCGCCCATAGATTCACCGTATAGCTGCCCCGGATCTTACCGCCGCCCAGCTCGGTTGCGAGGTCAACCGGCCATGCTGCATAGGGGCACCGGCCTCCCTCATCTACCGGTTTCGTGGCCGCCGGGCAGAATATTATTTGACGGTCCAGGTTCGGCATGTAATCTATCAGACACATTTCCCAACGTACCATTTTAAGCAACAGGTCTCCGTTATCATCGTAGGGGCCGTACCCTGTGCCTCGCTCCGGGAAATAGCCGTCGTGGTCATCCGTGTAATACCGCCAGATAAGCCCGAACTGGTGCTGGTTGTTCTTGTCCACGGCGTCCTGGGCCTGAAGCTTGGCCTTGTTCAACGCCGGCATTAGGATCGACATCAATACCGCAATGATGGCGATCACGATCAGAAGCTCGATTAGTGTAAAACCTCTCTGTCTGTACATGATGGTCCTCCTTTTCTTGAGTGTGGTTTAGTTTCTTCCGCATTGACTGCTTTATCTCATAGTGCTCCTTTCAAAATCAAACCTTAACCTCATCAGACCTTGCTCGGTCTTCTTTTGCAGGCGCCGGCCCTGCACAACTATATCGGCTCCTCCTCGCTGACTTGCGCTTCATGCAAGCCGCCCGTGACCATCAAGTGCCTGTCATCCGAAAACTTCTGCTGCACCGGCCCCGCGCATACCCTCTCCCAGCTCCTCCATCGGTCCGTTCAGCATTACCTCCGGATGCTCGTTCTCCCACCGCGCTCTCCTTTTTGCCGCCTTAAAATGGCTCGGGACAGTTCGCCATCCACGCCGGCCACTCCGGAAGAAGGCTCAGGTCCCTCGGCCACTTCTTATGCCATTTGGTCACCCAAAGCTCCTTGAGCCCCACTCTCCTTGCAGACATATCCATAAAGTTCGCGTTCACGAACCAGCCATGCCGGTCGATGCAGACACGCTTCATCTCATTCCTGTTCTGCTCCCAGCAGTCCCTCACCATGTCTTCACGAGTCGCCCAGGGTTCGTCGTCCGGCTCGGGCTCCGAATCCTTCCAGTTGCCGCACATCAGGATCGGGCAGTATTGCGCACCTCGGATGCTCATGGTCTGCCAGTACTTACCCATTTCGTCAGGGTCGTCTTCATCCGGGTCTTCTTTTGCAGCCCAGAAGTTGCAGGTATAGCTGCCGATGACGTCCGGATCCGGGGGAGTGTTGCGTACCGGCCAGGCGGCATACGGACAGCGTGCTCCCTCATCCGTAGGTTTGGTGGCGGCCGGACACAGATATATTGAGCGATCAATGCTCGGCATATAGTCATAGAGCACGTAGGGCCAGGCGCCCATCGTTATCACGCCCCAAATCTGACTACCGCCTCTTTCGGGGAAGTATCCGTCGTGCTCATCGGTGTAATACTTCCAGATAAGCGCAAACTGATGCTGGTTGTTCTTGTCCACGGCGTCCTGGGCCTGAAGCTTGGCCTTGTTCAACGCCGGCATTAGGATCGACATCAATACCGCAATGATGGCGATCACGATCAGAAGTTCAATTAAGGTAAAACCTCTTCGTGTCTTCATGATAATCCTCCTTTTCCTGTTAGTAATTCAGCTCCTTTCCTCTTGCTTTACTCCATAGCGCTCCTTTCCAAATAAACCCTGACCCTGGTTACGATACTTGTTACCTGACCTTCTTTTGCAGCATTTGCGCCTGAAGCCTTATAAGCTCGTCGGCGCTGACTTCCGCTTCACGCATGTCGCCGAAGACCACCTTGTACTTATCCTGTGAAATCTTCCAGTGCATCCGCACGGCATTGCTGTCCTCTGCCTGAAGCCTTATAAGCTCCCCAGCGCTCACTTCCTCATCATGCATATCGTCGAAGACTACCTTGTACTTATCTTGCGAAACCTTCCAGTGCATCCGCACCGCGTTGCTGTCCTGGGGGTCAATGTCACTGTAGAGCACAACCTGCTCGCCATTCTTTACCAGCAGGTCATATTTCGTCTTTCCCGTCAATATATCGCTTCGGCTTGTGCCCCCAAGCAGGTATTTCGCCAGCAGCCGACCGTCGCTGTACCATCCCTGGAAGTTCGCCAGCAGAATCATCGTGATGATTATCGCTGCCGCCGCCGCCAGCTTGCTCACCCGAAGGTCTATCACGATATTGATGGTATCTATGCCTCTTCTGTGGCCGCCAAGCCGCTCCGGTATATGCGCCTTGATCTCCTCCGCCAGGCTCGCCGGTACCCGCTCTACCGGCCTATCCGCCATCTCGGTCAGCATCTTACCCAGTTTATCGTCTCCCACCGCAAGTCTCCTTTCTTTCTTGTCTCAATCAGCTAAACCCTAAAGAACACACTCTTGTCAGCCCATCTGCTTCCTCAGCCTCTTCAACGCCCGGTTCAGCCTGCTCTTGAACGTCCCTTCCCTTACACCCACCGACTCGGCCGCTTCCGAAATAGTCAAATGCTGCATATAATGAAGCACCACTGCCTGGCGGTGCTCCCATCCCAGACGTCCAATCGCCTCTCTAAGCCGCTGGTACTGCTCAAAATCGCCGATCCTGCCTTCACCTTGTCGGTCGTCCGGCACGTCAAAGCCGTCGATGCTGGCCTCTTCTCGACCCTTGTGTTTCCGCCAGTAAAGCCTCGATACGTTGCCGGCAATATGGTATACCCAACTATTCAAAGAGCCGTCGTTTCGCAGCTGCCCTATGTGCTGCCACGCCTGCAGAAAGCTCTCCTGGGTCAAATCCTCGCTGACCGTACAATTGTGCCCCAGCCTCCGCATAAAAAGGTATATCTGCTCATAATACCTGTCCACCAGCTCTGCTGCCGCTTGGCGGTCGCCGGATTTCAGCCGAACTGCCAGCGAATTTCGCCTTTTCGCCAAATTCTCCGGGCCCACGCCCGACTCTTGCCTTTCCCCTCTATGATGCGCAAAATCCGCCCGCTGTTCCATTAATTTTGCCTTTTTTCCACAATATCTTTGAACGCTCTTGCCACAAAAACAGTCTACCTGAAATCTCATTTCCTTGCAATATAAAACCCCCCACGCTAAAGTATCATCTGTTCGTGGCTGAACGTGAAAACCGCCCTGAATTGCGCCCGTAGCTCAGCAGGATAGAGCGTCGGTTTCCTAAACCGAAGGTCACAGGTTCGAATCCTGTCGGGCGTACTGCCCATTGGCTGCCACGCAGCGATTGCCCTAATGCTCTGGTTTCGTGTTGGCTGTTACGGGCTCTTTGAAGAGGACGCGGACGATCTGAAGTAAGCTTCCTGGGGCGGTACGTCCCTGATAACGCAGCCTACCATAGGTCGGGCAATCACGTCCTTAAAGCTCATCGATCTTGAGCTGTTTCGCAGGGCAACCTTTGCAGTATGTCGTTCCAACCATCCTCCAGCCGCCGCCCCCATGGCTAACCGGTTGAGAAAAATGGGATTTTCCTGTATCTCTGCAAGTCTTTCTACCAAAGCGAGGTGCCGGCGTTGGTAACCTTTTGTAAACAGCGAAGATACGTCATTTACACGGTGCAGAAAACCTCAGAATTTGAAGCCGAATCGGAACCTATTGGACCAGCCGCCAAGCCAGCGGTCACCCGTTGTTGTTGTTTTTTTGGAAACCTAATCAACAATTGGCAGGTCTGCTACGCTATATAGTCAGAAGTGATTGCTGCCCTGGTGCTCAATCGGACCGGAGCAGGATCATGGGAAGAAAAGTGGATACGTTGAGTGTGTGGGTTCGAAGACCAAAATGGCGTTTAATACCCGTAAGCACAAAAGAGGGCTCGTGCAATGTGGAAAAAGAGATTTTCAGTAAATGAAGGTAAGACCCGGGCTAAGGTCTTATTCTTACTTGTATTTGTTATGGCGATAGGAGTGGGGCTCCTGGTATATTCAGCGAGAACCGGTAAACCTTCGGATGACAAGACCTTGTTAGTGGTGAATCAGGAATCAAAAGACGGATCTACGGAGTCCGTCGCAGGACTATCGGCTCAAACCCCTTCGCCCGTGGACAACCAAGAACAGCAGTCGCCTGTTGAGAAGAGTCCTTCCGGTAAGATTATAGAGGCGGATGTGTCGCTTGGGGACTTGGATATGCCCTCTGCGTCGCTATTGTCGCAGGCCGAGCAAAAGAAGGCAATTTCGTTTTTTGAAGCTCAGCGTCGGAACTGGCTCGCTATCAGGAGCGGCGCCGCACAATATAGGACAAAACTCCGGCTCATCAGACAAGGTCAGTTCTTGGATACGCAGCTTCCTTCGCAAACAGGCACATTGGAATTTGTGGTGACGCCCCTTGACCAGCCAGTGGGGCGCCAAAGTCCAGCCCACATACAAGCACGTTTGTCCAACGACCTATACAAGTGGAACTTTGTAAGGAGTAATGTCTTTGATGTCGAGGCAAGAATATATCAATGGGCTGATGATCCGGCGACCCCGCTTGAGGGTGACAAGGTAAACCTGGCGAGAGGAGCCTTCCAGGCGGAGCTTCTTTTCTTTCCTTTCGATTTCATGGCAAAAACGTATCCCGACGAACGATGGAACAACAGATATATGATGTCCAAGGAGCAGTATTTTGCAGATCGTGGTCTTCCTCGGCGCATTAGCACACAAGAGGAGACGCTGACGGCCTTTGGGGGCGAAGCGCTGTATCTGTTCATGGCCAGTCCCGCGCTGGTGGACGCACATTATTGGTTCAGCGCTGATAACGGCGAGCTTAGGCAGATTGATGTCTTTAATTCAAACGACGGCGCCGTCAGAAGCTATCGTTATGAGGGCTATACAAATGCGGAGGGCCAAGAGGCAAGATTTCCAACGCGATTTATCCATACCTGGCGAAAGGGTACGGGCAGCAAGGCCACCGGCTGGGAGTACACCGTGGAACTGACCGATGTCAAACTTAATATCGATCTGCCAGAGGATAGATTTGAGCCACGTTAAGTGGACCTGCTGTTTAACAAGTAGCTACGTTATCAGAATACAGTAACCTTTTTTGAAAGGAGCAGAAAATGTTTAGAGGTAGAAAGGAGCGGGATGTGGATTAGGTGCCCGCAGACAACCGTTTGGAATCGTCCTAAAAGCTGGGGGTGACTGCTGGGTAAAATTTATGTATCTAAAGCCCGGTTGTGTTCAGCGACCGGCCTTCGCAGAAACAAATCGTCATGGCACAGAAGTAGCGCACAAACCTGGATTTATCGCATTATGGGCGCCGGCATAATCATAACCGGGCGGCAACACAGAAGTTACCGCCCCTATGCTGTATCGGGCCGATGCAGCGCTCGGGTCGCTTGCCAGCGTTGTCCTATCCTGGACACCGGCACCGACAGAATACAATAAAATGCTGTTGCCTCAAAGCGGCAAAGCCAAATTCGGATCTATCTCGACCGGCGGCTGCGACCACTTCAAATGGCCCGCCTGACCCGTACCAAGAGCGATTCCCCCGCTCAGAACCAACAAAACAGAGCAGTTAATAAACAACCGTTCAAATACAGCCTTGCTCATGGTCCACCGTCCCTCTCGATTTCCAACATTAATCTTATGCCGTTACGGCGGACAATCCTGATTACCGGTCGCCGGCGTGTGACCAGCCGAGAAAAACCACTGCTTAAGCCTGCTCAAGTCCGTGAACCCGACACATCCGCTATGATCGAAGTCAGCGCAACAGTTGTAGGGCGGCTCCCCCTTGCAGCTAAAAAATGTCATCTTGAGCATCCCCAGATCCACAAAATTAATCCCCCCATCACAATTGCCGTCACCGTAGGGCTGTCCCCCGCATTCATGGACGTTGTCCCAGCAAGTCCCAAGAATGGGGTCGTAATCAGCGAACAGTATAAAGGACATATCGGCGCTGGCGCCGGTCTGGTCGAAAAGCTCCTCCCAGACCCATGCCCGGCTGTCGTCTATATGCCCGGCAACCGCATCATCGTTGAAGGCGTGCTCGTGGTTGGCCCAGCCCCACGGGTGCTCCGGCATACGCAGACACACGTCGTTCAGGGCGATATCATCAAAATATACCCTGCCCCTGCCGCCTGGCACCGGATTGGTCCTGTCCCCGAAGCCTATATGAATCGTCTGCACATCCGTCAGGTCCACACCGCGGTCGGTAAACTCCTGAAGCCTGATACACCACTGTTGCCATTCCTCGTTTTTCAGGTCATTCATATCCTCGCCATGCTCGCCGTATCTGACCTCGGCATACGCGCCGCTTCCATCCTGCAGACCCACATACATCTGCTCCGTGGCATTTGCATCGTTGTCTGCGTCGCCATAGAACCACAGCGTCAACACCTCTGCGCCGAAGCCGGTCCAGTCGGCGCCCGCTTCCGAACCTGCTGTTTCCGCCCACGCCTCGGGGCTCCCATCAGCCCACGGGTCGTCGGTGTCGTATTGAAACTCCATCGACCTGACGCCGCTGTGTACCGGCTCTGGAGGAGCACCAATCCCAATCTGCCCGCCCCCAGTGAAGGACCACACCGCCCTCAAAGCAATGTCCGTCGGGTACAACTCAAAATCGTCCACAAACACATATACCATGGGCAGGTTAATGTCACTATAAACGGCGGCGACGCTGAACCAATAGATGTCGTCGGTGTCTTGCTGGAAAAACCAGTCCTCGCGGGGCAGGCGGACCGAATAACGGAACACCGGCTCACGTGCCAAAGCATTCGCGTCTTCCGGGTGCTTGTCATGACCCACCAGGACCTCGTCATACTCGTGGGCCTGGTACTCCCAGATTTTCTCGCCCGGATGGCTGTAGGACTCCGGCACGCAGGAGTCCGCCGGCACGTCGATCCAGATAGACAGCAGGAAGTAATCCGGCTTGTCCGGTTGCACCATCGCCGGGACCGTACAAGCCTCGTAGTGATATCCGATATACGAGCCCCACCACGTTATCGCGCTCACCGGCGACCTGCCCTCGCACCGCCAGTCGTCCGCCGCCAGGCGAATGACGTTGGGTTCTCCCGTCGGTTCGACTTTCGCTATCGACAGCTCATCCTCGTAGTGAGGCCAGTGCCGAATGCCCGTGAACGGCTGCTCCCATTTCACCCACTTGACATCCGTGTCCAGCTCGAACGCCATGTCGAAGCTTTCACCGTTTACCGGGTCCTTGATAGGCGTCACCGACAAGGGGTCAGGCGCCATACCCGGCACAAGTCCGCTGAAGCCCCCGCTCGGCGTTCCGTACATACTGAAACGCACCGCCGCATCCATCCAGCTCGCAGGCCGGCTCTTCCAGCCCCATGGATGCGCCACGTGCCTGACATTCGGATGAATCGCTACGATGCTCAGCCAGAAAACATTGTCCTCGCTCTGGTAGTCGCCCTGCATGAAGCACTCTTCAGGGTTCAACTGTACAAAATACTGAAAGCACGCCTCCGGCGCCATCCCTGGAAATTCGTCTGTGCCCACCCACTCGCACTGCACACGCTCGTTTGGAACCTCGACCTGCCAGAGCAGCTCCCCGGGGTGGCTGTAGGTATTGGGATCTTCGAGATTCGGGTCCGCAACGTTGCTCCAGAATCCTATTCGCCACGCAATCGGCCCGTTCGGCTCCGGCACGGTCGTCTCATTCCAGCCTGAGTATGAGCCCCACCAGTGAACGCTCGTTATCGGCATCGGGCCCAAACACCGAAAATCATCCGCTGCCACTTCCCACCGCTCCGGCCCGCCCGGCACAGGCGCCGGCGCGCAATCCCATGGAACAGTGCTCATCCAAATCGGCGGCATCACCATTCCCACGTCCAGAAAATCTACACTCAAATCCCGGTTAAAATCCGCACAGCCATTGTATCCCGGCGCATCCCCGTAACGAGTGAAGAAATTTGCTTTGAGTATCCCCAGATCCAGGAAATTAACCATCCCGTCACAGGAAGCGTCACCGTGGCACTGATATCCGCACTCCCAGCAATCGAACCATAGAGCCTGGCGATTCGATGGCTCGTTCCAGCCGCAGTAAACAGCCGGCAAAGCCAAATTCGGATCTATCTCGACCGGCGGCTGCGACCACTTCAAATGGCCCGCCGCACCTGCGCCCAATACGCTCCTTCCCCCCAACAACAACGCCAACACACAGACCAACACGATTCTCGAGCTCGACCTGTATATGACTGATCCTCCAGTAACAAAAATTGTTCACCTTAAGAAAATCCTACCTTCTCATATCTTCACCTGCCCGTACCCCGGGCAACTGCTCACCATAGTAATATGTGCGACGAAACCGCCAAATGTGACGCGGTTTTTCCGCTTTTTTCCACTTTTCCTCGGCCCTTGCGGATTATGCCGGAATTTGAACAAAATGGGCGGTTTGGTTTCTGGCCCCAGACTCCAAGCGGCATCGACGCCGCCTTGCCGGACATAAACCACCTCTCCCCAAATCCATCCTCGCCACGCCTCACCAAAGCCAAAATCCTTATCATTCAAGTCTAACACACCAGCCAATTCCTGTCAAGCGGATTATCGGACCATAACTGACTTTCGTGTAGGGGTTCGCGCCTCCTATAGCCGATCTTCGCCCAAATCCGCCAACCTTCCGACGCATTTCGGCTCTCTTCTGAATCTTGTCAGCCCTCTCGCTCTTCATAATTACCGGCCCGCTTGCACACCAGCCAAAAAAAGAGGCAGGATAAAACACCTGCCTCTCTGTACTATCCGCGTCATTATCCTTACGGCGGACAATTCTGATTACCCGTCGCCGGAGTATGCCCGGAGGTGAAGAAGTTCAGCTTCAGGGTATTGAGGTCGAGGAAGTTCACGGCATTATCATGGTTGTAGTCGGCGCAGCAGTTGTATAGGGGCTGACCCTTGGTGGCAAAGAAGGCGAGCTTCAACTGGTTCAGGTCAAGGAAGTTCACCGCGCCGTCGCAGGTGCCGTCACCCAGCGGCTGGCCCGCGCACTCCAGCGGGTCCCAACAAGTATAGCCGTGCGGATCCGTAAACAGGATGAACGACATGTCCTCGCTCTCGCCTGTCTGGTCGAAAAGCTCGTACCAGGTCCAGTCCGCCGGGCCGCCGGGCATGTCCTGATACCCTTCGACCGCATCGTCGTTGTAAACGTGCTTGTGGTTCGTCCAGCCCCACGTGTAGTTCGGCGGGTGCTGCTCGTAAACCGGCACCGCACTGAACCAGTACACGCCCTCGTTGGAATCCTGCAGGAACCACTTGTCGTGCGGCAGACGAACCGAATAACGGAACACCGGCTCGTTCGGGTCGCCGCCGCCGAGCAACTGGAACGCGTGGTCGGAACCATTGTTAAACCACGGACCACCAATACACTCATAATCTTCCAAGCCTGTCGATCCAGAGCCGGGGCTTCCCGTTTCCCAGTAGACGCCGTCACGGGTTATACAGTCGCTGCTCATGTGAAGCACGAGCCAATAGGTCCCCGCACTCAGTGGCAGTGCCGCCGGCAGATGAAATTCGTTTTCCCGTTCGTTCAGGTCGGAAGCTGTTCGTCCGGTGCTGAGGCGTCCCAAACCGACCGAACCGGAGTCTAAGAGGGCCCCGGGCTGGCCGGCGGCATCGGTGTGGATCGCGTAATCACAAGACCCGTCCCAGGCAGCGACCCCTTCCAACGTCCAGAAACGAACAGACTCAATCGTCGCGGCAGCTGTCAAGGTGAAGTCCTCGGCCTGGGCCCACTCTGTCATCTCGTTGCCGTTTAGAAGATCAGGTGCGCCGCCATCGAAAACTACCGCTGCCCCACCTTCCGGGTGTTTGTCGTAGCCGACCAGCACCTCGTCGTAATCGTAGGCCTTGTACTTCCAGATGGCCTCGTTCGGATGACTGTATGGCAGGTCACCGCCGCCGCAGTCGCAGTCGGAATCTGATCGAGCCTCTAAGGCACAGATAGAGTCCCACTCCGTATTGCAGCAGTAGGGGTCATACGAACACACCGAGGCCTCACAAGCCGGATCATCGCAGCCTGTCCAGGGGTGCGGGAAGCAGCAGTTGTCGCTGTCTCCGCTTGTCAGGGGCACATCATCCCAGATAGTCAGCAGGAAGTAATCCGGCGGAACAGGCAACGGCATGAACGATGATCCGGCCTGGCACGCCTCGTAACCGTAACCAATATAGGAGCCCCACCATACACAAGCCGTAATAGGCGTGTTCAAATCACATGGCCAATCGTCCGCCACCAGACGGTTGATGTAGAGTTCCTCCTTCTTGGTCGTAAGTGCGAAGGCCAGGTCAAGTGATGTCATTGGAGTAATCATCGGGTCATACAGTTCCATCCACTGGCCTGAATAGGGGTCCTTGTAGACTGCGTCGTCGTTCCATTGGTCGCTGCTCGTCTTCCAGCCTACCGAGCCGTCCACCGAACTCGCTTCGATGCTCAGCCAGTAAATGTTGCCCTGCTCCTGCGTGAACGGGTTGTCCGGAACATCGATATCAATCTGATAGAACTCGACGTGGTTCGGCCATGCCCACATCCAGGACACCGGCTCGAACCAGCCCTGGTCGCCGGAGCCGTACCACCACATGTCGAACTCGCCCGGTCCGAACGTACGTTCCCACTTCAGCTCGTTCGGCTCCGAATAGCCGCCCGGGCCGCACGGGTCGTCCGTATATATACGCACGGTAATCCACGGGATATAGCCGACCCAGTCGCCCTCCCACGAGACCCACAGGTGGATATCGTCTATCGAACCCGTCTCGTCGCACCGCCAGTCGTCCGCCAGCTCCAGCAGGTTGTTGTCATAGTCTTTGAGTGCCACATCCCAGCCGGATGGGTTCGGACTCTGCTGCCATTTGTACTCGGTCCAGCTCTCGACAGAGCCCATCGTCCACTCGTCTTCGAAGTGAGGCCAGTACAGCAGACCAGTGAATGGCTGCTCCCACTTGATGTAGTTCGGGTCCGTGTCAAGCTCGAACGTCACGTCAAAGCTCTCATTATACCTCGGGTCCTTGATCGGCTCCAAATAGCACGGATCCGCCGAACCCGGAGCAGGCGCCTCATACAGCCAGAATCGGACCGCATCATCCATCCAGCTCCACGGACGCGTCTTCCAGCCCCACGGATACTGTGGGTCCACCGGCGGGTCGGATTCGGGATACAGCGCAGTAATGCTCAGCCAGAATATGTTATCCTCCGTCTGCGGCAGATACTTGCTCTGCCAGAACACTTCCTGATGCTCTAACTTCACATAGTACTGCCAGCAGGCGTCAGACGGATAGAAGTTGAAGTAGTAATCCCAGCCCACAGGCTCGATCTGAACACGAGAGGCGTCCACCTCAAATACGTGCAGCAGCTCCATCGGCCGGCTGTGCTCGTTGAACGCAATCGCGTCAAGACCCATCACCGTCTGGACTATACTCAAGGGCAAACCCGTATTCAAGTCCAGCGTCACAAGGTAATTGTTCCCGGAGGCCACGTCGTTCCACGAGCCGAAGAGCACGCCGTGCTGCTGACAGAACTCCAGCGCGTTGATACGATTTGGTACGTTGCCCGCCGATCCCGGAACGTCGGCGCCGGCGCCCGTCGCCGGGTCGATGATCACGAGACTGTTCCAGTCCCACGGCGTGGCATAAAGCCTCCCATCGGGCGCAAAGTCCATCCCATTGCCGCCGCCGAAGTAGCCGGTCGGCCCAACGGCCGTTCCTTGCCCCGACGCTGTATCGATGGTGATAAGCTGGTCGGGGCCGTCCCCGTATCCATACAGCACACCATCTGACCTAAAGGAAATATCAGGAACACGGCTTTGCCCCGTTCCTGTCGTGTTCACAGGCCCCACAAGTGTCCCGGCGCCCGTCATCGTGTCAACCTTGATCAGCAAGGCTTGATTGGTAACGGTATCGTGGCACGTTCCGTACAAAGTTCCGTCTGGTGCAAATGACAGGCCTGTAACGCCGTTGAAACCAATCGGGCCGATCAATGTCGCTACGCCCGTGGTCGGATCAATCTTATAGAGGTCGCTCGGTGCGTTGCCGCTGGTCGTCCCCGTCGCAGCTCCGTACAAGAAGTCACAGCTTTGACTCGAAACGTCGTTAGACCAGAAGCCAATCCGCCAGGCAATCGGCTGCTCCGGAGGCAAAGTCTCCGGAGTGTCCCAGCCGATGTACGAGCCCCACCAATGGATGCTCTTTATCGGCATGGTTCCCAGACATCTAAAGTCGTCCGCCACCATCGCCGCTAATTCCGGCCGCAAAGCGCAGTCCGCCGGCGGATTCGTACCCATATTGCTATTCAATATGAACAGGTCAGGGAGAAATATCTGCAGGTCACGGTCGAAGTCGGCGCGAGGATCATAACCTGGACTGGGCCAGTTTATGAGCCACGCCGCCATCAGAATCGCCTCATCATCGGCGTCCACGTCCCCGTCGCAGTCCGCGTCGCCGTGGCACTGTGTCCGGCAGTTCCATGCGTCGAACCATATCGCCGGATCAACCCACTCCCTCCAGGACGGCTCATCCCAGCCGCAGAACGTCGGCCAATCGTCCAGCGGGTACATTGGAATGGGCGGCTGCGACCACTTCAAATGCGGCGTCGGCCGCTTCCGCCCGCCTTCGATGTACACCTTGTGGTCCTCAACCTCGCCGTCGGCGGCCTGTCCGGTCGGGCTGCCCGTGCCCTGCGTGCTGATGCGGCACCGGGCGAACGTCTGACCGTTCACCGCGTCCAACGGAGGCGCCACCGCCACCGAATGAACGCCGTCCGGAAGCGGCCCGCCAAACACCATATCGCTCGCATCGAAGCTGCCGTCGCTGTGCCAGTCAATCCAGATTTCAACCATCGCGCCGGTCGGGCCGCTGCTGCCGCAAACCATCACCGTGATATTCGACGCAACGCCCGCCATCAATGGCGGAATCTGCACGCCGTCCTCATCGTCGTTGCCGTCGTTGTCGTCGCCCAAGGCGTTCAGGTCCGGCTGTCCGTCGCCTTCGGGGTCCGGCGAATCGCCCCCCGAAGCGTCGCAGAAATACGGACCGCCGATTATATGCCGCGCCCCATCGACAGTCAGCATCGTAGGATACGGACGAGGCGCATCGCCGAAGTCCAGCTCCGCAGGCGCCGGACCCGTAATCACAAACGCCAGATCGATGCTCCGGCCCGCATATTCGTGCTCGGGCGGGTAGTCCATCGGCATCCATATTTCGCCCTCCGGCACCACATGGGGAACGTCGAAGAATGTCATCGCCTCCGTCCACACCGCATCGTCCTCGTACTGCTCAACCACCGATGTCTTCCAACCGAAGCTTCCCGGCCAGTTCATTTTCAAAACAAACAGGTCCATTAGGTTCACGATCCCGTCGTTATTCAGGTCGAACGTGTGTTTGATGCCCAGCCAGTAGATTTCGTTTCTTTCCTGATGAAACGCTTCATCCTCGCCAAACTCGAAGTTGTACTGCCATACTATGGTGTCATTGCCCACAATCATGTCCGGATTGGGGTCGTAGAAGGACTCCTCACTCGTTGCGTAAATCCGCTCTGCCGTCGGCTGAACGTACGTGTCCCACAGGGCCTGCCCCGGTCGGCTCCAGGGAATCCCCCCCGTTCCCGCCGGCACATTGTCGTATATTACCAGGCTGAAAAACGGCGGATCCATGTACTTTATGTCGCCCCGGTAAGAGCACCAGATATGGATGCCCGTGATCGGTCCCGACTCAGTGCACAGAAAATCATCCGCAATGAACTTCTCGTAGTAAACCGTCCCGTCGGGATCCACTGACAGCGGACCCGCCAGCACGTCCATACCTGTAGGATTAAGGTCCGGAAGCTGCGGATAGTGCATCTTATGTAGTTCGCCGGGGTCCCAATCGCCCACAGCCACCGACCCCGCACCAATCATCACAGTAACAAGAACAAAAACTGAAAACTTCTTCATTCCAAAATTCATTTTGAAACCCTCCAAAAATCTTCTTTACCCACAATCTCTTTGCTTACGACTAAAAACAACGCCGCCTCAATTTCTTCATCCTCAGTCCTCCAAAAAGACCGTATTCTCTCCACATCCGACAAACCTTTGCTTTCTTGACTCCTTCGTCGCGCCGAACCGCCCGGATGACCATTCTTGCGGCCATCGCAAGTTCCGCTCCGCAAGTACCCGCCGTGGTGCGCATTCTGCGCGCAACGACAGCCACTCATTCGCACCAGCGCAACACTCCTCGTTCGCGAAAGGCCTGACGCACAACATTTTCGCCACTCCTCGCTAAACCAAAGCTTCCCCCAGACTACCCCCACACCCCCGTAAAATCAAGCAAAAAATCAGCATCATCAGCAAAAAACTTTCCCCCTAAACCCTCCTTCCCTTCATCCCCGCCGTGCCCCATCCCCAGCAGGCAGTCCCGCCCAAAACCAAGAGCCCCTCCTGCCTCTCTAACCCGCATATTTCACAGGATTTTCGGATTTTTTGATAGACAAATGGCCTAACTGTCTGTAGTATAAGTAGTTATAACAACAATCATACTCAAACAGAAAGGCCATTTCTATGACAGACTGT
>Ga0307378_10000552_pt1 | contig 65253 bp, 67 predicted proteins | sample UN1MG_FD_202238 | JGI IMG/M metagenome (GOLD analysis project Ga0307378, IMG submission 202238) | Soil microbial communities from Risofladan, Vaasa, Finland - UN-1 | ecosystem: Environmental > Terrestrial > Soil > Coastal area > Acid sulfate soil | place: Finland: Risofladan, Vaasa | collected... | reverse complement strand
GTTCGGCATCGAGCTCGATTCTCACGGCTTCTGTAAAACCAATCCTGTTAATCCTATGGAGACCACCAGGCCTGGGATCTTTGTAAGCGGAGCCTTCCAGGGTCCTATAGATATCCCCGAGTCGGTTTTTACCGCCAGCGGAGCTGGCTCCCAATGTGGTCAACTCCTTTCTTACCGGCGAGGGAAGCTGGCCAGAGAAAGGATATATCCGCCGGAAAGGGATGTCTCGGGAGAGGAGCCCAGGATAGGAGTCTTTGTGTGTCATTGTGGGGCTAATATCGGAAGGGTGGTGGATGTTCCTTCCGTCGTTGACTATGCCTTGACCTTACCCAATGTTGTCTACGCTCAGGAACAGCTATTTTCATGTGCTACTAATTGTGCCAAAGAAATAACAGACATGATAAAGGAAAAAGGGCTCAATCGCGTGGTTGTCGCCGCCTGCTCCCCCAGGACCCTTGAACCGTTATTCCGGGACACCCTTCGGGAGGCGGGAATTAATCAATATTACTACGAAATGGCTAATATTAGGGAGCATAACTCCTGGGTCCACTCTAAAGAAAAGGAAGAAGCCACACAGAAGGCAAAGGATATAACCCGGATGTCGGTAGCCCGAACTGCCTTTTTGGAGCCCTTACAGGAATTTGATCTGCCAGTAAACAAGACGGCGTTAGTGGTTGGTGGAGGTATAGCCGGCATGACTTGTGCTCTCTCCGTAGCCAGCCAGGGACATGAGGTTTACCTGGTGGAAAAGGATACAGACCTGGGGGGAACGGCAAGAAGAATCCATTACACTTTGGAAGGGCTGGATGTTCAAGCATATTTGCGTGATCTTGTGCGCAAGGTTTATCAGCACCCCTTAATACATGTATATACTGATGCCATTATCACAGAGGCTTCCGGTTATGTGGGGAATTTCATAACCAAGGTGAAGTCCGAAGGAAGGGTCACAGAGATAAAACATGGAGCAGCCGTCATCGCTATAGGTGCTGATGAATATAAACCCACCGAGTATCTTTATGGAGAAGATGACAGAGTAATGACCCTGCTGGAGCTGGAGGAGCAAATCGCCAAAGGAGAAGAAAGGCTGATTAACTCCCAGAGTCTGGTGATGATCCAATGCGTAGGCTGCAGACAAGAGGACAGAGATTACTGCGCCCGGGTATGTTGCAGCCATGCCATAAAGAACGCCTTGAAACTGAAAGAGATAAACCCCCAGATGGATATCTATATTCTCTTTCGGGATATCAGAACATATGGGCTTTTGGAGGATTATTACCGGGAAGCGTCCAATAAAGATGTAAAGTTCATCCGCTATGAGCCGGATGATAAACCTCAGGTGGAAGCTGTTGAGGAGGAGGGTCGGCCTGTCTTAAGGGTTACCACGACCGATCCCATTTTAGGTCAGAGGCTTGCTATAGATGCCGATTACCTTGCTTTGGCTGCTGCCGTTATTCGCCCCGCAGGAAGCAGGGAAATATCCCGATTATTCAAGGTCTCTTTGGGACCGGATGATTTTTTCAAAGAAGCCCATGTCAAATTAAGACCTGTTGAGTTTAGTGCAGAAGGCGTTTATCTTTGTGGAATGGCACACTATCCTAAGCATATACCGGAAGCGATTAACCAGGCTTATGGAGCTGCAGGTCGGGCTTTAACCCTTCTCTCACATGATATAGTCACAGTCTCAGGTTCTGTTTGCGAGGTGGATGAGAGGAAGTGTATGGGGTGTGGGGCATGTATCTCAGCCTGTACGTATGGTGCCATAGAGTTTCGTGAGACACGACAGGGCAAAAAGGCTGTAGTTAATCCTGTTATCTGTAAAGGAGATGGTCTCTGTAACGCAATGTGTCCAACAGGGGCTATTGCACTAAAGCACTTTACCAATGAAGAGCTCTTGAGCCAAATTGATGCGGCGGTTCCAGAGGAAGAGATCATACAACAAATGGCTGCGGCGGTTGGAGATGCGTAGAAGTATACGAATGAATAGAGCCGGGATTACTAACAAAGGAGTTGAGAACGAATGTATGCAGGACTTAAATTTAGACCAAGAATATTAGGTTTTGTATGCCATTGGTGAGCATACGGCGCTGCTGACATGGCTGGAGTTTCCAGACTGCAATATACAACTGAAATCAGGCTTATTCGCGTCATGTGTTCCGGTAGAGTCGACCTGGAATTTGTACTCAGAGCCTTCTCAAATGGAATGGATGGGGTGTTTATTGGTGGTTGCCGTCTTAATGAATGTAATTATATTACTCATGGAAATTACCGTGCACTAAACATGGTGCTTCTATGTAGAAAAATAATGGAACACATAGGGCTGAACCCGGAAAGGTTAAGGATCGAATTTATGTCCTCCGGTGAAGGAATCCTTTTTACCGAAGTCACTAATGATTTTGTCAAGAAGGTGAAGGAGTTAGGACCACTTGGCAAAGGCGAAGAAATAGACGAAGATGAATTAAAGTCCAAACTTGAAGCAGTTACAAAGCTAATCCCCTACATTAAGCTGGTGAAAAGGGAGAAGCTGGAGTCACGTCTTGATAACGAAGAAGAATATGACGGATTTTTTACCAGTGACGAGATAGAAAAGTTATTTAGTGAAGTAGTCTCGTACTATATTGATCCGGATAAGTGCCAGGCCTGTATGATTTGCCTTAGGAGATGCCCTGTAGAGGCGATTGTAGGCGGCAAGAACCAGATCCATGTGATTGACCAAGAGAAATGCATAAAATGCGGAACTTGCTTTGAAGCTTGCCCCCCTCGATTTGGTGCGGCGAAGAAGATTTCCGGCGAGCCTGTTCCGCCTCCTATTCCTGAAAAAGAAAGAACTATAGCCAGAAAGAGTAAAGAAAAATGAGAGAAATCCTTTTACCGATTGACTGAAGAGAAGTTAGTTGAAGCAAGGGAAGGGATGACTGTTTTGGAGGCAGCATAGAATGTAGGGATATTCATTTCGACACTTTGTCAGCACGAGAAATTAGAACAATATGGGGCTTGCCGAATTTACGCAGTAGAAGTAGAAACTCGCGGCTCGACGAAACTCGTTGCTGCCTGGCTCTACCCGGTAGAACAAAATTTGGTAGCAAGAACCTGGTCTGAGAAGGTAGATAAAACTCCCAAAATGATCTTAAATAATAATAGCACAAGGGTTGAATTACAAAGGGATTAAAAAGAGACCTCGGGCGACCTGAACACTTTACTTTCAGAATTAGTTACAGTATTATTGATAGGTATTGCTGCAGCCTCTTATAGGAGAGAACAGCCAATGCCCGATATTTCTCCCGCTTATCGCCCTCGCACTCCTCAGACTTCTCAGTATTACCAATGCGTAGAAGACCATTTTGAGACGTTTGAGCAGGTCTATGATGAGCGCTTTCCGAAACAGTACGGGTCCGGCCTTATGTGAAGAAAGTGATTTACAGGTATCTTGACTGCGGCATCCTGCACAATGGCTTTGCCCGTGTCAGGTGCGGGGATTGCGGCCACGAGTACTTGCTTGCATTCTCGTGTAAACGTCGTCATTTCTGTCCATCCTGTCATCAGAAGAGGGTAGTTGAATTTGGGGAATGGCTTTGTGAAGAGGTTCTGAAGGCAGTGCCTCACCGCCATTTCGTTTTCAGCACACCCAAGATACTTCGCAAGTATTTTCTCTATGATCGAAAACTCCTTACTGAACTGAGCCGCTCCGCGTGGCAGTCATTGAAAATATTTCTCCGGGCGACTGTTCCTGAAAAGGATTCCGTGCCAGGTGCTGTGATTGCGACTCAGACATTTGCTGATTTTTTGGGGTTTAACCCCCACGACCCCCTTCTTTTTTTGGTGATCGTGGTTAGTATATGAATAGTTGAAACAAATGGAAATTCAAATTTGGGTGGCATGGGGCCATTGGATTTGACAGGTCAAATAAGGTAGCCTAAAAGCCATTTGACCAAGCGTGTTTCATCGGAGTTAGCTATGCGGTTTATCCGTATTAATATGAGCAGCCAACAGATCCGCGTTGAGCCGGTACCTTCCCAATACCTGGGATTGGGCGGTCGTGGGTTGATCTCCCTTTATATTCACGACCATGTACCGCCCACTTGAGATCCCCTGGGACCTGACAATACCCTGCTTTTTGCTCCCGGCCTACTGGGGGGCACGCAGCTGGTCAATACCAGTCGAATTGCCGTGGGGGCCAAAAGCCCGCTGACCGGTACCATTAAAGAGAGCAATGCGGGCGGGACCTTCGGCGATGCGGCTGGCCGCCTGGGCATTACAGCCATCATCATAGAGGGTCGTGCACACCAAGACCAATCCTGGTTGCTCAAGGTGGATGTGGACGGAGAGGCGCGGTTGGTTCCGGCCAACGAATATAAGGGCATGCGGACATACGCGTTGGCCGAGGCCTTATTTAAATCTTACGGTTCCCACAATGCCATTATGTGTATCGGCCCGGCCGGCGAGCAGATGCTGCACGCGGCGTCCATCCAATCCACCGACACAAAAGGACGTCCCTGCCGGGCTGCCGGACGCGGTGGGTTGGGTGCGGTCATGGGATCCAAGGGGCTAAAAGCCATTGTGCTGGATTCGGGAGGGCGGGCGACGGATGCGATTGCCGATCCCGAGGCCTTTGAGAAAGCGGCCAAGGATTTTGCCCGTGCCGTGCGCAGCAATCCCTTCAGCGGCGACGTGATGCCCAAGTTCGGCACGGCTGGGCTGGTTGCGCCGGTCAATTCCATGGGGGCCTTTCCGTCCTACAACGCCACCAAAGGGGTTTTCGAAGGCTGGGAAAAGATCAGCGGCGAGCACATGGCCGAGTTGATGGCTAAGCGGGGGGGCAAGACTGGCCATCAGGGCTGCTCCAAATGTGTGATCCAGTGCTCCAATGAGTTTGTCGACGCGGGGGGCAAGTATGTCACCAGCTCCCTGGAGTACGAGACCATCTGGTCCATGGGAGGGATGACCGGTATCGATGATTTAGATACCATCGCCCGGCTAGACTTTTTATGCGACGATTTGGGCATCGACACCATGAGCACCGGCGTGGGTGTGGCGGTGGCCATGGATGCCGGCTACAAATCATTCGGCGACGGTCAAGCCGCCATCGCTATGGTGGAAGAGATTGCCAAGGAAACCGAACTGGGCCGTGTTCTGGGAAACGGACCTGAAGCCGTGGGAAGATACTTTAACCATTCCCGGGTCCCCGTTGTCAAAGGTCAGAGCATTTCCGGGTACGACCCGCGCGCCATGCAGGGCAACGCCGTGACTTACGCCACCAGCCCCATGGGGGCCGACCATACGGCCGGCAATGTGGTGGCCGAGTATGTCACCGGCAAGCTGGACCCTTTAAAGACCGAAGGGCAGGTGGCCGCCTCCCGCCATCACCAGATCATCATGGCTGTGGTGGACAGTATCGGCCTTTGTGTGTTGGCCAGCTATGTGCTCTCCACCCCCGAGGGCGCACAAGTCTTTATCAAAGCCATCAACGCCAAGCTGGGCGTTACCTTGGAACTGGCATCATTGACCGAACTGGGAATACGGATTCTCAAAGCCGAGCGGGCCTTTAACCGCAAAGCCGGATTTACCAACAAGGATGACCGCCTGCCGCGCTTTTTCTATGAAGAGCCATTGCCGCCGCACAACACGGTGGTTCAAATCAGCGATGAGGATATGGACAAGACTTTCGAATTCTGATGATCGCCTCGGTCGATGCATGGCGCTGTAAAATGCTATTGAACCTTTTTCCGGGACACAACACGATCAAGGTCGGTGGGGAAGGAAATCTTGATGAGAGTCCAGATCAAACTGTTCAGCGTGTTGCGGGATTATGTATCCGACTACGATCCCCAAAAGGGTGTGGCCGCCGACCTGCCCGCCGGGGCCACCGTGTCCGACCTGCTGAGCCATCTGGGCATACCGATGTCCAAAGTCCCTGTGGTTATCTGCAACGGTCGCATCCTTCAAGCTACCGATACCTTCCAACCAGACAGCACCCTGCATATATTCCAGCCGGTGGCCGGCGGATAGATTCTTGGGTGCATTGCCCCGGCCAGGACACCATAGCAGGAAGGATTACATCGGTAGCTCGGATTGTGGGACTGGACAAAGATTTGGTCATGATTGGTGGAATGGTTAAGAACCAGGGCTTCATAGATTCTCTGAAGAGAGAATCTGATATGGATGTCATAGTACCAGAAGACCCTGAGTATGTTAATGAACCTGCGTAAAGAAATAGAAGAACAACGAGAGGTCAATGGAGCAGCCCGCTACTTCATGTTCGTTGAGGAACACATGTATACCAAGAGGGAGAGCGAACTTCTGCAGCAATACATCGCCGAGCACGGTGAGATGCCCGAAGGCAATCGGGACTTAGATGAGCTGTTTTAGTCGTTTACGAGCTACTTGTTTTAACGAAACGTGCTGAAATCCCTTGCATTAGAAGCCCCGCTTTAAGGGACGGGGCTTTCGTTTTAGTGAGGGACCACGCTCCTGTAGGACCCACAGGAATGATTGATTTCCCTTCTTAACCACTTCTTGGTGATCTTCCCATACCCAAATACGAGTTACAGATAGAGTATTGAGCATATACATTGTGATTCCACCGTGAGCTCTCTCTCATTCTTCATGGCGGCGGCGAAACTGTCTTCCTGCGATTGGGTTTTGATCACGGGTTGCCTTGCTCAAGCGATAGCTAATCCGCTGGGGAGTATGAGGCATGTGTTTGATTGGGTATATCGATAAGGTGGCTAATGGGCTAATCGCAGCGGTTTAGGCTTGACCGGGTGCAGTGTGGTTTAGTAATAAGGAAGTGAGTAAAGAGCCTTAATTATGCCTCAGATAAGAAAAGAGGGTGCATAACACCCTCGTCTCAGTAATCCTTTATGGGGTGAGTGATGGGACTTGAACCCACGACCACTGAGGCCACAACCCAGTGCTCTGCCAGCTGAGCTACACTCACCATTGCTTATTGTTTTTACCATACTCTTATTCTGTTGGCAACTCCATATTTCATAAGGGACTCCAAAATACGTTATGCCTGCGAAAGATGATAAGCACCTGATCTTTAGACGCATACCTTCAGTTGATCAATTATTAGAGGCGTCAGAGGTGAAAGGCTTGATGCCCACCGTCCCCCGCACTTTGATCGTGCGGGCAATTCGTGAGGTGTTGGGTGAGCTGCGGGAGACAATTAAGAAAACCGGGGCTAATGGCGAAAGGCCAGACGTTAGTTCAAATGCGGTCATTGGGCAGGTTACAGAAAAGGTATTGAAACTGATGCAACCGAGCCTGAGACAGGTCATTAACGCCACTGGGATCATTGTGCATACCAATCTGGGGCGTTCGCTGCTTGCAAAAGAGGTCATCGCCAAATTGGCTGTTCTCGCAGGGTGTTACACTAATCTAGAATACGATCTTAACGCTGGCAAAAGGGGCAGTCGGTACGTTCATGTGGAGGACATCCTCAAGGAGCTCACCGGTGCCGAAAGTGCTCTTGTTGTAAATAATAATGCCGCAGCTGTCCTCCTTGCTTTAGACACCCTGGCAAAAGGCAAGGAGGTAGTTATTTCCAGAAGCCAACTGGTGGAAATCGGCGGCTCCTTTCGTATGCCTGAAGTTATGAGGAAGAGCGGGGCAAAGATGTTTGAGGTGGGGAGCACCAATAAGACAACTGTCGGAGATTATGAAGCGGCCATTGTTCCCGATACCGCTCTTCTTCTCAAAGTACACAAGAGCAATTTCGAGATCGTAGGATTTACGCAGGAAGTTGGCCTAGAGGAGCTCGTCGATCTTGGAAGAAAATACGGTATCCCTGTGATGGAGGACCTTGGCAGTGGATGCTTGATCGATTTTTCCCGCTATGGATTTAAACAAGAACCAACGGTTCAAGATTCCATAGAAAAGGGGGTCGATATAGTAACCTTCAGCGGCGATAAGATGCTGGGGGGACCGCAATGTGGAATAATCCTGGGGAAAAAGGACATTATTTCGGCACTAAAGGCCAATCAGCTTGCGAGGGCACTCAGAGTAGACAAGCTGACCCTCATCGCACTCCAGGAGACCCTTCTCTTGTACAGAGATGAAGAAGGTGCAACGAAGCTCATACCCACCTTGGACATGATCTGCCGCTCCTATCGGAGTGTTTGCAAAAAGGCACAGAAATTGTTCGGTCTGATCGGAAAGATAAATCCAACTAACTTTGCGACCAGCCTGACCGATGGTTTTTCACAGGTTGGCGGCGGTGCCTTGCCTTTAGAGGGTATAAAGAGCAGGTTGCTTTGCCTATCTCCTAACCGACTTTCGGCTTCACGTATTGTGGATATCTTGAGGTCCTACGATCCCCCCATTATCGCGCGCTTAGAGAAAAATCACGTTCTGTTAGACATCCGAACAATCGGGGATCAGGAGTTAGAGATAGTGGCCAGGGCAATACAGAAGACGTCAACCGAAGGATTAGAGCTGCTCGTTTAAACTCATAGGCAGGCTATTTGATGTCTTCTGACAATTCCTTGCCAGGACGAAATCTGACCGCCTTACTCGCCTTGATTTGAATCGGTTGGCCGGTTTGGGGATTTCTTCCGGCCCGGGCTTTTCTGTTGACCACCACAAAGGTTCCAAAACCAGCGAGGGGGAATCTCCCTTCCTTGTTGATTGCTGCTTTTGCAAGAGCGAGGAAAGCGTTAAGAGCTCGTTCTGAATCGGCTTTTGTTAACCCCGTTTTTTTGGCAATCCCTGCAATTATATCTGCCTTTGTCATGACTCAAACTCCTCCCATATTTATAGGTTTTCGAACGGCATGACGCCCTTGATCGCGATTTCTCTCTAACCCTCTGCGATAGTCGGTGCTAGTTCTCATAAAAAGAAAGAAGATTCCTTTGGTCACGAAAGGTGCTTTGTGTATCGGAAAGATGCCAGCAGGCCGAAGAATTGATATAATCTAGAGTTAGGGGTCTTTTAACACAATGAAATGCCTTTTTCAACAAAAAATGGGGAACTATCAAAAATACTATTATGGGCTTCTATCTTGACTCAGAAACTGATTCTATAAACATATAAATATCAATAATATTATCCTAATATTTCAACTAGTTGCTCACTATATCAACTTTGATGGTTACCCATGCAAATTCAGACTGAATCGAACATTGACAAATTTCGCTTGAGATTATAACGTTAGGCGGGTGTTTGAAATCCAGTCACTGAATAGGAACGGGATAGGTAAATGCAAGATCTTATAGCAAGGGCCCTGAAACAAAACCAGAGGACGGTAGAGGACTTTGTTAGTGAGAATTCTTCAAATCTAATACGGTGTGCCGAGTTCGTTTGCAATGCTTTTAGGAATTCCAGGAAGCTCATGCTATGTGGAAACGGAGGGAGCGCGGCGGATGCCCAGCATATTGCAGCAGAATTCGTGAACAGGTTTCAGATTGATCGCTCTCCATTGCCTGCTCTGGCACTTACTACCGATACATCTATAATCACAAGCGTTGCAAATGATAATAGCTTTGAGGATATCTTCTCCAGACAGATTGAAGCCCTTGGTGCCGGGGGGGATGTCTTGCTCGCCATTTCTACAAGCGGAAGGTCGAGAAACATTCTCTCCGCTATAGATACAGCAAAAAGAAGAGGGATTTACACCATTGGTTTGATGGGTGAAGGCGGCGGGGAAATGCTTAGATTGGTAGATCTTGCCCTGGTGGTTAAGAGCAATCAGACTCCTCGGGTTCAAGAAGCGCATATCCTGGCAGGACATATCATCTGTGAGCTTGCCGAACATATGCTTTTCCAGGGGAAAGGTGCCTAAGGAGAGGTTTTGACCGCTATGGCCAATATATCAGGTGAGCTAGGGGAATAGAACGATGGCGTTTGTGAAACCACTATCCTTGAAAGATGTCAAGACCTATCCGTTAAGAAAAAGAGCAAGTAAGGTCTCGATAAAGGACTTTGGGGCACCCTGGGAAGAAGGCGGCAACCTGGGGGTTTGGTTCGAAAAACTACCCGGCATTTTGGCAGCAAGAGATTTAAGAGCATTGGTCGATAGGTTGGCAAAAGCTGCAAAAGAACATAAGACCGTCATCCTTGCTATGGGCGCTCATACCATTAAGGTCGGATTAGGCCCTATAATCCTCGATTTGATGGAACGGGAAATTATTAGCGGCGTTGCAATGAACGGTGCTGGCATCATTCATGATTTGGAGATTGCCATGATCGGGGCTACATCGGAGGATGTTGCCTCCGGACTCCCCGATGGGAGGTTCGGAATGGCCCAGGAAACCGGAGAGTTTCTTAATAATGCAATCAAAAAGGGGGCTAAGGATGGACTCGGATTGGGTTATTCGGTGGGTAAGCATATTCTCGAGGCATCACTTCCCTTTAGCCACTACAGTGTAGTGGGTGGAGCTGCGAGGCTGAACATACCCCTTACCGTTCACGTTGCCATCGGCACCGACATTATTCACATTCACCCAGAGGTAGATGGAGCAGCAATAGGAGAGACTTCACATCATGATTTTCGGATCTTTGCAGCCTTGGTTTCGCGCCTTGAGGGCGGCGTATACATCAACCTCGGTTCTGCCGTAATTCTGCCAGAAGTGTTCTTGAAGGCGCTGACCTTAGTCAGAAATATGGGAATTCAAGTAAAGGATTTCACGACAGTCGATATGGATTTCATAAAACACTATCGTCCTGTCACTAACGTGGTTGAGAGGCCTACCTTAGAGGGCGGCTATGGGATTTCGCTTATCGGGCACAACGAGATCATGTTTCCCCTGGTTGCGGCAGCCGTTATAGAAGCATTGGAAAAAGGAAGTACCTAGGTTATTCAGAAAGAATGGCAATGACCCAAGCGCTGTTTAGGATTGGTATCGGCTACGATGTGCATCGGCTCGTTGAGGGAAGAGATCTCATTCTGGGGGGGGTCCCGATTCCCTATGATAAGGGCCTCCTCGGCTATTCTGATGCGGATGTGCTCATACACGCAATTATTGATGCCATTCTTGGGGCCCTTGGAAAAGGGGATATTGGTCAGCATTTTCCTGACTCCGACCCTGCATACAGGGGCGCAGATAGCATCATGCTTCTCAGTAAGGTTGTGAGTCTTGCCCATGAACAAGGGTTCAGTCTTAACAACCTCGATGCCAGTATTATTGTGCAAAAACCGAGGCTAACGGCTTATCTAAGGGATATGGAAGAGAGGATAACAAGTGTCTTTGACGAGCCCTGCGCCGTCAATGTTAAGGCCACTACTACCGAAGGACTGGGGTTCTGTGGACGAGAAGAGGGAATTGCTGCCTGCGCAGTGGTGAGCCTCGTGGGAAAATGACGCAACCTTGAAGCTGGGCTGGACATGAATGTGGAGGGACGCCATAATGTCTCTCAGGTTATATAACTCCGCAACCCGGAAGAAGGAAGTCTTTTGCCCCATAAGACAGGGGCAGGTTGGAATATATGTTTGCGGCGTTACTGTGTATGACCTGTGTCATATTGGTCACGCTCGCTCGGCAATCGTATTTGATGCCTTGGTCAGATATTTGACAGGGCGGGGGTATACCGTTACCTATGTCCGCAATTTCACCGACGTGGACGATAAAATCATTGATCGTGCAAGGCAGACCGGCGAGGACACTGCGAACCTGGCCGAGAAATACATACATGCCTTTTACGAGGACATGCACGCCTTAGGTGTGCTTGATGCGGATATTGAGCCAAAGGCCACCGAGCATATTGATGATATTATCGATATGGTAACACGCCTGGTTGAAAAGGGATTTGCATATGTCGTTGATAACTCGGTTTATTTTTCCGTTGAACAGTTTAATGATTATGGGCGGCTTTCCGGGCGCCGACTGGAAGAGATGGATGCAGGGGCCAGAATTGAAATCGACGAGAACAAGAACAACCCCCTGGATTTTGCCCTCTGGAAAGGGGCGAAGCCAGGCGAGCCTAAGTGGAAGAGTCCATGGGGTGAGGGAAGACCGGGGTGGCACATCGAGTGCTCGGCTATGAGCTGTAGGTACTTAGGGTCCAATTTCGATATTCACGGCGGTGGGCGCGATCTCATCTTCCCCCATCATGAAAACGAGAGGGCCCAGGCAATGGCAGCCAACGGCGTCAACTTCGCCAACTATTGGGTGCATAATGGCTTTTTGACCGTCGAATCGGAAAAAATGTCCAAATCCCTGGGCAATTTTATTACTATAAGGGATGCGCTGAGGTTATATCACCCACAGGAATTAAGGCTTTTCCTGCTCTCAAAGCATTACCGGAGTCCGCTGGACTTTTCTCGGGCTGGCCTCTTTGAGGCCAAATCCGGACTCGTCAGGATCTACAGGACACTTCAACGCCTGGATGAATTGCTCGGGCATCGGGAACCTCCCGTAGAAGAGAAAAACCGCCCACTTCTCGCGGAGGAGGAACGGAATGAGTTCAAAGTTCGCTTTATCGAGATTATGGATGATGACCTCAACACGGCAAAAGCATTGGGATTGATCTTCGATAAAGTGAGGGACATAAATAGGTTGATCGATTCCTCGGTTTCAAAAGACGAAATAAGACCTCAACTGCTCAGGGACAGAACGGATATCCTTGATTGCGGCAAGATCATGGGTCTTTTTGAGTTGCCTGTGGCTACGTTCTTCAGTGAAATAACCGGGTCCCCTTCTGAAATAAGTGCTCAGGAAATTGAGGGCATGATAGACGAGAGAAATGAGGCACGCAGGAGAAAGGATTGGTCCACGGCAGACAGGATTAGGGAGGAATTGTCCAAAAAGGGTATTATTGTTGAGGACGGGTCTGAAGGAACAACATGGCGATTAACGATCGAGAGGCTCGAATGAACGCCTTCATTTTTCCTTTTTCCTCTATTTTCTGTGTATGATGAACGAATTGCTCCTTAAGGATGCGAACTACTTTGCAAGAAGCCTAAGGTAAAACTTCAGTATTGGCGTTGAAAGGGGGAGGTGAGTTAAGACTCAAATTGGCCAGAAACAAGACTTTTAAACTGGTTTCTCCGTTTGAACCAGAAGGTGATCAGGACCACGCTATCGATGCCCTTTCTGAAGGGCTGCAAGAAGGGCTCGAGCACCAGGTTTTGATTGGCGTGACGGGATCCGGAAAGACCTTTACTATTGCCAATGTGGTGGCGAGAGTTCAAAAACCAACCCTTGTTATCGCTCCCAACAAAACCCTCGCTGCGCAACTTTACGGCGAGTTCAAGAACCTTTTTCCACACAACGCGGTTGAGTATTTTGTCAGCTATTACGATTATTATCAACCTGAAGCTTATGTGCCTCAAACCGATACCTACATACAGAAGGATGCTTCCATCAACGAACAAATTGACAAGATGAGGCACTCAGCCACAAGATCACTCTTCGACAGGGACGATGTTCTCATCGTAGCAAGCGTATCTTGTATTTACGGACTTGGTTCTCCTGAGGCCTATCATGGCATGCTTCTCTATGTCGAAAAGGGCGATTGTATAAGCCGTGAGGAAGTGCTCAAGAAGCTAGTTGAGATACATTATGAAAGGAGTGATTATGACTTCCATCGCTCGTCTTTCAGGGTCAGGGGTGATGTAGTCGATATCTATCCGGCATACGAAGATCACTCGTCGGTTCGATTAACATTCTTTGGAGATTCTGTCGAATCTATACAGGAGATCGATCCGCTTACGGGTAAGATCATGCAGGGACTCAATCGGGCTGCCATATACCCTGCCAGCCACTACGTGACAACAGTGCCACGGCGACAAGAGGCAATTCAGTATATCAGAGAAGAGCTGGCGGAGAGGATTGACTTTTTTAAGAAACAACAGAAATGGATTGAAGCACAGAGGATAGAAGAGAGAACACTCTATGATTTGGAAATGATTGAAGAAATGGGTTATTGTCACGGAATTGAAAACTATTCCAGACATCTAACAGGAAGGCGACCCGGCGAGCCTCCGCCAACCCTTCTTGACTATTTCCCGGATAACTCTCTCATCATTTTGGATGAAAGCCACATCACAGTTCCTCAACTTGCAGGGATGTACCGGGGCGATAGGTCGAGGAAGGCAACATTAGTCGAATTCGGCTTTCGTCTTCCTTCCGCACTCGACAATAGACCTTTGCAATTCGAGGAATTTGAGTCCCGGGTCAACCAGACGATCTATGTCTCTGCAACCCCAGCTCCCTATGAACTAGAAAAGGCAACACATGTAGTAGAACAGATCATCAGGCCCACGGGCCTCATTGACCCCGAGATCTTGGTCAAACCGGCAACCAACCAGGTAGACAACCTTCTGAGCGCCATAACAGAAGTAATCGAACGAGGTCAGCGCATTCTGGTTACTACTCTCACAAAGGTGATGGCCGAAGATCTTACCGAGTACTATGCGGAATTGGGTATCAAGGTGAGATATCTCCATTCTGATATCACCACTATTGAACGGACCGAGATTATAAGAGACCTGAGGCTCGGAATCTTTGATGTTCTCATTGGTGTCAACCTCTTGAGGGAAGGATTGGATCTACCTGAGGTTTCGCTCGTAGCCATATTTGATGCGGATAAGGAGGGCTTCTTACGGTCTGAGAGGTCTCTTATCCAGACCTGTGGACGGGCTGCCAGAAATGTGGATGGACGAGTCATCTTTTATGCCGATGAGATGACCTCCTCAATGACAAGAGCGATTCAAGAAACGAACAGGAGGCGAAACCTGCAGAAAAAATACAACGAATTGCACGGGATCACGCCGGAGTCAATAAAGAAAGACATCTTTGACATCCTGGGCTCAGTCTATGAAGCAGACTATGTGGACATACCCACTGTGTCAGAGGCAGAAGGGGAATACCTTTCCCCTGAACTGTTGCCGAGGGAATTAAATTCTCTGAGAAAAGAAATGGACCGAGCAGCCAAAAGGTTGGACTTTGAAGAGGCAGCTCGAATTAGAGATCGGATTTTTCTTTTGGAAAAAAAGGAACTGGATTACAGGAGTTCACCCCAGCTTTAGGCCCATAATCTTTTCCAGAGTCCACAGATCGTCATCCTGGTCATACTTGATGAGATAGACCTTCTTATCGTCTGCTAATACCTTGAAAAAGCTGTTGTCAGGCCCGTACCACCGGTCAATAATCTCCTCCACCACTAGCTTCCTTCCGCGAAGGGTGAACTTCACCGGCCGCTCATCCGCCTTGTATCCAGAATAACAACTGACATGGATGACCTTTAGACGAATATCGATCTTCACGTGTATCTCCAGGTCCGCAGACGGCCGGTTTTGGGATATAGATCTAAAAGGTCTAGGTGATATCACCTCAAGTTCATATGATATAGCTGCCGCGCTGGCGCCGGCAGCCCGTGAGCCATGAATCGGTTTTCCTACCAAAGGGATTCTTGGGCATAGAAATTGCTTCTATGAGCCTTTTTGGCCTTCATTGTATTTGTCAACCATGGCAAGTTTTCCCTCTATATTGTCCCTCATCCAGTGGTCGTCCCACCATTCTATTGGATTGACAGGGACGCCATGGACCAGGAAGCCGAAGTGGAGGTGATCGCCGGTCGCCAGACCTGTAGTACCACTGGTTCCAATGGTTTCCCCTTTCGTCACGAGTTGGCCAACCGTTACCTCGAAAGTGCCGAGGTGACCATACATGGTATGGAGCCCCTGACCGTGATCGATCACAACGGTATTGCCATAGATACCAAGATCCTGAGCAAAAACAACCCTGCCACTATTGCTCGCTTCAACAGGTGATCTGGCCAACGAGGCCAGGTCTATCCCAAGGTGAACCGCTTCGTCCACCAGGTTACCCTTGTAATAGTAAACCCTCTTGTCGCCGAAGTTCGCCATAGTGGCAGCATTTTTCATTCTGAGCCAAGGCCCATCCCATAACTTCTCCTCAGTCGAAGATTGACAGAGTTCCCGGAGAAAGTGGTGGTTCTCTTCTCTAAGCTCTTTATTGAGAAACAGATACTTCTCAACAATACTAGATCCTGCTTTGAAGATATGAGGCGGGAAAGACGAGATCATGCCCTCCATGAGCCGGTCTGAAATCCTGATGGTATCCTCCCGAAAGCGGCTTTGCCGTATGTGGTGAAAAAAGGGCTTTCTCGTCTCATTATCGGCTCTGTCTTTAGCCCAAAGATAGAGTGGAGTGTCCTTCTTTGCGTGGTAGGGGAATGCGAAGTAGCAAATATGTATACCCTTCTTCGGATCATTCATGTATGGCATACCCGGAAAGAGCAGATCATCCACAAAAACACCACTTTCGACGACATCAGATGATATCTTGTAGATGATAAGGCCTGAGCCTCCCATATTGACATTATGGTTCCTTGTCAAGGGGGTTATTGAGGGGGGCATAGTGTCAACCACCATCTTGTGCTCAATGATCGCCAGATTCCCATCTCCCCCTCTTCTTTTTGAAAAATCATAGACTTCGACAACGAGACTGGCCTGCCCTTGCACTAGGTTTAGCTTTGATGGATCGACCATGAACTCATCCTGAAAGGAATGTATCCCCTTCTTGTTCAAGAGCCCGCTATAGGGAAAGGCTTTCTCGAGGACTGTACTGGCAGGGCCTTCCTGTTTTATGCTTACCTTTGCCACTCTGAGCCCCATCTTTGTGTCCGAAACCGTAACAGTAAAAGCAACGCTCCCGCTCAGGTACTCAGGCAGAGGCGACAACTGGGCCTGCGGTTTTTCGCCTTCAAAGATAGAGGCGAGGAACCATATCAAGATCACTACAATGACAATTGCTGGCAGCAGGGCTATGAAGAACCGTGGGCTTTTAATTCTTGACTTTTTCATTTCCCATATTTAACCGTACTTTGGTATTCTACGTATCGTGCAAGTCGGCTTATCTTTGGTTATGCGAGTATTTTTGTCAACAGTTTTTTTGGGTGAGACGACCATGAACAACAAAACTTATGTTGGCGTCATCGGAGCAGGGGACTGCCCTGTGGAAATCTATAAGACCGCTTACGATATGGGACATCTCATCGGCGAGAAGGGTTGGGTTCTTATCTGTGGAGGTTTGGGTGGAGTGATGGAAGGGGCAGCTAAGGGTTGCTTTGAGAGAGGTGGTATTACCGTTGGTTTGCTGCCCGGCACTCAAAAGGAATCAGCGAATCGCTTTATTGCTCTTGCCATTCCGACGGGGATGGGAGAGGCACGAAATGTGCTGGTGGTAAGGGCCTCGGACGTGGTTATAGCGATTGCAGGTGGATATGGGACCCTGTCAGAGATCGGCCTTGCCCTAAAAATCGGTAAGCCGGTGATTGGCCTTAATACCTGGCAAGATATTGATGGAGTCGATTACGTTGAAACCCCCCAGCAGGCAATTGCACGGGCAGGTGCATATTTGATCGCTGCAAGGTCTAATGCAAGATCTGACTGAGAAAGAGTTTGGTCCGATCGTGCTGCGGGTTTTCAAAAAATTCTTCAGGCGTATTTCCCTCCACAATCTGTCCGTAATCCATAAAAAGTACCCCGTGAGCTACGCTCTTGGCAAAGCCCATTTCGTGTGAGACAACGATCATGGTCATGCCTTCCTGGGCGAGCTCAATCATCACGTCCAGCACCTCCTTGATCATTTCGGGGTCGAGGGCGGAGGTGGGCTCATCAAAGAGCATGACCTTAGGGTTCATACACAGGCTGCGTGCAATAGCGACACGCTGCTGCTGTCCACCGGAAAGCTGTCCAGGGTATTTTCGAGCCTGTTCAGCGATGTGCACCTTTTCCAGAGAGTACATGGCTGCCTCTTCCGCTTGAGACTTGGGCACCTTTCGAACCCATATGGGCCCCAGGGTCAGATTCTCAACAATCGTGAGATGGGGGAAGAGGTTAAAGTGCTGGAAAACCATGCCAACCTCGGCGCGGATCTTCTCGATATTCTTTATGTTGTTGGTAAGCTCGATGCCATCTACGATGATCTGACCCCGCTGATGTTCTTCCAGGCGATTGATGCAGCGGATCAGGGTTGATTTCCCTGAGCCTGAAGGGCCGCAGATGACGATACGTTCTTGTTTGCGTATGGTAAGATTTATACCTCGAAGCACGTGAAAATCGCCGAACCACTTGTGTACGTCGATAAAGTCAATCATGGCTTCGTCAGGCGATCGAGTTTCTATATTCTTTGATACTGCCTCGTTCATGAAAGCCTCTCTCTCATTGTTACAGGTCCGCGCTGCGGGTTAAAGCGTATGGCTACTCAACAACCACAATGCATTACGCGCGAATCATATACTTCTATTCTTGAATCTTCTCACTACGATGTACGATAAGAAAAGTATCCTTTATGCACAATCGGACCGTTAATCCTCTCTTGACAGTTCTCGTTCTAGTTTTCGGCTGTAATTGGACATGGAAAAACAACCCAAAAAATAGAGAATGGCGACAAAAATATAGGCCTCTCGGCTGAATCCCATCCACTCAGGATTTGAAAGCACCGACTGGGTTGTCTTGAGCAGATCCCACAGGGCGATGATAACGACGAGCGACGTATCCTTAAAGGCCGAAATAAGGATGCTGACCGTCGGAGGGATCACGATCTTCAAGGCCTGAGGCAAGATGACCAGTCTCATAGTCAGATAATAGTTCAACCCCATCGATTCGGCCGCTTCATACTGTCCGCGGGACATGCCTTGCAACCCACCGCGTACCACCTCCGCGATATAGGCACCGGTAAAAAGGATAATGGCTACCTGCGCCCGGAGGATCTTGTTGAAGGTGATTCCTTCGGGCAAGAAAAGGGGGAAGATAATGGATGACATAAACAGAAGGCTAATCAGAGGAACGCCCCGGATCAACTCTATATAGAGGACGCAGAGCAATTTGACGCCGCGCATTCTGGATTGACGTCCCAAGGCCAAAATAACGCCGAGCGGATATGCGGCTGTCAAGCCGAAAACAGAGAGCAGAAGCGTGAGGGGCAGCCCTCCCCACTTGGTGCTTTCAACAGGGCTCAGCCCAAAGAGCCCCCCCTTCATGAGCAGGCCCATGATAGCAAGGCCCAATATCCAGGCGTAGCCCAAGTATTTGCTCCAGTGATTCCGGTCTCTGCTGTAAAAGAGGAGCCCGATTAAAAGAAGTATGGCCAGAAGCGGCCGCCATTGCAGCTCGTATGGGAAGAAGCCGAAGATGATGAATCGCAGATTCGCAAAGATGATTGACCAGCACGCGCCGGTAGCCTCCCTGCAACCCTTTCCGGTCGTCGTCCAAGCGCTGTCAATGAACGCCCATCGAAAGAGAGGGGGGACGATTCTCCACAGGACAAAGAGCGTGACAATCGTAAGAATTGAATTAAACCAGCCCTTGAAGAGGTTGTTTCGCGCCCAGCCAACTACGCCCACGCTGGTCACAGGTGGTCTGAGTTCGTCTGTCTGAATGTGCGAAGCCGCTTGTTCCATCTGTTGAGCTATCGCTCCACGAGTGCTACTTTCTTGTTGTACCAGTTCATAAATGCCGACGTAGAGAGGCTGAAAACAAGATATACCGCCATGATCAGGGCCACCCCTTCGACTGCCTGCCCCGTCTGATTGATGGTTGTGTTTGCTACGGAGACAAAATCGGGAAATCCGATGGCCACGGCCAGTGAGCTATTTTTTGTCAGGTTGAGCATCTGACTGGTCAACGGAGGAATAATTACCCTGAGGGCCTGCGGTAGAATCACAAGATTCAATACAAGGGGTGGTCTCAGGCCGATTGACATGGCTGCTTCCCTTTGCCCTTTACTGACAGATTGGATCCCCGCCCGAACCACTTCGGCTACAAAGGCGGTCGTATACAGTACGAGGCCGAGCAAGAGGGCTATGAACTCAGGGCTCACCGTCAAGCCACCCTTAAAGTTAAACCCCACGAGCTTTGGCGTATTCATTTCCATGGGGGCGCCGGATGCAAACCAGACAACCATTGGCAGCCCGATGATGATGCAGACTCCGACGCGGAAGACGGGAAAGAATTGACCGGTTTGCTCCTGCCGTTTTCTTGCCCAGCGGCGAATGAGGTAGACCACACCAAATCCCACCAAGAGTGCCAAGACCATGTATTTGTGAGCGGGATGGGCCTGCGGAACGGTGAAGGCAACCCCCCGGTTACAGAGAAAAAGACCGGCCACAGGGCAGAGGGCCTGGCGGGGGCCGGGCAAGCCCTCATAGAAGACAGCATACCAGAAAAACAGCTGCAAGAGCACAGGGATATCCTGCATAACCTCAACATAAAGGGTCGCAAGCTTTGAGACCAGCCAATTACTGGAGAGACGTGCCACTCCGATAACGGTCCCGAGGAACAGAGTGATAATGATACCTATAAAGGAAACCTTTAAGGTATTGAGCGCGCCCACAATCAGGGCACGGCCATAAGAACTGGCCGCTGAATAGGGTATCAGCGATTCACCGATCTCAAAGGAGGATTCCTTATTCAGGAAGCCTAATCCTGTTGCTATGGATTGTTTTTTAAGGTTTATGAGGGTATTGGAGACCAGGTAGTATGCCAGCAGCCCTACCAGACAGAATACGCCGATCTGGTACATGATGGCCCGCTTCTTCGGATCGAGCCAGAAGGGCACCTTATGCTGGATTGTCTCACTTGAATTCATTGCCTGTCTTACGCACTGGATCGCTTATCTTTGATTCGTGCTCCAAGCGTCAGCCGGTGTAAATCGTAGAGTCTCCCCTGTTCAATAACGCCGACTGATGGGTCAAAGAGAATGAGGTGCCCCTCAAGAAAGGGGCACCTACAGAGCCAATTATCTGAAGGCCGCAGGGTATTGGATACCGCCTTGATTCCACAGGGCATTCAGGCCGCGCTCGAGTTTCAGGGGCGTATTAGGGCCCACACTGCGATCGAAAATCTCGGCATAATTGCCCACCTGCTTGATGACATTATAGAAGCATTTGGCATCCGACAGGCCGAGCTTCTCGGCCATACCAGGCGTAACGCCGAGAAAGCGCTGAATCTTGGGGTCTTCGCTCTTCAGCATCTCATCCACGTTTTTCGAAGTAATGCCCAGTTCCTCCGCCTCCAGCAAAGCCATGACCGTCCAATTCACAATGTCGTACCACGGGTCGTCCCCGTGCCGCACCACCGGTGCAAGGGGCTCCTTTGAAATAATTTCGGGAAGAATGACATAGTCTTCTGGAACCGGGGCTACGGAACGGTGAGCGGCCAACTGGGATGCATCGGATGTTAGGCAGTCACAGCGGCCGGCAAAAAAGGCCTTGGAAAGCTCGGCAGTCTGTTCAATCACGACTGGTTTCCATCGCAACCCATTCTTCCGGAAGAAATCCGCCGCATTCATCTCAGTGGTCGTTCCCGGAAGGACGCATACGGTTGCGCCCTCCAGTTCTTTGGCGCTCTTGATGCCCAATCTCTTAGGAACGAGAAACCCCTGACCGTCATAGTAATTAACATGGCAAAAATTGAGACCGTTCACGGTTTCGCGGGTCAAGGTCTGCGTGGTATTGCGGCACAACACATCGATCTCCTTTGACTGAAGCGCGGGTAATCGCTGCACGGCCGTCAGGGCAACGAATCTCACCTTGTTAGCATCACCAAACACCGCAGCGGCAATGGCCTTCGCCGTATCCACATCGAGGCCTTTCCACACGCCCTTTTCGTCGGGCATGCTAAAGCCGAAAACACCGCCGTTGACGCCGGCGATGAGCAACCCTCTTTCGCGAACCTCTTCGAGGGTTCCGGCCATAGCCGCACCTGCCGTAACCAGCAAGACAATCGCCACCACCGCGACACTAAGTTTGAAGAGTTTCATCTGTTGTACCTCCTTTAAAGGTTAACGGTTACCGTTATAGATCGCACAGATGCGATTCCTTGACTTTATCCGGCCTACTCTATCAGGCCGGCAAATGCACAACAGATTGCACGAATGAGGGGATCATTGAATGGAGAGAACATGGATCTCTTCATACCGAAACTGCTCAAAACAAGGATAAATATAGATATCACAACGCCCTCGTTTTTTCAATCAAAAACGTGCCCCACGGAATGATGATCTCATGCGTTTGAACGAAGCGAAAAACCCTTCAAAGCTAGGAAAACCTCGCAGGAGAAATAAAAAGCCACGATTGCACCTGACAGCTGCTGGGCTACCCTAGTAATGTTCTGACTAATGGAAGGCAGCATCTGATCTCTTGTGGTTTTAGTTCCAGGGTGGCTGTTCCTTCATAGCCCGCTTCCTTGAGAGCGCCAAGTATTCCCTGAAAGTCAACATTCCCGGTACCAACGGGAAGATGAAGGTCGTCATTAACTGAGTTTCCCCCCATGTTGTCGTGAAGGTGAAGATGCTTGATCCTATCGGGGTACGCCGCTATCAGATCGAAAGCGGTGGTTTTTGGTCTTAAAAGCTGGGCATGCCCGACATCAAGGGTCAGGTAGAGTTGAGGGAGTGCTTTAAGGACCCTATCCAAGTCACCACAATTCTCGCTTAAGTTTTCCAGGCAAATGGTGATATCCTCTTTTCGGGCCTTATCGATGATTTCCCGCAGGAGTTCTATCTTCAGATCAACGAGAAGGGGTTTAACAAACCGATGATCTATCCACAGGTGCAAAGTTAACAAAGACATATTGAGCATCGGCATGATATCGAGAATCTCCAGTATGCGCGGTAAGTAGTCTTTTCTCAGAGAAGTAGCGTCATTGGGATCTCCCTCGTTCGGCCCATGACAAAGGTAAAAAAGATTAGTCTTGCTCCTCAGTTCAATGAAATCAGGAACACTTCTGGTAAACTTGCTCATATCCTTGAGAGATACTTCAGCGAAGTCTAGCCCCAGATCGTAGAGCACTGCCACATCCTCCGGGCTTCGGGCAGTTCCCCCCAGGGCAATGCTACGTGTGTTCGAATATGTTTCACCCATGATTCCACTTTAACTTCTTATATGTCTATGATTCCTTTCAATGCGCTTGTTCATAATGAAATCCCTGAAACACCACCTGCTTAAGCAACTTCCTCAATCCTGCACAGAGTCTTCATCTTTAAATCTTTATCAGATCTCCTGATTTATGCATACCTGATTTCCTTCAAAATTCAAAAAACAATGAAATTCCGTGAGCAGCGCTTGGATTTTTGAATCATGCCTTGAGGCCAATTTATATTGATCTATGCTCGAATTTTCTTATACACTGTAATAGGTAACAAGTTCTCAAAGTAGATAGATAAATGACTGTGCGTGGTATGATCTTATTGCTGGCCCTGATTCTTCTGATCATTGCGGGGATCTTGTTTTATCCTCAGCTAGAAAACAGGCTGGTCTTTTATCCGGATAGAGGTCTTGATGACAGCCCCTCCAATTGGAATCTCTCATATAGGGATGTTCTATTGAGGACTAGGGATGGAGAAAAACTGCATTGCTGGTTTTTCCCTGTACCTGGAAAGTCTCCTGTGCTGCTCTTTTGCCACGGAAATGCCGGTAATATCTCCCACCGGATTGAAAATGTGGAGCGCCTTGTCCAGAGAGGGATCTCGGTCTTTCTCCTCAGTTACAGAGGGTACGGAAAAAGCACTGGGAGGCCGTCAGAAAAGGGAATCTATCTAGATGGGCTCGCAGCATACGATTATCTTACTGAGACCGAAAGAATACCACCTAACAGAATAGCTGTTTTTGGTAGATCGCTGGGCGGAGCTGTTGCCATAGAGGTGGCTTTACAGAGAGGAGTAAGATGCATAGTCATCGAAAGCACATTTACTTCCCTGAGAGACATGTCGAAAACCATTTTCCCTTGGTCCCTATTTTCACCTTTTATACCTAACCATTATGATAACGGTACCAAGATTGCGACTCTTTCCGTTCCGAAATTAATTGTGCATGGCAAGAATGATGAAATTGTTCCATTTTGGATTGGTGAAAAGCTATTCACATTGGCCAAAGAGAAAAAAAAGTTCCTTGCGATAGAGGGAGCCGGGCACAATGATACCTATATTGTTGGCAGCACCGCTTACTTCAATGAGATAGAGAGTTTTATCTTTGACAGTAATTGGAGATAGCCTAAAAGGATTTGAAAGGTAAAGATACACGGTAGTGTTTTTTTTAATACTGCCGATTTTTCTGTTTTCAATAGATTCGAATGGTAATACTATTATTATAGAGGACAGAGGGAAACAGTGCGGAAGGGAGAGAAAGATGAAGATTCTTTTGACTGGTGCTAGCGGAAAACTTGGCAGTGACTGTAGAATGGTTTTGGAGAAGGATTATGAAATCATAGCCCCGGATAAGGAGGAGTTTGATATTACCAGCTGGGACAAAGTCATAACCGGCATATATCAATTATCACCGGATATCATACTTAACTGTGCCGCCTTCACCAAGGTGGATGAGTGCGAAACAGAAAGGAAGTTCTCTGAGAGGATCAATGTGGAAGGGCCGCGAAATCTAGCTCAAGGGGCGGCAAGATACGACAAGACTATTGTTCATATATCTTCAGATTTTGTCTTCAATGGCCGCAAGAGGATGCCACAGCCCTATTTTGAAGATGATCCCATGTCTCCGATCTCATTCTACGGTCAAACAAAGATGGAAAGCGAAATGGCTGTAAAACAAAACGCAAGAAATTATATTATTATCAGAACAGGATGGCTTTACGGCATTACCGGAGACAGCTTTGTCAAGGAAATACTCAGATTGGCCATACGGAAGGGCCGAGAACCTATTTCAGTTGTAAATGACCAGTATGGGTCACCTACTTGGTCCTTCAAGCTTTCCCAACAGATAAAGGTCTTAATAGACAATGGGAGAGAGGGGGTGTATCATGCCACCTCAGAGGGTTACTGCAGTCGATATGAATGGGCAAAATACCTGCTAGAAAAAATGGAAATCAAGGCTCCCATTGTTCCGTGTACCTCAAAGGATTGTCCTAGCCCCGCCGCAAGACCATCAAATTCTATCTTGGAGAACAGACAGTTAAAAATAGAAGGTCTCAACATCATGACTCAATGGCAGAGAGACCTCGATATTTTCATTGAAAAATACGGTGAGGCTTTGTTAGCAGAAGAGGGGAATGCGGCCTAACAATATTCCCGCTGACAACATTCATACATTTAATCTCAGTCTAATTGTTATGCAACTCAAGAAAAGGAGGTAATCAATGTTCGTAAAGGATATTATGACGATGAACGTGGTCACTATTCCGAGCAATACTTCCATATCAGACGCAAAAAAGATTATGGAGGCACACAGGATCCGACGATTACCAATCGTTGACAGGGGAAAACTCGTCGGAATGGTCACCGAACATCGCTTGGAGGCTTATACGCCTTCCAAGGCCACATCACTCAGCGTGTGGGAGATTGGTTATCTTCTTGGAAATACTTCCGTTAAAGATATCATGGAGAAGAATGTTATTACGGCAACTCCTGATATGACTGTTGAGGAAGTTTTGGCATTAGCACAGGAAAAAAAGGTCGGTGCACTGCCGGTTCTCGAAGACGGACGAGTGGTGGGCATTGTAACCACTAACGATTTTTTCTACAAAATCGCCAATCCGGTATTGGGTATTGGCATGCCCGGCACCAGGGTTGAAGTCATTGGCAGGGGAGATGACAAGGTAATTGAGGATGTAGTTTCCCTGGCAAACAGAGAAGGCATAAGAATCATAACCATTCATGTCTTGAATATACCCGAGTCACCTGAGGAAAAAAAGGACATTGTAATTCATCTGGATACCGAGGATACGAGCAAATTCGCCGAGGCGTTAAAGACCAAGGGCTATGAGGTTATTCGCAGAACGCGCTAGAGATTAATCTCCTTGAGAAGGGAAACCGGTTTCTCTCAGACGGCTTCATCCTTAAATGATCTAGGCTTTTCGAGGTAAGTTGTCTCGCCATGTTCACACCCACTTGAAAGATCTTGATGTCCGAATTCGAGAGAACCCCTATCGGGCCTTCATCCTCACAGATCATGAATCCTCTATACTCCAAGCCTGTTATCCTTTAAGGGCCTTTCTTTCTTGATCGATAGAGCGCTCTCTTTTATACTCCCATGGTCCCTAACCAGCTAATCCTAATAACCCCACAGAATCTGAGTATAGAAATAACACCGAAGAGATGCTCGTTATGGTATAAACTGCTTTATCCATAAAGATGGCTTTTGTCAGTTTTTGTACCGTATCCAATTTGGGGGCTTTTTTCTGTTTCCCTCTTTTCATTACACGACATTGCTGACCTCCGAGCAAAGGATCATGCCATGACGACCGTTTTAATAATCCTTGGATTAGCTGTAGCGCTTATTGGGCTCATCGGTTGCGTCTTGCCGCTCATCCCCGGCCCCCCACTCAGCTTTTTGTCATTGATTATCCTCTCATATGCCAGAGGCTGGGAACCATTCAGCTCAACCTTTCTCGTTGTCATGGCAGGCATGACGATTGCAATCACTATCTCCGAGTACATGGTACCCATCGGCGGTGCAAAGAGATATGGGGCATCGAAACTTAGTGTATGGCTTTCAATTGCAGGAATGATCGTAGGATTTTTTCTTTTTCCCCCTTGGGGTATGGCTATCGGTGCAGTCGGAGGGGCTTTCATTGGAGAAATCTTGGCAGGAAAGAGGGCCAAGCAGGCCTTGCGGGCCAGTTGGGGTGTAGTGGTCGGAAATCTGATTGTCATTGGGCTTAAGATAGCCCTGTGCGGGATCATGCTTTTCTCTTATGTTAAGGAGATGTTTTAGCAACTCACCGAGAAGACATGAGAACAGTTCGCCAACAAATCATGCAGCTCCTAATCAACAAGGAGATGTGTGCCAGAGAAATCTCGCAGACGTTGAGGATTCGGGAAAAAGAGGTTTACGATCATCTCTCCCATATTGCACAAACGGTATCAACACAACAGAGGCGGCTTATCGTGAGACCTTTTCGGTGTCTCGCGTGCGGATATCTCTTTCAAAATCGCAAGCGCTTTACTCGCCCCAGTCGGTGTCCCCGATGTAAGAGATCTTACGTCCAAGAACCAACTTATCAGATCTGTTGAACGATTCCACTATGCATCGCTCATTGAAAAGAACCTGAAAACAGAATTACCTGCTGAGCCCCCATGAACTCTTGGAAAATTATCTGCTAAAGGCGTTCAGGATACTAAATACGTACTATTTGCACTTATTCTCTGCCAAGGAATAGATCGGTTCGAAGATCATAGATTCATGCTACGGACTTCAAACCGAATAGTGCAGACCAGTTTTTTCTTGATATTTTAGGTAGTAAGGTTATATTCAAGCTGAGGAAAAGAGTGGAGCTCTGTAATTTGAGACCTACTTCATATGAATCAGAGAGAGGTTAGGCCAATCTGTGTATACAGAATTCTTCAATCTCAAAGAGAAGCCCTTTAACCTAAATCCTTCGCCACGATTTCTCTACTTAGGCGAAAGCCACAGAGAAGCGCTTAATCTCCTCAATTACGGGGTAATGGAGAGAAAAGGCTTCATTCTGTTGACCGGAGAGATTGGCACCGGCAAGACCACAATGGTTCATGCGCTCCTCAATGCAATTGATGAGACCGTTCAGTACATCCATCTTTCCAATCCGTTGCTATCGCCTCAGGAGTTCATGGATTACTTGGCCTTTTCCGTTTTTAGAAAGAAACTGCATTTCAAATCAAAGACGGACTTCCTTTTGGAATTTGAAGAATTTCTGCGGCAGTGTTTACGGGATCAAAGAAATGCCATTTTGATCATAGACGAGGCGCAGAAACTCTCTTTCGAGTTGCTCGAAGAGATCAGGCTTCTTTCGAACATGGAGACCGGTGACGAAAAGTTACTTAATATCTTTCTGGTGGGTCAGCCCGAACTCAATGACAAACTCACCAGACCACAGTGCCTGCCCCTTCTGCAACGCATAAGCATACGTTATCATATTCCGCCACTGGACCTCGAGGGAACCCGGGAATATGTAGCTACTCGCCTAAGAATAGCTGGAGCAAAAAAGGGCGATGATATTTTTCCTAAGGGTGCTGTCAGGGCTCTATACCATTGCTCTGGCGGGTACCCGAGAATGATAAACATCCTGGCGGACAACTCTCTGCTTCTCGGTTATTCAAAAGGAATAAGAGCTATCAGCCCTGACATGGTTAAGGAATGTTATGACGAACTAAACTTGGAAGGCTCTTTTTCGAAAGACAGCCGGAGCAGGGCAGAACCTCACAAGCCGAAGGGATTAACTCATCTTTTCCGCCACTACTGGAAGTGGGCTGCAATGCTCCTTTGTATCCTAGTTGTTCTGGCCTTAGGCATGAGTCAGATTGGAAGAAATCGCCAATGGCGTATAGGTGGTTTCGAAACTGTCAGCAACCAGATTACCTCAGATACCGCTGCGAACGAGCAAGCACCCGCGGTTATGGATAAAAGAGAACCAGAAGTGAATACAGCCATAAAAGAAGTTCAACCACTGCAGGCGCCTCCGCTCGTTCAAGCAAAAGAAGAGGAGATTGCAACCGGGGAGACGACAGAACTGAATGAACCCAAGGAGGAGCAGACGTCTCCTCAAAAAGCTGATGTGGGGCAATATAGAAGCGTCATCGTCAGGAGAGGCGACACCCTCATTCAGCTGGCAGTTGATAGCTATGGCCGAGCCGATACTGCCACTCTCGAACTCATAAAGCGCCATAATCCAGAATTACTGGATGTTAATAGGATTAGTGTGGGTCAAGAACTTAAGTTTCCGTCCCTTTCAGTTTTGCACAAAGACTCGACCTACACCGTACATATTGCCTCTGTTGAACCATTTGAATCCGCTCAAAGCCTCTTTAAAAAACTACGTGCAGCCGGCTACGAAGCTTACATTTTACCAATAAACCATAAGCAACGAGGTAAGTTTTTCAGGATCACTCTGGGGAATTTCAGTAGTCGAATGGAGGCAGAAGAATATGCTGGCATAGTGCTGAAAAAAGGTATTTCCAAATACGCCCAGATTATGCAATTCGAGACATGGTGAAGGGTAATAAGGGGATGGCGAATCCAAAACAGTATGTATCCTGAAGGGATTCGAAAGCGATATCCTGAGATGAAAGGCTGCGGTGAAACATTTAACATTTATGTTTTCTGAACTTTTTCCGATACTTGAATATAAAGTAAAGGTATCTGCAAACCAGATGCTTCTGCACCCACATCACAAAGGTAAGCATGTTTCTCATTCCAGGAGGTTGAGATGAAATGCCCTAAATGTGGCTATATCAGCTTCGACTACAATCAGCGGTGCCCGAAGTGCAACAAAGATCTTGGATCTGAACAAAAGAAACGAAATCTAGTTGCCTTCAAACCTAACCCGCCTTTTTTTCTTGGCTCTCTGACAGGCGATGTTAATGACATCGATGTTCCCCTTGGTGGTGGTATGGCAGATGATATTGAGGGCTTGGAAGAGGAAGACCTCGACATGCACCTTGACATCGAAGGTTCCTTGGAGACAGGGACTGCTGTGGAAGACGTTTCGTTGGATTTAGGAGATTTGTCCGGAGATATGGCTGAATCCGATGAAAAGATGGTAGAGTTCGTCGAGGAACAGGCTCAGGGTGAAGCCCTTGACTTTGGCGATTTATCCCTCACTGAAGAGCCTTCGGAAATGCAAGCCTCCCAAGACGGAGCTCCCCAAGATGAATCTGAAATGGTGACAACGGAAATTGATAAGAAAAAGGCCCGCGCTTCTGAAGATCTTATAGACATTGATTTGGAACTGGACTAGAGATTGGAGAATCCTGCACAAGATATGGCCTTAAGCAAGCCTTAATTCCCTTAAGTGCGCATTCTCAATCGCGACCGCTACAGAACCGCTCAGACTGTTCAGCAATAAGAGGTCATCTCTTCGAAATCCGTAAGGCACCCTGTGCGAATCCACGTAAATAGCCCCGCAGATTTGTGCGCTAATTATCATCGGAACACAGAGCACTGATTTGATCATAGCTGCGCCTTCATCTCCTCCGAGCCCAGCGTCAGGTTCATATGCCGTATTTGACATTCTGATCGCCTTCCCATCACTCATAACCCTGTCCACCACGGCTTTGCTATAGCTTACCCTTCTGCCTTCCTGATTATCCCGTGACCTGCCAATAACCTTTTTTACCTGCTTCTCTTGACTATCAAAGAGAAAGACCGCTGCCCTATCGATTCGCGGGAGTGCATCGAAGAAGTAATCTACGACCTTTTCAAGGAATTCGTCTATCGTTAACGACCCTTTCAATAACTCTGAGATCTTCAGTACCAGTTCCAAATTCCGCGGTGTCCTTGAGCGTCTGTCTTGTGAAACTTTTTCAATCTGCTTTTCAGGAAAGGCCGATTGTTGGGTCACCGGGCGCCTTATGGGTAAGACCCTCGTTTTCGGCAATTCACAGAGTTGCATCACTGTATTGCCCATAGAGATGGTATCTCCCTCCCCAACCTCGAAGCCCTCTCCAGGTGTAATAAGCCCGCCGTTTATAAGAGTACCGTTTGTGCTTTTCAGGTCCTCAATAAAATACTTTCCACCAATGAGAAATATCTTTATCTGCTTTCTGGAAATAGCCGTGTCCTTTATCTGAATATCATTTCGTGAGGATCTACCGACGAAGACGGTATTTCCGGTTATATCGAAAGCTTTGCCCTGGTAAGATCCTTTTATGACTCTGAGCTTAGGCATACCTCTTTCCCAGGCTCCGTCTGCACTAACGGAGTTGAGTAAGTTGATGTAGTTACGGCTAATGCGGCTATTTTACCACCCCCTGCTAATATTTCAAGATATTTGACTTTCTCTTCTCCAGCGAATGAAGATGATCGAATCCTATAGAACAATTGACTGTGAGTTCTGATAAATTATATAATTGATTACGAGTTTGTTCTGAGGTCGTAGAAAGAGGTCACGGGAGGTTTTGAAATGGGTAAAAGAGAAGAGCTGCTCAAAGAATGCAAAGAGCTGGGTATTACCTTTGTGGATGATAGTTTTTCTATTATTGAGATTCGTCAGGCAATTGAAAATAAGAAGAAGGAAATCGCTGAAGATACGGCCAGAAGTACCCCAGATGATAGTCGGAGAGAGGGTGTAGATTCCGATCAGCAAGTATTTGCCAGGATGCTCGAGAGTAGGGGTTTCGATGATGAAGGCATCAAAACATGGCTTTCTCTTTCAGCCTCGATAAACTCACAGGAAGAATTACATCAGGCAGTTAACGGTGATATTCGGGCTCGAAACGCCTGCAGGGAGAGACATGGCCTGAAAAAGATGCAACACCTCATGCCTCTGAGAGAAGATATCATTGATCTGTACTCTCATGGGCTCATTGATGAATGGCTTGATGAGACCGATCCGCAGAATCCTAAGTACAAACCTAACCTTCCTTTTGAAGCTTATGCCATCGAAATAATTACCGAATTACAGGTAAAGGAAAAGGAAGTGCAAAAGGCAGAAGCCTTGAAAGCAGAAATTCAAACGAGATTTGCGAGGTTGAAGATTATTCCACCGAAGATCCTTATTGATCCTCAAACCGGAAAGGTAACGGCGAATCAAAAGTATAACGCTTGGATCGATGATGCAAATGACCTGCGTAGGGTACTCGAAAAGAACAGTAAGGTGTATGAGTCGGAAGCCAAGAAAGGCCCTGAAATACCTGAGGTACTAAAGGTTATCAAATCTACATACCAGCATCTTGTTGCACTGCTTGACAAAGCCAAACAACAATAGAAAAGAAGGACTCAGGATCCAAACAAGATAATCTTCGATCACATAGCCGTAAGAAAGGGGTCAGCTGGAAAAGCTGACCCCTCAAAACCATCTTTGGCGGAAGTGCATGGGAATCGAACCCACCCGAGAGGTTACTAGCCCCTCGCACCGAATTTGAAGTCCGGGAGCCCCACCAGTGAGCTTTCCACTTCCACCTGTGTATTATATTAGCTGGAAGCAGCAATGTCAACTGAGGCAAACGCTGGTAGCTAACTCTAACTTTCCACATCAGAGGGCAACATAGAAGCTCTGGGTTTCTTCCTGTGAGCGTGAAGAATAAGTAGGAATGGCGGGATGTTCTTCACGTCTGCTCTTGGGCAGTTTGATATGAGGACTTGAGCCTGGTATAAATGATACATGAAAACATTCTCCATGGTAGCGTACATTGTGTTTCTTGAAGCTCATACCGAAGGTATTTGGCTATGATTAAACTGGTACTCGTCAGGCATGGCCAGAGCGAGTGGAATCTCGAAAACAGATTCACAGGATGGGTAGATGTTGGTCTCTCTCCCTTGGGGCGGGAAGAGGCCAGATCGGCTGCCGGACTTCTCTTGGAGGGGAACTATACTTTCGATGTCGCTTACACTTCCGTCCTGAAGAGAGCCATCCAAACCCTGTGGATCATACTGGAGGAAATGGATTCAATGTGGATTCCCGTATACCGCAGCTGGAGACTTAACGAACGCCACTATGGTGCCTTACAGGGCTTGAATAAGTCCGAAATGGCCTCAAAGTTCGGTGCCGATCAGGTGCTGTTGTGGCGACGGAGCTATGATATTCGCCCGCCTGAACTGAAAAGAAGCGATAGTATGTACCCTGGAAAGGATCCTCGGTATGCAGATCTCAAAGAAGAGGAGATCCCGCTTGCTGAATGCCTCAAGGATACGGTTGAGCGCTTCCTGCCATACTGGCATGATTCTATTGTTCCAACGCTCAAAGAAAGGAAAAAGGCCTTGATCGTGGCTCACGGAAATAGTCTGAGGGCCCTGGTCATGTACCTGGACAATATCTCCAAAGAGGAAATCGTGACTCTTAACATTCCGACGGGCATCCCGCTGGTTTACGAGTTAGATTGGGGCCTTAGGCCGATTGAACACTACTATTTAGGGGACCCGGAGGCTGCAAAAAAAGCCGCTGAGGCCGTGGCAAACCAAGTAAAGCAGTAGTCTCTTTTCTGTGCTCACATGATTCAGGAGTAGGGTAGGGCTTCTTGGGGCTTCTGCGACTAACCATGAGCGGAGTTGAAGCCATATCGATTTACCTAATCCCCTGGCTCTTAATCCTGCTTCTTGGATTCCGAATGGAATCGTATTCGAGAACTATGAGTAGAGGAGCGATGACCCATGAAAGGCATGCGCTGGCAAATCATACTAGGCTTGTCCTTAGTTGTGCTATCAGTAATCTTTTATTTCATCCACTATGCTATTTTTAGGGATCTCCACCACATCTTCATCTATATGATTGGGGATATTGCCTTTGTCTTTATCGAAGTCTTACTTGTTACCCTCATCATCCATCAACTCCTGAGCGTGAGAGAAAAACGGGCTCGATTAGAAAAGCTCAACATGGTGATAGGGGTTTTCTTTAGTGAGATTGGTGCAGGCCTTGTGACATACTTTTCAGACTTTGATCCCAAACTGGAGAAAATCAAACAGGAACTGATCGTGCGCCCCAACTGGTCTGAAAAGGAGTTTTCTGTTGTAAGTAAGCGCCTTAAAAGCTACGATTATGGGGTGGAGATACAGAAAGTCGAACTAGAATATCTGCGGGATTTTCTTGTCGGAAAACGGGATTTTCTGCTTCGATTACTTGAAAACCCTAACCTGCTCGAGCACGAGTCTTTTACTGAACTGCTCCGAGCGGTATTTCATCTGACCGAAGAATTGCAGGGTCGCGAGGACATAAGTCAGTTGCCGGATTCGGATTATGAACACCTGGCAGGCGACATAAAGAGGGCATATGTGTTGCTTGTCCAACACTGGTTGGACTACATGAAGCATTTAAAGGACAACTATCCCTATCTCTTCTCTCTGGCAATGAGAACAAACCCTTTTGATCAGAGCGCATCGCCGATAGTAAAATAGATTTTTGTTGACCAGATATGGCGTCCAGTCATCTTCGCCATTGTGAGGGGAAAAACCTGCTCTCACAAGAGGCTGATTACCGTCCAATGGTGATGGTCAACTTATTGATTTGGTTCACTTCTTTGAGTGACGAAACCATACCTATGATAGTATTCCTAATGATATCATTAGCAAACGGATTTATCGGAAGAACCTTATCATTGAGGATGATAGCAACCTTCTTTCCCTCCAAAGAGACAACCAGGTGCTTTATCTCACCTATTCTCTCAAGTGCTGATACCATTCCCCCTACGGTATGGTCGATAAGCCCTTGAACAAAGTAATCAATTTCCACAGGAATACCGTTGACTGAAAGACTTATCCGTCTCGTCATCTTCAAGCCTCCTTCCGGAGCGAATGCCGTTAATCCCCTTTTTGGGCACGCTGAGTATAGGGCAGGGAAGTTTTTTGGTCAATTAAAAAGACATCATACAATATCCTGACCTGTAACGCTTGAAGATGCTATTATGTATCTTTTCCTATTCCAAAGCACCTTGTTGCATGCAATGTCTTCGAAGCTAGAGATTCCCTTATTTCGAAGAGTAATCCTAAACTCATGCCGATCTGTGACAGAAATATATTGACTGAAGAGCCTTTTTCACCTAGTTTTATTCTTGTTGTCATCTCTGATGCCAGGTGTATGGATTAGGTATCCACGCTATACCTGCTTCAACTTGCTTTACGGAATCACAAATCACCATGTCCACCTCCACTCAAAGGCACCCCGGCAAACTGCTTCCCTAGGGACAACGCCCGTGTGCCAATCAAGAACGGTGCCACAGGCCAAATGGGCTTTCAAGGCATTACGGTAGCATTAAGAAGATAATGCCTTATCGAACGGTACAAGAAATCACTCGAGACCGAAAGGACTCGGAATCATTTAATAATTCTAACCAAGATAACAACATACTCCCAGGAAAGTATAGCCACCTTGCCTGATTTTTGCTGTCATTCACTTTGAGGAAAGGAGGTAACAGTTATGGCACGCAAGCGTTTCGTTGATCTTAGTATAAGTATAGAGCCAGATCTTCCTAGCGACCCGCCTATAATGATTCCCAAAATAGATTATGTGGACCATGTCCAAGGGGCCGAACAAATGAAGGATTTCTTTCCAGGTGTAACAGAAGAGCATCTTCCCAATGGTTTGGGTTGGGCATTGGAGTTTTTGACTTTGACTACCCACAGCGGCACCCATTTGGATGCGCCGTACCACTATCACCCTACCATGGATAAGGATAAGCCCGCTCTTACCATTGACAAAATTCCGCTTGAATGGTGCTTTGCCGATGGCGTGGTCTTGGACTTTCGCCACAAGGATGATGGCGAAAGGATTACCGTGGATGACGTGCAAAAAGAGCTAGATCGTATCCGTTACGATATAAAGCCATTGGACATCGTTCTCATCCAGACTGGGGCGGACGAGTTTTGGGGCACCCAGGAGTATTTGGTAAAGGGTGCCGGAATGGACCGGGAGAGCACCCTTTATCTTACTGAGAAAGGGGTGAAGGTGGTAGGAATCGACGCCTGGAGTTGGGATCGGCCCTTGCCGTTTCTGGCCAAGGAGTTCAAGGAGACAGGGGATCCAAAGGTGATCTGGGAGGCTCATTTTGCCGGTATCGAAATCGGCTATTGTCACATGGAAAAGATGGCCAACCTCTCGAGTATCGGTCGGTCATATGGATTCACCGTTTGCTGTTTTCCAATTAAGATTAAGGGGGCAAGCGCTGGCTGGGTCCGGCCGGTTGCTATCATACACGAAGAGTAGAATAGAAAACCAGGTGCGTTTACGAAATCCGAGCAGAATGCCCCGTTTTTCAAAACGGGGATGAATGCTAGAAATTGAATTCATTCAATATTAATCGGCGGCGCAAAGCGATGCCGATCGTGATGCCCCGCGTTTCAACGCGGGGAGAGTTCACTTTACCCATTCCCTTACCCTTTTTGCTTTTTCATTCGCCCGCGCTAGTATGTCTTCAACATCCAAGGTAAGGAGTTTTCTGTTCTCCATAACGACATTTCCGTCTATTATCGAGTGCTTCACATCATGGCCACCGGCGGCATAAACGAGATGGGAATAGGGGTTATACAATGGAATGAGATGAGGTTTTTTCGTGTCGATCACAATCAGATCAGCTCTCTTACCAACCTCTACTGAACCGATTTTATGCTCAAGTCCGAGGGCCCGAGCACCATCAACAGTTGCCATCCTCAAAAGCGTTTGAGCATCCATTACGGTGGGATCCAGTTTGTTGACCTTATGGAGCTTTGCTGCTGTGTCCATCTCAGCAAAGAGATCCAGGTCATTATTTGAGGCACATCCGTCAGTGCCAAGAGCAACCGATATCCCTCTTGCAATCATTTCAGGAACAGGTGCAATACCTGAGGCAAGTTTCATGTTGCTCTCTGGGTTATGCACCACGCCAACCCTGTGCTGCGCCAGCACTTCTATTTCAGATTCGTTGAGATATACGCCATGATCAGCGATTAGGTGAGGGCCCAAAAGACCCAAATCTTCAAGATGCTGGACGGGTCTTTTGCCATATCGCCTGTCCACTTCACCTAACTCCTCTCTTGTCTCTGCCAGGTGGATAATAAGGGGAACATTGTTTTCAAGAGCCATATGATTAGCTTTGCGCAGGAGTTCTTCGCCACATGTGAACACAGAATGTGGCTCAACTGCTATATCTACCCGAAGATCTCCTTTCCATCTTTCAATCAACGCCTCCGTATAAGCGAAGCCATTCTCAAGAGACCCATAGTTAGGTGAGGGAAAGTCGTAAAGTACCTCTCCAACGATGCACCGCATCCCGGATTCCTTGGCTGCCTTGGCTACCTCTTCTTCAAAGAGGTACATATCGCAAAAGGTCGTTGTTCCCGAGAGTATCATCTCGGCACACGCTAACAGAGACCCGACCCTCACAAAATCAGCATCCATCTTGCCCTCTACGGGAAAAACGTAATTATTCAACCACTCCATAAGGGGAAGATCGTCAGCCAAACCCCTGAAAAGTGTCATAGCTGCGTGAGTATGACCATTGATAAGACCAGGAAGGATGAAACCTCCCTCAGCATCAATTGTTTTTTGTGCCTTTGCGAAGCCTTTTCCCCTAGTCCCGACAGAACTGATACTATTGGCTTTTATGGTTACGAAGCCGTCAGGGATCATTGTATTGCCCTTGTCCAAAGTAAGCACGGTACCGTTATACACAAGGATATCTGCCGTGTTCATCTTCTACAGACCACCTATGATTGTACCTAGCAGTTGCGCTCGAAATGAAGAGGTATTCTGCCCCAAGCATTTCAATAAATCTGTACCCTAATTAGATGAGAACGCCAATAAAGTCAACCGGGTTGAGCAATTTTATCCTTGACCCATCATCTCAAGCTCTTTAGTATGCTAAAAAGCTCGGACGATCTCAGCAGATCTATATGGCAATCACCTGCCACTATTCACGAAGGGATTACTCATGGCCTCCATTGTTGATGATCTTTCAAATCCAGCCTCTCTGCCTGACGATGCGAACACGGTCTCTGTTATTCAAACTCATATCTCCATAGTCTTCCTGGCGGATGAATTTGTATATAAGATAAAAAAACCCGTCAATTTCGGGTTTCTAGACTTCTCAACTCTTGAGAAGAGACACTATTATTGTCAACAGGAGATCACTCTCAACAGACGATTATGCAAAGATGTGTACCTCGCTGTTTTACCTATTCTTTATGACGGCAAAATCCACAAGATCGCGCAGGGGAAGGGGAGGGTGGCAGAATACGCCGTTAAGATGAAAAGGCTCCCTGACGAGATGATCATGAAATCACTGCTCTCAAGAGGAGAACTGGAGGTTAAACACCTGGAAAAACTTTCTAAATTACTTGCAAAGTTTCACTTAACTACTGAGAATTCTAAAGATATAGATAAGTATGGAGAACCAGAGATTTTCGCCGTAAACACCGATGAGAACTTCGCGCAAACTGAAAAATATATAAGTATAACTATTCGAAACAAGGACTTCAAGGCCCTTAAGACATGGACTGCGGATTTCTACCATACACATGATGACCTTTTCTGGAAAAGGATTGAAGCCAAAAAGATAAGGGACTGCCACGGCGATCTTCACATGGACCATATTTGTTTTGGTGATGATCTTTGTATATTTGATTGCATTGAATTTAACGATAGGTTGAGGTATACTGACCCGCTTGCCGATATCGGCTTCCTCATGATGGATCTGGAATATCATGAAGGCAGCAGCTTTTCCAAGCAACTTTGGGAGCTTTATAAAAAGAGCGCAGGGGAGACAGAGGTCGATATCTTGCTCAACTTTTACAAGGTTTACCGAGCCTACGTGAGGGGAAAAGTGACCAGCTTTCAACTCGACGATGAAAACATAGGCTCAGAAAAAAAAGAGGTGGCTGTTAAGACCGCAAAGAGATATTTTGAGCTTGCAAGCTCTTATATCAGGTGAGAGCATTATGAGAGAAGCTTTCATCGAATTTATGAAAACCGAATTGAAGCCTGACACGGTCCTCATAGCATGTGGACTCCCCGGTTCTTACAAAACAGAAACCACTGAAGTGATAGCTGAACTCAAAGGCTATCACATATTGAGAACGGACCTTATCAGGCTTGAGGTGCTGAAAGATGAGGACATTTTTGATGAAAGGGTTGCATCTGATATGAAGAAACGGGAGCTCGTTTATGATAAGATGTTCTCGTGCGCAGATGAATTTGCGGAGAAGGACAAAGGAGTAATCCTGGATGCCACCTTTATCACCCAGGAACTTAGAAGAAGGGCTGCACAAATAGCCGCAAAGCATAACAGGGTTTTTGTCATACAGCAGACACAGTGCCCCCAGGCGGTTTCTCTCAGGCGGATAGCAGCGAGAACCAGAGAGGACTATGAATCAAACGCGCTGACGGAACAAGCCTACCTCAATAACAAAAGAAAATTTCAGCCAGTTGATTTGGAGGACTTGAAGAGCCTGTATCCAGCGCTCACTGTTATCCATTTTCTGGTCGATACAACCTCGGATTTGGCAGAAGAATGGGCTGTAATCGGTAAGACGGTGAGGTATCCTCTTCAATAACTCAATCCTTGAGGGCCTGCCTGCTCACCGGAATCTCACGGATCCTGGACTTTTTTACCAGATGCTTTAGTTTAATACTCTGGGTAATTCATGATGAAGGCTATAGGGAAACCAAGATCGGTCGGAATAATCTTCAAACACAAATTTGAGCCCGCAAAACGGGAGTGTGAGCGCCTAAGGAATTGGTTCATCGAAAGAGGGATAACCGTCTATTCGGAGGAAATGGCATCTCCTCGAGCTCACCTAAGCCGGTGTCTTGAAGAAGAAACGACTATCCCAGAGACTGTTGATTTGGTTGTGGTACTGGGCGGCGACGGAACACTGCTGGGAGCTGCCCGAAAAGTCGGGCATTACGGTCTTCCAATATTGGGTATCAATCTTGGAGGATTGGGGTTTTTGACCGAGATCCCCGTGGAGATGCTTTACCAAGACATGGAAAAAGTAATCAATGGGGAAATATCTATTGAACCGAGGCTCATGCTGCAGGCAAGCGTCTTAAGAAACGGTGAGGAGAAATGCCGTTTCACCGTGCTCAATGATGTGGTGATTAACAAGGGAGCCTTGGCACGAATAATTGATCTGAGGGTATCCGTTGATAACCACTTCTTGACGACCTTTCGGGCAGACGGGTTGATTGTATCCACTCCGACGGGCTCAACGGGTTATAACCTTTCTGCCGGCGGGCCTATTCTGTATCCGGACCTGGAGGCCCTAATCCTAACCCCCATATGTCCCTTTACCTTGACACACCGGCCAATTATTGTGCCAGATACATCGGTTATAGACGTGCAAATGGGGGAGAATAGCGAGGAAGTGATCCTGACCTTCGACGGCCAGGTTGGCTTTGATCTTGTGGATAATGACAGGGTGATTATCTCTAAATCAGAGAAAAAGCTAAAGCTTATCAAATCACCTGATCAAGACTATTATGATATTCTCAGGACGAAACTCAAATGGGGTGAGCAGGCATATAACAGAACTGACCAGTAAGTACCTGCTTACCGTCAATAGCGACGAAATCTGTCATCTGCAGTGGATCATAGAGGGTTATGACGGGATAGCCTCTATGAGGACTATCGATCCAGCGAGAGGGGATATAGAAATCTCCATAGCCCCGGGATGCGAGAAAGACATGTTTTCGCTGATCAACCATCTAACTGATGAGGGAAGTATTCATGTTACGAACAAGGCTCTTTGAGAGATATGTGTTCGCGACCGTAATTGTGGGCCTAGCTTTTTGTTCCTTAGGGATGGGAGGGCTAGGAGAGCAAGATCCAACCAAGATCCCGGAACCTGCTCAGAATTTTTCAGCCACCGTGGTGGACCAACGCGACATAGCCTCAGATATCACGCTCATGAGTCTCGACGGACAAACATACCTCATAGGCAAGCGTGGAGGAGCAACGGTTTCCATTCCTTTTGAAAACATAAAAACTATAGAGTTCTATATGAGTGGTAACGATGTCTATGCCGCGGTTGCTATGAAAGGGCAACCCCAGGTTGAGTTAAAGATGGAGAAAGACCGTGTCCTTTATGGTAAGCTTTCTTATGGACATTTTGCTATCAAGGTAGAATACATAAGAAAAATCACCATTCATGGTCCGACCACGCAGGAGAGATGAGGTGATCCCGTTATTTTACCTCAAAACCTTTGGCTGCCAGATGAATAAACACGATTCCGACTCTGTCAGCCAAATCCTACTAAATGAGGGGTATCGGCAATCCCAGACTATTGAGGATGCTCAGATCATCTTGATCAACACCTGCGCGGTCAGAAAAAAGGCCGAAGACAAGGTGCTGACCCTCATTGGACGGCTGGCTCCGTTAAAACAAAAGAATCCGGATCTCATCACGGGTGTATTGGGATGCGTGGCCCAAAATCAAGGCGTGGATCTCTTAAGACGTTTTCCTCATCTTGATTTGGTCATCGGTCCGAGGAACATTCATCAGATAGATGAACTCATATCCAAGATCAGTAAAGAAAGAAATAAGGTTTCCTCCCTCGATTTGACCGGCGAGATCTGCGAATTTCCTAAATATAACGGTTACTTAAAAGGGAAGGTTACGTGCTTCCTGAAGGTTATGGAAGGCTGCGATAACTTCTGTTCCTATTGCATTGTTCCCTTTGTTAGAGGCAGAGAAACGAGTCTGCCGGCCACGACAATTATAGACAGGGCACACCAATTAATTCGTCAGGGAATCAGGGAGATTACCCTCATAGGGCAGAACGTTAATTCGTACAATGTTAAGAACAAGGCTGAGCCCTCATTTGCGGGTTTGCTCATGGCCTTAGACGGAATTCCAAGTTTACAAAGGCTTCGCTTCATGACTTCTCATCCAAAGGATCTCTCTGATGAGCTCATAAGTCTTTTTGGAGAACTGAAAACCCTATGCCCGCACATTCACCTCCCAGTGCAGTCAGGATCAGATGCCGTGCTAAGACGTATGAATAGAGGCTATACAACCGGGCAATACAGGAGCCTGATAGAAAAGCTCAGGAGCGCGAGGCCTGATATTGCAGTCTCCAGCGACATGATTGTCGGTTTTCCCGGTGAGACCGACGTGGACTTTCAGGACAGTCTAAACTTGATTGAGGAAGTTAGGTTTGACAATCTGTTTTCTTTTAGGTATTCAGACAGGCGTGGAACCAAAGCAACGAGTCTTCCAAACAAGGTAGGGGAAATGGAGAAACAGGAGCGTCTTTCTCTGCTTCAAGAAAGACAGCGACAAATCACCCTGGCTAAGAACAAATCCCTCGAAGGAACGGTTCAAACGGTCTTGGAAGAGGGCCCTGCTAAGCACGGTGGCGAACAACGGAGCGGTAGAACTCCCGGAAACAAGGTTGTGAACTTTGTCTCGAGAACTAATTTGACCGGAGCATTAGTTCGCATAAAGATCATCAAGGGCTTTCAGAACTCACTGTTTGGTGAGTTTGTTGGCCTAGAAAACGATGAGGCGGAATAGGTTTCGTTAAGATGGAGCCCCAATTCGATTACGGAAAAGAGAAACTGCTAATAGTCGACGATGAGATAGAAATAGGCCAGATTGTTCAGGACTTATTAGCAAAATTAGGTTTTAATACAGGCTTTGCCAGCGACGGCACAATTGCATTACAGTTGCTGCGAAAGGAAAATTACTCCTTTTTGATTACGGACATAAATATCCCAAGACTCAACGGCATTGAATTGATAAAGATCGTCAAGAAAGAAATTCCTCACGTCAGCATAATCGCCATGACCGGATACGACAAGGACTACACGTATATGGATGTTATTAATGCCGGCGCAACTGATTTCATCAGCAAGCCCTTTAAAGTCGATGAACTGGAGGCCAAGATAAGGAGGATCCTCATTGAGAAGGAGATCAGGGACGAATTGGCTAGGTTGTCAATTACAGACAATCTAACCGGACTGTTTAATCAGCGCCATTTTTACAACAGGCTCAAAGAAGAGATCGATCGTGCAAATCGGCAGAAGCATCCCTTGTCCCTAATACTCTTGGATCTGGATAATTTCAAATATTTCAACGATAAATATGGCCATCTTGCCGGTGATCAGATGCTGGCCTCATCTGGAAAGATCATTCTCTCAAATATCAGGGATAGTGTTGACACAGCCTTTAGATATGGAGGAGACGAGTTCGCTGTCATCTTGGTGGAGGCCGACAGTACCATCGCTCGAACCATAAGCGAGCGGCTGCGAAGCGGCTTTAAGGCGGAAAGTGCTGTTACGGCAAGTGTAGGATACGCAACATATGAAAAGGGAATGGAAATAACGGACCTCATTGGACAGGCCGACAGGAATCTTTATCGGAAAAAGAACAAGGGGCAATGATAAAATGATGCGTTTATATTGAGTCTGATAATATATATTATGTAAACTAAAAAATATGTTGACTTTTCCCCCCATGTATAACATTATCGCACTACCCTACTAAATCTTCGGAGGTTCTTGATTACATGAGCAGCGTCGTAAAAAAGAGAAGAAAAAAAATAACAAAACACAAGCACAGAAAACTAAAAAAATCAATGCGTCATAAGAACAAGTAGCGACCATTTCCTAAAAAAAACTTAAGGGGGAGCATGCTAGGCCATTCTCCCCCTTACTATAAACTGCTTTCAGTTTTCCCTTCTAGTACCAGCCCTTATCCGTTTTCCTTCCCAAATTACCAGCCCGTATCATCGTCTTCAGGAGATTGGGAGAAACCCATTTATTCTCTTTGTTAAGTTCCTTATAAAGATACTCAGTAACATTATAGGCTATGTCAATTCCCGTAAGATCCATCAACTCAAAAGGACCCATGGGATAATTAAGCCCGTTTTTCACTGCCTTATCAACATCCTCTATGGACGCAATTCCTTCCTCAACAATCCTTATTGCCTCAACCATGTGCGGGATCATTATCCGATTCACGATGAAACCCGGTGAGTCCTTTTTGACCTCAACCGTGGTTTTGCCCATTTTCTGGGCCAGATCAGTGGTAATACGGATCGTTTCGTCACTGGTGGCGTAACCCCTGATGATTTCAACGAGTCTCATCAAGGGAACGGGATTAAAAAAGTGCATTCCACAAACCTTATCAGGTCTCTTCGTGCTTGCCGCTATCTCCGTAATGGACATCGATGATGTATTGGTTGCCAGGATTACCTCGGGCCGGCACATTTCGTCGAGTTCCTTGAAAACGCTCTTCTTCAAATCCAGGTCTTCAAGGACCGCTTCAACAACGAAATCGACATCTTTGAGGTCTGCCATATCCACCGTGCCCTTTATACGCCCGAGTATGGCATCCTTATCCTTGGCATCCATCTTTCCCTTCTCAACGCTTTTGGCAAGAAAACCCTCTATCTTTTTCATCCCTCCTTCCACAAATCTCATCTCAATATCAATCATGACAACATCCCACCCAATCTGGGCTGCTACCTGAGCAATGCCGTTACCCATGGTTCCTGCGCCGACAACTCCTAGCTTTCTGATTTCCATATTCTCTCCTTATTTTAATTAGTTATAGTAATTTAATAAGATATTATATCAACCATAAAGCTTAATAAGCTACGCAAACAAAATAAATGAAAACGACATCTTGGGAGGAAAGAAATTACTGCCCTTCTAGCATATTTGGAATTTCATCACAAGCCATTTAGTTCAAGTCTTTCACCCATAAGCTTCCTAACCCTATTGTCCAGAAATCCTGAAAGGCCAGTGGAGGTATCCGGTGCCCATCCCAGAGATTGTTCCCAAACATCGCGACTTTCCATGCAGAGATAAATCCCCAAATCATCATGCCATTGTATTAATCTTGCTGCTATCTTAGAGTACATATCTATTCTGATAGGTTTGAAATACCTAAACTTCCCATCCAAGCCGGTTACGAACTCCCCATCAAAGATATTCGTTCGGGGAAATCGCCGCTTAATGGCCCACTTGAGGCTTGGCATGTACCTGAAAGAGCCCAGGCTTATCCAGATCACCGATTTCGGATCAATATACCTGTCCAAAAGCTCGACCGCCTCTTCAAGGCCCTCTTCCCATTTGGAAGAAAAAATGAGTGGATCGAAGTGAAAGGCCACCAAAAAGCCGTCCTTTTGGCATTTCTGAGCAGCGAGGATTCTCTCCTCGAGCGGTGCTGTCCTGCGTTCCTCTTGAGCTATGACACGGGACGTATTGAGAGACCAGGCAACAACGATCCTTTCTCTATACCTGCTTTTCAGTAAGGATTGAACAGAAGACGCTTTTGTCTTTAACTCCAGAATGCAGTTCTTTCTATGGGAAAAGAATGGCAAGAGGAATTCTGTCCATCCGGTAAGATCATCAAGGGCGAGGCTATCGGTAAACTCACCGGTACCAACTCTGAATATCTTGTCCTGCGCTTTATCAATATAGTCACCTATCATTTCGAGTTTTTGCTCTAGATTCGTATAGATTCGCAGTGATGGCTGATTCATGTACGACTGGAGAAAGCAGTAACTGCAGTCCATAGGACAGTTGATTCCCACATTTAGAATCTGGTAACCACAGCAGATGTATTTCTTGGTTCCAGGGCAGGGCTTGAGAAACTCGCCCTTAAAGTTCATGAGCCGGAGTGATTCCTTATCCATTTCTGCAGTACCCTGAGGCAATGCCGTTGCATAGGGGTCAACAGCCTCTCTCGGCACATCCGGCAACCTCTTTAGTATCTTTTCGGTGAGGGAGTCGTTCTCAGCTCCTTTTTCGATCAGAACTCGCCGGATCCTGAATTCTTGCATATCTAATCAGTGCCTTTCCAGAAATCTGTTATCTGCTCTAAACCGGGTAGGCGAGATAATCCCTCTACTTTCTCCTGGAGGTCCTTCCCTTGAGAAAAACCTATCTCGAGCCTATAATTCCTGTTCTCAAAGAAAGGTGGGGGGATTATCTTCACACCTTTGGGGAGGGCTAGCTTAGAAACACCCTTTTTGAACGCGTTTTCAGCTTTCACAAGAGACGGGAAACGCCTTCTTCTCAACATCTTAACGATCGTTTTTGATTTTATGGGATTACTCATTGTGCTGTCATGTACGATTTCCGTTAGCGCATCATCCTCCAAGATCTCCTTTGGTGGCCGCCCTTCCCTGCTGGCAATTTCAACAATCCACTGAATAACTTCCCATTGCTGATTAAAGCTTAGTTTTAATACCGTGAACAACTCGTTAATCTTGAGCCGATCATGTGAATTGAGCGTCATCATGAGGCCGGCTACCCTGAGAGATATTCTTTGCGTTGCTATAGAGATCCTTAACTGCTCCTCAAGCTCCGGTACCTGCAAAAGAATATCGAGATTCTGTTTGTTGGCGGGGATGCCCAGCATCGGCATGAACTCCTTCATCAGTGCTTCCTGTTTGACGTATCTGTTCAGTCTCTCTAAAACCATTGCTTTTTCAATCTCATTCATTTTTCGATGAATAATATTGTCATGCAGATTGAGCAACAGCGCCTCAAGCGGCGGAAAATTACCGGGCAACACGTGGCACAGTACTTCGGGCCAACCTAACTCTCTTATTGCCAACAGCCTGCGATATCCGGCTACTACTGTGTACCGGCTATCCGAGCCTTTAATCACGTAGGGTGCATTCAGCACCCCAAATCTTTCAATAGAGCTTTTAAGCTGCTCCAGGCTGAAATTGAAGCTCATACAGAATGGGCCTGGGTTCAAATCAATATCTGAAATCTCAACCCGCAAAGGAGTGCTCTGTAATGGTTTTTTCATCATCGCCACCTGTAAGAAAGATCTTTGCCTACCTTCATCAACGTTTCACATTTAAGCACAACTTTCGGCGGAGAGACAATTCCTTTTTCCTGGAGTTTCCCGAATTATGAGGAAAACCCATTATTTCCTCACTTCAAGGCTTCCGCAGTAACCCCTACGGGTTCGCCGGTAGGGTATAGAGAAACAATGTTTTTTCCTTACCATGCCTGAGTTTACAATCAAAACCAATAGGTTCATCAAGTCCAATTAGGATTTCTCGGGAAACCCGAGTTCCTCTTTTTCCTCTTGACAGATTGAGTTCTGGGAAATAGTGTCGCCAATGTCACTATTGGGATGAGGACATAGAATGCGACTGCTAGAATACGAATCAAAAGAGATCCTGGCAAAGAGGGGTATCCCCACGCCAGCTGGAATTGCAGTTTCCAGTCCTGGTCCCGTTTCCCTGCCTCCCCCGGTCGTTATTAAAGCCCAGATTCCCTTAGGAGGTCGCCAAAAGGCTGGAGGAGTTGTCGAAGCCCTGGATCAAAAGGAGGCCGAATATAAGCTCGAGCAAATGCTTTCTAGTACCGTTCGAGGCTATCGCGTGAATAAGGTCTTGGTGGAAGAAAAGCTGGATATTGCCCAGGAATTCTACCTCGGGATAACCTATGATACAGTCGCTAAGGAACCGATTGCAATCTTCTCGACTGAAGGTGGTGTTGATATAGAGGAGTTAGCTGAACAAGAGCCAGAAAAGGTGCAGAAAAGGCATTTTTCAGTCAGAACCGGTCTTCCGGAATATAAGGCCCGGGAGATAATCTCTCAAACCAGTATCACCGGGAGGACGTTGTTAGGGCTGTCCAACATCTTCTCTCTTTTGGCAACCACTTTTCTGGAGAATGACGCTACCATAGCTGAAATCAATCCCCTTGCCCAAACAAGAGATGGCAGGAGGGTAGCCCTTGACTGCCATCTGGAAATCGACGATGATGCCCTTTACAGAAATCCCGGTATTGCGGAAAAGGAGAAGGAGCCCCATCGAGTTGAAGGTGGTCGCATCACAAGCGATTTTGAAAAGAAGGCAACTGAGATCGACAATCTGGATCAGAGAGGAGTTGCTGGAAGGCTCATCGAGTTTGACGGGAACTTGGGATTAATTATTGGTGGTGGAGGGGCTTCCCTGACTGCATTCGATGCTGTTCAAAGACACGGAGGGCATCCTGCAAACTATTGCGAGATCGGGGGCAACCCCTCAGTGCTAAAGACAAAAGAGCTTACGAAACATATCCTTTCGAAACCGGGCGTGGAAAAAATCGCTGTGATCATGAACGTCGTGAGCAATACCCGGGTCGATCTCATAGCCAGGGGTGTGATAAAGGGCATCTTGGAGGTTGGAAGAAATCCCTCAGAGACATTGTGTGTCTTCCGGGTTCCGGGTGCCTGGGAAGAAGAAGGGTTCAAGATCCTCTCCAAATATGGTGTGGATTACTGTGACAGGACCGTCTCCATTGATCAGGCCGCCCGAAAGGCAGTTGAAAAGTTAACAAGGGGCTAACCAGGCGCTGAGATGGCTATACTGGCTAACCAAGATACGAGGATTATTGTTCAGGGGATTACGGGAAGAGAGGCTGTCACCTTTACCAAGGATATGATTGATTACGGCTCAAAGGTTGTGGCAGGCGTTACCCCAGGCAAGGGAGGACAAACTGTTCATGGAGTGCCTGTCTTTGATACGGTCTACCAGGCCGTAAGGGAACATAGTGCCGAGGCTTGTGTCATTTCTGTCCCGCCGGCAATGGTAAAAGGCGCGGCATTAGAGGCCTTATCTAATGGAATCAAGCTATTGGTTATTGTAGCTGAGCGGGTGCCTCAGAGGGATACTCTTGAGGTTTTGGAAGTTGCCAGGGCGGATGGTGCTGTGGTTATTGGCCCCAACACCCTTGGCATGATTAACCCCCATACTGTCAAGATTGGAATGGCCGGTGGACCAGTGGAAAACGTGAAAGAGGCCTATATGCCTGGCCCTGTAGGCATTGCATCCCGAAGCGGGGGCATGACTACGGAGATTGCGAACCTTTTGACGACTCATGGGATAGGGCAAAGTACGTGTATCAGTATTGGAGGAGATCCTGTGGTGGGTTCTAATTTCCTTGACCTTGTCCCGCTTTTTGACAAAGATCCAGATACAAAGGCCATTGTGCTTTTTTGTGAGCCAGGAGGTGTCATAGAGGAAAGGCTTTCCGACCTGGTGCTGTCAGAGGAGATCAAGACCCCTATTGTGGCCTTTATTGCCGGTCGTTTTGTGGATACGATGCCAGGAGTCAGATTTGGCCATGCTGCCACCATTGTTGAGGGAACAAGAGGGACCGCTGGTGGCAAGATCGAGCGGTTTCAAAAGGCCGGAATCCATGTGGCAGAGGGACTCAATGATATTGTGTCCATCTTGAAAACCTTCCTTTGAGAGGTAGGCTGTGCCGATACTTATGAGAACAGCTCTCTTTGTCCCAGGTAATAGGCCCGACCGTATAGAAAAGGCCTTCAATACAGAGGCCGACCTTGTTATCATTGACCTGGAAGACGCCGTCCCCATTTCGGAAAAGGAGATCAGTCGATCCAAGGTCAGAGAAAAGGTGGCCCAATTCTCGGACAGGATGATGCTCGTTCGCATCAATGCCTTGGGGTCCCCCTTTATTGAGGGTGATTTGGAGGAAGCTATTGTTGAAGGCGTTAACGGGATTATACTCCCCAAGGTTGAAAAGCCTGATGACATTCATGAGATTAACGGGCTCCTTTGTGCGGTTGAGGGAAAGAGGGCCCTCTCTGACGGCTCCATTCTCCTCTTTCCCCTGATCGAGTCAGCTGCCGCTCTACAACGCGTCTATGAAATTCTATCCGCGAAAACAGAACCAGAGAGGATGTATACTGCGCTATTTGGCGCTGCAGATTACACCCTTGATATGGGCGTAGAAATGACTATGGAGGGAACTGAGCTTTTTTACGCCCGGTGCAGGATTTCGGTTGCCTGTAGGGCTGCTGGAATTGCGCCCCCGATAGATACCCCTTTCATGATTGATCTCAATGACATGGAGGCCTTGATCTCCGATGCTAAGCGGGCAAAGGAATTGGGGTTTCAGGGGAAACAGGTCATCCACCCGAGGCAGATTGAGCCTTGCAACCGCATATTCTCCCCCACCCCGGAGGAAATAGCCAAGGCAGAAAAGATCATTCAGGTGTTTGAGGAGGCAGAAGCTGCCGGCACGGCAGCGATCCAGGTGGAGGGGAAGTTTATTGACTATGCAGTGGTAAAGAAGTCCAGGGACATTCTGGCCCTCGGCGCCGCCATTGGCAAAAGGGGTACTCGTGGATAGTCCTCACAACTAAGCTACCACATGGAGCTTGCCATGGGTGAATTCATCAGGCTTGACATCGATTTTGACAGGTGCCTGGGTATTGAGCAGTGTGGTAAATGCATCCAGGTCTGTCCGGTTAGTATCTTCACATCAAATGATGATTATCCCAAGCACGTAGAGGCTAACGAGGATGAATGCACACTCTGCAACCTCTGCCTTCAAGGCTGTGAGGTAGATGCAATCAGCATCCACAAATTATACGGGGAATAGGGGTCAATCATGCTGACATCTGGTACAATTTCCCAAAAACTGGCTCAGTTTTTCTGTCCCCTTCGATACGAAGATCTCCCAGATACCTTGGTCCATCAAATAAAGGGGTTTTTCCTTGACTGGGTTGGTTCGGCACTTGCCGGCCTCTCTCAACCGCCTACTCAAATGATGCTCTCGCTTGCATGGGATATGAAGGGAGCTGAAGAGGCAACCATCATTCCAACTACCAGTAGGCATTTATCCCTGATGGCTGCCCTGGTTAATGGGGCCTCCTCTCATGTGATGGAAATGGACGACCTGCATCGGCAATCTATCTTTCACCCCGCAGCACCGATTCTCCCGGCGGTTTTTGCGGTAGGAGAAAAGGAGCATGTGTCCGGGTGTGATCTTATCCTGGGTATTGTTGCAGGATATGAAACGGGGATAAGAGCCGCTCTGGCTGCTGGCAAGAGTCACTATGAGTACTGGCACACGACAGCAACCTGCGGCACCTTTGGTGCAGCAGCCGGGGCAGCAAAGGTCTTGGGTCTAGAGTCAGAGCCTTTTGTGTGGGCTCTTGGTTCTGCCGGGACTCAGAGTTCAGGGCTGTGGGAGTTTCTGACCGAAGGTGCCATGAGTAAACAGCTACACCCCGGAAAGTCAGCTATGAATGGACTGCTGGCTGCCCTATTGGCCCAAAAGGGCTTTACCGGTTCAAGCCGTATCTTTGAGGGAAAAAAGGGGTTCCTGAGGGCCACATCCGATGACTATGATCTTAGTGTCTTGACCGATGGCCTAGGGGAGACCTTCCACACTGCAAGAAATTCTCTGAAATACTATGCCTCATGCGGTCATACCCATTCTGCTATTGAGGCAACTCTCGGGGCCTGGAGGGGGGTAAACGCGGGTTTAGGAGCCATCAGATCCATAACCGTTTATATATATCAGGAGGCCCTTGATCTACTTGAGGAAGTGGAGGCGCGTACCCCTTATCTTGCAAAATTCAACCTACCCTTCTGCGTCGCTACGGCACTCAATTTCGGGCACGTTGATCTGGATGATTTTACAGCCGAAAGGCTCACCAACTCCGAGATACTGCACCTTATGGGCACTATTTCCCTCAAAGGTGATCCAGAACTTACTCGGCTGTATCCTCAGAAATGGCCTTCCAGGGTGGAAATAGAGCTGAGAAATGGAAAAAGATATAGTGGATATTGCGAATATCCTAAGGGTGAGCCAGAGAATCCCATCTCTGAAAGGGAACTGATTGAAAAGTTCAACAAACTCTGCGGAACTATGCCAAAGAATGAAAGGGATAGAATCATGGATTTGGTCCTAAATCTTGAAGAGGTAGATGATGTAACAAATATATTTCAAGGTTAACCCTATTGGATTTCACACGGGGCATTCTGACAGGGTAAACCTTACTTGATAACTTATCGTATAGGGATTTTTTTTCGCCCAATGACCGTGCCAATTCTCTCCTCCTACGCCAATACCAGGGGATGGCCCTTTGTCATCGCCTGGTGCCATCGAATCGCCGGACTCTTGCTGGTTGCCTACCTGTGGTTTCATATCTATACCCTCTTATCCCTCTCATCGCCCCCCCGCTACGATGCCACAATGAAATTCTACGGATTCTTCCTCTTCCGGATTCTCGAGTGGGCCTTGGCGATTCCGGTCATCTTCCATGCCCTCAACGGTGGAAGGCTGATCCTGTACGAGAGCTTCGAGAGAAGGGATGATGAATCCATGATTCGCTGGCTCCTGTGGCTTTCCATTCTCTATGCAGCGCTCCTGGCGGCTTTCATGTTGATAGGCAATCAGAGTGTATCAGCTGTCTTTTTCTGGTTGACCATGATTGTTGCCGGTTTGATCCTGGCTTACGGGGTTGCATCAAAGCTCTGGGCAATTCAGCATTCGGTGCTGTGGAAGCTTCAGAGGATCACCGGCGCCTACTTGTTGATCCTGATTCCCGCCCACATGCTCTTCATGCATTTGAACTATGCAATGGCTCACGATGTGAACACCGTGGTGATGAGAATGCAAAGCTGTTTTATCAAAGGGGTGGACATTAGCTTGATAGTCGTGCTCCTGTACCATGCCGGCTATGGCCTGGTATCCTTCATAGGAGACTACCTTGAATCTCGAACCCTCCGAATGGGGTTGGCCGCAGTGGTTATCCTCGTCATGTTGTTGTTTGGAGCTGTTGGAATAAGGCTGACGCTCATCGTTTAACGAGCACAGGGAGCTCAGATGGGAAACACACTTCAGATTGGTTCAACCATCTATTGCGACGTCCTCATTATCGGTGCTGGGGGGGCTGGACTTCGTTGTGCTGCGGAGATTTTTGAGAAGAAACCCGGAACCCGCATTATGGCCTTGACAAAGGTCTCCCACCCTCAGAAATCCCATACGGTTACGGCCCAGGGCGGTATGGCAGCCGTAGACCCGAGGGATCCCATAGACAAGCCCATCTACCACATGTTCGACACCTGGAAGGGCTCTGACTGCACGGCAGATCAAAATATCATAAAGAAAATCGTTGACGCCTCATGGGGACAAATCGCATGGCTGGAGAATCATGGCATGCATTTTACCCGCGATGACAAGGGAGGACTCAGTAAGAGGGCCTTTGGCGGTATGACCTTGAATTTTGGAGAGTCCCCGGCATCTCGGGCGGTTTTCGAAGCGGACCGAACCGGCAAGGGCATAATGGATACCGTGTGGGGAGAGGCCATGAAAGGGGGTATCTCCTTCCTGAATCAGAGCATTGCCACAGAACTCATTTTCAATGGACACCGATGCGTAGGTGCGATTGTGTTCAGGGAAAAGAAGGGAGAGTTTGTGGCTATTCTATCAAAGGCCACGGTCTTTGCCACAGGCGGCAATGGCCAGGTCTTCAGAATCACTACAAACTGCCGACAGAACACAGGAGACGGGCTCGCCCTTATTCTCCGAGAAGGGCTTCCTGTTATGGACCCGGAGGCTATCCAGTTTCACCCCACAGGAATTGTCGGACCCGGTATTCTGGCCAGCGAGACCTTACGCACGGTGGGCGGCATTCTCCGCAACAAGGATATGGACCGTTTCATGGAACGGTATGCGCCCAAGATGAAAGAGCTAGCCCCCCGCGATCTGGTGTCACGGGCCATCGAGACCGAGATTCGAGAGGGAAGAGGTATCCTGAATCCCGATCACAATATCCAGCATATCTGGATCGATTTGAGGCATCTGCCCGATTATGTTCATGATGAGCAGATTCCGGAAGTTACAGGCTTTTTTAGAAAATTCGTGGCCATCGATCCCAAAAAGGAACTCTGCCCCGTCCGACCGAGCAATCACTACCAGATGGCGGGGATCCCGACCAATGAATTCGGGGAAGTTCAAAAAGACCCACAACAGATCATCCCCGGTCTCTTTGCGGTTGGAGAGTGCGCGTGTGCCAGTTTCCACGGTTTCAACCGGTTGGGGAGCAACTCCATACTGGAGCTCATCACCATGGGAAAGTTTGTAGGAGAAAGGGTCGTAGACTACCTCGAGGAAGATCTGGGTGAGTTGCCGTCAGAGGCAGGAGAGAAGACCTTCTCTCAGTTCTCGCGATTCATGGAGGCAAAGGGAAAAGACAGTGTGGGACAGATCCGAGAGGCCATGCAAGGGATCATGACAGAGAAGGCAAGCATCTTCAGGGTAGAAGATGGCCTCATCGAAACCATAGAGGCATTAAAGGAACTCAAAGATCGGGCTGATAGGGCGTCTCTGTCAAGCCGGAGTTGGGCTATGAATCAGGAAGTCGTACATCGGTGGGAGTTAGACAACCTGTTGGCGGTCTCCATGGTCATGACTCAGGGCGCGTTAGAGAGAAAGGAGTCCAGAGGTGCACACTTTCGTGAAGACTTCCCAGAAAGAAAGGACGAGTTCAACTATCATACCCTCGCCTCTATGAGTGAGTTCGGCCAGGTGAGCCTCGGAAAACGGGCCATTGACATGAGCCTGTTCGAGGCAAAGGGTGAGCATTACGAAAAATTTGGCATGATCGAGAGGAAATATTAGGGACAGGAGAGCTGCCGAAAAGCATAGTGGAGAGTCGAGAGAGAGGCGATGTCTAGAGTCTATAGGATTACCTTGAAGGTGAAGCGCTACGATCCGGATACCAAAAGAAGGTGGGTTCAGGATTATGAACTGGAAGCGGGACGGATCCTTCGATTCACCGATGTATTTCGCAGAATCAACAATGAACTGGATCCCACTCTGGCCTGGAACTCATCCTGCGAACACGCTCAATGTGGAAGCTGTGCTGTTAAGGTAAATGGAAAGCCGCTCCTTGCCTGCGAGCTTCTTGTGGAAAATGCGATTAAGCATTTTGGATGCACCGCCTTTACGATAGAGCCGTTGACCATCGCCCCTGTTGTCCGGGATCTCATTGTGGATTTTGATAAGGCCTACGAAAGAGTTAACAAGGCCAAACCTTACATCATCGATCCCTCGCCAAGGCCAGTTGGAGAGAGTGAGTACCGGATATCTCCTCGTAAATTGGAACGGTATGTGGAAGCAACACGCTGTATCAATTGCTTCTGCTGTGCCGAGGCATGTATCAGCAGCCATAAAAGGTTTCTGGGTCCCAATGCGGTCATGGCCAGTATTGTTCGCTTGATGGACCCCAGGGAACAGGCGAGAGAGGAAAGGTTAAGACTCCTGTACAGCGAGCAAGGGGTCTATCGATGTCATACCTCTATGGCCTGTTCCTTTGTTTGCCCCAAGGAGATCGACGTGGCCCATTTTATCGCCCTGGCAAAAGCCGACAGATTCAGATCAGGGCCCGAGAAATGATCTGCCTTGAAGAAGAAAGCCATATGGGCGCAAGAGAGATACCGGCAGGAGAGATCACCAATACAGTACGGAGGCTGTGTATAGAGGCCGGTACGATTCTGGGACATGATGGGTTTTAAGCAATGTTTGGAGGTAGATGATGCCCGCAAAAGAGTTCTCAGGCGTCTTTCCCTATCTTGTAACACCCCTTGATGAATCAGGTAGCCTCAAAGAAGACGTGCTCCGTGATCTGGTGAACCACCTCATCTCAAAAGGGGTGCACGGGTTGACCCCTTTAGGAAGCACAGGAGAAGGGGCCTATTTGGACTGGCCAACGAAAAGACGTGTCGTGGAAATAGTGGTAGAGGCTGCTGCGGGGCGTGTGCCAGTAGTTGCCGGTGTCAACAACATGACCACCCATGGGGCTGTTCGTGAGGCCGCGGAAACGGAGCGTATTGGCGCAGATGGCATACTTGTGGTTCTGCCCAGCTATTTCCCCGTGAACGACCAACAGCAGATAGTTAATCATTTCCGTACCGTTGCACGAGCGGTTTCCTGCCCTGTGACATTATATACCAACCCTAAGTTCGCCATGTGGGACTTTACCGTTGAAACCTTGCGACAGCTCGCAGAAGAGGCGAATATCCGCTATCTCAAAGACGCATCCGGGAATATCGGGAAGCTCATGTCTATCGTTACCGCCCTGGGAGATCGTTTTAAGATCTTCAGCGCTACCGCTCATGTGCCCATATTCGTGCTCATGCTCGGCGGGGTCGGGTGGATGGCTGGCCCGGCATGCTTGATCCCCGAGCAGAGTATTGCCCTCTATGAGCTGGCGTGCCAGAAAAGATGGGAAGAGGCCTTGGAGCTTCAAAAGAAACTGTGGCCCCTCAACGTGGCTTTCCAGCGATACTCCCTTGCTGCATGTGTAAAGGCGGGATTGGAGATGCAGGGCTTTCCTGTGGGCTCTCCACTACCCCCTCAGCAGCAATTAGATGAAGAAGGGAAAAGGGTAGTTTCTCAGATATTGACCACTATTGGTGTCCTATAACGGGCGAGGTATCACGTATAAGCAACCTGTTATTTTTAAACTTTATGGTTGACAAGGGAGAAACAGGAAAATAGTATGCTGGTGCCGAAGTCTCATTAGGACTACGATTTCTGTCTGATGTGGTAACAACATCAACCAAAAAGCAAGGAGAAAGCCCTATTTAAAGGAAAGTATTTGCTAGGAATCGTCGGGATCTTTTTACTGGTGCTCTGCTTTACCGTTCCAGCCGGGGCAAAATAAACAGCCTAGTAAAGAACCTCGCGTTGAAACGCGGGGCTTTAGAAAAGATCCAATTATTGGGGGGTTCTCTCGTGATCCTTATGATACTTTATGTATCTCTTGATCATATCTTTGGTCACTTTGTCGCCAACGCTACGGCCAAAGTATCCATCTCCCCGGAATTCCCCTCGCCACCATTCCCTTTTCACTTCGGGATATCTCTGAAATATTGCTCGTGCGGATTCCCCCTTCAGCCGCTTCACAGCATTGGATATCGAATATTTCGGTGGAAATCCCAAGAATATATGGACAAGGTCTTCCGCAATCTGCATCTCTTCTATCTCAAACTCATTGCTTATGGCGATCTCTTTCATGCATTGGCCGACAATATCCCTGAGATCTCCTCTCACTATCCACTTGCGGTATTTGGGAGCCCACATTATGTAGTATCTCGTGTCGTATACGGCATGGGCTGCTCGTCTTATAGCTATGCCTACAGATTAAGCCATTTTGCTGCCAATTGAAAGGATAACGTTTCATCCCCGCTATGAATAGCGGGGCATTCACGTTTTGTTTTTCGTAAACTGGCAAAGGAGGTGGTGCTTATGGATGCTTATGGGTGTAGATAGTTCGGGATCCTAAGATGCTAAATCAGGAATAAAGTAAAAGGAGGGAAAAATGAAAAAGATTAAGTTGGGATTGGTTTTAGGATTGGCTGTGGTGTTAGTATGGGCATTTGTTTTACCTGGCCCTGCGGCAGCCGAAAAAAAAACATGGAGATGGGGGGTCAGTGATCCATTGGCCTATGGTTATAGAGTATCCGCTTTCATGTCAGATTTCTTGCGAAGGGGTATGCCGGATTACGACGTTACCGTTTACCCATACGTTTCAACCGTCGCTAGCGTCAAGAGCTTTTGCCAGGGTGATCTCGAAAGCACGTACGAGGCCGAGCCGGGATTGAGAAACTTGTATGGGTTTACCGGGCCGTATAAGTATATGGAACCCAAAGTAGTGAAAATGCCCGTCCACTCTTTTTGGTGCTACACCATGGAAACACATATATTGACTTTACCGAAGAATAAAGACAAATTTCGGTCCTGGCAGGATTTGGACGGCAAGAAAATCTACATGACGAAGGCGGGATATATGAACCATATCAACATCTTCCGGGCTATGGAGAAGATCTGTGGCCTGAAGATTAAGCACGTCGAGGTTGATTCGGGAAAGGTTGCGGATGCTCTAAGGGCCGGTACGATAGACGCCGCGGCATGTTACACAACGGCTTTGGTATCGCTGGCTAGCTGGATTAAGATGCTCGATGTCGCCTCCCCCCTGCAGGGAGTGAACCCAAGCCCAGAACAAATCAAGAAGCTAACAGCGGCAGGTTTTACTCCGGCGAAGATCAACATGAAGAAAGCGTATACGAGAGACCTCGGAGTGGATGTACTCTATGGCGTGCCCTTTTACTTCGGTTACCATCACGGGATCGATTTTCCGGAGGGGGACGTTTATAGAGCGCTCAAAGTATTTGAAGCTGCAGATCAGCTACCTAAGCTAGACGCTGGTTTCGGACCGCTCATCGCTGACTTCGCTGGTTTCCAAGTCCTGGGGATAAGGAGTATACCCGAGGTTCCAGTACATCCGGGATTGGCGAGATATCTGAAGGAAAAGGGCCTATGGGACCCGGCCTGGGTAATAGCTACCAAGGAGACGATCGCGGCAGCGGTAAAGGCGATGAAAGCTAAAGCACAGTGAGCTTTTTGGGGAAAAGCAAGGGATCGTTAAGGGTCTATAATAGTGAACTCACCCCTGTAAAACTCAATAAGGGGTGAGTTCACTACTTTTTAAGTCATACCATTAGGGAGTGAAAAGATGACAAAAAATCCCGTGCAAGATGGAGCGAATTCATTGGCAGAAATGCGTAAATTCTTAATCCCCTCCTATCTTATAGCCACTATCGTATATTTAGGTTTTTCGCTCCATTATTTCACAACCGGCATAGGAGGGGCGATGCTCCTTGCCGTAACTGTAGTCCCAATAGCATACGTGCTGTGGGTATTGAATTCCTTCGTCGCCGGAGAGCTGCCATATCCACGTTTAGGACTTAAACTCAATATTGCCATAGCCAGCATGTACATCGCCATGTGCATCTTTTCCCTCATATACATGAGAGCGGAGTTTATGGAACTGGTTTATTGGAGAGCTGGTTCCTTTAGCGCTCCTGACAAAATCGTAGGAGTGATGATGCTTGGTCTCGTGATCGAATATACCAGACGGGAGCATATTACACTCTTTTATCTCATCCTGTTTCTCATGTTTTATTCCGTTTACGGGTGGGTTTTCCCAGGTATATTTCATCATCCCGGAGTCTCCTGGATGAGAGTCATAACATCTTCTTCCGTTGAGATCTCATTGGGTCTATTTGGAACGTATGCACAAACCGGCGTAGGCGTTATCGCGGCATTTTTCATGTTTTTGGGCATTGCACAGGGATTTGGTGTTCAAGAATCTATTGTCAAAACTTTCACCGGGATATTTGCTAAACGCATAACCCTCATTCCACAAACGGCGGTGGTGACTTCAATGGCTATCGCTACCTGTAGTGGATCGGGGGCAGCGAATGCAGCCATAACCGGGCAGTACACGATACCGTTGATGAAAAGAGCAGGGTTCCCCGCTCTTTACGCTGGTGCTGTGGAAGCTTCAGCTTCGCTAGGAGGCTTGCTCATGCCACCAGTCATGGCAATAGCCGGTTTCCTCATGGCTGACTTTCTTGGCGTGACTTATTTCGAGGTTATAGCTCGAGGATATGCGCCAGCACTCATTTTCTTTGCTATCATATCCCTATCGGTTTACCTCTTTACAACACGCTTCATTCGGGGAATGAAAAGTATCCCAGATTCAGAACTGGTTTCCGTTATCGAAAGATTCTCCAAAATAGAGGTGGTCAACACAGTGATTTTCTTCACCTTCATCGGAGTTTTGATCTATTTGATGGGTGTCCTTTGGTTTGATGCATCAAGAGCCGCACTTGACATTGCGATCGGTCTCTTTATCACCGCCTCCGTACTCCACATTTATCTCCATCCTGGGAACATCTCAGATAAGATAAAGGAATGGGTTAGGTGTTTGCGCCAATCCATAGTGGCATTTGCTGAGGTCACCGCTCCGCTCGTTCTCTTGCTCGCCATGCTCGGGGTGATGATAAATCTGTTCGTGGTGAGTGGATGGATGCTTAAGCTAATGGGGCTACTGGTGACGATCGGAGAATTCCATGTCGTAGCCCTTATCGGAATGGGGTTCGTAATTGGGGTCTTCTTAGGGCTGGGAATACCCCCGTCGGCCTGTTACATAATCGCAGCCGTGATAATCATCCCGCCTATGACAAAAATGGGGATCAACCCTTGGATAGCTCATTTCTTCTTATTTTTCATAGCGGTAATATCCGAATATTCGCCACCAACCTCACTCGTAGCTGCGGTTGCTTCCCGTATTTCAGGTGCCTCCTTCATGAAGACGATGATGGTAACGCTGCAAATATCTGTTCCATTTTTCTTCCTCACATTCGCGATTTTCAATTGGGATATTTTGTTGTTGGAGCCCGGTTTAGCACAACTGGCTGCTCTGTGTGTGCTAACGATTGGATGCTGTACAGCAGCTGCCGCCATCCACGGTAAGCTTTTTGAACGTAAAAGGTATGACCTTCCTTCAAGGTTTGTAGTCCTCCTGGTGGCGCTATTTATCTTGTTTTATCCTCGAGGTATCCTTTCAGTAGTGGCATTGATACCAGCCGTGACTATGATAGTTTTCGTGATCCGCCGGAGCCAAAAAATATTTGTATCTTCTTAGGACTGCTATATTCGCTCCACTGGCCTTCACACGCCTGACGTGGGTCTGGAAAACATGAAGGAGCTGAGAGAGGTTTGGTTAGCGATAGGAAAGCGTGGTTAGGCAGAGTAGAGAGATGGCGTAGTAGCGTAGAAAACCCATTTAACAGAATCGGGTAAAGAAAAAGTGACTGGTAAAACTCAAGAAAGCATTGTACCCTGTCACTGTACTGGGCTTAAGGCCATACATGAATTCGAGAAGGCCTTTCCAACAACCTTTGCCTTGAACGCCTCTGGTACCAAGATATACCTATAGGCCAATTGGTTGGCGTAATCTTCCCTCAAACTTAAGTCTTGAAAATCTGTTTAACACAGTATTGAACTCAAGCCTAATAATAGTGCGACCGTTTCTGAATCTGAGAGCAAAATGGCTCTCTTTTCCTTTGAGATTATTCTGAAAAGCCTTCAATTTGGCCCGAAGCCAAAAAACCCAAGCCTCGAAAAAATCCCCATTTTTTAGTCTTGACACCATGAGGTGTGGATACCTATCATGCTTGTTCCTAAATGAATCAAGCGGAGGAGGGAAAGATGCAATATGATGAACAATTAACCTGTTCGATAAAGAAACTAGCTGAGGATCGTGATGTCGATTTAGTGGGAGTTGCTTCAATAGACCGATTTGAGGGAGCTCCAAAAGGATTTCATCCGAAAGATCTATTAAGGACGACCCAGTCTGTTATTGTCATAGCAAGAAGGTTCCTCAATGGGATCCTAGATGAGCTTTCCCCAGAAAGACAGAGGCTCAGTTATAAGCATCATATGTTTGCTCATCTCAATACGTTAAACACACTTACAGCATTTGAATTGGGAAGATTTTTGGAAAAACAAGGAAACCGAGCATTTGTAGTCCAACCAACTACGCCATATCATGCCCATGATTTCCGTGGCGTTATGTCTCATCGGCATGCAGCAGTGAGGGCCGGTTTAGGAGTTTTTGGAAAGAATAACCTGGTTTTGACAAAAGAATTTGGCCCGAGACAAAGATTTTGTACTATTTTGACAGACGCAGAATTACTTCCAGATCCAATGTTAGAGGAAGACTTATGCAAAGAGGAGTGCTTTGAATGTAGAAAAATTTGCCCGGTACAAGCTTGGGATCCGGGGTCTGGAAGATTTAATAAACCAGCTTGTGCCCACCATCAAAAATGGAATAGATCTGATCAAGAATGCAAGGAACCATGTGGTTTATGTATTCAAGTCTGCCCTCTCGGAAAAGAGGCCAATGATTAGTGCTTGGGGACGTGACGCCTCACTGCCCTCAATGAGAAGTGAGGTGTTATCACTGAAAAACACGACCCTTAGGAAAGATGAACATAGTAAAATATCCAACGATTTAAAGGTGATAAATGGAAGATGTCACAAAAGAAGTCAAACAATTTGTTCTTGATCAAGGAATGGACCTTGTTGGTATAGCTTCTGCCGACCGTCTAAATGAGCCTACTCCAGGGGGATATAACCGCCCCAAGGATATTTTAGCCGAATGCAAAAGTACAATAGTAATAGCATTTCGATGGCCTGATCCTTTAGTCGATGGGCTGCCGGAAATTCGAGGTATGTATAGCCGGATGATGATTACGATGAATAATCAGCTGGATCAGACCTTGCTTCGTATTGCCCGTTTCTTAACAAAGAAGGGATTCTTGGCAATGCCTGTTCATGCCTCAGATCCATACGACTTGAGTGAACTAAAAGGAGTCCTTTCTCATAAACACGCAGCGGTGCAGGCAGGGTTGGGAGAATTTGGCTTGAACAATCTTTTGTTGACTCCCCAGTTTGGGCCGAGGCAACGGTTTGCGCAGGTTCTAACAGACGCGAAGCTAATACCAGGCAAACCTTTGGAGTTGTTTCTTTGCCAAAAAACAATTCCTGAATGTAATTTTGCGTGTATACGCATCTGTCCGAGGAAGTGTATACCTAATGGTTACAAGAAAGACCCCGCGATAATGAAAACTGTAATTTGGAAAGGAGTAAACATAGATAAACAAGGTTGTTCTTACTATCAAGATAGGGGGCTCCCACATATGGGACGAAATGGCTATACGTTTCGGTGTGGTTTGTGCATAACCGCTTGTCCAGTTGGATCAGAAATTAGCAAGCGAGAAACAATAGCTCAGGGCATCAGGCCTGTAACGATAGTGCCTTAGGCAGCTAGAAATAAAGAGTGGCTCTACTTCCGGAATTGTTCAGATTATCTATTTACCAGTTCCTGATAAGCCTCCTGGATCTCCTTAAATCTTTGCTCTGCCAAGACCCGGAACTCGTCTCCCAGATGATCTACCTTGTCTGGATGGTATTTGTTGGCCAGTTTCCTGTAGGCGTTCTTGATATCATCGATTGAGGCCCCCTTGGCAACGCCTAAGACTTCATAAGGAACCCGTTTTGAGAAACCATTGGCTGGATGAGCTCTTGAATGGTTCTCCTGAAAGCCTTCCCCCCTTGGCCCCTGCCCTTCTCGGTAATATCACTTCTGGTAGTGTGCCCTCATCTTGGCGGGGCGATAAATGAAATACCAGTACAGGACCCCCAGGACGATGACGTCGTCAATGAGGCCAAAATCCCCGGCGATCCACTCGGGTATCAAGTCGATCGGGCTTAGCGCATAGAGAATGATAATGAGGTAGATCAGGTATTTCATGTATAACAATTCTCGTTCAAAGCGAGATCCTCGTGCCAACGCTGTTGAGAACAAAGGATGAGGGAAACTCCTCTGAAAATCTCTTGATGGCCGTCCAGCCAGTACAGTGCATTGGGATAGACATTTCGGGCTTGATGGTCTTAAACTCGGCAAGTCTGCTCTATAATGGGCTCGAAGGTTGGACCCTGGAGATGAAAACCACCCAATACCACATGTATTGTATTGATGCCCGTGATTTTCTGCGCATACAGCATAGTGTTGATAATACCGGCATGACTGCACCCGAAGATGACCACCAATCCCCTTCCTTTGAGTTTGATCACCAGAGACTGATCGTCGAGGATGTCGTCATGCTCGAGGGTCCCGTTTCTGTCAACGAGGGCATTGGGCAGCCCCTTCTCGAAGTCCGTTACCCGTTTTATCTCCCCTGTGACCGCTATGGTGCCCTCGGCAACGAGCGATGGGTTTCTCCTCTCAATCACCTCTATTCCCCTGCTCTCCATGTCCTGCCTTGAGAGCGTTTGGGGGAATATGTCAGGAGAAAGGGACATATTATATTCCCCCTGTCAATGCAAAAGTGAACAACTAATAAAATCAACGAGTTATAAATATCCCGGTTTTTCTTGATCGCCTCGTTGGTGACGTAAACAACCAAAAACTCCTGCTCTATTAAAGACTCTGACAACGGCTTATGATATACACTGGTGGGCTCAACGCCAAAAACGACCCTCCTAAGCCCCTCTCTATCAGAGAAAAACTGGACCGTCGTCAGTAGGTGCTCAAATCCACTGGCACTGTTTTCAACAATGATCCGCCTGAAAACCTTTCCGGTAGCTGTTCCAAGAAAACCATGATGTGTGCTCTTTCCAATATCAATGCCTTACCCCCTCGCTCTATTCTCAGCTGAAAGGGGATAACCACCATATCATGGGGCGACTTTCCCGTTGACACACAAGAGCAAATTCCCTATATTTCGATCCATAAAAAGCGACTCATTGAAAAATCCGTTTGGTGGCAAATATGCCTCAATTATGATGTGGCTCTGTGACATCCAATCAAAATATGCTAAAAAGAGGCCCAATTATGAAAGTTATCCGTAAGGATGAAGGTGAAGTTTACCAAGGAATTACATTCACCAATAAGACGGAATTAAATCGGCTGCTGCAAGCCCAGCAAGTAGGCGGGATCAGCTTGAGCATCGTAACGTTTGAAGATGGGGCCCTTACCCATTGGCACAAGCATCCCGGCGAGCAAATCCTTTACATCTTGGCCGGAGAGGGGCGTGCCGGCAATGAAAGCGAAACGATAAGCGTTTCGGCGGGTGATGTGGTCTACACCGGGCCAGATGAGAAACACTGGCATGGTGCAACGCTGGGCCGTTCTATGACTCATATCAGTATCACGACCGTCGGGTCGCCGATCTGGTATGATGAAGCCCCGGAGTAATCTATTCTGTTTCCAAATCTTCTGGATTCTTTAATCTCACTTCATTGCTAGCCAGGCCCAACTCCCCAGCACGGCGTCTCTTAGCTTGGCCCACCCCCAGCCCGGACGATGACGTCGTTGACCTCGGCAGTCACGGCCGGGGCGGGCTTGGCTGCCAGTAGCTCGTCAAAGAGGGGTAGGTGGCCCGTGCGGATGGCACGATCAGCATACAGGTACATGGCGACCGACCAGGCCTGTTGGGGAAAGCCCATGGGGTGGAGGTCAGCAACAGATGCTGACTATAGCTCGAGCCTTGATGACAAAACCAAAAATGGTGATGCTCGATGAGCCGAGTCAGGGATTGGCACCGATACTTGTAAGAGAGGTTTTTGAGACGATTGAGAAACTTCAAGCTGACGTGGGCTTGACCGTACTCCTTGTAGAGCAAAATGCCGAGGCGTCCCTTGATGCCGCGAACTACGTATATATTATGCAGGGAGGCCAGATAAAGGCCCAGGGAACTGCAACTGAAATAAGGGCATCGTCCGATATCAGAGAGGCCTATCTTGGGATTTAGGTATTCTCTGATCTTCTGCTATTTTCGCGCGAGCTCTTGGTATGCTTCCTGAATCTGCTTAAATTTCTTCTCTGCCAAAACCCTAAATTCATCACCGAGATGATTTACCTTGTCTGGATGGTATTTCACAACCAGTTTTCGATAGGCCCGCCTGATTTCGTCTACTGAGGCTCCCCTGGGAACACCAAGGACATCGTACGGATCACGTCTCGAAAACCGCGGTTCTGTTTGAGCCCTTTGTTGATTCTCTTGATAGGCTTCACCGTGGGCGCCCTCCCCTTTTCGATAATACGCCTGATTAAACTGGGACCTCATCTTTGCTGGTCGATAGATGAAGTACCAGTAAACCAAGCCCACTGTTACGGCATCTTCGAGCCACCCGATAGGCCCTACCAAGGATTCAGGTAGAAGATCAAAGGGGCTCAAGACATAAAGTATCAGAAATAAATAGATCCAGGACCGCATTTCCTAAAACGATTTCCTATTTCGAGTATCTTGTCCATTATTATTACTTTATAATTAAGCTAATAAACCATAATATTCAAGTATTACAGTGAAAAAAAAGTCGGTCTCAAGCGCAGCACCGCTTTATTCCAACGTGTAAAACCGTGTCCTCCGGGCGTGGTCAGAGTTAATTGGCTCTGCCTGAAGGAAACAGGAGCATTGGTGGCGTAACGGAGTAGTGGAGTATTGATATCCGGGGCAAAGAGATAGTCGTGCCTCGGGAGCTAGCATACTCTGTTGAAGATATGCAGTATACCCCTGTTTCCCAGTATTCCATTGCTCCATTATCCCCTGGCCCAGACCTGGTTTTACTGGCCTCAGTTCTATAGCGTCTTCTTCTCTTAAATTACAACGCCATCAGGCCCTTCTGTGCAATTCGCGCCTATAATTGTGCCATATGGCATTGACGATGGTGTTATAATCATGATTGCTCTTGAGTTCCTAGCTGGTGAACGGAAGGAGGGCGTAGCCCGACTGGAGTTCACCAGAGATATCGCTCCACA
>Ga0307378_10000551_pt1 | contig 65308 bp, 54 predicted proteins | sample UN1MG_FD_202238 | JGI IMG/M metagenome (GOLD analysis project Ga0307378, IMG submission 202238) | Soil microbial communities from Risofladan, Vaasa, Finland - UN-1 | ecosystem: Environmental > Terrestrial > Soil > Coastal area > Acid sulfate soil | place: Finland: Risofladan, Vaasa | collected... | reverse complement strand
TGGCGAATCATCATGAGATCGCCACGCTTCGCTCGCGATGACAATTTTATCATAGCACAGGTCGTCAAATCGGCCCGCCCGAAGGGTAAATTATGCCGACATATAATAAAAAGAAATGCATTTGAGACCGATTGAATGTTCTGCTAGAGATGAAATCAGTGTAACGAGCAGATATCAATGAAAATAAATATTTGTATCGGCATAATTTATGAATAAATCAGGCTAAGCAAGCCAACGGCTCCATCGATTGTCGGTTCGTTTGAAATGTCAGGCTTTGCCAATGGAGTCACAATTAAAGGGAATTATGCCTACTTATCAGATGAGATTTCAGGATTGAAGAAAATCGATATTAGTCATCCGTCTTCTCCCAGACTGGTCAGCTTGTTTAATACCCCTGGTGAATCCGCAGGAGCGCTTGTCTGCGGGGAATATATTGTTGTTCCGGATTCATTTTCGCTCTTGATACTTAAATGATTTTTGAGATTTTGATATATTAAGACGAGAATCTATTTAGTGTTAAAGGGAGAGGAATATGAGTAAGAAGAAGAAGGAGAAGGATATTTTTACCGAGATCGGAGATAAATTCAAGGAAGTCGGTGAGGAGATCAAGCCACACCTTGATAAAGCAGGAAAGAAGCTGCGGGATTTTGAAAAGGCCATTGAACCATCCCTGGCCGAACTAGGTGAGAAGCTCAAGGAGCTGGGAAGCGCGCTCAAGCCCCCGATGGAGGATTTATCCGGTCGGATGAAAGAGTGGGGAGAGTCTATGAAGGTAGCAATCGACGATATGAGTAAGCGTGTCAAAAAGTGGAAAAAAGCACAGGAAAAAAGCGAAAAGACAAAAGCAGTTAAGAAGAAAAAATCATCATAAAAGAGCATCCTGGGGAGGGCTTGATTTTCATTGACGCCGTATTCTTTCTGTGGTACTATCATTCATATTGAAATTGAGAAGAACTGTGCAGTTGCAAAAACAGGCAGTGACCATAAGGGATGAGGGAAAATTTCAATATGTAAAAAAAAAACGTCCTCCCCTTATAAAAAATCCAATATTTAAAGGAAGTCAGAATGAATATTTATGTAGGTAATTTACCACGCGAGGCTACTGAAGGCGATTTGAAAGAGGTCTTTGAAGCCTTCGGGGAGGTTTCAACTGTCAAGATCATCAAAGACAAGTTCACCGGTGATCCTAGGGGATTTGGATTTGTAGAGATGTCCAAAAGCTCCGAAGCTCAAGCCGCGATTTCTGGGCTTGATGGCAAAGATCTGAAGGGGAGCGCTCTTAGGGTCAACGAGGCCCGCCCTCGTAGCGATGATCGAGGCAGCAGAGGAGGAGGCGGAGGAGGTTTTGGCCGCCCAGGAGGCGGAGGAGGCGGGGGTAGAAGACGTTTCTGATAATCCCCAATCTGATATTCAAGATCATAGCCAAATTCTGAATTAAGACCTATTTGAGAGGCGCCCAGCTTGCGCATTCGTGTCTACAAATTCGTATATACACCTATCATTATTGTCATTTGAGGGAAGAATTCTGCCCGAAAAGTGGCTGAATTATCCTTTCGATTGCATGTTGAAATCCAGTCGTTAAATTATGGGCTTTCCTTGATAGGAAGTGGTACCCTATGCGGAGTGTAAGAAGTTGTGTTCTATTATTAAATTCCAAAAAGGAATAATGAATGAAACAGTATAAGAGAACAGAAAGAAAAAAAAGAGATAGGAAGAGAGAGAAAAGAAAGAGAGAACAAAGAAAAAGAAGAAACATTGACTAAACTTATACGCCTGATTTCTCGTATACAATAATAGAATAAATAGAGGAGCTGGATGCCATGAAAAAAGCCATCATCATTATCGTAATAGTGGTCGTGGTTCTCGTTTTTTCTTTTGTGGCAATAAGAGGTTGCCGAACAGGCGGTGACAGCCCGATAGAAAACACAGCAACAGTGGAAAGAGGGAACATATCAAAGACTGTCGTGGCCACAGGCAAGATCGAACCTCTTTACAAGGCTGAGATCAAATCAAAAATTGGAGGCCTTATTAATCAGTTTTATGTTGAGGAAGGCGACCGGGTGACTGTTGGCCAGAAATTGGTGGAGATTATTCCTGGAGTCACACCAGTTGAAATGGTGCAAGCGCGAACCGAAGTAAAAGCCGCAGCATACGAGAAACTTGTCGCTGAAAAACAATATCTCAGAACTAAGGAGCTAAAAGAGCAAAAATTGATTTCTTCCGAAAAGTACGATCGGGATAAAGCGAATTATGATACTGCTAAAGTCCGCTTTTATGCAGCTATGGCCCAATTGCGAGTTCTGGAGCAGGGATCGAATGTGAAGTCATTGGTTGATGGCATTGAAATCAGTGACCAGGATCGGCTTGAAATTGAAAAGGAGACACGGGAAGCCCTTGCCAGTATGACGTTGATTGCTCCCATCTCTGGTATTGTCCTTTCCCGCGACACCGACAAAGGGAGTGCGGTCATCCCCATTTCTTCAGCCTACGGAGGAACAATGATCATGACCCTCGCCGACGTTTCTGAAAAGCATTTTCGAGGCGACGTGGACGAAGCAGATATCGGAAAAGTGCACCTTGGCTTGCCAGCCAGAATCTATGTTGAAGCTTATCCAGACGAGCCTTTTAAAGCAGAGCTGACCCACATCAGTCCCCGGGGTCGCGAGGAAGAGGACATAATTAACTTCGAGATTAGGGCGATTGTTAGTGATCAGGAGAATAGACTCCGCGTGGGCATGTCAGCAGATGCCGAGCTCATTCTAGAGGAACATGAAAATGTTCTGGTTATTCCAGAAGGGGCTATAATATACGAGGATGGAAAAACGTTCGTCAATATCCAGGATGATTCTGTTGAAGAAGGTATGCGTAAAGTAGAAATAACCAAGGGCATCTCCGATGGTCTTCGAACCGAGGTTCTCTCAGGCCTTGAGGAGGGCCAGGTCGTGGTACTTCCTACATAATATCATCACAGAAGCTTTCTGGATCCATCCCGTAGGGAATGGTATGTCTGAGTTAGCCTCGTATCAAGGATTCCATTATGCGTTTATCCGAGTTAATTAGACAAGTCTTCGCAGATCTGAAAGCGCACCGACTCCGAAGCACCCTCACGCTTTTCGGGATCATCTGGGGAATTATGGCCATTATGATCTTATTGGGTTGGGGATTCGGGTTCCGCGATTATATGTTCGAAGGCATGCATAAGATCGGGAAAGATCTGGTTGTTTTTATGCCGGGTCATACCTCCATCGGAGTTGGTGGATACAAGACAGGACGACCCATTGCCCCAGAAATAAAGGATATCGAGGCTATTCAAATTCAATGTCCTTCAGTGGGTAAGATAAGCCCGCAGATGACCCGATGGTACCAGGTAAAAGCCGAAACAGAATCCCGGCGGTACAATATCCGAGGTATCCTACCTGTTGCAAAAAAGATGAACAACTGGCAGGTGGCTAAAGGACGGTTTATCACCGAAGATGATGTAAGAAATCGTCGGCGTTTTGCTTATATTGGCAATAATGTCAGGGAACAGCTTTTTGGCGAAGAATCAAACCCAGTCGGCAAAAAGATTAAGATTCGTGGTGTAACCTTCTCCGTTGTAGGCTTAGCTGTTGAAAAAGAGTTGCAGATGTCTACTATAAACAGCCGGCATGACGACCAGATCCTGATCCCCCTAAGTACAGCCCAGCAATTGTGGGGCGACGGGAAGAGTCTTAATCTTGTTTTTGCCACTCCAAAGGAGAATTATAAGTCTGGTCAAGTGGTAACTGAGATACGAAATCTCATGGCTGAACGCCATCACTTTGATCCCGAGGATGAAGAAGCGTTGACGATTTTTGAATTTGCTTTCTTCGAGAAAATGTTCCATCTACTCTCCCTCGGATTGAACATTCTTTTGGGTCTCATAGGAATAATCACCCTGTTTATCGGCGGTGTTGGAGTGATGAACATAATGTTTGTCTCGGTGCAGGAACGTACGCGTGAAATTGGCATCCGTAAATCAGTAGGAGCCAGGAAAAGGGACATTCGACGTCATTTCTTGGCCGAAGCGCTGTTCATTACTCTGTTGGGCGGATTCATTGGTTTTCTGCTGGGATCGGCTCTTCTGGGGGCTGTCAATCTTTTGCCTTTACCGCGGTTTATTCCTCTCCCTCAGAACTCTCCAGAACTCTCGTTGATCGTTGTTTTGGTGATGATCTTGACCGGAGTTATTTCAGGATACATCCCGGCCAAGAATGCGGCCGAGATGGAGCCGGCTAAAGCTCTGAAGTATGAACGGGGCGAAACCGTTGTTGGTAAGAAAATACCAAAGCCTCTCTGGGTTTCGCGAACACTGACAGGTGAACTCATCGGACAGGCGTTTCTCGAGATTCGGAGCAGCAAGTCCCGGAGTTTTCTAACTATGTTCGGAATTTTTTGGGGTATCGCTGCCGTCATAGTCCTTATCGGATTCGGTGCTGGTTTTCAGGGTTTTTTCGACCGTGAATGGGGAAAGATGGGCGAAAAAACTATATATGTAAGAGGTGGGCGTATTCAAAGCAAAAGAGGAACTTATAGAGAAGCACGAAGAGTCCGGCTCTCGGAAAAAGACGTTGATGCACTCAAGGCCTTTCCTATTGAAGTAGAGGAAGCCTTACCAGAATACGATTGCGGGAATCCGGTAGTAAAATACGGTAACGAAAACCGCGCTGTACACACCCTGGGTGTGGTTCCAGACACTTCAAAGCTGCGTAATTTTATAGTTGCCAGAGGGCGGTTTATCAATCAAGGAGACATTGAGGAAAGCCTTAGGGTTTGTTTTTTAGGGGCGACTATTCAAGAGCGTCTTTTCGGAAGCCGCACACGGGATGTCACCGGGGAGTATGTTAATATCAACGGGATTCGCTATGTTGTGATAGGAACTTCTCAGCCAAAAGGATTTCAGCTATCCATAAACAACTCCCTGGATGATGAAAAGATGCTTATTCCGCTTACTACAGCTCTGAAAGACTTCAGCGGAGAAAAACACATTTCTCGAATACTTGTTTCGCCCGTTAGTAAGGATCGTTATAAGGAGACCGAATTAGAGATACGCCAGGTTTTATCCAGGTTTCACAGGTTTGATCCTGAAGATGAAGATGCTTTAAGTATATTCAGCATGCTTGAGGGCACGGAATTCCTGGACTATATTGTTCTGGCACTTCAGGTATTCTTGGGTGGAGTGGGAGTGATGACTCTGATGATCGGGGCTGTTGGAGTGATGAATATCATGTATTTTGTAGTTGTCCAGCGCACGCGGGAAATAGGCATTCGCAGAGCTGTCGGAGCACTTAAGAAACATGTTTTCCAGCAGCTCTTCACAGAGGCTCTTACAATTACATTTATCGGTGGACTTATTGGATTCGGGATCGGCTGGGGTTTGAATGCCGGCCTCACTGCTCTTGTCGCCTTCTTAAGAACTCAGAACGTACAGCTAATGATGCTTTTTTCGCCAGAGAATTCATTCCTCGCATCCATAATCACTGTCTTTTTAATGATAGTGGCTGGTTTTTTAGCCGGGCTGACACCAGCGCTGCGGGCTATGCGGCTGGATATCGTTGATTCCTTACGTTACGAATAAAAGTCAGGAATTTCGTTTTAAAGTTTGGGGTCAGGTCTTGCTTTTTGCCTTTACTCATACAAACGCCATTTATACTAATGAATTATATTGCGTACGATCCAGCTCTTTTTATAAATGGGAAGAGGAACGTGGCAAAATCTCATGCTGAGGATAGGAAATATCTATGTCGTTTTCATCCTTGCCATGAAATTTTAAAGCGTTTGTATGAGATTTTTTAGACAAGCAAAAAGCAAGACCTGACCCCAAAAATGAGAATATAAGCATTCCTATAACCCTATGGGAGAGTGAAGAGGATATGCTTGATACCGAAAGTAGCCATTTTTTCCAGGAACAACTTGTCAAGTTCATGACTTTCTTTAAAGCACCTCCCATTCGCGAAGCTTACGAAGTGATTGTCCAGGATTAAATTGAAAGCCCTCTAATTTCCCCTTTTTTTCTCGCTTGGGCGAATCTGGCGGTTATAACTATCCAGGGCGTAGGCCTTTACATGTCCTGAGGTTGCTCGATAATAAATTCTGAGATCAGATCCAGCATCTTTTCGAAGTGTGCCGTGTCAGAGTAAGTGTGGTCTGCACCTTCAATGATTTCAAGCCGGCAGTTCTCGATTAAGCTTGCTGTTTTTAAAAAAGATTCTTTCTTTCATGGTTGAGGTTGATTTCCTACATGACAGAATTATAAATTATACAGAATAAAAGAAAGAATACCAGGTGTGTTTTGTCACTTTGTAGCAGTCAAGGGAAAGTGACATACATAGTGAAATACGAGACAAGAGAACCGCGAAAAAGACTAATTGTAAGGAAGGGACTTAAGCTTCTCTTATTTCTTTACGGTTTCCATATCCGCATCTCTTTTCGCCTTGAATTCAGTTCCTTCTTTCCAGTTTGGAAATGTGGATTCCATACTTAGCTTATAGCCAACTTTGAAAAGTAAACGAAGATCCTCAATTGCACCCGAAAGGTCCCAGTTCGGGTCAAACTCATCGGATGGTTTATGGTAATTTTCTGCTGTATATTTTTCCTGTTTAGCCAGAGTCCAATCTTCCCCGTGCTCAACATGGTCAATACCACTACTTGTATAGAGCGCAGGTATACCTTGTTTGGCAAACGGAAAATGATCTGAGCGATAAAAAGAGCCTTTTTCTGGTGTTGGGTTCGGTCGAACCCTTCGTCCTTGCTCTGCAGCAGCAGCTTTAACATAATCGTCCAGTTCAGAGTTTCCGTAGCCTATGATTGTGATATCTTTCATTTTGCCATAAATATTCAGAGAATCCATGTTGATCGCAGCCACGGTTTTGGCTGGAGGATAGACAGGATGAGTGGCATAGTATTTTGAGCCAAGAAGTCCCTGTTCCTCGGCAGTAACTGCGAGAAAAATTATCGAGCGGGAAGGAGGTGACTCGAGCTTTTTGAAAGCTTCTGCCAGTTCAATCAGAGCGGCCGTTCCTGTTGCATTGTCAAGCGCTCCGTTGTAAATTTGATCTTCCTCAAGTGCTGGGTCAATGCCAAAATGGTCCCAGTGCGCCATATAAATGATACATTCGTCAGCACGATCTGCGCCAGGGAGAAGCGCTATCACGTTATTAGACTTTGACTGCCTGAGATTGTTTTTTAGAGTGACCGATGCCCTCAAACCAAGAGGAATTGCCTTAAATCCCTGTTTTGCTGCAGCAGGTTTTATCTCATCATAATTCAGGCCGGCGCTCTCAAAGATCTTGCGCGCAGTTTCAATCGTTACCCAACCCTCAACAGCACAGCGGGATAAATTTTTATCCTCACTGGTCAAGTTGAACTGGGGTCCAGTCCAACCGTTCTTAACGACTCCCCATGGATAAGCAGCGGGTTCGGTTTCGTGAATAATCAATACACCTTCGGCTCCCTGCCGGGCAGCTTCCTCGAACTTATAAGTCCAACGGCCATAGTAGGTCATCGCTCGCCCTTTAAAAAATTCAGGGTCTTCTGTGGCAAATCCGGGGTCGTTGACCAGCATCACAACAGTTTTTCCACCCACATCAAGGCCCTCATAATCATTCCAGTTGTATTCTGGGGCGACTATACCATAGCCGACAAAGACCATTTCTGAATCAACGAGTGAAACTTTCTCCACGACGCGAAGAGTAACTCCCACAAATTCATCGCCATACGCAAAAAGCATTGATTTTTTATCGCGTTTTATTTCAAGCTTTGTCACTGGCCCTGCAGTGATTTCCACCATCGGAAGTTCCTGGAAGAAGCTATCGCCATTTCCGGGCTTTAAGCCGACTTTCTGAAATTCCTCTTTTAAGAAGCTTATGGTCTTTTCCTCACCTTTTGAAGCAGGTGCCCGGCCTTCAAATTCATCCGAAGAGAGGATTTCCACATCCTTTGATAACTCTTCTGCTGTAATGCTGTCCAATGCTGGTTTCAATTTTTGATCCTCTTTTGCACATCCGAAAAAGAATAAAGCCAGTAACACCAGGGAGATTACAGATAAAAAGCATTTCTTATTCATTGATTTACCTCCATAAGTTCTTCATTTTTGAATAATTTTATATTATAGGGATTTGATTTATCAAATCCTCATTTTGAAAAACCCAAATATATAAGGTGGGCTTGATGAATCAAGCCTCTACAATACAAATATGGTGGGTTTGATAAATCAAACCCCTACAGCACCTGAACCAAATTCTTGCACATGAATCTAGCCCCTACAACTAAAACCTTTACACAAAATGCGTCGAAGGCTTCATTTGTATGAGACATCATCTTTGTGCTTGCGTATAACATCTAGTTTTTATACTATTCTTAGTTCAAAAATCAAATTATTTCCAATATGGATTTAGGCAATAAAGAAGGTTATTCTATGATTGTTGAGCCACAAAACAATTGATGAGAGCTATGAAGATTGGCAGATAAAATAAAGTTCTTTTCCCAAAGAGTCTCTTGATATAATCATTTTGAGGAGAAATATTATGTTCAAAAAAAGTTTATTGGTTTTTATTCTATTCATTTTTATTAGCTGTGGCCCCAGAGTACTGGTTCCACCGGAAATTGATCTGTTACCTTATGAAAACGTTGGGCTAATTTCCTTTTCAGTCGAAAATGCTGAAGGCCAACTGGATGAGATGGCAACACAGCGTTTTTTACAGGAAATTACCAGGTTTCAAAGGGGCGTCCAGGTTATTGAACTTGGTCCTCTTGATGAAGTTTTGGGGAAAATCAACAAAACAAGCCTGGATCAAGAAGCAATGAGAGCTATCGGCGAATATTTTGGCGTCATTTCGTTTTTTCATGGAAAAATTAAAGTTTCTGATGTAAAGCCTGATATAGATATTGCTGCGCTGATAAAGAGCCTGAGAGTAAGGGCGAGTTTTAATATTTCTATGACAGCCAGACTTTTCTCAACAGAAACAGGAGCAACCCTGTGGACTGATTCGGTTTTCAGGAAAGAGTCTTTAGCGAACATGAGTATAGGTCAAGATCAGATTCCTTATTTTGATGTTAAAGATCAGGATGAGACTCACAAAATACTCGTCAAACACATGGTTTATGAATTGACCAGGGACTTTCGTCCAACCAAAAGGCGTCTGTAGAAAAAGCATTTCTTTGTTCTTTATCTGCTGGAAAAAGAATAAAGGAATTGATATTATGAGGATAACATGAAGCAAAAAATAGACTACGCTAAACTTCTTCAAAAAATAGACTACGCTAAACTCCTTATTGTCTTAATCTATGCTTTTATGGGATGGACGCTTTGCGGAGTGGTTATGTTTATAGGCACGGCAGTTACGACTGAATTTATTGCACTAATAATTCATGCAGTTGCTGCTCCTATCATCTTTGCCGTAGTATCTTCATTTTACTTTAAAAAATACGACCTCACCACTCCACTAGAAACCGCAGCTTTATTTGTTGCTTTTGTCGTCCTCTTGGATTTTGTTGTTGTCGCTCTCCTCATTAATAAAAGCCTGGCGATGTTTGGAAATGTTTTGGGAACCTGGATTCCGTTTGTCCTAATCTTTATTTCAACCTATTATACAGGACGACACGAAAAGAAAAAGGCCTAAACCGCTGAGTGAAATAGGTATTATTATTAGACTGATTTTATTAGCTAATTGAGGCCAAGGGTTGTTGAGCCAGAAACCTTTTAATCTTTATTAAGAACGTTAAAAATATTTTTTTGGACTTATTATTGGAGGGGATATGAAAAGAATAATTTTGATAGGAATATTTCTTTTCATTTTTTGTGCTTCTCTAACCCTCAATGCCCAATGGGCAAGGACCTACGGGGGAATTGACTTTGATCGTGCTTTTTTTATTCAACAGACAAGCGACGGAGGTTATGTAGCTGCAGGCTACACTGCCTCAGGTGGCGCTGGAATATCTGATTTCTGGGTACTGAAACTCTCCTTAGCCGGAGTTATTGAATGGCAGTACGCATACGGCGGAAGCGGAGACGATGTGGCTTATGCTGTTCAGGAGACAAGCGATGGAGGGTATGTAGTTACTGGCTATACTTACTCCTTCGGCGCTGGCGAATCAGACTACTGGATTTTAAAGCTTACATCAGAAGGAGATATTGAGTGGCAGTTCACCTACGGAGGGATTGGCGATGATACGGCTCATTCCATTCAGGAGACAAGTGATGAAGGATATATAGTTGCTGGCTACACGCACTTATTTGGCGCTCCGACTTCTGATGCCTGGATTTTAAAGCTTGCTTCCGAGGGAGATATTGAGTGGCAGCATATTTATGGAGGAGCTGGAGACGATAAGGCTTATTCTGTTCAGGAGACAAGCGATGAGGGCTATATTGTCGCAGGTTCGACTCAGTATTTAGGTGCTCTGGACCATGATTTCTGGGTATTAAAACTTACTTCAGCCGGGTTTTTTGAATGGGAGCGTATTTATGGCGGATTCGGAAATGAAGTAGCTTACTACATTCGGGAGACAAGCGACGAAGGGTATATAGTTGCTGGCGATACGGACTCCTTTGGGAATAAAGAATCAGAACTATGGATTCTGAAACTTACCTCGATCGGAGAAATAGAGTGGGAGAGCATTTATGGCGGCAGTGATAATGATTATCTAAACTGCATTCAGGAGACAAGCGACGAAGGGTATATAGTTGCCGGCAATACTTACTCCTTTGGCGCCGGAGATTCAGATATCTTGGCTTTAAAGCTTTCTTCTACAGGAGATATTGAATGGCAGCGTGCTTATGGAGGAAGCGAAGAAGATGTTGCCTACTACATTCAGGAGTCAAGCGATGGAGGGTATATTGCCGCTGGCTATACAGACTCCTTTGGCGCTGGAGGGTCGGATTTCTTGCTCCTGAAGCTTTTCTCGGATGGTGACATTGATCCGTCATGCGAACTTGTAGGTAGCTCAGATGCTACAGTTCAAGACACATCTTCTTTTGCTTGGTATACAAATATACCACCCCAACCAACAGGCGCTGTGCCTCAATCTACAGAGATCTCCCCGCAGGAAACCAGTGCAGCTTCTAATCTGCTCTGCGAAGCTCGACCAACAATCTCAGGGACTGTAAAGACTGAGGGGGGGATAGGACTTGAAGGAGTAACAATTACGTTTTCCGATGAGCAAGACACAGCCACTACAGACTCAGAGGGCAGTTATTCTCAATCAGTAAGCTATGGGTGGTCAGGGACAGCAACTCCCTCCAAGACTGGCTATATTTTCTCTCCCTCCAGCATAACCTACACCAGCCTCACTTCTGATCAGACAGATCAGGACTACACGGCTACAGTCGTGTACACTATCTCAGGCTCGGTGAAGACTGGGGGAGGTGTAGGAATAGAAGGAGTGGAAATTACATTTTCCGCTGAGCAAGACACGGCGACTACGGATGCGGAAGGAAATTACTCTCACATCGTCGTCGAAGGATGGTCAGGAACAGCAACTCCCTCCAAGACTTGCTACACTTTCACACCGTCCAGCCTAACCTATACTAACGTTATCTCTGATCAGCCAGATCAAGACTATGCTGGCACTATGTTAACCTACACAATATCCGGTACGATTAGCGCAGCAGTTCCTCTAAGCGGAGTGGTGATGGACGGATTGCCTGGCAGTCCAACAACAGATGCCTCCGGCTATTATGAAGCTACCGTGGATTGCGGCTGGTCAGGCACTATAACTCCCACCATGACAAGGTACGTTTTCTTACCTTCCAGCCGAAGTTATGCTGATCTGGGCTCTGATCAGGCAGGTCAGGACTACGAAGCCTATCCAGGATGGATAATCTCTGGTTCGGTGAAGACAGAGGCAGATGAGGGGATAGGAGGAGTGATAATTACGTTTTCCGTCGTTGAAACCACGACGACCACGAACGCAGATGGCAGTTATTCTCACACCGTGATTGAAGGGTGGTCAGGAGAAGCGACTCCCTTCAGGATTTGCTACAGTTTCACACCCTCCAGCCTGAGCTACAGCAATCTAACATCTGACCAGACGGGCCAGGACTTTGCAGGTACGCTCATTCAATATACATTGACCCTAAATTCTGGTGAAGGAGGAACGATTCAGCCTTCGCAGGGAAGTTATGACTATGATTGTGGAAGATTGGTTGAAATCACAGCCACCCCTGATTCTGGGTATGAATTTTCCGACTGGTCAGGGAATGTGCCTTCAGGCTATGAAAATGATAATCCGCTCATCTTTACTATGAATTCAGATAGGTCCATAACTGCCAATTTCAAGAGAATACCCTTTTGGGAAAGGTTGTGTTTCATTGCCACAGCAGCCTACGACTCACCCTTACATCCTCATGTTGGGATTCTTCGAGATTTTAGGGACACATACCTTTTGCCTAACAGGCTTGGTCGTACGCTTGTTAATTTATACTACAAATATTCACCTTCCGTAGCGGAATTAATTACGAAAAATATAGCATTGAGGATTATGGTTAGAATCAATCTTCTGCCTTTTGTAGCTCTCAGCTACTCGATGCTTCATTTTGGCCCGGTAATTACAGCAGTTATGTTTCTTTTAATTTTCTTGATTCCAATCTCTCTCATTTGGTTATATCGAAGAAAGGCAAGATCTATCGCCTAAGAATTAGATATGTAGGGGCTTGATTTATATTGTGTAGGGGCTTGATTTATCAAGCCCACCTTTTTGAATATATAAATGAACTGAACGGTTTTAATTGATCTTATGTCTGGTTTTGATCATTCTTATGTACGGATTTTTATTTAGGGGCCTGATTCATAATGTGTAGGGATTTTTATGTAGGGGCTTGATTTATCAAGCCCACCTTTTTGAATATATAAATGAACTGAGTTGAATATTTTCTACATAAATTAAAAAGGGGACAGGCCCTTTTTTTATCTTTGTAATTGACCATAATTTTTTGTTGTGATAATAAAGATTATCTACATGAAAGAAGGAGGACTTCCCCAATGTGTCACCCTGGTCGACTATGGAGTCTATTTATTTTGATATTAAAGGGTGGTTCCTGAGGGAACGTCCCCAAAGGCCAAAGGAGGAAAGAATGCGAAAGAAAGCTCTTGTCCTAATTATTTTATTATCGTTTGTTTTCTTACCGGCCTGCCAGCAACAAGCCGCAAAAGAAATCCAGCCGGCGCCGACATATCCGGTAACCCAAAAAGGCGACCAGATGGATGATTATTTCGGAACCAAGGTGGCAGATCCTTATCGCTGGATGGAGGATGACACTGCTGAAGAAGTAAAAAAATGGGTGGAGGAGCAGAACAAGGTTACCTTTGCTTATCTAGAAAATATTCCCTCCAGAGAAAAAATACGCCAACGGATGACCGAACTTTACAACTATCCCCGGTATGAATCCCCCTTCAGAGCAGGGGAGCACTATTTCTTCTACAAGAACGACGGGCTGCAGAATCAATCTGTGCTCTATATTCAGAAGGGATTAGGCGGAGAGCCAGAAGTATTCATCGACCCCAACGAATTGTCTCCGGACGGCACAGTGAGGATCAGTCTGACAGGTTTTTCAAAAGACAATCGTTTTGTAGCCTTTTCCCGTTCAGAAGCAGGCTCGGATTGGAGGGAACTTAGAGTTATGGAAGTTGAATCCAAAAAAGAATTACCTGACCGCATCCAATGGGTAAAGTTTTCCGGCGCCTCGTGGCACGGCAACGGATTTTACTACGGCGGTTACAACGAGCCGGAAAAAGGTCAGGAATTAACAGCCAGCAATAAGTTTCAAAAAATATTCTACCACAAACTTGGCGATCCTCAGACCAAAGATAAACTCGTTTATGAGGATAAGGAGTATCCCCTTCGGTCTAAATGGGCAAGCGTTACCGAAGGCGAAGAATACATGTTTTTGTCTATATCAGAAGGAACCCATGGCAACGAGCTGTATTATAAAGATCTTTCGGTAAATAACATGAAATTTCGCCCCCTGATCAGGGGATTTGAGTTCGACAGCTATGTTATCGATAACATCGGAGATAAATTCCTGGCTTTCACCAACATAGATGCTCCCAACAACAGAGTCATTCTTATGGATCCAAAAAATCCGGGTAAAGAGAACTGGCAGGACATCATTCCCGAGAAGCCTGAGGTCTTACGGAGTGCCAATACCGTGGGTGGTCAGTTGTACTGCAGTTACCTGAAAGATGTGACCACACGGGTTTACCAGCATGACTTAACAGGAAAATTCAGGAAAGAAATTGAACTGCCTGGCCTGGGAAGTGCTTCCGGTTTTTCCGGAAAAAGAGATAATAAGATTTTATTCTATACCTTCACCTCTTTCACATCTCCCCCCACAATTTACAAATATGATATCTCAAGCGGAGAAACAGAAGTTTTTCATAAAGCCGAAGTCAAATTCAATCCAGAGGATTATGTTGCCAAGCAAGTCTTTTACCAAAGCAAAGACAAAACCAAAGTCCCGATGTTTATTGTTCATAAAAAGGGATTGAAATTGAACGGCAATAATCCTACCTACCTCTATGCCTATGGCGGTTTCAACATACGCATGCTTCCCTCCTTTAGCCCCACTCTTATCGTCCTTCTGGAGAACGGAGGCGTTTATGCCATGCCTAATATCCGCGGCGGGGGAGAATATGGCGAAAAGTGGCACAGAGCAGGGATGCTGTTTAACAAACAAAAGGTGTTCGATGATTTTATAGCTGCTGCTGAATATCTGATCAGGGAAAAGTATACATCCAAAGATAAACTGGCCATTGCCGGAGGTTCCAACGGCGGTTTACTGGTGGGCGCCTGTATGACTCAACGACCGGATTTGTATAAGGTGACATTTCCTGCGGTGGGCGTCATGGATATGCTGCGTTACCATAAGTTTACTATTGGCTGGGCCTGGGCTGTGGAATACGGTTCGAGTGACGAGGAGGAACATTTCAAAAATCTTTACTCCTATTCGCCGCTACACAACATCAAAGAAGGGGTTGCTTATCCTGCCACGCTGGTAACAACAGCTGACCATGATGACCGGGTGGTTCCAGCCCATTCCTTTAAGTTCATTGCCGAAATGCAGGAAAAACACACAGGCAACAATCCGGTCCTAATCAGGATTGAAACCCGCTCCGGACACGGAGCCAGCAACACAACGAAAAGAATCGATGAAATAAGCGATAAATGGGCTTTCATGTTTTATATCATGGGAGTTAAGATTAATTATTGATGTTAATTATCAACAATGGTCATTTCAGATGCAATAGTTTCATGTTCTCTCTAAAATTAGCTAAGTATTTTAATCATCTAAGAATTAAAAGTATTAATTTAAACGCAATATATTTTTACAATGTCATTGCGAGCCCTGAAAGGGCGTGGCAATCCGTCGTTGCGAGCGAAGCGCGGCAATCTCAACCTTTTCTTACGAGATCGCCACGTCGCTTCGCTCCTCGCGATGACACTGGAATAATTGTGTTTGTATTAATAAAGTTCAAAAGTAGTAATAAGGAGGAGATATGATTTCTCAAAGACAATTTTACCGAGTAATGACATTTTTATGCGTATTAACCTTGGCTTTGACTTTCTTTACGTCCCCCCTCTCAGCTAAAGAGGCCAAAAAGCCGCAAAGAATCCATTCCACCGATCCGGCACTCAGGATGAAATGGTTCAGCCAGCATGAAGAGATGAAAAAGAATACTCCGTTCAAAGATTTGAAGTGGCAGCATATCGGTCCGAAGAATGTGAGCGGAAGATGTACTGACATTGAAGTAGTTACTCCGAAGGGAAAAAGCTACACGATTTACGTGGCCACGGCATCCGGAGGAGTCTGGAAAACGGAAAACGAGGGAACCACCTGGGAGCCTATCTTTGACCAGGAGGCGTCAACCTCGATCGGTGATATCACCATTGCTCCATCAAACAATGATATAGTCTGGATCGGAACCGGCGAGGCAAACATTTTCAGAAGCTCGATGGCAGGATCCGGAGTGTATAAGTCAACCGATGGAGGGAAGACCTGGCAGCACATGGGATTGACTGGAACCCTTACGATTCCCCGAATCGTCATTCATCCCAAAAATCCCGATGTTGTTTATGTGGCTGCTTCCGGTCATGAATGGACCAACAACAAAGAACGCGGGGTCTACAAGACTGTTGACGGCGGTAAGAACTGGGAAAAAATTCTTTATGTCGATGAAGAAACCGGAGCCAATGACCTCGTCATGGATCCTTCTGACAGCAATACACTTTACGCCTCTACCTGGCAAAGGATGCGCAAAAAATGGAACGACCCCAGGAATGAACCGGATTACAAGGGAAGCGGAATTTACAAAACAACCGACGGAGGCAAAACCTGGAAACCCATAAACAAAGGGCTGCCTGAGGCAAAGTTTAGAGGCAGAATCGGCATCGATCTATGCCTGTCCAAACCCAACGTGATTTACGCTTTTGTTGATAGCTATGAGATTGGGCGGGAACCGACTGAGGAAGAGAGAGCAAATACGTACGGGCTTCCCTCGAGCGGCGTCATAAAAGCAGCGACGCTCTATCGTTCCGATGACAAGGGTGAGAGCTGGACAGAGGTGAGCGGTTTAACACAGGAGACAAAGCGCTACATGATGCGTCATTCCGGGACATATGGCTGGGTGTTCGGTCAGATGCGTGTTGATCCCAACGATGAGAACACCGTCTACCTAATGGGGGTTCCGCTGAGTGTGTCCGAAGATGGCGGAAAGACATTCCGGGAGCTGCGGGGCATGCATGTTGATCATCACGGCTTGTGGATTGATCCCGACAATTCCAATTACATTGTCAACGTCAACGATGGCGGTATCGTCATTTCCTATGACAAGGGCAAAACCTGGCGGCAATTTCTCCATAACCTGCCCGTGTGCCAGTTTTTTAATATAGCCTATGATATGGATACGCCGTTTCGCGTCTATGGTTCCATGCAGGATCATGGTAGCTACAGAGGCGTTGTCGACCTTAGCCGGGGCCGGAATAAAATCCCGGTCGTAGATTTTGAACGAGCACCTGGCGGTGAAGGCAGCAGTCATGCTATAGATCCCACGAATCCGAATATCGTCTATTCTGCTGGTTTCTACGGGCGCATTGACAGAACAGACCTCAGTGTCCCAGGCAAAGAAGGAGAGAAACACATACTTCCCCGGCAGTACGAAAACGAGCCTAAGCTGCGGGGGCAATGGGTAGCACCTTTTATCATCTCTCCTCACAATTCCAATACGATCTATCATGGAATGCAGTATCTTTTCCGTTCGCGGGACCGTGGAGACTCATGGGAAAGAATCAGCAAGGATCTGACGTACAACGTGAAATCTAATATGGGGGATATCCCTTACCAAACGATTTTTTCGATTTCCGAATCTCCTTTAAAATTCGGCCTGATATATGTTGGCACCGATGACGGCAAGGTCCATGTAACCATGGACAGCGGCAAGACCTGGATGGAAATCATGAAGGAATTGCCCTATCAGAAATGGGTGTCCGAACTGGTTGCTTCAGCCTATGACCTGAGTACAGTCTACATGACCCAAAATGGAAAACGGGATGATGATTTTGCCGCCTATGTCTGGAAATCAACCGATTACGGCAAAACCTGGGTCGATATTTCCGGAAACATTCCCCTTGGACCGGTGAATGTCATCAAGGAAGATCCGGTAAACAAAGACATTCTCTATGTTGGAACCGACATCGGTGTTTATGTAACCACAGATGGCGGCAAAACGTGGAACATCCTGGGAGGCAACCTGCCCTCAACCTTTGTTCAGGATCTGATCATTCATCCCAGAGACAATATCATCGTGATTGCTACCCACGGTCGAGGCATGTGGGCCATGGATGCAAACCCAGTCAACAAGAAGGATAAATTACCGCGCAGACAATTCTGATAACAGGGTGGGGGACGCCCGCTAAACTCTCGACAAGCATGGTACTTTAGGGAACGTCCCCCTAGATCTGAAATTACCTATTGAGATTCTGATTCAAGGCTATCATAAAGTTGCGGACCGTCTTTCTTCCTGTCCCTCCTAGATCGATATACTGATTTTTCTGAAGAACCTTACAATCAACATAGACCTTTCCACCTACTTCTTTGATCATGACTGCTAGCCTTGTTGGAGCTTTCTCAACAAAAGCCTTCCTTCCTCTTTCGGCCCCGATAAACCCAGCCTCTTTATCCATACTATCTGCGGTAAACTCAATATCATTAATAGCTTTAATTGATGCGTTCCACACTTCCTCAAAAGTATGGTTCTCTAGAAATGTCGCTTCTTGTTTAATAGTTTGTTTGACACAGGATACAAGAGCCAAGACCACTAATATCAGCCAAAACTTTTTCATAATAGCTTCCTTTACTAAGATAATATAACTTCTCCTTCTGGATAACTTCTTTGCAATAAATGTGCCAATAAAATTTCAGCGTAATTTCTAAATTAGAGAGCTTTTCCCTGTCCTCTATGGGTGACAAATGTGAAAAAAGAGGATTTAGCCTAAGAGCAGACCTTCCTTCCAGCCGGAAAGCTCAACTTTGATTTTGTCCCAGTTGCTCGTTCCCAGACCGTAGACCTTATCTGCCGCCTCTACACAGAGCGGGGGAGGGCTGAGAGGCCATGGTTCTCCTCTTATATCCTTCCTTTTTTCTGCGATGATGCGCAGGCAGACTGTATCCAAAGCAACAGGGTCTGTTCCCGCGATCAAACCATTATAGGCCCATTTGTATCGGGGATTTACCTGGGGTCCTTTATCACAGAGGGGATGAAGCGCATCGACGAGTACGAGACGGGTCTTTCCCTTGACAAAAGGCAGGTTCCATATCTCTCCCAGTTTGGAGTTGTTTTCATCATGGTAGTTGCTGGGCTTTCCTGAGTATAGAATATAGAGTTTCATCACCGTCCCGATTCCTGTCAACCAGTGGGCTTTGAGAGCGGGGAGCCCAATCAGGGCTGTGCAGGCTTTAGGTTTATCAGGTCCTCCCTGAGCATTCAGAATTTTATTTTCCGGAATTCCAGCGTCGATGAGCGAACTTTTGACGGCATCCACAACTTCTTGGTGAGTGGGATTGAGATGTGGGGTGGGAACCAGGCCGATAGTGTCTTCGGGCTTGACGAGGCTTAACCAGGCATCCTTGGTAGTCTTTTTACCCGTCAGCTTGATCAAAGTCTGGTCGAGCATGATCTTCAAGACTTCGGGATTGACATTGTTGCTGGCGTCCATGGCACCTTTGTCGCGGACAACGGTTACAAGGCTGGAGCCGGCCGCTTTTCCTCCAGCCTTCAGCCACTTCGTCCCAATTAGGGATGTGCCAACAGTTGCCCCGAGAGTTCCTCGGAGAAAATCTCTTCTAGTTAATGACTTTCCTTTATGTGGCATGCAATACCTCCTTTTGGATCAAATACTATCATATTTGATTAATGATTGTCCTGGCAGTTTCCTGGTCAGGACATTCAAAAATGAACGCTATTGTATTGTCCTTGATTTTGTAGCCCAGCCAGCCGTCCTCGATGAGAAAGATATTCGATATTTCTCCTGAAGAACCGGACTGGAGGAAAATAGGATGCTCGGGAAGATAGACTTTATGGAAGTGGGCGAGCGCCTGGCGAGCACGTTTATAATCAAGGTATTTTACAAAAAGGAAATGAATGCGTTTCTTTCCCCCTGATTCTTTTCTTTCGTAGGAAGATGTGACTGCCCCTGAGTTAAGATCCAGGTCAAGCATGTTTTCCTGTCCGAGATAATAAATGGAATTAAGCACCAGATGAGAGCGGAAGTAGCTTGTCCTGTCCTTGCCAAGCACCCAGTTCTCAGGAAAAGAGTCCGGGAGTTTTTTCAGTAGTTTCGGCAGGGGAGGATTCCCGCGGTCTTCGATAATAGAGCGACCGAGCTCCAGAACAGCCTCCTTCGATTCTGGCGTTTCCTGGGTAGCCATAATTCTGGCATAGATAGTATCCGACCAGAGCCGCAACAATCCCTCGCCGTAGAGTGCCCTGGGCCAGGAGGAGCTTTCAGGTGGCGCCTTTGCCTGCAGTGATTTGCCCGAATCCGCAGGTTCGTCTGCCAACTCCACGGGTTCACCTTCCCAATCCAGGGAAAGCAGGCCAAAAGCATCGTCAGATGTTTTCATGAAATACAGTTCAACCAAGATGTTATTTTGGTTTTGAGCCTTATATTCGTAGGATTCGAGGTGGTCAAAACGGTAGCCGATATAGAGTTCCCCAGCTCCGTCCATGTAATCAAAAATGTTTTTGGCAGTGATGAGTTGGGGTGAATCGGGCCTTGTCCAGGCACCGACAGTCTTGGGAAGAGTAGGCTTGGATTCTGGCATCTTTCCCCCTGTTTGACCGGGCATAGTGGAGATAAGAAGAAAAAACAGCAGACAAAAACACAGGACAAAAGAAAGCCTGGATTGGGTGAAAATATCCTTCAGTGTATTGTTGCGATCCCGACTCATCCTCTCCAGATTCATTACAAATCTGCCGCTATCTCTATGTATTCTCTCGAATATAAAGCAAAAAGGAAATTCCTGCCAAAATTGCCTATTGTCTACTGGACGGTGTTGTCGTATTTTCTTCTTCCGCTAATTCTGTATCTGACTTCAGGATTACATCATCTCGGACGTAGATGACCCTTGGCTCTCTAAGCATTCTCTGGAATTCATCAGAAGAGAGGTCGTCGCGCACAGCGGCTTCGACATGCCCACCAAAGTACAGTTTTTTGTTCACTAAATCGATGAGGCTGTTGACCCGGAGATAAAGTTTTGCCTTGGCCTGATCCACGACAACCGTGACCTGATCTCCGCGTACAATAATCGCTCGAACCTCGGGAAACTTCGAGATTTCTTTGGTAAAACGCTTCAACATCCTGTTTTTTCTATTCCGAATATAGCGGTAGAAAATGAAACCGAAAATCGCCAGCGCAATTATTGGCCCCGTTTCTTTTTCCGTAAGCATCAGGAATCCCACCAGGATCAAGGTGCCAACAGCGACTGCTATTCCTATGGCGCCAAACGGCATTGATGATTTGAGCGATTTGAAAAATTGACCAATCCTTCCTCCGAGCGGTTCGGAACGATGAACCCCTGATTCAATGTCCCTTTTCAAGTTCTTTAAGTCTGCTGCAAGGGGGCGTGCATCTGGATATCGGTCTTTGGGCCTTTTGCGCAAACATCTTGATATAATCCGGTTGAGCTCTGGGGGGAGGTTCTGCCGTATACGAGTAACTGGGCGTACTTCTTCAAAACCGATGGCATGGAGCGTATCAAGGGGCGTCTCTCTCTCGAAGGGCAGCTTGCCGGTTACCATTTCATAGATGACGATTCCCATCGAGAATATATCACTGCTTTGGCTGACCTTCTGGCCCCGGGCCTGCTCAGGACTCATATAGGCTATTGTACCCAACAGCGTGCCGGCCCTGGTTTGAGAAAGCGTCTCCGCCTCCATCAGGGCTCGACTGCTTTCTTCCCCCTTGCCTTCCAGTACTGGATCGAGCAACTTCGCCAATCCGAAGTCGAGCAGTTTCGCATGCCCATCTCTAGTGACCATAATGTTATCAGATTTGATATCTCGATGAACGATATTTGCTTCATGAGCGCGGCTTAAACCCTCAGCAACCTGAAGGGCGATTTCAACTGATCCCATCAAATCTAGCTCACGTTTTGCAATCAACTGGCCAACGGTCTCTCCCTCTATAAACTCCATGGCGATGAAGGTTGTTTCATCGACCTCATCAACATCATAGATCTGCGCGATTGCAGGGTGGGTGACAGCAGCAGCTGCCCGCGCTTCCTGCAAAAAGCGTCGCTGCCTGTCGCGGTTCATAACTAAATCTGACTTTAGGATCTTTATAGCCACTGGCCTTTTCAAACGAGTGTCGCGGGCACGGTAGACAACGCCCATCCCTCCTTTTCCGAGGAGCTCTTCAATCTCAAAGTGCTTGAGCGTCTTACCAATCATTTTTATAACCTATATCATAGGAAAAAATCAGGGTCAATGTAAACCTAAAGTTAAGAGCAAAGCTACAGGAAATATAAGATATTTTGACATCAAATTTTTCATTTGCTATAAGCTAGAAAGAGCATGTAAAAGAAAGTATTACAACCGTAAAAAGTAAAGCGCCTATTCAATCAGCAGCCAACGGTTCCGAAAACCAAGGTCCCATGACTTTAAAAGCTCAACGGATTTGCGCCTCATGGAGGAAGATAGGAGAGGTGAGGAGGATGTCCTGCTCGCTTAGTTATGTTATATATAGACTACGTTAATGGACTTTATTAGGATTCTTTTAGGAACGCTAGTCATATTCTCTTTGTTAGTCTTTTTTATCCTCTATATAAAATTTTATGAGAAGAAAGGAATATACTTTCCCGTAAGAAAGATACACTTAACACCAAAAGAAGTTGGTCTTGAATTTGAAGATATATATTTCTTTAGCTCTGATGGAATAAAACTAAATGGCTGGTATATTCCGGCCAAGGAAGCGAGGGCAACAGTTCTTTTCTGCCACGGGAACGCTGGAAATATCAGCCATAGAATTGATGTCATATATATGTTCTGTAAGCTTGGATTGGATGTCTTTATTTTCGATTACCGTGGCTATGGAAGAAGTCAAGGCAGGCCAACCGAAGAGGGCCTCTATCTTGATGCCCAGGCTGCCTATAAATACCTTATCAAAAGACGAAATCTAAATGAGGGCTCCATCGTCGTCTATGGAAAGTCCATAGGTGCAAATGTGGCTGTTGAGCTGTGTTCTAAAGTCAAGACAGCAGCGCTCATCTCTGAAAGCGCCTTTACTTCGGCTCTGGAAATGGGCAAAAAGCTATTTCCATTTCTTCCGCTAAAATGGCTTATCTCAATTAAATTCGATGCTTTATCTAAGATAAAAAATATAACCATTCCTAAATTGATAATTCACAGTGAGGACGATAAAATCATCCCTTTCCGACATGGAAGGAAGCTATTTGAGGCAGCCCCAGAGCCTAAAGAGTTTTATCCGATGCGCGGAGGACATAACGATGCGATATTTCTAGCAAGCGAGGATTTCGTCAGTAAAATAGATGCTTTCCTTCAGAAACATTTGAATTGATAGAAAAGAGATTTGAATATAGATATTGTCTTTCTTAATCGCCAGCTGTCTCTAAAAGCTTGGGTGGCTCTGTTTAAAAGAGGTATTTACCTGGGTTCGTTTGCGACTGGCTGTTTCCTTAAAACTTTATTCTTATTCCTGTCCTTAAGGAAATACCTGAAAGGTTAACTTCGAATTTCCTGACGTTTCTAATATCGGGTCCTGAGGGTGGGCCTGTTGCTATCGTGATCCCTGGGAACCATTCGCCCGAACCATAATTTTGGTCGAGTAGTTCAAAATACCACAGGGACCCTTCGTCAGTGTCTGTAAATCCATCGGAATCTTCATAAGCACTATCTCCATTCCAGCTGTTTAATTTACAGTATCTTGCTCTACCCTCGAGGAATAGGGCAATCCGGGGAGCTACTTTAAATTCCAGACCGACTCCTCCATGTAATCCAAAACTTTGATCTTTTAACATCCCCTCTTGCTCAGACCAGAAAGCTGGAGGTGTTGACTCTTCTCTTATATCGATTGTCAGTCTGCCATAATAATAACCGATACCTCCTAATTAACTAATATAAATTCTTTACTCATCTATTTTTCTAGTTTAAAAGCAATAAATGTGCCAATAAAAACGTAGGACTAATGCCTGAATTATTAGATTTTACTCTGTCCTCTATTAATGACAGATAGTGGACAAATGTAAGATATTTATACATATACCCTAAAAAAGATGTTATCTGATATCCCCGCTTCATCTTAAGCGGAAATTGGGGCCAGGCGGAAATTGGGGCCAGGCCCCATTTTTCCACCATTTTTTTATGAGATTGCCACACTCCCTTCGGTCGCTCGCAATGACCCTTCTATCTTCTATTTCATAACTGAAAGTGTTCCCTAATTACTGAGCATAAAGACCTGTCCCCTTTTTTCTGCCTCTTTTTTTCTGTCCGAAAAAATATGATATTTTTGGCGTGGTAAGGGCTGTGGAGACTATCGAAGTTCTTGATGATAAACATGATAAAGGACTTTGTTTTTCAGGCAATAAATGGTATATTAGATAGTCATTTATGGAGTTCAGGAATAGTGCAAATGTATAACTGTTGTGAAGAAGTTCAATACCGAAGCCATGGTTAGACAGGCAGCGAATAGCGCTCACATGCAATAATTTATAAACGTTAAGTTTCTAAATTATTTTTGGATTGGGGCCGCTAAGCCTCCCTTTCCTGCCATAATCTGTTTATTGAGCTTAATCCTGACAGCTAAAGGTACATTGGAAATCGAATCTAAGGTCGAAAAAAGTATAAATTGTTATCATCAGGATCGGTTTCCTAACAATCATTCAGATATACAAAAGGAAAAAACCATGCCTAAACGAATGACATCGAAGTTTAATCAAAAAGGGCTGTATCTTTTATTGATCACAGTCTTCTGGGTAATGACATCTTGTGTCTTCCCCAGCCTCATCCATGCCCAGAGTGCTGAAGTGCAAAGATTTAGCCTGCGATCTGCCCAGGAGTTTGCTATCGAACACAGTTATGACATCGAGAGATCCCAGATGGATATCCTGGCTGCTGAGAAAAAGGTGCGGGAGACGGTATCTTCAGGATTTCCCCAGGTTAGCACCACGATCAACTACATGAACAATCTTGAGTTGGCGACCGTGTTAATCCCGAATTTCTTCGACGGGAAACTTGATGAAAAGATCCCGGTCCAGTTTGGTACAAGGCACAATGTCAGCGCTGGCTTCACCTTAAGCCAGCTCGTATTCAACGGGAGCTATTTCGTTGGCCTCAAGACATCAAAAATCTTCCGTCGACTGGCAGACCAGAGTCATGCGAGGACACAACTGGATATCCTGGAGACGGTCACCAATACCTATTATTTAATCCTGGTATCCGAAGAGAGTGAAAGGATTCTGAGTTCGAATCTTGCCAATCTGGAAAAGACCCATTATGAGATAAGAGAAAGATACAAGGAGGGCTTTGTTGCCGAAACGGATGCCGATCTTGTCCAGATATCGGTGACAAAATTAAAGAACAGTTTGCAGGCCGTTTCCAGACAGAAGGATGTCGCCTATAAGCTTTTACAGTTTCAGATGGGATTGGATTTGAGCGCACAGATAGTCCTTACAGACAAACTGGAAGACGTTCTTCAACAGATAGACATCCCGAAAGCAGCAAATACCGAAATTGATCTCGAACAGAATATCGAATACAAACTGCTCGAAACACAGGAGAAGTTTTCAGAAATGGCTTTGAAGAACGAAAAAGCCAAATATTTTCCTACTGTTTCGGCTTTTTATTCCTATCAGTGGAATGCTTTCCGTGATGCATTCAATTTTTTAAGCTCCGAAGAACGTTGGTTCCGTACTCAGGTTCTGGGTGTTAATATCAATATTCCGTTATTCACGAGCGGTTTTCAGAGAGCTAAAGTTGCTCAAGCTTCCATCGCCCTGAAACAGGCACGGACTGCGAGAATTCAGGCATCTCAGGGATTGATTGTGGAAGCGGCCAGTGTCAAATCAGCTCTGGATTCAGCTTATGAGAATTATTTGAATACGAAAGAAAATATGGGATTAGCCGGAAAGGTATATGACGTTACCTTGATCAAATACAACGAAGGAGTCGCATCCAGCATGGATTTAACTCAGGTGCATGATAAATATCTGATGGCTCAGTCCGAATTCATTCAAGCCATGTCCGGACTCCTGATAGCAAAGAATAAACTGGACCGGCTTAATAATAATTATAAGGCTATTCAAACAAAGGGTGAATGATCATGAAATACACAAAATACTTAGCTCTATTGGGAATGGGATTAACTCTTGTCGCCTGCGGCCCCCGCAGTGAAGAGGCGCAGTTGGCGCGATTTGAAGGGCAGAGGAACGCCTTGACGGAAGAGATTGAGATGTTGAAACAGGAGATCGCGCAGAAAGCCAGTCCGGGCGTAAAGCGTGAGAAGCTCATGAATGTCAAAATTTCACAAGTGGAAAAGGGGCGGTTTCAACATTTTATCCAGGTACAGGGCACAGTTGAGTCGGACAACAACGTTCTAATCGCACCCCAGTCCTCCGGAATTGTGAAAAAGATACATGTCAATGCGGGCAATAAAGTCACCAAGGGACAGCTTCTGGCAGAACTGGACGGATCCATTCTGGAAAGTAGTATGGCTGAGGTGGAGAATGGGTTAAATCTGGCAGAGACGATTTTTGAAAGACAACAGAGGTTGTGGGATAAGAATATTGGTAGTGAGATTGAGTTTCTTCAAGCCAGGAACAACAAAGTAGGACTGGAAAAGAGATTGGCGACTTTAAAGGAGCAATACAAGATGACAAAGATTTTTGCGCCCTTGTCGGGGACGGTCGATGAAATTCTCATCAAAGAAGGCGAGATGGCAGTTGCAGGAATGGGTGCTGTTCGAGTCGTACAGCTATCCAATCTTAAAATAAAAGTCGATCTCTCGGAGATATACATTTCGCGCGTCAAAAAAAATGACCTCGTTCATGTGAAAATACCTGCTACGGGGAGAGAGTTCGACCTGAGTGTCGATGCCGTTTCCCAGGTCATTGATCCCCAAAACCGCACCTTCCAAATCGAGATGAAAGTTCCCAAATCCGAAGTTGGAATTAAGCCGAATATGCTGTCGGTATTGACAATCAATGATTACACGAACGATGAGGCCTTGATAGTTCCGCTGAACATCGTCCAGGAGACCGGGCAAGAACAATTTATTTTTGTGTCCGAGCAAATAAACGGGGACTGGATTGCTCGACGAAGATCGGTAAAGACCGGGAATAGTTATATCGACCGAGCCGAGATCTCCTCCGGGCTTCAGGAAGGAGAGTATGTAGTAACATTCGGGTATCAAAATCTAGCCGACGGCCAAAAGCTGGCCGTGGTTTCAGGTTCAAAATGAATTTTTTTGCGGGAATGCCCAGCATTAAATAAAAAAGTGGACTAAAAATGAAAAAGATAGAATTCAAATTAACTAACTTATCGGTTGCGAACAGGACTACGATATATATATTCACCGGGATTCTGGTGATATTCGGGTTTATGCAGTATGATGCGACTCCCAAGGAGAGATTTCCGGAAATAGTTTTCCCCTATTTCATGGTGAGCACCGTCCATCCCGGAACATCGCCGGCTGACATGGAAAACCTGATCACCCGGCGCATAGAGAAGCATCTTAAGGGTATCGACGGTATCAAGCACATTAACAGCAACTCGATTCAGGACTTTTCCTCTATTTTCATCGAATTTGAGCTGACTGCCGATGAGATGCAGGCGTATCTTGATGTCAGACAGGCAGTCGATGATGCCCGGGGAGAGCTTCCTTCCAATCTTTTCAGTGAACCCGAGGTCAGCAGGATCGATCTCTCCGAGATCCCGATCTTGTTCATCAACCTTTCGGGTGATCTTGGATTAGTGAAGCTAAAGAAAATTGCCGAAGACCTTCAGGATGAAATCGAGAGCCTGGAGGAAATAACACGGGCAGATATTGTCGGGGCACTCGACCGGGAAATACAAATCAATGTCGATCTGTATAAAATGCAAGCTGCAGACCTATCCTTTTATACAATTCAGAATGCCATTGCTTCTGAGAACCTCACTATTTCCGGGGGGCAGATTGACACGGATGGCATTCGGAGAAATCTGCGTGTAATCGGTGAATTCAGGAACATCGACCAGATCAAGAATATTCAGCTAAAACAAGGGATTTACTTAAGAGAGATTGCCGAAGTCGTTGACGGTTACGCTGACAGAGGGAGCTACTCGCGCTTGAGCAGCCAGGATGTGGTAACCATCAATGTTATCAAGAAAAGCGGAAAAAACCTGATAAATGCTGTCGACAAGATCAAGGTTATTGTTGATGAATACCGCAAGACAGCACCCGAGAACTTGATTATCGCCATGACAGGGGACAGCAGCACTCAGACGAAAAACAGCGTTAGTGACCTGTTCAATACCGTAATCCTCGGATTTATCGTTGTGGTCTTAGTCCTCATGTTTTTTATGGGGGAGACAAATGCCCTGTTTGTGGGGATTGCCATCCCGATGTCCATCGTCATAGCTTTTATTGTCATTCCTATGCTTGGCTTCACCATGAACATGGTTGTTCTCATGTCCTTCATCCTTGTTCTAGGAATTGTGGTGGATAACTCTATCGTGGTCGTAGAAAACGTCTACCGCCATTTCACCACAACCCCTGATCTCTCCGTCACCGCTGCTGCCAGACGTGGAGTCGGAGAAGTAGCCGTAGCCGTTTTCACAGGCACACTGACTACCATGGCTCCCTTCTTTACCCTTATATTTATGCCGGGAATTCCCGGAAAATTCATGTCCTTTATACCTTATACTGTCATTATTACGCTTACGGCTTCCATGCTGGTTGCTTACATGATCAATCCGGTTTTTGCCGTCTCTTTCATGAAGAGATCCTCCGATGAAGAAAAACAGAAAGCCCGCTTGAAACTCAGCTCTAAAAATATTCTGGTGATATTGGCGGCGGTTGTCCTGGCTGTTGTATTTTATGCGACAGGAAAGATGCTCCCGGCCAATCTCCTGGCATTCGGAGTCATCCTCTATTTTCTGTCCAAGTTTGTAATGCGTTTTCTGATCGCCAAATTCCAGGGTTATGTCCTTCCCCGAATGAAGAATGGATACAGCAAAATTCTGACTTTTCTCCTTGGAGGGAGGCGTCCTTACGCCGTCATCGGCGGGATTATCGTCCTCCTCTTCTTGTCTTTTATCCTTTTGGGGATGAGGATGCCAAGGGTTGTGTTTTTCCCCAGTGGGGACCCAAACAATCTCCAGGTATACATCACTATGCCCGAGGGCACCCACATCGATGTGACGAATAACATCTGCAAACAGGTCGAAGCGAAGATCTACGATGTTATCGGTCACAGTAATCCTGATGTAGAATCGGTTGTTTCCAACGTGGCTTCAAATGCAGGAGCCGGATTTTTTGAGCGCTTCTCTCAGGATAAGCTGGCCAAGGTAACCATCTCCTTTGTGGAATATAAATACAGGACCGGGATATCTACCAGGGAATATCTTGTGAACCTGCGCAAGGAATTGACCGGAATAGCAGGAGCTGAAATCCGCATTGACTCGGAAATGATGGGACCTCCCACCGGGTATCCCATCAACATGGAAATTAGTGGAGATGATATTGACGAACTGATCAGCATAACTTACAGACTGGAAGAATTTATTCAGTCATTAAACATTCGAGGAATTGAGGAACTGAAGTCCAGCATGGAGATCAGCAAGCCGGAACTCATCCTCAATATTGACAGAGAGAAGGCTAACAGGCTGGGTATTTCCACGGCTCAGGTGGGGATGGTCATGCGCACTGCCATCTATGGTAATGAGGTCTCCAAGTTCAAAGAAGGAGAGGAGGAGTATCCGGTCATGGTCCGGTTGGACGAAAAATACCGGAACGACATAGATGTCCTGCTCAGTCAGGAAATTATAGTTCCAGGTGGAGAAGAGAGACCGAATAGAATTCCGATTTCCTCGTTTGCCCATGTGACCAACCGGACAAGCTACGGCGGAATCACCAGGCTTGACAACAAACGGGTCATAACCCTGTTCTCCAACGTGCTCTTCGGGTCAAACGCCAACGAGATTATTCGCCAGATCAACAGACAGCTTCCCAGATTCGAATTGAAAGATGGCTATACGGTCAAATTCACCGGTGAACAGGATTTTCAAGCTGAGGTCGGCAATTTTATGGTCAGAGCCCTTTTTATTTCCACGGCTCTTATTTTGATCATACTGGTAGCGCAGTTTAATTCTCTATCCAAGCCGCTTATCATCATTCTTCAGATCGTTCTCAGCTTAACCGGGGTCTTTCTAGGCTTTGCAATTTTCGGTATGGACATCTCAGTCATGATGACGGGCATGGGGATCATTGCGGTTGCCGGGATCGTTGTCAAAAACGCGATCATTATCGTAGACTACACGGATAAGCTGATTGACACCGGCATGGACAAAATCGCGGCTATCGTCCGTGCTGGTGCTACGCGATTGACTCCTGTCCTTTTGACAGCGCTTTCCACGATACTGGGACTTTTCCCTCTTGCCATCGGCATAAACATAAATTTTATGACTTTATTCAGTGAACTGAGGCCTCAGATCTACTTCGGCGGTGACAGCGCTGCTTTTTGGAAGCCCCTGGTTATGACCATAATCTTTGGACTATCCTTTGCTACGGTCTTGACTCTGATCGTCGTTCCAACCATGTACAAGCTCATCTTTGCCCGCAAAAATTAAGGGGACGTTCCCCGAAGTGCCACCCCTTTTATTTAGCATTATTGATTTCTAGAGCTTGTCTCAAAGTGACGGGGTTAAATGTCATTGCGAGCGACCGTAGGGAGCGCGGCAATCTCATAGGGATAAAGGTTGGGATTGCCACGTCGCTTCGCTCCTCGCAATCAGACTGTGTCACAATTAATTGCCAGATTCAAAATGGGAAACAAACAAAACATTCTACCTAAAAAAGAGTATTTAAAATGCTTGTTCACCTTAATTATAGCCTTAAGTGGGAAATTTTTATCAAAATTTTTCATATTTTTGAATTGTGACACAGTCTGAATGACATTTTTTTTCTTATGGGATTGCTACGTCGCCTCACACTTGCTAAGACAATGGTAACTGGAAATGTAATTTACTTTATCCCGGCACTTCAGGACAATGCCGACTTTTAAAATGAAGTACGACTAGCGTGGTACTTTTTGGGGATTTCCTTTATCTGTATTTAGGGAACGTCCTTTGTTGATAAGCTGCAGCAGAACAAGCATGATACTTAAGGGAGCGTCCCTCTTAATTTTATAATAAAGAAGAATCAGTCAAAATTGCATTTCGCGCTATATTTTAATTTGACACTGCTCTTGTTAATTATTATCCTATTACCGCTTTAATACCGCATTTGCTGCGAGGGATAACATTGACGATAAAATGCCCCAAATGTAAGGGTGATAATCCTTCCGATTCAAAATATTGCAAGGAGTGCGCAACTCCGCTTCCTCCTTCTGAGGAACCCCAAGTCTCTGTAACTAAAACTCTCGAAACACCAAGCCAAGAATTAACCAGAGGAACTGTATTTGCCTCCAGGTACGAGATTATCGAAGAGCTGGGAAAAGGAGGTATGGGCAAGGTTTACAGAGTGGAAGATAAGAAGATTAAGGAAGAAATCGCCTTAAAACTCATAAAACCTGAAGTCGCTTCGGATAAGAAGACCATAGAACGATTCAGCAATGAGTTGAAAATGGCCCGCAAGATTGCCCACAGGAATGTGTGCCGGATGTATGACCTTGGTGAGGAGAAAGGAACACACTACATCACTATGGAGTATGTTCCTGGGGAAGATTTGAAGAGATTAATCAGAAAAGTAGGGCAATTCAATGCAGGAAAAACGATTTTCATGGCCAGGCAGGTCTGCGAAGGATTAGCAGAAGCTCACCGCTTTGGTGTCGTGCATCGTGATTTAAAGCCCCAGAACATTATGATTGATGAGGAGGGGAATGCCCGCATCATGGATTTTGGGATAGCTCGGACTGTGAAGGGTAAAGGGATTACAGGTGAAGGAGTGATGATCGGGACACCAGAGTATATGTCACCTGAGCAGGCTGAAGTGAAGGAGGTGGACCAACGTTCTGATATCTACTCATTGGGAGTAATCCTGTATGAGATGGTAACAGGGAGAGTCCCTTTTGAGGGAGAAACGCCTTTAGGCATAGCTATGAAACACAAGAGTGAGGTGCCTCCGGATCCAAGGCAGATAAACGCTCAACTCACTGAAGATCTCAGCCTGGTGATAATGAGATGTTTGGAAAAGGATAAAGAGAAGAGGTATCAGAGTGCAGGAGAAGTCAACTCTGAACTTCTGAATATAGAGAAAGGCATGCCGACTGCAGAAAGAATTGTCCCCGAGAAAAAGCCACTAACCTCAAGGGAGATAACAGTAAAATTCAGTATAAGAAAGCTCTTCCTCCCTGCTTTAGTAGTTATCGCTGTAGCAATCGCCGGCCTGATTATCTGGAGATTTATTGCCCGAAAGCAAACCATGCCGGTCCCATCAGACAAGCCTTCTCTTGCCATCGTTTACTTTGAAAATAATTCTGGCGATGAAAGCTTGGATCATTGGCGGAAAGCACTCTGCGAGCTGCTGATTGCGGACCTAACCCAGTCAAAATATATCCGCGTTTTAAGCAGCGACAGGCTCATCGATATTCTCAGTGACCTGAAACAAATCGAGGCAAAAAGCTTCTCTGCTCGTGTTTTAAAAGAAGTAGCTGCTCGCGGAGGATCCACTCATATCCTGCGGGGAGGTTTCACAAAGGCCGGTGAACAGTTCAGAATCGATGCCATCCTTCAGGAAGCCGCTACAATGGAGTCAATAGGGTCTGATCGCATACAGGGAAAGGGCGAAGAGAGTTTTCTCTCCATGGTGGATGAACTGACAAGGAAGGTTAAGGCACACTTCAAGCTTTCTACAGAAGAGATCGCCGGTGATATTGACGAGGAGATCGAGAAAATCACAACCTCCTCACCTGAGGCATTCAAATATTACATCGAAGGAAGAAAATATCACCTAACATTAGATTATATGCGGAGCATTGAACTCATGGAAAAGGCGGTTGCCATTGACCCCAATTTTGCCATGGCCTACAGATCCCTGGCTACGAGTTACGGTAATATCGGGTTCAGGCCTCAACGAAAAAAATACATGGAGAAAGCATTGGAACTTTCGGATAGACTTCCTGCAAGAGAGCGTTACTTGATCGGAGGAGATTTTTACAGTCATTCTGAGAAGACCTATGATAAGGCGATTGATGCCTATAAAAAATTACTGGAGCTGTATCCTGATGATAATAGCGGAAATCACAATTTAGCAATCAAGTATTCGGATACAGGAATAAAACATAAGGCCATAGACCATTATGAAATAAACAGGAAAAGCGGTAATATGTCTTTGCTCGCATATGGGAATCTGGCTAGCGTTTACCGACAGGTGGGGTTTTATGATAAAGCTAGAGAAGTCCTCGAAGAAGCCCTTCAAAAGTATCCGGACAAAGCTATCGCTCATGCGAATTTATCGCTTCATTATCGAATGGCAGGGAAATATGACCTTGCCCTCGCAGAAATCAATAAAGCTTTTGCCCTGGAGCCGGCAATAGGAACTCCAGCATATAGAATAAATTTTGGGCGGAGAGCAGCGATTCATTTTTATACAGACAATCTTGTTAAAGCCGTTGAAGATTATCTTAATCTTCAGAAACAAAAAGCACCCCAGGCCCTTTATTTGGGCTCGATGGGCATGGTAAATCTCAATCTTTTACAGGGGAAGTTTAAGGGAACAAAAGACATACTCAGGCCAATAATCGATATATGTAAGAAGGGTGGCATTAATTGGCCCATTTCAGAAAGTTATCTGAGATTCGCTTACATTGATCTGAAAAAAGGTGATCTTCAAGAAACTCTGAAAGATTGTGATAACGCTGTAGATTTTGCTTTAAAAGCAGAGGATCCAGGCTTGCAAAGGGAAGCATTACACCTCAAGGGTTTAACTTATGTCCGGATGAATACTACAGATGAAGCCCTGAAAACAGCAGATGAGTTAAGAGTTTTGATCCGGGATTCCCAAAATCCAAACAATATGCATTTCTTCCACCATCTCGCAGGAATGGTCAAGCTAAAACAGAAGCATTTTGCCGGCGCTATCGAAAGCTTTAAGGAAGCCCTATCTCTGCAGACCTCTGATCCACGCGATAAGAGCGCAGACTATGTTGAGTCTTTAGCTATGGCTTATTATGCTTCAGGAGATATTGATAAAGCCCAGTCTGAGTATGAGAGGATTACATCTTCAAGCTCAGATCGGCTTTATTTTGGTGACGTTTATGCTCTTAGTTTCTATGCTTTGGGCAAAATCTACGAGCAGAAAGGCTGGAAAGGCAAGGCCCTAGAGCAGTACGAGAAATTCCTCGACCTCTGGAAGGATGCTGACCCTGGTTTTCCTGAAGTTGATGATGCCAAGGAACGCCTGGCTGCATTATAAATTCAGAAGAAAAAAGAAAAAAATAACCAAGAATAAAGCGTAAAAAGCAAATTCTTTGCCTTAGAATAATATAGCTTATATGAAAAGAAATAATTAAATATGAATAATAAAATGATAAAATTGTCTATGCTATATGGACATTAATATGTTATGAGAAATGTGATGGAACCAATCGTGAACAAAGCAACCAGTTTTATGGATGCTGATGCATGGGATATAGCTCAACATATTCAAATGACTCCTGAAGAGAGACAAAAAGCGGCCAAAGAACTCAGAGATAGATATTACGGAAAAAATGCTCCTGATATGCGCGATGGAATCAAAACCAAATGAAATCTTCTCATTTTTCTCCTGATATCACCGAATTTATCAGATTACTTTCAATGATGAAAAATAAATAAATGTATGGGATTAACACATGAAATGCCCTGAATGCAATACATTTATTTATTTTTCATCATATCAAAAAAATCGTCCCCGGACTGAAACAGTGTATCTTGATATCTTGAGAAAAATGAAAGGGGAAAAAAAGCTTAAAACAGCTTTTGAGCTTTACGAAATCGCGCTTAATTTATGCAAACAAAATATATTAGAGCAAAATCCAGGCATTACAGATAAGGAATTGAAAAAGATGGTATTTAAAAGGTTTGGTTATGATACAGGAAGATCTTCTGGTAAAAGTAATAGATAGAATAAAAAAGCTCAATATTCCGTATATGATAACTGGGGCAATAGCTGCTATCTTCTACGGGAAGCCAAGGCTTACACATGATTTTGACATCATAACGGATATAAAACCTGAAATAATCCCTAAGCTTATAGATGTCTTTAAAGATGAATTTTATATCAGTCTTGAGGAAATTCAGAAGGCCGTCGATAGGCATAGCATGTTCAATCTGATACATCATGATTCTGGCATAAAAGTGGATTTCTGGATGCTTAGCGATAATGAATTTGACAAGAAAAGATTTGAAAGAAGGAAAAAACACACATATATAAAGAAAGACATTGTGTTTTCTTCTCCTGAGGATATTATCTTAATTAAAATACTCTGGTTCAAAGAGTCTAAAATACAAAAGCACCTTGATGATACGCTCGGAATTTTAGAAGTTCAGCAGGATATAGATTTTAACTATCTTGAAGAATGGGCAAAGAAATTGTCTATTCAAAATTTGTATAAAGAGCTACTGAGGAAAGTTTCTAAAAAAGAATAACAAAGCGTAGTTTTTTGTATTATTTCCCGTCGTTCTTTAGAGGGCAGGGGAGTGTCTAAAAAATTTCTTAAAAATTGCTGGATAGAATATTCCCGCTGCCAGGCAGAGAAGGAAAAAGATGAGAATCAATTTTTTTGTGGTGGAGGGATAAATAATTTTGTCAGAATTTCCTGTGATTATGAACCCAGCCCAGTAATAGGGATGAGAAAGTATATCAGAGTTTATCATCTCGATCTTAGTTTTTTGCAAAGCGTTCATGATTGAGTTTGAAGAGCGAAGATGGAAATAGTATCTTCCCATAAAACGAATTACTTTAGGAGGTCAATAAGAAATGAAAAAGCCATCTTTGATTAAAACTGTCTTATCAGCACTTTTTATATTGGCAAGCATATTTTTGTTTGCTGCTCAAGGCCTCCCTGAAGAATGTACGGCTATGATTGCAGGGAGAAATACAACTTTTGACGGCTCGATATTATTTATAAAGAGTGAAGATGATAGCCCCAGGGAAGTCGATTATTTATGGTACGTCCCGAGAAATACATATAAGCCGGGTGCAGTCATCAAACTTCGTGCAGGAGGTACGATACCTCAAGTGAAAGAAACCTATGCTTATTTCTGGGACCAATGTCCTAGAACAGCATACTCTAATCAATTTATTAATGAATGGGGAGTAGCCTTTGGGAGCAACGCTTGCGCTTCAAAAGAAGATTCTGTAAAAGAGGTGGAGGCTCGTGGGGATTTAATAAAGGGCGGCATCGGCTTCAGGCTTAGAATGATACTTGCCGAAAGGGCAAAGACAGCTAGGGAAGCGGTGATGATTGCTGCCCGTCTGCTTGACAAATATGGCTACAGGGCCTCAGGAAGAAATCTGAGTATTGTTGGCCCGAATGAGGCATGGCAGCTTCAAATGGTTCGAGGAAAAAACTACCTAGCCCGGAGAGTTCAAGATGATGAAGTGGCTATAATCGCCAACACCTTCAGCATCCGCGAAGTTGATATGAATGATAAAGATAATTTCATCTGCTCACCTAATTTGATTAAATATGCGAAAAAGAGGGGCTGGTATGACCCGAAAAGTGGCGAAAATTTTGATTTTGCCAAGGCTTATTCCCCTGAAAGAATACATAAATCTCCCAGCAACACTCATCGTGCCTGGAACATGGCAAGGCTGCTGAATAAAAATTTTCCCCTAACCCTGAAGCAAGCTGAAGAAGGATTAATGCCAGTCTCTGTCAAGCCTGACCGGAAGCTGACGCTTAAGGATGTAATGGCAATTTTCAGAAACCATTATGAAGGAACTCCACTTGATAAATCAGGCTTTGGAAAATCAGGAGAATACAAAACAAGCCCGCATAAAACTCCTCATAATATCTGTAATTACGGGACCCACAGGACGACCGTAGTGCAGCAGAGAAACTGGCTTACGGTTGAAATTGGCACGGTTACATGGAGGGCGATTGATCAGCCCTGTGCAAGTGTATTTGTGCCCTGGTATCTGGGGGCAACAAAAATCCCTGAACCGTTTCAAAAAGCCCCTGAAAGTTTGCATGTCACTCAAAAAGACCTGTTTGACTATCATTTCAAGCCACCCGTGGAGACCTGGGATTTGGATATGGAATCAGCTTCTGGTATCTTTGCTTGCCTGGGGGGGCTGGTGGATACTACTTATGGCAGAACAATAGAGTTTGTTCAAAAGATCTGGAGTGATTTTGAGGATGAGCAGTTTGCCCTTCAACCAACGATTGAAAAAAGTGCTCTTGATCTATATAGGCAGGATAAGGCGATAGCCAAGGAATTCCTTAACAATTACACTGAATCTCAGGCACTGAAATCCCTGGAAGTTGCAAATAAAATGATTTATAAAATAAAATGGCACTTATGGGGTGCAGGTGGGCAGAATAAGATTCGAATAGCCATTTTATAAATTCTTTGCTTCTGAAAAAACATCAAGTTAAATATAATTGTTGAAGATTGTGGTATTCTGAATAAAATAGATTTCAGTACAAACGAGACGTGAAATTTATCAAATGTCGTCGGGTTTGCTATCTTTATGATTATCTTTCGCACAGAAACGAAAGCTTGTATAGAATAAAAAATTTAATCCTTTGGAGGAGGAAACATGAATACGGTTGAAAGGGCGTTGATGGATGCATTGTTTCTGCATTTGCATCATAACATCGAAAAGGCAATTGACTTTAAGGCAATCGAGGCACTAAATCATGAAGTCGGCAGAATTTGGCCAGGTGCATTAATAATAGGGCCAGGGGATGATGCAGCTGTTTTCAAATTGCCTAACATCGAAAGGTTAATCGTCGGTAAAATGGAAAGTCATTGTTCTCCTTGTGTGCCAAGACCTTATGATGCTGCTGCAACCGGAGCTGGAGGAGCAATGCGTGATGTTCTTGCCATGGGTGGAAGACCAATTTTTCTCTTAAATTTTGTCGGAACCCGGCCGATTGAAGAAAAAGTAATAGTCGGGCCGTGCGGCTTTGAAGGAAAATGCACCTGCGGAAAATGTATTGAGATGACCAGCGGAGAGAGACTTGATTTGATAATGAAGGGAGTAAGGGATATGTGCAAAACGATGGACGTTTTCATTGTTGGGGGAGGCCTTTCCACATCCTTCTCAGATATTGTTCCAGCAGTAGTAGTGTCGGTAATAGGAGAACTGATGACCCCAGAACCTTTGACTAAGCCAGCCAAATCAGCTGGAGATAAAATTATCCTCATTGGAGAAACTAGCAATGATGGGAACGACACTCTATACAGGGCAGGTTTGGTCAAAGAAATGAAGCCAGCAATAGCTTTGTTTGAAGAAGAGAAAAAAACCATGGAAGCAACCCTGGCTGCTTTTCAGACCGGAAAAGTTAAAGCTTGTTCTGACTTAGGGGCAGCTGGCATTGGTGCAGCAGTATGCGAATCAGCCCGTTACGGTGGATTTGGAGCAAGAGCGGACTTGACTCAGGCACCAGTTAAGGCTGATAAATTAACTCCAGAAGAGGTCTTGATTTGCGAGACCCAGGGCAGAATAGCAGTACAGGTTGCACCTGAACATGCTGAACATGTGTTGGCTGCTATTCAGTCCAATGGAAAAAAAGCAGCTATTATCGGAGAGATTACTGATGATGACAAAGAAATATTCGAATACAATGGAAAGACAGTGGCAGTTATTCCGAATGAACCTTCAAAAGATGTTTTAGAAGAGCTGGAAAAGGAGTAGTTACCATGGCAAAAGAATACGCACAATCTGGGGTTGATTATGAAAAAATCGAACCCTTTAAGCAGGCAATGGTAAAGGCAGGAATGCAGGATATGAGCTCATAGACCTGGGTCAGGTTGAAAAAGGGGAACGCTGTGTTATTTTCGAACCAGAGAAAATAACTCTTCCTCCCATATAAAGAAGAGAATGACTTAGGCTATTTGATCGCCTCAGGATTCTTTTTCCATCCTGTCCAAGAAGTCATCCACCTGGCGGATATATTCCTTATAGTCGGAAATGGCTATGGGCAGAATCTCATAAATTTTTTTATCATCGATATCCATGTATTCATGGACGATGATATTTCGCATCCCTCCAGAACCTTAATCAAACCTCTTTCGGCTCAGAATGCCAATGTCGATGTCACTTTTTTCCCTTACATTCCCTTTAGCATAAGAACCGTGTAAGATAATTAACAGAATACCATTCTTTTGGCAGAGCTTTTTCAATCTTTCCTCATCAATTCTCAGATTCATCTCTCTTTAGGCCTCTCAAAATTATACCATAAATATATACAACTTATATAAGAAATTGCTCAGGGAAGACTGTGTCTCATGATGTAGATTATGTAGACTGATGTAATCCTAATAAAATCACTAAATTAACTCATAAGAATTTTCTTTTTGGATTCGTCACAAATAAAAGAAGCAATTCCAGATGCCAATCTTAGATTTCTGTACCTCTTGCGATTATCTTTATATAGTCTGCGAATAAATATTTGCGATATCTTTTTTTCCCTGAAACCTCATTAAGAATACTTATTTCACTAAATTTATTAATTAATTGAGTTGCTGTTTGACGGCTAATTTTAAGCTGCATTACTATGTCTGAAACGCTGATTAAAGGTCTTTCAAACAACATATCTAACAACTTTACAGCCTGAGCCCCTCCTATTTTATTCTTAAGGAGTTCATTTGTTAGCTTATCTTTTAAGCCAATAATCTCCTTTGCAGATGATGCAGCTTCTAATGAAATCTCTACTACTCCCTGTAAAAAAAATTTTAACCATTCCTCCCAATCACCTTCTAACCTTATTTTCATCAAATAATCATAATACTTGTCTCTGTATTTTTTTAAATAATAGCTCAAATAAAGCAGTGGTCGAGTGAGTATGCCTGACCAGTAAAGATAGAATGTAATCAATAATCTCCCTATTCTGCCATTTCCATCCAAGAAAGGATGAATTGTCTCAAACTGTGCATGTATCAGGCCAATTTTTACTAAAGGTGGAATGCTATCCGTCCTGTGCATAAATATTATCAAATTTAACATCAACTCTCTTACTTGATTGGGAGGAGGAGGAATAAATATAGCATTATTGATGGTCTCCCCTGGAGGACCTATCCAATTTTGAGATCGCCTGAATACACCAAGATTTCTTGATGTACCTCTGGTACCTTTTAACAATATATTATGAATTTCTTTTACCAGCCTTAAGGACATAGGAAAATCATTTTTTCTTAATCGATCAATCCCATAATTCAACGCTTTTTCATAATTAATGGCTTTTTTTATTTCATGGATATCCTCTTTCGGTTTCAAACCAGCTTCAAAAGCGAGTACGCCCTCTAAAGAAGCTTTAGTTCCTTCAATTTGCGAACTTAAGAGAGCTTCTTTTTTTGTATACATAGCAATGAAATGATCTGGATTTGGCAATACGGATGAAACTCCATCCAGCCGCGCCAGGGCACGGTCAGCTTCTGATAATAGAAATTGAAGCTGCTCATCATATTTAATGGGGGGATACGGAGGTAGAGGATTTGGGATGAAAGCCTTATACCCGCTTAAGTGTGTTATGAATTTGCCTGCTCTATCCTTGTCCATGAGTCAGTTTTTAGACTTAAAATGAAATTTGATTTCTACGTCAATTTAATTGACTAATTTAAAATATCAATAGTCTCATTCTACTAAAATTGACTAAGAGTCCTTTTTTTGTCTCTATGAGATACATGCGATATACATTATGTAAACTTGGCTAACTTATTTAAAATAAAGAGGATAATATTTTTCCTTTTTCAAGTTTCATCCCATTTTGGCCTGAAAATTAGGGGGTATTTCCCGTTTTTAGATTGAATGCGCACCGAAATACCGGTGAAAAAAGGGGACTGGCTCATTTTCCAGCAAGGTAAAATGTGCCTGTCCCCTTTTTTACTCAGCAATTTATTGACATTTAAGTTGCTAATAGATATAAAATAAATGACTTAGTTATTTGGATAAGGACAAAATTGAACATGGGAACCGAAATAAAAAAAACCATAAAAGACATCTATAAAACAATATAAAGATATTAAGGGGAGTTTGATGTATGCAAGAGTGTAAATAACAAGTAGATGGTAGCGGTTCAGGACATGGTTTGCTGTTGACTTTACTAAGGCTAATTTTTAAATTTATTGTGTAGCATTTCGCGTTGGTGAGTAGAAGCAGGTAATGGTGTAAGAGTTTTTAGAGAATACGCACAAAGGATCAATTTCGCGATTCAGGGAGATGGATATAACAACCATAAGAAAAATAAACTCACTTTGTCCATCATCCCAAATCGAGTGGAAAAACAAAATGCGAAGGTTCACTATTTATGCAACATTTTGCTATGGGATTGGTTTAAAAATATGACTAAAATAAAAACAGAAATAAGTGATTTTACGGTGGAAAAAAAGATAGGTAAGAAATTTCAAATATTTATTCTCAATTGGTATGCTAGTAATGGAAGATGCTTGCCGTGGAGAAATATAAATGAACCATTTAAAATATTAGTTGCAGAATTCCTCTTACAAAAAACCGATGTTGAAAAGGTAATACCTGTTTATAAAAAATTCATTTATCGCTGGCCTTCACCGCAGTCTCTTTCAAAAGCAAGAATTTCTTCCATATCTAAAATTATTCAACCTTTGGGACTGAAATATAAAGCAAGAAGATTAAAATCAACTGCGAAAGTAATAGTAAAAAAGTTCGCTGGTAAAATTCCTGAATTAGAAGATAAACTCCTTGAACTTAATGGTGTAGGACGGTACATCGCTTCTGCTGTAGAGTGTTTTGCATTTAACAAACTAAAAGCTGTTTTGGATACAAACATTATCAGAATCTTTAACAGAGTCTTTGGAATAAAGTCGAAAAAGAGCAGACCAAGAGATGACCCTCGACTTTGGAATTTTGCACAGACACTTGTTCCTGCAAATAATGCAAAAGAATATAACTGGGGACTAATTGATTACGGCGCTCTGGTATGCAAAAGTAAAGAGCCGCTGTGCGGTGAATGCATATGTAAGGGTATATGCCTTTTTTACAGGAAAATAAAATACAATGCAAAAAGCACATGATAGAAAAAATTCTTAATTTAAGAGCTGTAGATTTATTTGCTGGTGCCGGCGGCTTATCATTAGGGTTTGAAAATGCTGGTTTTAAAGTTGCTTTTGGCGTTGAAAATGATTTCTGGAGTGCGGAGACTTACAGAATGAATCGTAATGGAAAGAGTAGGGAAGTAATACTTTTGGATATATCTCAAATGAACTTTAATGACATACTAAAAAAACTTAGATTGGATAGAGGAGAAATTGATATCCTGCTGGGCGGGCCACCGTGTCAAGGATTTTCATCTTCTAATATGAAAACCCGAACCACAGATAATCCTAAGAATCACCTTTTTAAAGAATTTCTTAGAGCGGTAAAAGAAATATATCCAAAGTGGTTATTATTTGAAAATGTTTCAGGCATTGCGAATTTTGAAAAAGGGAAAGTAATAGAAATTATGAATTCAGAACTTGGTGACCTGGGATATTTATGTACCAGTTGTATTATAAATTCTGCGGATTACGGTGTTCCCCAAATGAGGAAAAGATTTTTTCTAATAGGTAACAGAACGGGAATCAGATTTTTGTTTCCGCAGCTTTCCTGCAGAAATGGAAAAAAACCATATACAACAGTCCATGATGCTATTTCTGATCTGCCTTTATTGAATAATGGAAATGAGGTTGATGCACTGCCGTATCGATATAATGATTCAAATCTTTCTGAATATCAAAGGAAAATGCGTAGAAACTGGAGTAAAAATTATTGCTTGAATAATTGGACGACTAAAAGTAGCAATTTAATTGTCAGCCGCTATAAGCTTATTCCGCCTGGGGGTAATTGGCAGGATATTCCTGCTCATTTGATGAAAAATTACAAAAATAAAAGTAACTGCCATAGCGGAATATATAAGAGGTTACAGCGGGACGAGCCTTCAATTGTGATAAGCAATTTCAGAAAAAATATGCTGATTCATCCGACACAGCATCGAGGATTATCTGTTAGAGAAGCTGCGAGACTTCAGTCCTTTCCAGATTGGTATATATTTTACGGCAGATTAGGCTCTCAGCAGCAGCAGGTTGCTAATGCTGTACCGCCGCTTCTTGCTGAAATACTTGGGGATAGAATAAAAAGATATTTAATGGAGGGTTGAGCAGTGAGTCATCATATAAAAAACATAATTTTGTCAGATGAAAAAATGAAAAAGATTTTTGGTAATATAATGGAAAAAGAGCGTTATCATTGGAAAAAATTTGGAGGAAACCCGGAGGATATTTTTAAATGGCTTAATAATTTTCTAAATAAAAATGAAATCTATCTTGCACTAATTCTGGCGGATAAAATTCTGTATTACAATATAAACGAAGTGAGATATTTGTGGAGATTGATTTTAACAAACAGAGTAAAAAGGTATCTATTTGATGATATTTTTGGAAATGGTTATTCAGGGACACCTGAAGATATAAATAATAAGTTTTTTGAATTTATAAAAAATGAATGTATTTTTATTGGATTTGGCGAAATTTATAAAAGCGGCCAGCATATGATTTATTTCTTTAAACAGGCTGTCTTTGACCTTATTAGAGAAAAAGATATAAACTTTATGGAATATTCAAATTTTTTATCTACTGGAATAGATTTAAGCGATAAGAAAGTAATTTTCCTTTTAGATGATTTCATTGGAACCGGAAATCAGGCTGTGGAAGAATGGAAAAATAAAATAATTAACAGCAATAATTATAAGAATAATCCACATATTAGATATCTGTACACAGCTTTAACAGGTTTTTCAAACGGAGTAAATAATATTGAAAAAAATACATATATGAAAGTGATTTTAGGAACGCAACCTATGGATGACAGCTTTAGATGTTTTAGTGATAGTTCTTTAATATATGAAAATTCAAAAGAAAGAAAGGAAGCAGAGCAAATTATGAAAAAAGCAGGAAGCATGCTTTATGAATATCCATTGGGTTATGAAAACGACCAGGCGGCTGTTGCTTTTCATCATAATACTCCAGACAACAGTTTGCCAGTGATATGGAAAAAGATGACAGATGGAAGCTGGTATCCTTTATTTGAGCGATTTGAATAGGAGGAAATAAAAATGGAAGAATATACAAAAAATAGATTTGATGAAGAAAGGCCTTTTGATGTGGTGCGGGCAGAAGATTTCGGCGGAGACCTTTATGAATTTTATGAGCCGCTTAAAGAATTGATAAAGAAAATATCAGGAGTAGATATTACCGGCAGCAGACCCGTATTTTTAATTGGAGGAAGAGGAACAGGTAAAACTATGGTGCTGAAATTCTTGAGTTTAGAAATGCAGTTGAAAGATTTCATAAAAAATACCCTTAAGCAGAGTAAATCCATGGAAAAGTTAAGTGCAGAGGAAATGAAAGCATTTTTAGACACCAAAAAATTTATAGGGATTTACTTGCACTTTAGAACAACAGAATACGATTCTATGAAGGGGGAAATTGACAAACTTTTTAAACCGTATCTGTCTATAAAAATAGCAGAGGAGATATTCAAAATTCTGGTGATTTTTAAATCTTCTGGATTGCTTTCTAATGACCATGAGATTAAAATTGCGAAATATTTTTTCAACCAAATTAAAGAACCTGAGCCGAAAGCTGAAAATAGTTTTAATGGTGCTTTAAAATTAATTAGAGAAAATATTTATGCACAATTTGAGACTATTTTTGAAAAAGTTTCATATTGTGCTATTGATGAAATAAAAAAATATTACAGCATTCCAGTGATGATTTCTAAAAATATAATCTTTGGTTTATCCAATTTTGTATTTGATGATTTGAATTTTCTGAGAGGAAAGAATCTTTTTATTCTATTGGATGAATTGGAATATTTAAATGATTACCAAAAGCAGTGCATCGGACAGTTAATAAAGGACAGCGACGAAACATCAGTTATATTTAAAGTGGGTTCCAGATATATGCCCAAAATACTTCCTGTCGGAGAAAGTAATGAAGTGCTTCAAGAACCTCATGATTTTAGAGAAATCAACATTACTGATGCATTGAATGCTGCGCACAGCGGCACAAAAGTGGATTACAGGAAGCTTATAAAAAACATATTGAACAAACGCCTCTCAAAAAGCACCTATTTTAAGGATAGAGGAATAACAGATATAGAACAATTATTTCCTAATCTGTCCATTGAAGATGAAGCTACAGAATTAGTTAAGAGTCGGGAAAAACATTGGGAAAAATTCAAAACTTTCCTGAAGCGATCCAAATCTGAAAAAGAGATTAACGACATTATAGAATACCTTAAGTATCCAAGTAAACCTATTATTGAAAAATTGAATATGCTTTTATATTACAGAAAAAAATCTCCAGAAGAGATCAAAAAGATGTGTCAAGAGTATCTGGAGGGGAAAAATGAGCAGTATACAATACTTTATCAAAAAAATGCCCTCAATCTTTTATTTCAGCTTTACAGCGACTACCGAACTGAGAAAAAATATGCCGGTATTGATGTTTTTATCCATTTATCATCAGGAATAATTCGATCTGCTGTTGAACTCTGCAATCAAGCCCTAAATACTGCTTATAATTATGGATACGAGCCTGAGAAAGGAAAGCCTGTTGAAAATGTTTACCAAGATATTGGAGTAAAAAACCTTGCTAAACTTCAATATGCCGACATAACAAGAATACCAAAAAACTTAGGTTTGAAGGTTCAGGATTTTATAAATGAAATTGGCGCAATTTTTAGAGAACTTCATTTGAACCGCTATTTAGTAGAACCAGAGCCCACTCATTTTGAAACAAATTATTCAGAAATATCCCAAGGGAAGGATGTCTTTGATGCTGCTTTGAATTACTCTTGCCTGCAGAAAAAACCTCCAATGGATCCTAAAAGCCCTATTGAAACAAAGAAAGACGATTTTCTCATCAATAGAGTCCTTGCACCTTACTTTGAAATCTCTTATAGAGTAAGAGGTAGAACATATATATCAGCTTCTCAAATCGGCAGTCTTATTACGGAAGACAGCGAGGAAAAAAAGAAAACACGAAAAGAAATAATTAAAAACAACGCAAAGAAAGAAAAACCTGAGATTGGTATTCAGTCAACATTATTCGATATAGATGAGGTAAGTAAAAATGAGATTGATTGAAAATTTATCTATACTTCATATAGAAGAATTTTTATCTCAGCCGAGAAATTGGGATATTTTTATCACCTGCGGCAGTTTTGAGGAAAGATGCAAAAGAAGCAGTGATATTTTTTTAGATAAAAAAGTGGAGATAGAGACTTCTATAATATTTAATTATAAAGAAACTGACCCTGAAAATAAAAAAGAAGAAAACATACGAGAAATTAAAAGTAATTTAGAACAAATTTGTAAGTGCGTCCATATTTTTGATACAGAAAGCGTTTCTTTACCATCTGATGGAATAAAGAAGTTTTCGATGTTTCTCAAGGAGAAAAATATTGATTTATTGAATAAACCAATAATCACTGATATAACGGTATTCACTAAAGGGTACTTTTTTCTCCTTTTCAAGGTCCTGAAAGAAAAATTCAATTCGCACGAGTTCTACGTTGTTTACACAGAACCAGAAAAGTACAAAAGCAAAAGTACCGACAGAAATGAGATAATTTTGACAGAGGGACTTGACCGAGTTGAATCTATCCCAGGTTTTGCAGGATCCTCAATGAATTCTGAAGATGCTCTAATTGTAATTTTGGGATTTGAGGGGAAAAGATCAAAGGAAGTATTTAATAGCGTTAATCCAAAATTGACATATGCTGTAAATGGATTCCCATCATTTCAGCCTGGATGGCATAAAATAAGCTTGGAAGCAAACCTGCCCTTTTTACAAACATCAGGAGCATCGGATCATTTATTTTTCGCCCCCGCTGTTGACCCTTTCGAAACAAGGAATACTGTATCGCAAATAGTTGAAGAAATTGAGAAGAATAATGAAAACACGAATATAACCATTTCACCTCTTGGGACTAAACTCCAGGCATTTGGAGTCTTACTATATGCATTGAAAAATAAAAAAATAAAAGTGATTTACCCATTTCCATCCGCCTACAAACCAGACTATTCTTATAAATATGGACCAACCTGGATTTTTAAAGTTAATTTAAATGATTCTCTTCCATATTGTGTGGGTTAGTCAAAGTTTAGTTTACCAGCTACTAGATACACGATGGTTCGGAGATAGGTCACATGTTTGAAGCCATAAGCCCTTTTCATGGCGGTCTTTATCTTCGAGTTCAGTCCCTCAACAACTCCATTTGTAATCCGAGAGAGTGTAAAGCTGATCACTCCGCTCCAATAACGTCTGATCGCTTTGGCTACCTCAATAATCGGCTTCAGACGGCTATGCATCGCCCAAAAATACCATCGCTTCATATAATGCGCCGCATAAGCCGGGTCCTTCAATTCCCAGAACCTCGCCAAAGCCAGTTTGATATGGTAGGCTCGCGCCGTCTTCAGGTCCAAAGCCTTCAACTCCTCCAGGCGTTCCGCCTGCTGTGTTGTCAGATTCTTAGGGTTCGTAAGCCAGAGGTATCTCGTCTTCTTCAGCGCCTGATTGCCCTTCTGCTCCATCCAGCGGACCTTCTCAATCGCCTTGTTCATCTGGCTCATGATATGAAAACGGTCAAAGACCACTTGGGCATGAGGAATGTGGTTTCCCAAACCGTTGAGATAGGGATCCCACATGTCGTAGCAGACAAGATCGATTTCCACGGCATCAGCACCTCGCAACCGCAAGTCCTCTACAAAATCCTCGACGACCTCTTTCCTCCGGCTTTCCCCGACATAAAGTACTCGCGAGGCCTCCAGATCGCTGAACGATGTCATGTACACATGGCCTTTGCGGGCCGAAAACTCATCGATCCCCAAAATATGAAACTGCGAAAGGTCGACCTTTCGCCGGGCCCGTTCTACCTAATGGGCCAGGATCCGCCAGATACGATTGGCATGTTCTCCCACAAGCTCAGCCACCCCTGCCACCGACATCTCCCGGCTCAGATGAAGTACCAGCATCTCAAACAACAGCGTAAAACCGCTCCCCGGACGAGCCCAGGGGACTTCCACCTGCTTGATCCCGCACCGCTCGCATCGCACCCGAGGTACTCGCGCGTGAAGATAGGTCTCGTACTGAAAAAAGTTCAGATGCCGCCATGTCCGATCCTTGGTATCGTGGACTTCACATTCCTTCTCTTCACAGGAAGGACAGGGAAAATTCGTCCCCTTAAGAAAATCAATCTTCAGGTCCAATTGCCCGGCCTCTTTAGAAAACTGAATCTCAACCACCTGCCAGGGCTTCGAAAGTCCCAAAGCCAATGTAAAAAGGGTAAGTTCATCCATCAAGACGACTCCTTTCAGCTTAGTCTTCATGGTGAATATTATCACGCCTTGCTGCTATGATTAAACATGCTTACCCACACAATATGGAAGAGAATCATTTAAACAAATTGATTGGAAATTATGGTATTACCGAAAGTGATATTAATGGCAACAAAGTCCTAAGGAAAGCTAGAAAGGCAGGGCAGGATAGGTAAAAATTTCCTTTATGAGGTTGAATCAAAATGAAAGTTGAATTAATCTCTATTATACCCAATGCAGAAAAATTGATAGAAGATGCTGGGAGGACTTCTTATTTATCATTTAAAAAGCAAAAAAGAGGAAGCGAAAAGAAATTTATAAAAATGCTTATCAACAGCGGGCACCTCTCTGTTTTGGAACATGCTTGGGCAACTTTTAGAATTAAAGGAGGGTCAAGAGCATTTACACACCAGTTAGTTAGACACAGACTTTGTTCTTATACTCAGCAGTCACAGAGGTATGTTGACGAGCACAACTTCAATTATATTGAACCAGACGCGATTAAAAATAATAAAGAAGCACACTCTCTCTTTATTGACTTTATGAACAGAGCAAAAAAAGTTTATGCTAAACTGCAAAAATTGGACATCAAAAACGAAGATGCAAGGTTCGTTCTTCCTAATGCTGTTGAAAGTGAAATAGTAGTTACCGCAAACTTTAGAGAATGGCGGCATATTATTGAACTTAGAGGAAGTGCTGATTCGCAGTGGGAAATAAGAACAATAATAATAGAAATTTTGAAGCTTTTGAAAAAGCAAGCACCTGCGGTATTCGGAGACTTTAAGATTGATGCACAAAATGGAGTTATAAAAAGAATGAAAGTATGATTTTGGGATATACTTCACAAAACAGCCGCCTAAGACATCAGAAGCGGTTCATGCCTTATAGCATTCACAAAAATTTCTTTTATTCTGATTCTGTTAGCTTAAATTCTTTTTATAAAGCTTATACATTTTGTAATAGTCATACCTCTACTTCTACTTAGGGTCTACTGAAAAATGATTTTCTTTTTCCAAATTTCATCCAATTTTCGCCTAAAAAAGAGGAATTATTTCCCGTTTTTCAACTAACGCTGCACCGAGATAACGGTGAAAAAAGGGGACTGGCTCATTTTCCAGGAAGGTAAAATGTGCCAGTCCCCTTTTTTACTCAGCAATTTATGTCACGGCAACGTGATAATTTCCGGTTTTTAGAAAATCGTGTAAGGTTCTTCTTTGTGAAGACAAGCAAGGAGAACCGACCTGAGAGAGGATCTTATCACGTTTAGCAAAAGAGAGATTGAACGTTTAAGGATCATTCACCGGGTTATGGGCAAGCAGATGATCCAGGTGAAAGCCTCAGAGCTGTTAGGAATAACGGATCGGCAGGTGAGGAACATCATTGGCAGGATACGAAACAATGGCGATGGAGCGATAGCCCATAGGAATAGGGGGCGAGTTGCGGCGAATAAGATGCCCGCAGAGCTTGAGGCCCGGATCGGTGGGATAGTGAAGAGGCGCTATCCTGATTTTGGGCCAAAATTTGCTTCTGAGAAGCTAGAGGAGCGGGAGGGGATCAAGGTCAGCAAGGAGAAGCTGCGGCAAATTATGATTGCGAAAGGTCTATGGCGAGTGAGGAGGCGGAGGAAGGAAGTTCATCAATGGAGAGAGAGGAAAGCGTATTATGCGATGATGGTGCAGATGGATGGGTCGCATCATGATTGGTTGGAAGGCAGAGGGCCGGAGCTTGTGTTTATGGGATACATAGATGACGCCACGAATCGAGTGTTTGGGCTTTTCTATGACTACGAAGGGGTCTTTCCTGCGATGGACTCTCTCGAGCGCTATATAAGCCTCTATGGGCTTCCTCGCAGTCTTTATCTAGACAAGGACTCCACTTATAAGACAACACGCCAGCCAGATACCGATGAGCTGCTGAGAGGAAAAGTGGCAGAGACCCAGTTTGAAAGAGCCTGTGGAGAGCTGGAGATAGGAGTGATTCATGCTAAAATGTAAAAGTCAAGTACTTTTACCATAGATGTGGTAAGTAGATTTGCACTAGGTTGGGTAAGTGGAAATACCATTGATCTAAACACGGAAATGATCATACCTCCTTCTTTTGATTTTTAATTCTATAGGATTCTCCATCCAGGTTAAAAATCTTCCCATGATGTAATAACCTGTCCAGCAACGCTGTGGTCATGACACTGTCACCCATCATCTCAGCCCAGGAGTCAAAGCTTTTATTAGAAGTAACGATAAGGGAGAGTTTTTCATGCGTTTCGCTGATAATGTTGAAAAAGAGGTTAGCCTCTCGTTTCTCGATAGGAGTATAACCAATCTCATCTATGATGATCAGGTCTGACTTCATTATTCTCCTGATTCTGTATTCAGAGGTCTTCTGGATCTCAGCTGTTTTCAGCAGTTTTATGAGGTGGGTTATTCTCTCAAAACACACTTTGTATCCTTTCTCTACCGCAGCTACTCCAAATGCTATGGATAAATGCGTTTTCCCTATGCCAGGAGGGCCAAAGAATAGCAGGTTCTCTTTGTTATCTATCTAGTGGCAGTCAAGAAGATTTACCGCTTCCGATTTTCCTATCCCCTTGACCCGGCCAAAGTCAAAATTCGAAATTTTCTTTATCACTGGAAAATGAGCCCCAACCATGTTTCTCTCAACACAGCGCTTTACTCTATAAGATATCTCAGTGGTAAATACGGTGTTCAGGAATGTAATATAGGACGCTTTCCTTATTTCCGCGTCATGTATCATTTCATCAAAACTCTCTGCTGCCCCTTTCAGACTCAGGGTGTTTAAATAGCTCAGAGTATGTTCATAGGCTTTCATGTGACTACTCTCTCCCTTCTCCTGATGAGCTCTTTGTACACAGATAAACTCCTTTCATTTACATCTAGAGATTCATGAGCACCTTAATATTCTCGGTCCAGAGTCTCTATTTCCTGTGAGGTATCTTTTGATCCATAAGACTCACGCTTAAAATAGGCATAGGTATCATTCAGGTTGGCAAAACTTAGCGTATCATTCTCCAGGCAATATTCCAGAGCTTGTTCCAGAATATCGATGTCAACATCCTTCGCCAGAAAGTATCTTTTCGCTTCCAAGCATTGGTCTCTCACATATCGTGAAAAGGTTTTGAAATTCCTTTCTGTGAACTTCTTCCAGCTCTCTCTTTCAAACATGTCAGAAACAAGCGCTTTCAACTCCTGTGCCGTTTTCTCCATTTCCCTCCTATGCTCTCTCGTGCATATTATTCTTCCGGGTATAGGAGAAAGATCATATTCAACAATCTCTTCTCCCGTGTACAGATCAAAGACGAACAGCTTCTGTTTGGTCAAATAAATCTCAACCGTTTTGTTCCGGTAGTTTGAAGGCAGCTGATACCCGCAGGCATCTACCGATATACTGGCTTTCTCATTGACATTCCTTTCCTCTCTGCCTCGAAGAAAGTCTTTCCTGAATATTGAGTTGCGCACAGGCCGAAGGCTCTCTCTTTCGTGTTCTATGAGTAGAGCTGGTGTGCTTTGTAGCCTGCGATATTTTCCCATTTGCTCTTCTTTTCAGCCAGGTAACAACACTTTCGTTCGCTTCATCGAGAGCAGTAAAATCTCTTATGCTGAAGAAATTGTTTTTTACGTATTTGATCAAGTTTTCAATCTTCCCTTTCGTTTCAGGATCTGCTACCCGACAGACATACATTCTTATCTCCTGCTCTTCAATAAAATACTTAAAATCATCAGTGTAGATTATGTCCCCGGCGTTTTCACTCACAACCATTAAATTATCTTGATCAATGACCATCTCTTCGGGTACTCCTCCGAAATACGAAAAACAGTTAAGCAGATGATGAATAACCTCCTTTGTCCTAAAGGGATGGCCCTGAAAAATGATGTACTTATATCGAATGGCCGAAAGCACGGCAGCGAAGATGAAAAGCTTTAGCCCGCTGCGACACCTGAAGCGTCCAAAATCAAGCTGCATCTGCCTCGCGTAAGGCAGCTCCGGTACTTTCGTATAGGTCCTTATATTCTCTGTTCAGCCTCAGCTTGTCTGTCTGGATAAAGTAGCTTATGTAGTTGCGCAAGGTCTGTTCATTGCCCGCAAGAGCGCCGTATCTCTCTTCCAGATAATCATATACAGACGACACATTAAGCTTTCGAAATTCGTTCTTCTCGTATACTTCCAGAATGTCTTTCTCATATTCTTCAAACACCTTATCCCGAAACAGATGCTCTCTCCGATAAGATCTAAAATCTGCTTCATCCATTCTGTAATATTTGGCCGTAGTCCTGGGGTTTATGTCCAGTTCTGAGGCTATCTTATTTCTGGAATATCCCTGTCGCTTTAAGGTTTGAATCTGTTTGTACATTTTCTTCTTTTTCATCTCCACTCCTGTAAAGTTTTTTCAAACCTTACAGGAGTTTCCCTAAAAAGGGAATTCTGTTATTACCATTACTATGGTATTTCTGTTTACCATTGGTATAGTAATTCAGTTTACCATTTCCAGGCCGAGGTCTGTAGGAAACTAGGGATCGCAGAGCAGTGGAAATGGTAATGGATAAGATTCTTTAGGTAGTCTCGCGAGTAAAATGAGCGAGCATTACCGAAAGAATGCATTGAACTATAAACTGACGGGACCGTTTCTATGGGGATTGTATTGAGGTCTCGGGACATAATCTTGAGTATGGCATAAAGGAGGGAGTGCTTTTTATTACTTCAAAACATGCATGATATGAATCTTTGTAAAACATGGAACATTCAAGCATACACAATTGAGCCTTTATAATAAGAGACTGAGAAAACACAGATAGAGTAATCCGATCACTCCTGGAAGTCAGGGTGTTTTTAGTATTGCATTTAAAAGGCACTAAAATAATTATCATTTATCTGTGACTGTGGTGGTGGCCTTATGATAAGAAACCGCAAAGGTAAAAGTTTCTGCATAGACACTGACTGACGTCAACTATTTTTCCTTGTTGTCTCTAAGATACGCAGCCCGGTCGCATATGTCGTCATTAAAATCGCCTTGTGTTTTTTATTCTCTACAGCCTTTAAGAACTGCGCCACTTCATCCGGACTGAGAACAACAGGGAGTTTTTTCTCTCGTCTGGCAAAATGAATCTTTTCAATATCCCCTTGCCATCCCAGAGTTACCTTGTAGAGAAACCGCAAAGCAGACACGGTAACATTGACAGAACTTGAAGAAAACTTTTTCTCCCGGACAAGATAGAGCAGGAAAACTCGGATATCCTCAGCACCAAGTAATGCAGGGGACTTGTTGAAATGATTGGCAAATACTGTGACCCTGTCCAAATAACGCTTCCTGGTAGTGGCAGAAAGATTGCGAATCCGCATGTCTTCGTACATTCGTTGACGTAATGTTTTCATAAAACCTCCTTTGTTTAGTTGTAGATTTTGTGGAATTAATCATAGAAACTTCAAAGAAGGTTTGCTAGTGAAAAGAAAATTTATTCAGGATTAAAAAATCAAACGTTTATCCGCATACCGCGAAGCGGTTTAGTTCAAATGTCCCTACCGAACCAGTGGGAAAAGTACTTGACATTTACAAATGGATAAGATTCTTTCGGTAGTATTGCGAATAAAATGAGCGAGCATTACCGAAAGAATCTTATACATTACATTAAGAAGTTCACTAGCCACATTTTTGACTCCCTTTTGTTAGTATGTGTGTGCCTATTTTACCGAAAGCTTTTAGAAAACAAAAGCCTCCGAACCTTCCTTGACTTCAAAATTTTCCTATGCTAAAAGCTTCTTGGGTGGGAATTGGATAAGAAAGTCATCAGAGAGAAGTTAAACTGGTACAGGGGGAGTATAATATCAGATGCAACAGTAATAGAAACTGCTCTTGGTTGGAGGCTCAGAACCTATTTCTTTCCCAAAACTAATAGGCAAGCCTCGGTTTTCCATTATTTAGTTATAGATACACCACATTTTACTTTTGAAAGGAAGATTTCACTATTCGAACAAATCCCATATTTTCAAAAACAAAAGCGATACCCAAAGGTAAAAAGGTCTTTAAGATTTATCCAACGATTAAGAAATGCTGTGGCTCATTGGAAGCTAGATGAAAAAGAGAGTAACGAAAATGAGATTGTTATTTACAATCCAATTACATTTAAGACCTTGAAATTGAATGATAAGTTGATGAAAGAATTTAGGGAACACGAGAAATACCTTCTGAAAATCTTTGGTTGGGAACAGACCCTCAAAGAAAAATATGGATAAAATGTTGCTTGGGCTAGAATCATTCTAGGGTTGTCAATAATCTGAAATTCCAGATTGAGGAGAGGGAAAATGGAATGTTTATCTAGGGAAGAGATCGAGGAAATGTTAAAAAAATGTCTTCATTTATTGTTAGATAACGATAAGTACCTATTTGAGAAAGATGTGAATGAACGGTCTATATCACATATGCTTGCTTTCTACCTGAAATCTAAAGAATTCAAGGAATGGGATGTTGATTGCGAGTATAATAGAGATCGTCATGAAACTAAGAAACTGGATAGTATATATAATATGTTAGAAGAGATTGGAAAATATGACTTAATCAGAAATACAGAAGGAATAACTGTTTTTCCTGACATTATAGTTCATAAGCGTGGCACAGATAATAACCTGCTAGTAATCGAGATAAAAAAGTGTACAAGTAGCAAAGTAAGAGATGATTTTGACATTGCAAAACTAAAAGCCTTTCGAGCGGATAAGGATTACCGCTTTGCTGTGTTTCTTAAATTCAAAATAGGCAATACTGATGAGGTTGGTTGGGAAGAAATGAGATGGTATTAGGATCTTTAGGGGGGAGGTAATATTATGGTTGGATTTTCTGATTTTATAGAAAGCCTTTATGAGTTACGTAAAGAAATTGCCACATTTCGAAAAGTAGTACTCCATGCTCATTCCCCACACAGCTTCGACTGGAAATCCAGTGGCTTGAACTCTAAAGATGCCATTCAAGGTTGGACTAAAGAGGAATTAGCTTTCATAGAAAAAATAGAAAAATGCGATTTAGATATGCTTGCCATAACAGATCATATGAAATGCAAGTTTGCATGTAGATTTTCTACAAAAAAGAAAAATACTGAGTTAATAATACTTCCTGGTTTGGAGCTCAGTATTCGCCCTTCTCCTCCTTGGAATAAATTCCGCCTTCACATGCTTGCAATTTTTCCAGAAAAGTTCTCTTTTGAAAAAGCGAGTAAGATTTTTCCTTCAGATTTACCTGATGAGGAAGATCGTACTGGAAAAGAAGAGATGAAAGTAAAAAACGTTGAGGAGTTTGTGAAAAATGTACATGAATGTGGAGGATTATGCATTGCCGCACATATTTATACGGATAGAGGAGTTAGAAGAGCCTTCAGACAGTTAGGTGAGGACAGTATCACATTTTATGACCCTAGAGAGAAGCTTACCGAAGAAGAAGAGAAACGAATTGCAGACGATTTCAAACCATGGATACTTACAGCTGGTTTTGATGCTATTGAGGTAGGCAAGTATGAAGATAAGGAGCACTATAGGTGGATTAGTGACATTAATGGGAAAAAAACTAGCATACCTGTATTGCTGACAAGTGATGGTCACTGCGTAGAAGACATTCTTAATAAAGATCGTTTTACACATATAAAAATGACAGATGTTGGCTATAATGACTTAGAAAAAGCTTTCAAATTTCCTGATACACGTATAAGATTTCTTAAAGATTTGCCTGACACTCCTTCGCCTAGGATTTTAGGAATGCAAATTTCAAGTGGAGATGGAAAAGGATTTTTTAAAGACCTAAAAATAGCTTTTTCTGATAACTTAACATGTTTGATTGGCCCCAGAGGCTCTGGGAAGTCTACAATAATTGAGGCAATGCGATACCTCTTCGGTTATAATCTAACTCTTGATCAGATTACAGATGGAAAAGATTTATCTAAGAAGGTGAGAGAATTACAAGAGGCTACACTCACGAACTGTGTGATTAGGTTAGCGTTCATAGGAACAGATGGTGAACTTAGTATTCTTGAAGCTACATTTGATCCTAAACAAGATTATGTTACGAGGGTGTATGATAAAGATGGACAAGATAGGGAAATATCAAATATTGAAACAAGTAGGAGGTATCCACTCAGACTATTTGGATGGAGTGAGATAGAAACATTAGGGAGAGAAGCTCATAGACAACGTGAGCTCTTAGATCGTTTTATCCCTGATCTTCATAAAAAACTTGAGGAGTGTCGAGAGGCAAAATCGTCTATTATTGAAAAGAGAGCTCGAATAGAGTCTTCGATATTTAAAATGAGTGATATTATTGCACGCAATAGAGGAGAAATAAAGAGATATGCAGAATATAAAGCAGATTTTGAAAAGTATAATACTCCAGAGGTAAAAGCTCTTTTTACTGATTTCGATGATGCAAATGCAAAATTAGCGATACTCGAAAAGGTTAGAGATAATAAAGAGTGGTCTAGTATCTTTGAAGACATAGTAAAGATAAATATGCTTAGGGGAATAGATGATGTTTTGGAAGAGAAATCGAGCAAAATTAAGAAATGGTGGATAGAAAAAAAGCTATCTCTTAATATTGATAATTTACAGGAAGATATCCGATCTCACATTTTAAAGGGTCAAAATATCTTTAAATCTCTTTCAGAAAAATTAGAAATTGAAATTCAATTAGCCAAAAAAGAAGTTATTGAAGCAAATAATGCAATTCGAGAAGAGATCAGTGAAGAGGCTGCGAAAAAGGTACTTGCCGATTTACGAAGGACAGCACGAGAGCGTTTAGATAGAGTAGAACGACTTAGAAAGGAATATTATGGAGAATGGAATCATTTTAAGAGTCTATTAAAAGAGTGGAGAGAAGCTTGTATACGGGTGGTCGACCTCAAGCATGAAATAACAGGAAAAAGAATAACGCAGAAGGAGGCAATCGAGGCTAAATTGAATCAGTTTAAGACAGAAAAAATGAAGATTACTATTGATTTTAAGCCTGGACAAGATCGCTCGAAGTTCAGAGAATATTTAGAAGTGGGAGACTTTTTCAGTAGAGATCTACATGGCAATTATAAGCAAAAGAAATGGCCAGAAAAAGTTTCAAAGCTATGTAATCCCGTGGAACTTGCTTTAGCCATATTAGGGAATAAAAAAGAGAAATTAATAAAGTCCTTTGATTCTAACTACTCACAAAATTCTATCTCCTTCGATGAAGAAATGGCTTCACTAATTGTTACAACACTTTATCCCCTCTCAAAAGATGAGGATGCAGAGATAAATATTGTCGATATCGATAGATTAAGTAAGATAATTAAAGTTGCAGAAATTGACTGGGATGATTTAGTAAGAATATTATTAAATGACTTGCCTGTAGATCACCTTTCACCAGGACAAAGATCAAGTGCGATGTTACCTTTAATCGCTTTAGCAGAGACAGCTCCATTAGTAATTGATCAACCAGAGGATAACCTTGATAATCGAATGGTTGGCAAGATGTTGGTTGATATATTAGCTGAGCTTAAAGAGAAGCGACAAATTATAGTCGCAACTCATAATCCCAATATAGTAGTATCTGGAGATGGCGAACAGGTCATTGTTTTGGACGCTTTGAGTAGTCACGAAGGAATATGCAAAGTGAGTGGATCAATTGATAAACAAGATATAGTAGGACCTGTAATTGATATAATGGAAGGAGGAAAAGAGGCCTTTTTGAATAGAAAACGTAGATATCGCCTGGACTAACTATAATTAAAAGAATTAGGAGATTCTAAATCGGAAAAGGCTATAAATTTGCAATTAAAGGTTTTAAAGCCTTAGCTAGTCGACACATTGCATCAATTGTTTCGTCTTGAATTTCTGGCCATTTGTTTTTATCTTCATATCCTCCAGATGCGGGCCTCTTGCAGATTCGACATGCTCTTTTATCGTCGAGTCTCTCCCATTCTAAATCTCCGCCGAAGACTTCTTCTACACAATCTTTTAAATTCAACAGTTTATCGAACATTTCTTTGTTTTCACTGTGATCCCCGCGGTCAATATATAGCTCTACCTGCGTTTCATGTTGTCGTGTCAGCACATGAAGCCGAAGTGCTTTTAAACCAGGATTCTACTGTTGGAGAGGTTTGCCGAAAGCTTGGCATCTCTGAGCAGACCTATTATCGCTGGAGGAAAGACTACGGCGGAATTAGAGTGGACCAGGCCAAGCGGCTCAAGGAGCTTGAAAAGGAGAATGCTCGGCTAAAGAAGCTCGGGCTGATCTGTCTTTGGACAATGACATTCTCAAAGAGGCAGCACGGGGAAACTTCTGAGCCCGGTGAAAAGAAGCCGGGCAGTCACACATGTATGTAAGAAGTTGAGTGTTTCTCAGAGGAGAGCCTGTAAGGTTTTGGGCCAGCCACTCTCCACACAACGGCACATCCGAAAAGTGCCTGAGGATGAGGAGAGGCTGGTGGAACGTATTATTGACTTGGCTAGTCAATATGGACGCTATGGTTACCGTCGGATCACTGCTTTATTGCGGAACGAAGGCTGGCAAGTTAATCACAAGAGAGTGGAGAGGATCTGGAGACGGGAAGGATTGAAAGTGCCAAAAAAGCAGCCAAAGAGGGAGCGTTTGTGGCTAACGGACGGATTGTGCATCCGACTGCGTCCTGAAAAAAAGAATCATGTATGGAGCTATGATTTTGCCATGATCCGGACTACAGACGGGAGGCCAATACGTATATTGGTTATTCTAGATGAATACACAAGAAAGTGTTTGTCCTTGTTGGTTGCACGCAGGTTCAGGTCTCAAGATGTTTTGGATCAGTTGTATGAGCTGTTCATAACACGAGGCATTCCGGGATATATTCGTTCTGGGCCCGAATTCACGGCTAAAGTGGTAAGAGAGTGGTTGGCAGGTAGCGGAGTCAGCACCTTGTTCATCGAGCCCGGCAGTCCCTGGGAGAATGGCTATGTGGAATCGTTCATAGGAAAATTTAGAGATGAGTTGCTCAACAGAGAAATCTTTGATACATTAATAGAGGCAAAGGTGGCCATAGAGAACTGGCGAAGGGAATATAATCAGTTCCGGCCGCACGGTTCTTTGGGATACAGACCTCCAGCTCCAGAGGCTTATGATCATGAAGCTCTAACTTTGCATGTGTAACAATAAATGGGGGCAGGTCACTGGTCCTGACGTTGAATTTCAGTGGCCTATTTAAACATTTTCAATGGCCATAAGGGATCTTATTCCTTTACAATACATGGCATGCGGAGAAATTTTAAAATTGGTCTTATAGTTAGGACATATGGTTATTTTATGTCGTGAAATTTCTGAAAAGACTGAGAAATTTGTAGAGAAAAATGAAAGGCTTCTCGGTAAAATAGAGTTTAGAAATATATCTGAGCACTGGAACCCTGATGTGCGTCAATTAGATGGAGCTCATGATATTCATGATTCAAGGCACACAGTGTGGATAAAACTTGACAATCCGGATTTTGAGCAGTTTATGATGCATGAAATTATGCATGGCGTTCTTATCCATGAAGGTTTTCCTCAAACAGGACGGCCTCCTGATTTGAGCGATGATAAACAAACTCATGATATTGGCTCATTATTACAAAGTGTAATAACTGACCCTGTTATTGACAATCGGCTAACGGAATCGGGACTGGCTGTCTTTAATCGTGATAAGGCTATTCAGGTCAAAATAGAAAAAGCATTGCTTGATTCCAAGTCATGCGGGGGAATTCCTTACGGATTTTGTTTCTGCAAGTGGGCTCTGATTAGCTATCATGCATGCATAGATAATACATTTACAGAAAACCAAAAGAAAGAGTTGTATTCAATTATCGAGAACAAATTTGCACAGGCATTAAAATTTGGGAAATCATTAGGTGAGGAAATCAAGAAAGAAGGATTCTCAACACCACAGAAGGCATTAAATGCCATTATCATGATTCGCAACAGCCTGAAATTAAACAGAAGAGTCATTATTGTTGATTCACAAGGCAGAAGATATTAAAAGCTTTTGTCTTTCTCAGCTTACAGGAACACAGCGTTCATAATAAAATTTAAATGGGAGTATTAAGCCCTGCCGGAGATGTATAATGAAAGGACATCGTCTTATCCAGAAAAACAGGATGTCCCGGAAAGCTTCCCATGACTTGATTCAAATGATTGCCAAATGGGGAAACCATAACTTCCGCTTTAGGACTGACGCTGAAGTAAAGAAATTCTTCCGGTCCAGAGGACATGATTATGGTCTATTGGTTGAAAATTGCCGCGATTTACCGGAACGAGTTCTTTTTCTTGAAAACATTATAGGCCCTACATTGGCTATATCTAATGGATTAAAGGTATCTCGTGTGGATCTAAGAACGGGAAAAGAAGACTTAGAAGTTCAGGGACCCGGGATAATCTCAATATCAACATACTGGGCCTCTTATGAAACCGCAACAAGGCATCTTAAGCAAGCTATAAAAGAACTTTCATATGCAGAACTTCAATCAGCAATTGCAGATGGTATAGCGAGTATTGAGGGATACATTAATTATAGAGCTCAAGAATGGAATAAAGGAAATCCTGATGATTTACTTTTGGATTCAAAAAAACAAAAAGTCACTTTTGATGATAAAATTGATTGCTGGATTCTAAAAATGACTGGAGGGAAAAAACTTGATAAGAGTGTAAGGAATTGGCCTGATTTCAAGATACTGCAACACATCCGTGATAACATAAAGATTCATCCAAAAGATTCCGGTTATAGCATATCTCACCAGGAACTTGCTGATTTGATAAATCGCTTTCGTTATGGAATATCAGGCTTGCTAATCCAACTACATCAGCTCTCTCAGGAAAGGATTCCGTCCATAATAATACGGAGTTATTTTGCACCAGATATAGAGGTCAAAGAGGTTGAAGTCTGAGTAAACAAGCAATAAACCGGTTAATATCTTCTCCGCAATTGAACCATCCCGACAAGGTTTGCAAAATCTAGGTTTAAAAGGACAGGATTAATAAAATTTATTTCCCTCATAATTTTGTAAGCCGCTTGGATTGGGCTGTTGCCTGAATTAAATGCAAAGTAGGAAAAATTTAAAATCTAGATACTTCCAAGCCGATCAGAAGTCTCCAATTTATTCATCTCTATGATTAACCTTTTATCGTGCGTAGCAATCAATATCACATGACCTTCCATAATATACTGAAAGATCAATCCTGCTATGAGTTTTACTTCTTCACTATTCAATAATAAAGTCGGCTCATCCAATGCAATTACAGGCTTCTTTCGTGCAAAAGACGAAAGTACGCTTGCCAGTTTATTCATTCTTAAGGAGCTGTTTAAATCAATGCAAATATTTTCTCTGCTCAAGCCTAGACTCAACAACCAATTTTCCGCCTGCAAACGTAAATATTCTCTAACTTTCCATGAAGGGTGAAATGCAAAAGCGATCTCTTCAATTAGACTATTCTCTGTTATATCGATATCAGAGTGCTGAGGAGAATAGGACATGTTTGATTTCAAGTCATCAACTATCCCATTTCTATGAAATTCGATATGACCTTTATCATAAGCTATAAGCCCAGCCAAACTTTCAAGAAGGGTAGTTTTTCCCGACCCGTTTTCGCCATATATCCAACAAACCTGACCGGAACTTACTGAAAAAGAAATATTTCCAAAAACTTCTTGTCCAGACCGTGTAACGCACAATCCTTCCACTGCTACTCTTATTGTCTCCTCTAAATCCTCTCTGTACATCGAAGGCTGTATTGATAGCTTTTCCGGAATGTTAAAATCAACCTTCAGGACCAAATCATTTAATAGAGGATTTTTGAGAACGGCATCTTTTCTTACGTACCAGATATGTTTATCCACTTGATGAGAGATAATATTTAAATCATCAATTATGAGAACAATGGCAGAATTACTCTTGCAATAATCATATAAATAATTAACAAATCTGTTCCTGAAAGTAGGGTCAAACTCACCCAGAATTTGATCAACGATCCAGATTCTGGGCTTCCTTGCCAAATGGGCTGCTACTACTACCCTTGCTGTTTCGCCACCTGATAGAGTAGTAGGTTCCCGATCATACAAATCGGAAATTTCCATTAACTCTGCAACATCCTTGCGACGGGGAATTAGCTCATCTTCATTGATAAATGCAGAAAGTCCTAAAACAATCTCATGGAGTACAGTGGGTGCAAATCTTGAAATCTCAGCATGAGGCATAGAGCTTGTATATGAGATAAAAGGAATTTCGTACTCAGGACTTTTTGATTTTTTTATAAATTTGTATTCGGATGTTATCATCTCATCCAGGCCAAAAGCGCCAAGAGCCAAAGCACGTGCATGATCCAGATTATCTCCAGAAACAAAACAAAGACCACCCAAGGGAAGTCTATCTCCACTGAATTCGATAATCTCCGCACTCGGAGTTTGAAAACTAAAAGGATTTATTGTTATATCCATAGCATTAGAAAAACACCTATAAGTAATGTACAGATTGTGCTCATTATCCAAAGCATTTGGTTGCGTCTTGAATATGCTTCGAACTCCATTCTATATAATGGCTTTTTAAGGAATCCCCGATAGTAAAGACTATTTGCCTGAATTGTCATATCCTTGAGCAACACAGAAAATGCCGGAGCTACAATTCTTATATAGGCTCCAAATTTTGACAGAATCGTGTTCATTCGGTAGCCTTTCAACTTCAAAAGGACTATAGATCTCCCACCGTGATCCGAAACTAACGATAAAGAAGAGCCTGTTGCAAGAAGTATATAAATCAATCCACGTGGCAAATGGATTAATTCGAAAAATCTTAACCATTCTAGGGATTCAACAGAATTAGTAAGGATAATAATAGTAATACCAAGCGTTGACAACAAACCCAAAACTCTCAAGGAATGTTCAATTGCCAGACTTATGTGCGTTCCGCCGATAATTCTTGCGAAAGTGACAATCGATAATAGAATTGTTGCAAATATCACCACCTTGATAAATTTCTTGATAGCTTTTAACATGTCTTTATTTAAACAGCATATAATCCAGAGCAATAAACTCGGAATAGCTTTTGTCTTTGCTGAGGAAATAACGAAGGAAATCCAGAGAATTACACAGAGTATTCCTGCTACAGTGGACTTTGGTTGATCAACATTCATTAATTATTTTTCCATCTTGGCGGCAATCTTCTAATTAGCAGGAAAACAATAATGGAGGTCACTAATTTGTCAAACGGATCAGAGGCAAAACCACTCAAAACAACACTTTCCAAAATATTCTTCCCTGTTGCGGCAAATAAGGCTGTAATTGCATCTGTCCCGGAAATGGAAACTCCCCCGTAAACAAAAGCAGTAACAGGAGCTGATACAATTGCCGTTACGATACCCAACCCAAGTCCAAACACAACAGTCCAGCATGCTTTTTTCAAGTACATGAACCTCTTGAAAATACTTGTATAAAGAGCTATTACAATAGCAGTTCCAATATAGGCAGGTAATGTCGGAGTGTATATTGCCCCTATCAGAACAGATACAAATCCTACAGTAATGCCCACCAACGGGCCAGCTATAAATGAAGAAAGAACAGTGCCAATTGAATCAAGATAAAAAGGAAGCCTAATAACAGCAACAAGTGCCCCAACACCAAGATTTAAGAGGACACATACAACAATTAACGCAAGGATTTCTGGTTTGGTAAACTTCTTAGCACTCATTAATTTCCTCCTAACCATATCAGTAATTTTTAGTCAAAATTAATGCAGAACTATTTCTTTTTCACAATTAAAAGCAGGCTCGAAGGTCTGTTTATTATATCTTCTCCGTAAAGCGTATTTTCGAAAACACCCCATGAAATTTTGTTGCTGGGGACTGAGAGATACTTGTAATCTATAAGTTTCATTCCATATCTGTTTAGAGCTTCTTCATATTCCTTTCTTGTTCTGTGGAAATATGGGAGGTGAATGGGTCTAGAATTGCCTGCTACCGGATAAGCAGCAGCCCATCTAAAATATGTATTATTTAATATTCCTTTTCTCGTCAGATGCATCTTTCCTGTTGATATAAGATGATGAGCAAAAGAAGGGGCAACAGTTATAAACAAACCTAAATCCCTTTCTTTAAAAACTTTATACAAATTTGAAAAAAAGTTATCTACACGGGGCATTTCCTGTATTAAAAATATTGACAGAAAAAGCTTGTTTGGTTTTGTTCCTTTTACTATTGGAACCCAACTGTCATTATCAAGGTCAGCTTTGATAGCCCGTGCAGAAGGCAATTTTATTCTAGATTGGGCTATTTTCAATAATCGGTTAGATCTATCTATCAGAATTATATCTCTAATCATATTAGTAGTAATTATATCTCTTTTGAGCAATTGATTTAACACAAAAGCATCCCCACATCCCAAATCGATTACTGTGAGTAGGTCTTCTACATTTCTTATTGCTTTCTCGATAGCAGGAATTACAACTTTGATGCGATAGAAATGATCCTGTCCATTTCTTGAAATCCATTTATTCTCCACTACTTCCCATAAATGTTCTGACCAGTTTTTCCACCAGCTAATCTGCATAATTATACTTCTCTCTTAATTAAACAAAATTTTATCAGTTATGTTTCTAGTATAAAAGTATAAAAATAATTACTTAACAATATAATAGCCGCGGAACACCCAGCTTCGAAAAGGGGATCTCTTGCTGCTAACCCAGCAAAGAAACAAAGAAAGCCCACAAGAACTAGTCCAAAATCAATTGGAATTGATTTTTTGGCTTTTTCAATAATTTCCTTATTCAAGATATCTGGAATAAGATAGAGTAGTGGAATAATTATCAAATTCAGATATGAGAAAAAACGATCTTTTATGAAATTCGAAAAGTTTGGGTCAATACATCTATCTACGGTTTTTGAGATTTCTCTGAAAAAAAGATTTATTATGTCAGGGAAAACATAAAGAGAAACAACATGAAGTAAAATAAAAATTACAATTCCCAAGGCAACATTCTTTAGTTTAAGATAAGCAGCAATCCATAAAGCAGTAATTATTAAAATTACTGATAAAATAA
>Ga0307378_10000550_pt1 | contig 65659 bp, 64 predicted proteins | sample UN1MG_FD_202238 | JGI IMG/M metagenome (GOLD analysis project Ga0307378, IMG submission 202238) | Soil microbial communities from Risofladan, Vaasa, Finland - UN-1 | ecosystem: Environmental > Terrestrial > Soil > Coastal area > Acid sulfate soil | place: Finland: Risofladan, Vaasa | collected... | reverse complement strand
GAGACCCATTTCGATAGAGAGGACTAGTGGGGGCTTGCAGAGTGGATCATCTACCAGTTTCCATATTCCCCAACGATCCTCGAGTTCAATATAGGGGGTAGGCTTCTTGTCAACCTTGATAGTCGGGGGAAATACCTGCCTCTCGGTAAGCCCTTCTTTCCAGGCCCAGTTCATAAGGGCTCTGCACTCTGCCCTCACTCTCCGAGCCATGTGAATGTCACCCCACCTTTCCCGAATCCAATAGAAGTCTTGTCTTGTGACTTCCTGGATTGCCATATCTCCGATCTGTGGCAGGATATACGTTTCGAGATCCCGCTGCTCAATCTTAATGGTGGATTCTTTCTTGTTCTCAGCTTCAAGCCATTTATAGGCTAGTTTCTTGACGAGGTGCTTTGCGCGTTCCCCGGGGAACCACGTTTTTACCGCTTCATAGTTACCTAGCATCATGGCCTGATTAAAATAATCGCAGAGTTTTTGGATATCTTCAGATGATAAGTCCTTGAGCCGTTGCCCGCGCCAGGAAGTCAATGTCTTGTCGAATCCCGGTACAGTGACGCGGATATACCCCCTCCCATCGATGTACGCTGGCATGGTCAGCCTCCCTCTTTGTTCAAGGGAAAGCATATCACATATTGCAGGGGCGGAGGTCAAGATTCTTTGGCCTCGAATCCATTACAATTTTCAAGCCATGTCGGGTCAAAATTGGCAGGCCACATAAACCAGCCTGACCGAATACCCTGGGGATGTCCCTTAATTTCTAATTCTATTCGAGCACTTTCAGTCTTGCCTTCCAGCACATCAACTAATGCCCCGAAAGGATTTTCATGCATCTTTACTTTGGGGTGTTTACATTGAGAATGGGCATCACCAGAAATCATCCCTCGGTATTTGCATTTATAACAATTCGGTTTAGACATCTTCTCCCTCCTTTCTTGGGCTAACGCTGTTATCAGCCGCCCGTTTTATCGGGTCGGCTGGATTGACCTTGTTGGGTGATACGGGGTGGGGGTGAAGGGAATTGAACCCCTCTACTGATCTCCCCGGCATGAGGCATAGGGCGCCATAACTCATGCTTAGATTACAGCAAGTATCATCCTGTACACGGATTATCCAGTGCCCCCATATTTCATTAAACATAAATCACCCAACAGCCTGCATACATGGAAAATTTTCCATCTATTGTTCTATTTCCTTCTCTATCTCCTCCCTTGGCCGGAATACCTCGTAGCATTTTGGATTAGGGCATTCATATCTATCATCAAGTAGAGGTAAAAACTTGCTTTCGCTGTCCTCGTATCCGCACCAGGGGCATTGGATCATGGTTTCATCAGGATAGATCATTGATTATCGTACTCACTCCAGGTCGGGCAACCCATCCTCGATGGGCACTCCTCCTTGCAATGCTTGGCTAACCGGGATCGGCCATTACCATCTGGGCAAGGTACGCAAGCCCTGTTTGCAACATCGGCATGTGAGCCGGTAACGAGTGAAAGAACCTTTTCATCTTCCGGTGAGGGGGGGGGAAGTCCCTGATCCTCTTCTCCTGGTTCTTCACCCTCCGTTTCATCCTCAGAATCCCCCACAGAAAGAGCATCCTGCCCCGTGGCTGCGTTTTCTTGCTTATCCAAGGGGTAAGTATCCTGTGGGTAAAGCATCATCCATTTGGCCTTGATTTCAACGCGGTACTGTTGCTCCATGTTTCGGATAGCATCGAGATTCTTGTGAACCCAAGTGGAGAAGCCAGCGGTCTTTAGTCTGATATACTCCTCGCGGATCGGATCTTTGTCGGAGGAGTCGGGTTTCTGCTCACCAGGATACTTCTTAGCCTCCCATTTCTGAAAAGAAGCAAGGAAGTTATCAAACTGCTGGATCGCCTCTTGCTTGAGTTCATAGACGGTTTTATCGCTCACTCGTGCCGCAAAGGTCACATACTCATTGAGGTGATCGAGGTTCAGGGCCTTGAGTTGCCCTATTGTCTTGTCAAACTCCTCGTGTGCATCGGCATCAAATTCAGCGTCCACTTCTTTGCCCGTTTGCTCGGGGATCTCCGGCAAACCTCTCACGCCATCATCTGGTGCAATCTCTGCATCCGTATAGAGATTCTGGAATTCTTGAGGCCAGCATTTTTTCAAGCCCTGGCATTCAGCGACTTTGGCTATCTGGCCGGGTTGATTATCAGCTTGCCAAAAACGCGTAATACTTCCATCCTTTTTGCGTTTAATGTAAGTCTTTAGTGGTACGGTCCACCTAATAGGTTCATCCCAACCTGCCGGTTTGCCCTGGAACCAACCACCAACCAGCTTCTCGTTATCAAGGAGAAACGTACCTTCCCTGTATTCTACGTTGCCGTTTACTTGCAAGATAATCCCTGCCTTCCAACCCTTGCAATCCGGTTGCGCTTTCGCTCGGCTTCGCAGAAAATCAATGGCGGTGATGATCGCCGCTGAATCCCCTTGGGTGTATTTGATAAGGTAACAATCCCGTTTGTAAGGATTCATGCCCTGACTCTGACATACACCCATGAAATACATAAACTCTTGAACAGTTACAAACTCAGGGTGTCCCTGGACGAGATAACGCCTAATAAGATCGAATGTCAGGACTATCCGTTGTCCGTCCTTCGCATCATATTCGATGACAGCACTTTTCGTTTCTTCCTTCATGTTAAACCTCCTTTATTAAAATGTTTACTTAAACGCTATGTCCTCTTCCCAGTCGAGTTCTAAGCCGGGGATCTCCGTCACTCCCTGGCGCATAGCATCATGGACCGCCTTTGTCCTTAACTCGATTTTGAGATATTCGCGGGGAACGATCTCAAGATTCACGACTGTAACCTTTGGCCGTTTCGTGCCGTAGGAAGTACCGCTTTCCGCTCGGGTGATATTGTCTACCCCCGGAACAGCTATGGCATCCACCTTGATCTCTTCCTTGATACCGGAGGCCTTGGCTTCCTCGTTGAGTTTCTTTTGCAGAGCCTCGGTCGCTTTCCGAGCCGCTTCCTTTCGTTGCTCTGCCGCTAGTGTTTCTCGTGCCCTGTGTTGTTTGATCTCACCCCTTAGATACTCCTTCCCTTCCTCAAAAGGTTTCTGAACCTTTGCACCGATATTCTTGGCATAAGTCACAAAACCTTTAGGGGCTTCTATGATTTCGTCTACTTCAGCATCAATCCGTTTCATGGCCTTGTGAATCTTGGAGCCAAGGTCTGTAGCTGCTTCTTTTGTTTTGTCGTCCGTGACTTTGATCTTAAAGGCCTCATCCCTGATCTGCTCACCCTGAGCGATAAAGACATTGAGTTGGTGTACCAGGGCCGTGTTAAGGGTGATGATCTCCCCGGTTTTGGGCGGGACTGCTTTAGGTTTCTGTTTTGAATCGTCTTTGCCTTCTGCGAGTTTTGCGAAATCTATTGGCATGATTATCCCCTTTCTTTAAAAAATCTATACGATGATAAGCCGTGAAGAAACTGCGCGAAATCCCCTCCCGTTTCCTCATACCATTTCATCCTGGCACTCTTGCCGTGTGGGTTGAACTGCAGGGAACCACCTTTATTGATAGCAACATCTATTTCAAGGTTCTGATATGCTGCTATTGCCCCCCGCCATATTTTCTCGAATTCTTTTCCTTGGGGGGTCTTGTTGTCAATGAGGACAACCCCCTCACTTCTCATTTCAAGGATGATATCCGGCTGGCCGGTGTAGAAATAGGTATGGTTATAAAACCGCTTTTCAACATAGATTACCCGGATAACGTGCTTATCGAACCATCCGGTGAAACTGTCAAAATAACCCTTACAATATTCGGGAATCGAGGGAATCCATATATCCTGAGCGTACCCGGAACAAAGAGCGTGTACTTTGCTTCCGCGCTCCGTGGCGAAATCGAGGACATCAGGCTTTACCTTGGAGAAATCGGCGTACTGACCGAGGATAGTTGAAACTCGGATGTATTTCGATTCGTCAAGGTCGGTCATATCATCAACCCTCCAATTACAATTCCCCCCAGGAATGAAATACACGGCCAAGGCCCCGGTTTTTGGTACATCCACAAACACCAGCCTACGAAGTCGATGAGGATGATTATGTGGGCCACACATACTCCTTATGATTTAGGCAATGCTGTTATCCGTAGCGCCCACAAACCATCTTCCCTCTCTATCCATTCCCCTGCGTTGATTGATTTACCGTCATCTGTTTCAACTTCAACAAATCGCCCTGATTCATGCGATGGGGGACCATCGAATATAATGTTTATTGGCTGGTCCATGATTCACCCCTTTCCCCGCCAGATGCCTCCTGGCGGGCCGGGGTCCCGAAGGAAAGGTTATGCGAAAATACTGTGCTACTTAAAGCCCTTATCAGGCTATAAGTCGTGGGGTGGCGCTAGGATAGGCCGGGTATCCCGCAATTTTATTGGCTGGCTACCTACCCTAGCCCCTTGCCGCTCAGAGGCCACTCCGATCGGCATTTTGGGTGCTGGCAGATTAACGGCACACAAGTTAGTTAATCTTTATATGCGGCACCCCGTGCCCCGCATTGCCAGCATAATGAGCGTTACGCCTTGGGTTGCCCTCTTGACTCCCCTTGCCTATCCCCTTTCCGCTACCTGCCTCATAATGCCGTGATCTGGTTTAGTCTCATTAATGAGAAAACACTTGTCACGTACACGGAAGCTCGGAAAGAAGGGGGTTGTTTGCCAAACTAATCCTTCATAATCTCGGGCCATAATGGTCAATGGCCCCAATGATCGCGTAAGAATTGACACTGATTTGAACTGATCGAGGTTTATGCGTTCACGGTCATGGCACATGGGATTCTCCTGATTTCCCAGGTTCGTCTGTAGTATCTTTCCTCAATTTCCCGGAGGTGGTCAAACTGCTCTGCTGTGTAATTGGTAATATCGACCTCGGCGCATTTCTTAAAGATGGGGAAACCTTTATGGTTGAATTCAAAAAGGTCTAGGAATACTTGTTCTGACATGATGCCCTCCTGGAGTGTTTAACCCCAATTCTTATCCCGACTATCTTCATTAAGGAATTCGCCGGATGGTTTTATGCCTTTTGTGCCTATATTACACAAAGGAAAAAGGCATGTCAAGCATATTCGACATTATTTTTTGAGGGGGGTGTGTTTTATTGGTAAATCGTGGGAATAATTAGGAAACTAATTCTAGTTTGAAAGGAAGTTTGACGGGTTTAGGTTTTCTGCCGTGAATTTCGAGTTGCGTCATTATCTCAAGCCATTCATCGGCAAACAATTCAGTTACCCCTCGCTCTTTCTTTGAGTAAAGGGACTGATCCATATTAATCCAAGAGCCGACTTCTTCCTGAGTCCAACCAAGCTCTTTCCTTTTTTGCTTCATTAATTGTCTTGCTCTGCCTTCCATGTGTACTCATTGCTCAAAGTTAAAAATAAGGCTTGACATTCCTTTTTGAAAAAGGCACAATATGCCTATTCATGAATATACCAGCCTATATCAAAGCTGTCCGGCTTAAAGCAGAACTCTCTCAAGCGGCTTTTGGGACAGCATTACAAACTAGTCGTTCAAAAATTGCCAATTATGAAACTGGCCGTACACGGACAACTGCTGACTTTTTTCTAGCAGTCCAGGGATTTGAATTGTCTTTACAGCATACTAAGAAATCTAAACCTAATACCATACTAAATCGCCTCACACAATATTTTACTAGGGGGAAACCACACCCAAAAACTGAATAAAACTACCTACGGAGGGAGCCATGCCACAAATCTCAATTAACTTCAATCCAAGCCCCATTGCTACCGGCAAGAAAACCGACCGCGTTACCTTCACCTGCTCATCTGAATTCGGCAACATCTTACAGAAAGAAGCGGATATGCTCGGGACCACCCGAAGCGAACTCGCTTTCCAATTTGTGCTTGAAGGCATGCAACGGACCCTTGGGACTATTTTCATGGCCGAACCTCACAGTGATAAAAAGGTTTCAGAGTTGCTTAAACGATAGCAGCTCTTTTTTTGTTTGGAAAGTATACCTTGATGAAAAGAGAGACACAAACCGTATACTAAAAGCATTTCAGGGGGTTATGACTAAAAAAACCAAAACAATTAAATACCCCATCACACCGGAAGCCCATAAGCTCATTGAAAAAGTCTATAAGACTGCATCCGGCAATGGCCAAGTTAAAGCTCTTGCAAAATATCTGCATCTTCCCCGATGGAAAGTATCACGTTACGCGATTCAACAAGGATGGATAGTCCGGCAGAAAAAGGAACCGAACTGGTGTGAGGATGAGCTCACCATATTAGAAAGAAATGCCCATTTATCACCCGAAGTGCTTCAACGCCGATTAAAACAACGCGGGTATTCACGCACCACCACAGGAATAGTGCTTAAACGCAAACGCATGAGACTTCTATCAAGTCTGGATGGACAATCGGCCAGATCATTTGCGGAATGCTTGGGCGTGGATGTCCATGCGGTCACAAGAGCTATACGCGAGGGACGATTGAGGGCACAAAAAAGAGGAATGCAGCGCACAGAAAGACAGGGCGGTGATATCTATTATATCCGAGATAAAAACGCGCGTGATTACATCATAGATAACCTACATGAAATAGATATCCGCAAAGTCGATAAGTGGTGGTTTGTGGATATCCTGGCAGGCGGTCAATATGGATTAGGAATGAGAGGATTATCATAATAAAGCATTTCAGGGGGTTATGGCTAAAGATACGCAAGCCAGGCGCGAACAAATCACCAGGCAAATCGCCAGTTACAAGAATACCCGTGGTAAAGGGCGTGTCGATAAATATTGCACCGTCTGCGGTAGAAAGTTCAAAGGCCCACCCGGTGGATTCAAGCGGAGCCCGGAGCCTGGGATTTGCGATAAGCACGATGATGAATATGGGCCGGAAGATTGGAATGAACATGATAGGGGAGAGCTATGAACCCTTATGAGAAAGGCCATGAAGTACAACAGGGGGTTAAACATGCCATATCAAATATTTCGTATTGACAGAGCACCAGAAGAGCCTCCTCTGAAGGCTGAAGAATTAAAGCGATTGATGTGGAAAGCATGGAGAAAGTCAGAGTGGGAAGTGCGGGAACTGGATAAGAAGGAATCAGAAGAGATTCGGGTGGGAGGGTAAGTGACTCTAATACGAAAATGCCCTTACTGCGGTTCACCCTGGGCTTGCTGGAATTGGATACATGCCTGGGGTGGCGATCGAGCACGGTATGAGGCAGAGAATCCGCATATCGACCCAAGGAAATTAAGGGATTGGGGACATGAATGTTGGGATTGCGAAAGCGCACTTGAAACCTATCACCGAGTACAAAATGGTCTCCCCTTCTGGTTTGTCAAAATGTTTTACCAATTATGGCGCAGCATAAGGCCAAACCCACATATCTATAAACCACCGGAGGGTAAGTGACCGCTTATGAACAGGGCTATCAGGCCCGTCTTCAGCGCAAATCTTTGAAGGACAATTTCTACCCTGAATGGGACATGCGCCGGAATGAATGGATTCATGGGTATATCAAAGCAGAGAGGGAGGGGAAATGACCGACAAACCCGAAATTATCCTTGCCGTAGATCCTGGATCTGAGCAAAGCGCCTATATCGGATGGGATGGATATAAAATCCGTTTTGCTCATATTGCAGAAAACGAACTTATTCTAGCAGGCCTTGGTTCGCTAGAAGATATGCACACCATAACGATTGAAAAAATAGAATCCTATGGGATGCCGGTAGGAAAAAGCGTGTTTGATACAATTTTTTTCTGTGGTCGCTTTTATGAGGTTTGGACTCGTTTAAATTTAGACAACAATGTCGAATTTATACCCCGCCGACAAGTCAAACTTCACCTTTGCAATTCAGCCCGAGCAAAAGATTCCAATATCAGACAAGCCCTTATAGATCGCTTCGGACCCCCGGGAACAAAAAAAAGTCCTGGTTTGACCTATGGGCTTAAAAAGGATTTGTGGCAGGCGTTCGCATTGGCTGTAACATTTTATGATCAGAGGGTGGAGAAGTTTGAGTGAGCATCATAATCAACAAACCCCGACCTTATGATGGCGGCAAGTCTTTACGCCGGGAGCAAAAGGAATACCTCAAGAGATATGGAGTCTGGCGTATAGATTCGCCGTGGGCCCGTGTTTATAGGTGGTTTAAGAAAAGGCGGGTTAGATGATTAAAAGAATGATCCTTGATCTATGTGGGGGCACGGGGGCATGGAGTAGACCCTACAAAGAGGCTGGATATAATGTTCTGAATATCACACTACCCGAGCATGATGTGCGCCTTTATAAACCACCAGAAAATGTATACGGCATCCTTGCTGCCCCCCCCCTGTACCGTCTTTGCGATATCCGGTGTTCGATGGAAAAGAACTGATGATGAAATGAGAGAGGGGTTATCGGTGGTGGATGCTTGCATGAGAATTATATTTGTTGCGAAACCTCAATGGTGGGCTTTAGAAAATCCTGTCGGCACACTAAGACGATATATTGGCAAGTGGAAATATATTTTTCAACCATATCAATATGGCGATCCTTGGACAAAACGTACTTGTATCTGGGGAGAACACATTAAACCAAAAGAGAAACCAGTATTGCCCGTAGGTTTATGGACTGGAGGTACGTCATCCGGTAAGTTGGGTATTGTTGATCATCCTGAGTATTTGCCGCATGACTGGGTACACAGATTGCCACCATCAAAAAACCGATCTGTTTTGCGCTCTATTACTCCGCCCGGCTTTGCAGAAGCGTTTTTTGAGGCAAATAGGTAAGGGCGAGGTGCATGAATAATGCAATCACCGGCACAAATTAAACCTGATTACTGGTGCCCGGTGTGCAACCTCCACCCTATGAGGCCATCACATTACAAAGGGGAGTATTTCTATTATGTGTGTCAGGACCCAGAGTGTGAGGGGAAGAGGGGGTTTAAGATGACTTTGTATAATGAGTTTCGGGAGATTTTGAGGCCGAGGGAGAAACGGGAGGGATGAACTACATAGTTATAAAAAACTGGGAGCAATTCCAGCATTACAAGCACCGTGATCCACCCTGGATTAAACTCTATCATAGCCTGCTTGATGATTACGAGTATGGATGCTTGCAAGATGCTAGCAAGTTGCTACTTATGTCCCTTTATATGCTAGCAAGCCGCACAAATAACAATACACCGGCAGATCCACAATGGATACAACAAAAAGGCATGTTGCAAGGAAATATAAATTTAGAGCCTTTGATAACTGCTGGATTTATATCAGTAAATGGTAATGCTAGCGAAGTGCTAGCACAATGCAAGCAAGATGCAAGCGAAGTGCTCCTTCAGAGTAGAGTAGAGAAGAGTAGAGAAGAGTGTCCGAAGTCAGAAACCACTTCGGACGAGTTTCGCCTTTCTCAACTTCTCTTAAATCTCATTCAAAAACGCAAACCGAAATTCAAACAACCCGATATTGGAAAATGGGCAAAGCATATGGCTCTAATAGTTCACAAAGATAAGCGGGACCCGGAAGAGATTGAGCAAGTTATCAATTGGTGCCAAGCTGATGAGTTCTGGCAGAATAATATTCTATCAACTGAAAAACTCCGGAAACAGTTTGACCAATTGAGCATGAAAATGGATGTGGAGATAAAGAAGAACTCGGCAAAAGATTCAGGCCTCTGCGAGCATTGTGGGAAAGGACAAAAGTATCTCGGAGGCCTGTGTATAGATTGTCATTATCGAAAGGATGATGAATGATTTTCGTACACCATAAAAAATGAGGGGAAAGAAATGGGCAGCGATAATATAGCAGAAAACTTTAGGACGACTTCAGATTGGGCTTGGCCTGAGCCTCCATATGAAGCCGAGCGCTTTGACTACTACGAAGCCACAACGGTTGAGCCATTCCAAAATATGACTCGCGCTCAATTCGAAACTATGGTGATCACCCTTCGAAAAGAAATGGAAATTCTCAACCGCGAGCTCAAGTCAAAGCAGATTGTGATCGACATCAAGACCAAGGAAGCGGAACGGGCAAAACGGGCGATTGATTACATGCTCGATTCGGCGGCTTTGGTAACTATGGTTATGGAAGGGGAATGACCCAAGAAAAACCACTCGTAACCCTTAAGGAAATAGCCAGCTACCTTAAGGTCAACGAACGCACGGCCAGGCGTCTATTACGCAAAGCTCACGTGCCTCTGATAGACGCCTATAAGCCTATTATCGCCGTGTACCCGTTTACACTACAAAAGTACCTAGAAAGACCTACAAAAGGCATATAAACGACATACAAACGACACCCTCCACCCGTTTGACATTCCCCTTTCCCCGTTTTACCCTATCTCTGCATGGTGACTCCCTTACAAACCACCCAAGCCGAGGCTCATGGTTTCCCTCCTTTTTCCAGGGCCTCGGCCCCACCCTCAGAGAGGTTGATATGAATTTAGAGCAATGTCAAATCATCTCCGATAAACTCACAGCCATTGATGCCCTAAATAGCAGGATCAACAAGCGCATCCGTGATACATCCGGCATCATTCAGGCCAACCTCATGCCCTACAATGCCAAGGTGAGGGCGCAAGACTTACTCAAGGAAGTCCAGACCATGCTTACTGAAGTCGAAGAGCAAAAGAAGCCCATTTACGAGCTCTTAAAGCAAGAACGGGAGGAACAGAAGTGACCCTACGCCAGAAACAATCAAAATTTGCTCATATGATCGCCCTCCTGCTTCTGTTTGCTTATGAGCAGGGCTATGAAGTGACCTTTGGCGATGCTTATGCAATCACAGGCCATAAAAATAAGAGTTTTCACTACCAGCGCCTCGCCATAGACCTCAACCTGTTCAAGGATGGAACCTACTTGACTACAACCGGGGATCATCTTCCATTAGGTAAATTTTGGGAAAGTCTTGGTGGTACATGGGGTGGTCGCTGGGATGACGGAAACCATTACAGTTTTGGAGAATAATTCCCCCCATGTTTTCGAGTTGGGGTGAGACTGGGCAACGGACTGATTGGAGCCGGACGGCAGCGCGAGTCAATCTTATGGTTGCTCAACCCGCTAATCGAATCAGGCGGCGCGGGCCATTTTGGGGAGCCCGGACGAAGGATCGAACGGAGTGCAAGCGAAAGCCCAGAGATAACGCCTCATATATTTGATTCTGGTGGTAGGTGGCCTTAATAGGGGTGGAAGCCTGAGTTCTGAACCAGATATGGACTACAATGATGAGTTTACCCAATGGTAAACGAGCTTGCGGATGATTGGGCACACGCAAGTCGGTGGAACCCAGCCCATTGTAGCCCATTTTACGGGGCGTGTAGCTCGCGAACGGGCCTAATACGCAGGGGATACCCTGTCACGCCCCACAACCCTTAACCAAGGAGATTAACATGAAACGAATCATTTCCGCATTTCTGGTCCTGGGGGTGATTCTCGTATTTGCAGTTTCAGCATTTGCGCTAACGGCCATCCAGGCCCACGAGAAATTCATCTACCCTGTCGTGAGGGTAACGGAGGGTAATGTCGGAGGTTCCGGCACTGTGGTTTATTCGTATCTTCAAACAGGCAAGATGGGCTATTCAACTTATGTACTTACTAATCATCATGTGATTGAAGGTGCTATCAGCATTACAGATGAATGGGATACTGATGTACAGAAAAATGTTAAACGCGAGAAACGGGCAATTGTTTATGTTGAAATCTTCAAATATCGTGACATTAGCACTCCTATTGGCACCCTGAAGGTTGAGGCCGATATTGTTCTTTACAGCAAAGACAACGATTTGGCCCTTTTGAAGTTAAGAACCGAGGAGTCAGTTATTCATCGTGCAATACTTCCCAACAAAGAGGATACAGACAGTGTACTTGTTATGGATGAAAGCATCGCTGTTGGCTGTTCTTTGGGGTTTCCCCCTTTACCTACCGTGGGAGTAATTACTCGCAAGAATTTCCAGATTGAATCCCTCCCTTACCACATGAGTTCAAGCCAGATTATTTATGGGAATTCAGGGGGTGCCATGTTTAACGCACAGGGAGAATTCATCGGCATTCCCTCTTTAGTCCCTGTTGTCGGTTGGGGCACAGTCATTACTCACATGGGTTTGTTTATTCCCATAAGTCGGATTTATGAATGGTTGGAAACTGAGCATTATGATTTTCTTTTCGATTCAAAGTTGACAGAGAGCAAGTGCTTAGAGTTGAGGGAATCGGAAATAGAGGCAAAGAAAAAGAATAAAAACGGAGGCGAATGATTACATCAAGGCCCGGGGCTTGGTGGATAGGATCGAATAACCTTAAACAAGAGGAGATTTAAAATGTTAGACCGAATTATCAAAAACTGGAAAACCAGTATTGCCGCTGTCATACCGGCGATTGTGGTTGTGGTAGGCTATTGGGGTTTTCAGATTGATCCCGAGAAGTTAGCAACCCTAGCGGCTGCTTTCTATGCCCTCCTCTTAATTTTCAGCAAAGACCAACCGAGGGAATAATGGTCGGTCTTTTTTGGAAAATAGCCGAATACGCGGCAATCAAACTTATAGATAAGGCATTGGAGAATGAAAAGAAACCTTATGATACTAAGCCTAGCGATACTCTTCTTGAGCGCGTGCGCAACCGGGTCCAATACCATAGAAGTAGCAGCGGACATGAGCGCAGCGACAGCGGGTTATCTGATAGGCCAGAACAACCCGGCCAAGATTCCTGATTGGAATGGATGGCTTGACAAGATACTTGCTTTTAAGGCGGGTGATTCTACAGTTAATTACGAGAAGGCACTTGCTGAGGGATTTAACGTCATGGTTGACAAGCCTTTTATCGAAATGCAGCTCAACAAACTCATTCGTCTCCTGGAATTCCCAGAATTGCAACCGCCTACTTTGCCATTTCTAAAAGCGGAATATCTTGAAATGGTAAAGATTGTGTTGTCTAGTTTCAGAGATGGATTATATGCCGCCCAAGCAGAAAAACAATAAGGCAGGCAGACCCCGCGAATTCAAAGAAGAGTATATCCGGCAAGCCCGGATTGCCTTTTCTGAGGGCTTTACCGATGTGAAGTTCTGTGAGCTCATAGATATTTCGAGGGATAGTCTGGTCCGATGGCGCAGGGAATACCCCGAATTCGGGAAGGCGGTTCAAGAGGGGAAGGATGAATTTGATACGGGAGATATTGAGAAGTCGCTGAAAAAGAGAGCCAAAGGCTATAACTACACTGAAGTTACACGGCGAGCTGTCAAGGAAGAAAACCCGCAAATTGACCCGAAAACGGAAAAAGAGAAAATCAAGTATGTAATAACCAAAAAAGTTTCAAAGCACATACCTTCGGAAACTACCGCTGGAATCTTCTGGCTCAAGAACCGGCGTAGAGATCGCTGGAAAGACATTAAGGCAGTCGAGGCCTCCGGACCCGATGGCGGGCCGATACCGATTGACTTGAAACCAATCTTGAAAGATTTGAGCATTGATGAACTCCGAATTCTTAAAGACATTGCCACTAAGGCTGCTACAGCAGGAAATAGTTGATTCCGAACTGTGCAGGCGGGATTTTCTCAGTTTTGTCCGGGAATCTTGGCCGATAATTGAGCCCGGCGTGGAATATCAACACAACTGGCATATCGAGCTTATCTGCGATTACTTAGAGCGGGTGTATAGGGGTGAGATTACCCGGCTTGTGATCAACGTCCCGTACCGTTCTATGAAGTCAACCCTTTGCTCTGTCATGTTCCCGGCCTGGGTCTGGCTCAATGACCCTTCCAAGAAATTCCTTACCGGCTCGCACAAGGAAGAGCTCGCTGTTAGGGATGCGGTCAAGATGCGCCGGTTAGTACAAAGCCGATGGTTTCAAGTCAGATGGGGATCTGAGATTGTCTTTACCTCAGACCAGAATCAAAAACGGCGCTATGAGATAAATGGTACCGGTACTCGAATTATCTTCGGCATGTCTGGCGGAGTCTCAGGCGAGGGCGCGGATATTATGATTATTGATGACCCTCACGATGCAAAAAAGGCCATGTACTCCGAAGCCGATCGCATGGCGGCCCTTGATAGTTTTGACAATTCCTTGAGCACACGCCTGAATGATCCTAATAATTCGGCCATTATCATAATCCAGCAACGGGTACATCAAGACGATTTAACCGGTCATGTGATTAAGAAGGGAAACGGTGATTGGGTGCATGTGCGGATACCGTTCAAATACGAGCTGCAGGATGCAATGCCCGAAGATCCCCGGAAGGAAGAGGGTGAGTTTTACTGGGGAGATCGTTTTGGAGAAACCTTTTATGACGAGGCCCAGCGCTTCCTTGGCAGTTATGGCGTAGCCTGCCAGTTACAGCAACGGCCGGCGCCTCTCGAGGGGTCAATCGTGGAAATGCGATGGTTCAAGCAGTATCAAATTTTACCTTCCAAAGATCAATGGGTCATGTTTTTACAGGTCTGGGATACCGCGCAAAAGGCCGATGAGCTCACTAATTCGCCATGGGTATGTGGTACATGGCTTATAACCTATACGCAATACTATCTTGTCGATGTATTCCGGGAATGGCTTAACTATCCGGCAGGGAAGCGGGCTCTAACAACGCAAGTGAATAAATGTCAAACCCTCTTTGGCCAGCAGCCGAATGCCATAGTAATCGAGGATAAGTCAACGGGATCTTCTCTTTTGCAGGAAGTCCAGGGCCTGCCCTTGATAGCCTTTGAACCTGAATCCGACAAGATCACACGCCTAGCCACAGAAACTCCGGCCATAGAAGCGGGTATGGTATTCTTGCCTGAAGAGGCCCCTTGGTTGACAGAGTTTGAGCTTGAATTACAGAATTTCCCGAATACCGCAACTAAGGATCAGGCCGATATGGTGAGCATGGCCTTAAAGTATCTCAGGGAGAAAGTCGGCATTCAATGGGAAAGCGGTTTCGGCGTAGGCCAAACTGTAGCAAGCGGAGCGGATTGGTAAATGAGCAGACTTAGCGCAGCATTACAAGCATTCAAGAAACCCGATCTTCTTGAGAAAGAAGCAGGCACCCCCAAAGCCGGTGAAATTGGTATAGCGAGAACCAGTCTTTATGGCCTCGGTACGTTTCATGACTATGATCCCGATACGCTCAAGATCACCAAGGGGAATGAGATCTACAGCAATATGGTCAAAGACGATCAGATCAAGCCCACCCTGCAATTCAAAATGAATGCTGTCCTAAGCCGTGACTGGTACTTCGATATTGAAACGGATGATAATGGGGAGCCCCGCAAAGAGCATGAAGAGATGGCCGATTTCTTCGGCTTTGCAATCAAACAGATCCGGGGCAGCTTCTCGGACAAGTTGATCGAGATACTTTCTGCCTTCCAAAATGGTTATTCTGTAATCGAGAAAGTCTTTCAACCAATCACCTATGACAGCAAGACATACTGGGGCTTGAAGGATCTCAAGCTCAGGCCGGCCGAAACTTTCAACGGCGGCTTTCAACTCGATGAGCATGGCAATATCGAGAAAATCAGCCAAGTTGTGGGGGGGGCCCGGAATGAGATACCCCTTACCAAGATCATTCATTTTGTACATCAACCGGACGTCAATCGCATATACGGCGAATCAGATCTGAGGGCCTGCTATCGCTCCTGGTGGTCGAAAGATATTACGATCCGGTTTTACAATATCTTCCTTGAGCGGCATGCCAGCGGGTTTATTTGGGCGCAACACGGATCATTGCAACCAGGAGACAAGGAACATCTTGAAGATCTCATCAATAATATTTCAGTAAAGATGGCTGCCCATGTACCTGATCATATAAAACTCAATCTTTTCCAACCTGTCAGAACCGATGCCTTTGAAAAGGCCATAGGGCTGCATAACCGTGCTATCGGGCGATCAATCCTAGTCCCGAATCTCCTGGGATTATCGGAAGAAGGAAAGACCGGCAGTTACAGCCAATCACAGACACAACTCGAATCTTTCTTCTGGATTCTGGATATCATCGCCACGCGCCTTGAAGAAACCTTGAACGAGCAGCTTTTCAGACAACTTGCGATATGGAATTTTGGCACAGAGGATTTCCCCTGGTTTCGATTTGAGCCTATCTCCGACACGCAGAAAGCGGAGATAGCGAAACAATGGGCTGAACTCGTCAGCAAAGGGGCAGTAACAAAGAGCGATACTGACGAGGCCCATATCAGGCAGAGTATGGGATTTCCTGAGAAGGCAGAGGAAGAGGAACCAGAGGAGGAAATACCTGTAGAGGGCCTGCCCGGTGAGGAACCACCCTCAGATGAGGAAATAGAAAACTGGATCTCCGCGCAACCCAAGGAAAAGCAGGATCTTATCAGAAAGGAATTTGCCGAAAAGCCATGGCTCAAACGAGTAGATTTCACCGCGATCAAAGGCACCCTGGATGATCAAGACGGCAAGTTTGTTGACGACCTCAAGCAGAGCATGGCAGAGGTCCGGATATCCATAGAAAAGCAGATTATCAATATCGTGGGTCAGCGGTCTCTCGGTAATGTAAAGCTCAAGGAACTACTCGGAATCGGAATAAGCAAGGCAATCATGGGCAATCTCAGGCGCAATATACGAAAGAATCTGACTACCGTGCTTGAGAATGGTTATGAATTCGCCCGCCGTGAATTGCCTAAGAAGGTGCAGGCCAAGACCATTCGCCCCGGCATGGATAAGACGCAGGTTGAGAAATTTCTTGCATCCAAGGCTTTCACGATTGCCGGCGTGATGGAGCAAGATACCTTGAAAGGCGTTCAAAATGTGCTTGAGAATGCCGTCAAGTACGACAAGACCTTACCTCAGACCATCAAGGCCATAGGCGAGGAAACAACGCTCTTGCAGATGCTGCCGGAAGTCGATGCGGGGGGTAAGGCGATTAACGTCCCGGCCAGGTTAGAGAATATTGCCCGAACAAATACGTCTGACGCGCTTAACCAGGCACGGCAGGCGCTTTTCGGGCAACCGGAATTTAGAGGCTTTGTGCTGGCCTATGAATACAGTGCGGTATTGGATGAGCGGACATCGGATATTTGCGAACATCTCAACGGGCGGATCTTGAAGGACTGGGGCAGTTACACGCCTCCGAATCACTTTCAATGCCGCGCACTCCTGATACCGGTCACGATAGTTGATGAATGGAATGGCAAGGAGAGCGCAAAACCGAGGCTTGAGCCTCAGAAGGGGTTTGCGTGATGGCCTTTATCAATATTTCGATCACTAAGAAATATGGCGTTTTCATTTCTTGTGAGAAATGCGGGGCAGAGGACGCAATAGATAGAATGCTTTTTGACGTTTACCCTGCTCGACTTTGCCATAAATGCACAAGACAGTTTGAATTTGATACAAAGGATAATGGAGAATTTCGAGCTTTGATTTTTGCTAAAAAAGTTGCATCAGATCCGAATAAATTAGAAATAGAACGGAATTCCGCTTTAAGTCTATATCTGGATATACAAAAGGGATTGAAGCCTTTTCTCGATGATTGGCTTACTAGCGATATTTAAGCTAACTTTCTTTTTCTGTGTACGCAAGCGTAAATGATATGAAGTGGAACGGTTATGAACAGCAGGATGAAACCGAATAAAATCGCTATAATATGCAAGATGCAAAATATTAGGTGTCCCATGGGAGGTCTCCTTTATGGAAAAATGTGAGCATAAAAATTGGGTTACGGCTGGATATCCTGAAAATATGTATGGCAAAAAATATTTACGGGTGCAAAGCATATATCATGTTTACTGCACAGATTGTCATCATTTCATCAATCTGTTGAACGATGAAATTTTAGACGATAAGGGCCTTATGAGGTGGGGATGATTACCCTCAAGACCATAACGACTATTGAGCTTTCTAACATTTGCAATTTGCAATGTCAATATTGCATTAACCGCCTGCTCGTGAAAGACCCTGCAAGGAAACCCGGCATCATGTCAGACCGGGTATTTGACAAGACCCTTGAGCTTTTACAGGAGCTTTGCAACCGTGGCACACAGATGGAAGTCAATATGAACGGGGATGGCGAAGCGTTTCTCGATCCACAACTCGTTAAACGGGTGAAGCGCACCAAGGAAATCATGGGCGATCGGCGCGTCTGCATGTGTACTAACGGCGTAAATATGACTTATGAGGTCTGCAAGGGCCTCAAGGATGCGGGCATGGATCAGCTTGACCTTTCCCCGCATTCGCCCGCCCATGCGCGTAAGGCAGCTCAGATCATGCTAAAGGTCGGAATTCCGGGGGTGCTCAATAATGGCCCTATTATCTATACGCACAATTGGGCAGGGCAGCTTGAGCCTGAGAATCAGGTTGACTGCATGCTCAAGGGTCGATGCGACCCACTTATAGAGGGGAGAGGATATGTACTCACTGAGGGTAATATTACGCCTTGCTGCTTTGACTATCGTAATCTCGGCGTTTTTGGCAATGTGTTTGATGGGGATATCCTTAGTCGCCCTATCCGGCCTTATGCTCTTTGTCGGACTTGTCATCAAGAGATATCCGCCGATCTTATGGCGCAGTTTGAAATGGAGAATCAACCTACTGACCAGGACCTCGTGAGGATGTATGCTTAACATAGCACACCCGCACATCAAAAGCCGTGATGTCACGATGGAACTGCAAGACTGCGACCAGTGGATTCTGGATGAGGGTGTGAGATACATGGAAGATTTCAACGGTTCCCATGATACTATGCTTGAAATAGGCGCTCATATCGGTTGCAGTACCTTATATTTTGCAGCAGAAAAGGGCTTTAACCGAATCCTGGCAATCGAGGCCTTCTTTGAGAATTTCAGAACTTTGGTAAAGAACACATATAATAATCATTTTGGCCATGTCATTACGCCCATGTGGGCGGCCGCGGCATTGAAAACGGGTGAGGCTCGTAACATATTCTGGTCAAGTTCCCGGAGCAACCACGGGCAATACGGAACTTTCTTTGATCCTAATGAGCATATCAATGCAGGCTTTACCCAGACCATAGGCTTTGAGCATCTTCTATCTTTGTTCGATACTATTGACGTTCTCAAGGTAGATATCGAGGGTGGCGAATACGAGATTTTCAGCCCGAGGGATAGCCTGAAAGATTCGTTAACGCGGGTCAAGTTTATGGACCTGGAGACACACGCGCCCGCACCCGGCTTTTTTAGTGATGATCAATTTGCTCAATACGGATATCCGGATCAAAACACGGCAAATGTAATCCTGAAATCTTTTCTCAAAGACTGCGGATTCGATTTTACTTTCCGGGGTGAAACAGAGGGCGGAATGCAGGGATATAATAGGAATTTCACCGGGTGGAAGATATTTAAGGCAGCTAATGGATAATCAAAAATTCATAGACGGGTCCTGGTATGATCAGGAATATCTCAAGGGCTGGTATCGGCACCAGTATATCAATAGTCCCATGCCCGAATGGGCCAACGAAGCCAAGGCGTATTATATCAACCGCATTCTGATGTATACCGGCCTTCCTCTTTCGGCCAAGATCTTAGACCTTGGCTCGGGCGTGGGCCATGCCATGAGGGTATGGGAAAGCAGGGGTTTTAAAAATGTCCATGGAATCGAGATAAGCCAGATAGCAGTCTTTCATAGTGGATTGCCTAATCTCAGGCAGGGCAGCGTTCAGAACATGCCCTACAAGGATAAAGAATTCGACCTGGTGTTCTCCTCGGCATTGCTTGAGCACATCGATGAATCGATACTTGACGATGTGTTGAATGAATGCTTTCGAGTCGGACGTATACAGGCGCACACGCTATGCCTGGACAAAGGGACCGATCCCTCACATATCAACATGAAGACCCCAGAACAATGGCTCAAGGTTTTTGAAAAATATACGGATGATTTAGTTTTTGTGGCACCTGATGAGCTTTTGCTTACAGGCCCGATTTTAGTCGTGATACCGGAGGACAGATTGACACATCCATTGAGGGAGAAATTGGTTAGATATGCAGCCGATAACAACCATAAATAGCATCGAGGTTTCAAGCCTCTGTAACAATACATGCCCCTACTGCCCGGCTCCTTTTCAAAAGAAGTTCCGGGAAGTGGGCTTGATGAGCATGAAGGTCTTTGAGAAGGCTATCGAATGGGTGGCCCACTTCTGCAAACAGGGCACACAGCGCGAGTTAAACCTATTTGGCATAGGTGAGCCTACGTTAAACCCCGATCTTGCAGAGATGGTCAAGCATGCTCGTAATAAGCTACCTATACGGCAGATCATACACGCAAACACTAATGGAAAGTTGATGACTGAGGAACTTGCCCGGAACTTGCAGAATGCAGGAATTACCGCAATCGATATCACCTATCATGGCGACCCTCGCGTAACGGCAAGAACGATTGAGATATTTCGAAAGCTCGGTATCGCTGGGCGACTTACAATTGACCCGGTGACACTCCCAAATAATTGGGCCGGTCAAGTCGATTGGTTTGAAAGTCCTGTCAAATACGCCTGCCCCTGGCTTGAGAGAGGCCAGGTCATGGTTTATAGCAATGGTGACATAACTACGTGCTGCTTGGATGCAGCAAAGAAAGGCATGCTCGGGAATATCTTTGATGATATTACGAAATTCAGACTTGAGCCTTATGAACTTTGCCATAAATGTCATCAAATAGTGCCTGAGAATATGCAGATAATCAAGGTGATAAATGGATGATTCACGTTAAATAAAGTAAGGCCACTCTAGGACCCGCGAATCTTAGAGCAGAACATTTTAGGGGGCAGTCTGGTGCCAGAACCACTAGATTGCTCCCTTTTTTGTTGGCCGATGGAGGACAAGGAAAATGCCGTACCCAACATTAGAAAGTTTGCCCGATGGAGTGAAAGTGCTTCCCGCGAGCGCACAAGAAATCTGGCGCAATGCTGCGAATAGTTCTCTAGGCAAGACCCCCGGAGATGACGAGATGGCGGCGAAGATCGGCTGGGGAGCCGTGAAAAACGCGGGATGGACCAAGGACGCAGAGGGTAAATGGAGCAAAACGGCGGCCATGTCGAGAGAGCAAGACTATTCGGTCTGGACTTCCATGAAGTCACGCTGTGTCAATAGCAATGACAAGGATTATGCAAGATACGGAGGCCGCGGGGTTTCCGTATGCCAACGCTGGCAGGATAGTTTTGACGATTTTATGAAAGATATGGGGCCGCGACCGGACGGTTACACAATCGACCGGACAAATAACGATGGCAATTATGAACCCAAAAATTGCCAGTGGGTAGACAGGAAAACGCAGGCAGGGAACAGGAGCCATGCCACTGAGGAAAAGACCCACGAGTTCGATGTCGAGGTTTTCAGCACCGGAATCTGGAACGGAGACGCATACACCGAGGGCGACTTGAACGAAATGGTTCATGCTTTCTATGAGCTGCAGGAGAAAATCAAACCGCCCCTGAAACTTGCACATGACAATAAAATGCACCTGGAAGATGGCCAGCCCGCCCTTGGCTGGGTGAAGGGCCTCAAGAAAGTCGGTGAAAAACTTATCGCCACTGTGACTCAGGTGCCTGACGTACTTTATAAGGCGATCACCTCTGGACGTTACAAGAGGGTGAGCGCCGAGATTTACTGGAATTTGAAAGAGAGCGGCAAGGTATTCAAACGGGTACTTTCCGCCGTCGGTTTACTAGGCGCAGATATCCCCGCCGTCAGTAATCTTGCAGACCTGGAAGCCTATCTGTCCATGACTCCCGAAGTCGGGACGTTTGAGAAAATGGCCAGTTATAGCTTTGAAGTCAATGAAAGCGGGGAAATTAAAACAGACGAGGAGGTTGAAGAAATGTCTGATGAAAAGATTAAGCAGCTCACTGATGAGCTGAATGCGGCAAAAGCCGATTTAACAAAATCGGAAGGCGAGAGCAAGACCTACAAGGCCGAGGCCGAGGCTTTGAAGAAAGAGAAAGCCGATGGTCTGAAAACGGCCCGGACGGATGAAATCAAGACGTTCTGCGAGCAGATGGTCAAAGACGGCAAGATGACACCCGCGGCCCGCGATATCCTGGTCAACGACTTGGAGAAGCACGTTTATACGGATGATCATGGTTTCTCGATCACCTTCGATGCCTTCAAGAAGTGCTTTGAAACTCATGCCAAGGTGTTTGATATCACCGAAAAGGGCAAGGAAGGCACTGGCGATGAGCAGAAGGAATACAAGACCGTAGGCGAGGAACTCACGGCCAAGACCAAGAAGTACATGGCCGATCATAAGGACGTGAACTACGCCGAGGCTTCCAAGGCCGTGCTTGAAGGCGATGCGGATCTTGCCAAACGATATGCTTACGAAGACCTGTAAGAAGGTCATATATAGGAGGTGATAGTACATGGCCACTCAGAATGTGCGATTTAGCACGACAATACAGGCCAAAGAAGACTTGAACACGTCTGCTTTTCAGTATCACGCTATCGCCCTAGTTGACGGATTGCTCGCCAATAACGGCGAGGAAACAAGCGGCATTTTGCTGAATAAACCCAAGAGCGGGGAATTCCTGTCGCTCGGGTATATAGGCGAATTGAAGTTTGCCGCCGGGCTGGCAATCTCAAAGGGCGCAAAGCTAACAGTAACAACTTCCGGCTGGTTTACAACCGCCGATAGCAACGATCCGATTTTAGGAGAAGCCAAAGCCACCGTGACCTCCGGGTCACTGGGAACAGGGCTTTTTAACATTCCGACTGGATCAGACAAGTCAAATATTTGGATCTATTCAATGACGTCAAGTGTTGCCATGATTGCAGGGACGGCCATGGCTTTGAATGATCACGAACAGGCCGATCTTGGCATAGAGGCCAATGCCGTGGCTTTAGGCGCGGCAGTCGCCGGGACTGCTCGGAATTTTGGCATAGCCGGTGTCATGGAGGTGCGACTGGGTCCAGCAGTAGTGTGTACCTATGGCGATAATTTGACTGTGACAACTTCCGGTTATTTCACTCCAGTCGCTTCCGGTGATTATAGCGTAGCCCGAGCATTGGAAAATATCGGAAGTGCCGACGTCGGAGCAGCCATATTTCTCGGCGGGATCATAGGCGCTGTTACATCAATGTAGGAGGTGAAGTTTTATGGCAGTACAAGGACAACTTGCAGTTACAAGTACAATCAAAGCCGGTGAAGCTCTTGATACTCACCAGTATTTCGCTATCGCCCTGGATGATGGCCAGATAGCGAATAGCTCTCATGAGGCCGGTGGAATCATTCTTAACAAAGCCAAAAACAATGAGCACGTTGATTATGGGGTAATCGGAGAATTCAAGTATCGTGCCGGGCTTGCGATCGGTGTCGGTAACAAGCTCAGGGTCACGACCTCGGGGTATTTCGTAACCGCTGCCAGCGGTTATTACACGATAGGCCGGGGGGGGGCAACAGCCGCAACCAGTGGCAGTATCGGAACAGGATTCTTTAACTTTGCAGCGCCCATGTATCAAAGCGTGGACTCATTATAAGCTAGGAGGTGAACGAAAATGGCAGGAGGAGGAGCAACAGGTCACGACCTGCATATTGATCAGCATTTGTCGAATGTGGCGATCAATTACGAACCTAAAGGCATGATTGCCGATGTTATTGCCCCCATCGTTTCGGTGGGAAAACAAAGCGATACTTACATCATTTGGAGTCATGCGGACGCTTTCAGGATTGAGGATGACAAGAGGGCACCAGGAGATGAAGCGAACAAGATCGAGCGAAGTGTCTCATCTGAAAGCTATAACGCGAAGAATTACGCTCTCAAAATGCCCTTGAATCTTGAGGATCGCGAAAATATGGACCCGGTTTTCATCGGTAACATGCGGGAAGGCCGGACAAAATTCATCAAAAGCAAACTCATGTTGTCCTGGGAGCAACGGGTAGCTCTAAGGTGCACCAGTGGAAGCAATTGTGGCTCTTATGCCACTATCACGTCTGACTGGATAGAGCACAGAACCGGTTATAGCACTCCGTTGGCCGATTGCTGGCAGGCAGTCGCTAACGTCCAGGATTCAACAGGATACAGGCCAAACCGCTGCATTATGAGCGAGCTGGCATGGCGGAATTTCAGGCAGCATGCCGACGTGATCTCAATCATATACGGTTATGCCGGGGCACCTGGTGAAGTGGGTGTCAGATATGCCAGTGTGGAGCAGTTCAAGCGAATTTTCGAGCTTGATGCGTTCCATGTCGGAAGGGCCTACTACAGCACCACGCAGGAAGGTCAAACCGCATCATTAAGCCCGCTCTGGGGTGATCATGTCTTGTTTTATTATGCACCGGCCAGCCCGAGCATTGAGGAACCTAGTTTTATGTACTCCTTCAGATGGACCAAACCGGGCTTGCCGAACATGATCGCAGAACGGCATCCGTTTGACCCGAAGACCAAGAGCGAGGAAATCGAGCTTGGTTACTACCAGGATGAGAAGATTACGGCCAAGAATCTCGCCTTTCTCATGACTCATGTAACCAGTGTGTAACCTTTAACCGGATCGGGGGCCTCCGGGCCCCCTTCCAAAAGAGGAAAATCATGTTACGAGATGACGCAATCAGACAAGGTCTCATGAAGCCCACGGAAGACGATTTCAAACGGGGTTTGACCGAAGCAGACTTGCCCCGGCCCGATCAAGTCTTTGATACGGCGGACGAGGGCGAAGGGGTAGAGACCAGGATTGACCTTAAGGATTTAACTTACAAGGAATTGAAAAAACAGGCAGAGGCAATGGGCATTGAATTACCGCCCAAATACATCAACAAAGATGCCCTTATCGGATTGATAAGAAGCAAATTGCAAATCGACAGCATCTAAGAGAGGAGGACTGTATGCACATCGCAATGGCAATTCCCGGCATGCCATTTAACGGCGCAACCATTCCAGACGGTAAAAGTCTCGGAGGATCGGAAAGCGCCGGGTATTACATGGCCCGCGAACTCGTAAAGCGCGGCCATAGTGTAATCGTTTTTACAAATGAGCAGCAATGCGGCAAATGGGATGGCGTGACCTACGAGTTTTTAGGCACTCCAAGAGAAAATATGCCTCTTGGTGATCGCTTCCATTACGTCATGAGAGCACCCTATGATGTAGTGATTGCACAGCGTCACTGGCATTCATTCACGCAAATCATTAACAGTAAGCTCAATGTGTGGTGGTTGCATGATCTGGCTTTGCATCGCCATGGCATGATGGTGCAAGCGCAACTCATGTATGTTGATCAGGTCTTCACGGTTTCGGAATTCCACAAGCGGCAGGTCTCGGATGTTTATGGAATCCCAAAAGAATATATCACGGCCACAAAGAACGGCATCGATTATCAGGAATATGAAGGACTTGAACTTTTCGACCGTGAGCCGAATTCCCTCATCTATGCCTCGCGCCCGGAGCGGGGTCTTGAAAATCTCGTGGGCGACAAAGGCATTATGGATGAGCTCCCTAATTGTCACTTATACGTCTGCGGGTATGATAACACAGTCCCGCAGCTAAGGCAGTATTATGAATATCTCTGGAAATGCTGTGATGACCGAAAGAACGTGACAAACGTGGGGCCTCTCGGGAAACGGCAACTTGCCGAACTCATGGCCCGGTGTATGCTTTATGTCTACCCCACGACCTTTGAAGATACGAGTTGCATGGTAGCACTTGAGGCTAACGCCTGCGGGACCCCGTTTATTGCCTTCAAGACGGCGGCCCTCCCGGAAACGATGAATGAAGCGGGCGCGATCCTGCTTGATCTAGACAAAGACGGCGGGGTCGATAAGAAGCTCTTTGCAAAGACTGTGAGAACGGCCCTGCATAAATGGATAGGGCTACACAAAAAGGCCAAAGCAAAGCGGCAGGCGTGGCCCGATATCGCGGCAGAATGGGAAAAGCAGTTTGAAGACATGCTCAGGGAACGGAGTGCAAACACCTATCGCTTACACAAGCACCTTGAAGAGCAAAGCGATATTGTGGCGGCAGTTAAGGACGGAGCGGAAAAGACCCGGCCCGATCTCAAAAAGAATTATTATTTCTATTTCTCCGGTGAGTATGAAGACCACTACACACGGTATTACGCCCACGAAGAGAAAAAGGGTGTGCATTATGGCCCGGAGGATCTTGGACGTAATGGCCGATTTATGCAGATGTTTCAGAAAATACAGGAATTGAAGCCGAAAAACGTACTCGACTTCGGATGCGCTCACGGTCATTATACGATGAATCTCGCCGGCAGGATGCCTGAAGCCAGATTCACCGGCCTTGATTTCATGCAGTCGAATATTGACAAGGCTCGCGCCTGGGAGAAACAGGCCAATACTCAAGGTCGGGTGAAATTCATTTGCGGAAAACTTGAGGAAATGCACCAGGAATTAGGCAAATACGACATGATTCTTGCCTCAGAACTTTTTGAACACATACCAAATGTGGCCGAGATTTCGGATTTGCTTATGCAGCATCTTGAGCCAAACGGTCACATGCTTATTACTGTTCCCTCCGGTGCATGGGAGGCTCTCGGATATGAAGAGGAAAAAGGATGGCGTTCGCATATTCACCACTTCGAGCGGCAGGACATTTTTGAGATATGGGGCAATCAGCGAGATTATAAGCTGATCGCCATACCCAGCCTTTACACCTTTAAGGGCTATGTCGGTCACTGGCTATTGACCTTTCAGAGCTCGGGTCTTCCCACGGGCGAGATCAATTATAAGCGAAAACTCATAAGCCAGGCACCACGGGAAACACTCTCAGTCTGTATGATTGCCAAGGATGTTGAATATACGCTCGGGAAGACCCTGCAAACGATTCAATCTATTGCCGATGAGATTATTATCGGCATTGATGAGACCACGACCGATGAGACCGAACGTGTGGCCAAGAAATTCGGAGCACAGACTTTCAAGATCAAGTCGCCTCTTGAACAAGGTTTTGACGAGGCCCGCAACCGGACAATCGAAAAAGCGGTCATGGATTGGATCTTATGGATTGATAGCGACGAAACTCTTGAAAACGCCCGGAACCTGCCACAGCATTTGAGACAGAATTGTTATAACGGATATTCGGTCAGACAGCATCATTACGCAACGGAACCGGCAGCTCTGTTCAAGACGGACCTCCCGGCCCGGATATTTCGCAATCACAAGGGAATCCGGTTCTTTGGCATGGTTCACGAGCATCCGGAAGAGAAAATGAATAGCGGTATCAGCAAGATTTGTGTGCTGGATGACATCGCTATTATGCACACGGGGTATGCAACGGAGCTGATCAGGCGGGCACGGTTTCAGCGCAACTGGCCACTTATGCAAGCGGACCGGGTGAAGTACCCAGAACGGCGGCTCGGTTGCTTTCTCTGGATGCGTGACCTTATCCATCATATCAAATACACCCTGGAAGGCAACGGCGGGCAATTCACTGAACAACTCAAACAATACGCTCAAGAAGCCGTGAAACTCTGGCGCGACCTACTGGTAAAGGATGAGCTCAGGATGTGCATTGACGGAATGCAGTATTACAGCGAGGCCGTGAAGATTCTGAATAACGGGCAGGGGATCAGGTTTTCTTATCTGGATCTGGCCTCTAATCTTGCCCCGAATCTGGATGAGGCAGGAAGGGGCCGGGTCAATTCGAGTATCATGGCCTCCCTTGAGCATCAGGGCCGGATTGTAGAGAATATCTTTGACGGCACGTTTATGAATAAGGAAGACATCAAGGTTTTGACAGCGAAACTCATCGATGCCAAGACAAACATTTATCAGGAGAAATACTTTTAGGAGGTATCTAGTATGAAAACAATAGCTTTTCTAATAGGTATATGCCTCATGGCGCTTTTGCTGCCCGTGCTGGCATTCGGCCAGACATATTATCTGGTCAGTGACCCTAATCCTGGCGTGACAAAGGTAATTGTGATTATCAATGGGGTAGAGCAACCCGTAGAAGATGCAGCTGTTGATGGTTCGGTTTATCACGCTTTACCCGGATTTGACCCAGCTGGGCCGAAAATAATCTTTAACGCAAAGGCGAGTTTCGACGGGGAGGTCTGGTCTGATCTAGCCGTCCCTTTGTACAAGGGAAAATCGGACCCATACAGCGGCCTCCGTGTTTCTTCGGAGTGATTCTTGATGCAATAAGGAAGTAAATGGAACTTCTACTCAAAGTTGGTGGTTCACAAGACCCCAGATATTGGCGTGATGGTCAGATAATCGACATTCGCCCTGATGGATTTCATAATGGTGGTATCACCAGGAAGCATCATTGTGTCCTCACATTACCAGGTGATTATTGGCAGTTACGTGGTTCTACCAATTGGAAATGGCCTGGTCAAAAGGTCTATGACAACATCAAGAAATATCTTGTGGCTGTAGATTCTCAAGGGAAATATCCCTGGGAACGCACAGCAAGACTTGATGAAAAACGACTCAGGCGGCGAGATTGGTTCATTGACTATAAGTTACTACTTGATCTTGGTCTTATTACCAAAAGCCAGTTTGATGCAATCTACAACAAGGAAAAAGATCCTGGTTTAATTTATATAGAACGAGCCTTTGATCAGATTATCAAGAATGAATATGTAGGTCAACGATTGCCTTCAGATTATACTTTGTCAAAGGGCACGATTGCAGAAGGAACATTCTCAATCGGTTCTGGTCTTAACTACGATACAGTCAACGCCTTTGAAGCAGATATCATCGATCCAGGCACCGGCCCATTGACAGGCAATCTCACAGGGGAACACAATAATGAAGAAACAAGTACTACCGCTGAAGTATATTTTGATGTTGATACAGCTACTTATCTTTTCAAACTCACAGCTCAGAGTGGAGATGAACATAATGGAGGGGCATATGGGAATGGAGCCAGAATAAATATGGGTACTTGGGATATAATCCAATTTAAAGAAAGCATTGCAGGAAAATTCGACAATATTGAAGTGTCAAATCTAGCATTTGATATATCAGGATCCTATAACTCTGGTGTACAGTTGCGAGATGGTGCTGATACTGGCGTAATGACCTTGAATCGCCTCCTCCTCAAAGGGGATGTTAGTTCTAATTGGGGCATCGATCATCACGGTGCAGCAAGGAATATAAATGTAAGGAATTGTATTTGTTATGGATTTACAAACGCTAATTACCACGGACTAGGAGTTTCAGGCGATTCATCTGGAGATAAATATATTCTAAACAATACCTGTATCGGCAATTATAATAATATTAGAGAACTCACGGCTGAGGTTGTTGGAACACTAACAGTCAAGAATAACCTCTGTCAAGCTGACGCTGGTGGTGAGGATTACTCCGATGCCGGTGGAGGATTTGGTACTCATGCCTACAACATCTCTGAAGATGATACTTCTCCCGATGAAGCCTATCAGAGCAAGGACGTCCATACCAATTCAGTTTTTAAGGATTATGCTAATGACGATTACCGCTTAGATTCTGATGGAGATGTAACAAACTTGGCGATCGTGGATGATGGGGAGGATTTAAGCGGTACATTTACGGATGATATAGAGGGGCAAACACGCTCAACTTGGTATATCGGGGCGAGTGAGATTGTGACGGCGGGGGGAGAAATCTCCATACTCCCTAGAATCGCTTATTACAATAGATTATTGAGAAATTAAGATGAGCAAAAAAGAATTAATCGGCAAAACTATAATTACATTTCCAGTAGGGCCGATTGTGAGTAATTCAGACGGTCTGACACCGGTAACGGATTTGACGCTTTCGGGGGCCGATGAAAAGGCCATTAGAAAATATGGAAATGTGACACCTGTAAGTATCTCGGCGAATAGCTGGGCGGCAATCGAGAGCATGGATGGCCATTATAATCTCACGCTCACAAACTCAAATATGGATACTTATGGCGATATGGGCATCGCTATTCAAGATGACAGTAAGTGCCTCCCATATTTTGACACTGTGGCGGTGGTCACTTCGGCATTCTGGCACAGCAAATATGATGATTACCCCTGGGCTCTGGCCAGTGTTCTGCCAAATTCGGAAACGCTCAACGCTCATATTCTCACCCTGGCAACGTCCGAAGCACTCAACGCGCACATAATTACGCTCCCCACGAGTAGCGTCTTGAATGATCATATCGTTACTTTGCCACTTTCGGGCCATGTGGCAGATTTGCCGAATAGCGAAACGCTCAACGCTCATATCTTAACGCTTCCAAGTAGTGAAGTTCTAAATGCTCACATTTTGACTTTACCGCTCTCTGGGCATGTAGCTGACTTGCCAAGCAGCCTGCAGGTGGATGCCTGGTTCGGGATAAGCCCTACAAGCGGAATGGTTGCCGATCTCCCGAACAGCCTTACTGTCAAGGGATGGATCGATACGCTTCCGAATTCTGAAACGCTTAATGGGCAAATCGGACTTTTGCCAAACAGCGAGACTCTAAACGCACATATTATCACGTTGCCAACCAGTGAAACAGTAAATGCTCACATCATAACCTTGCCCAACTCTGAGGCGGTCGGAATCATTGCAGGCGTCGCCCTCTCTAATATCAACCTCGATCACCTAATGAAAACGGTTGTGGCGGACAGTAGCGATTTGACAACTGAGGTTGCGGATTTCAGCGTTTTGGGCCTCATGATCGCGGCTGGGGGAGATGTCAGCGCATTTGTAAGCAGCGATGATGCTTTACAAGCCATTGCTGAAGGTGCGGCAGGCGGGGGAGCCTCTACAGCCGAAGTACAAAGCGCATGCGCTCAGGTGGTAGATGATTTCAATCTAAATCACCTTATGAAAACGGTGGTTGCGGATAGTTCGGATCTCACGGCGGAAGTAGCAGATTTCAGCGTTCTTTCCTTACTCATGGCGGCAGGTGGCAATATGTCGGCTTTCGTCAGTTCCGATGATTCCCTGCAAGGTATCAGCGAGGGGGTAGCCGGGGGCGGGGCCTCTGCAAGTGAAGTGCAATCGGCCTGTTATGATGCGTTCCTTGGTTATCTACCAAGTTCAGAGAATTTGAAAGCGCATATTGATACGCTGCCTACGAGCTTGACCTTGAATGCTCACATTGTGACACTCCCGACTAGTCTCACGTTGCAAGGACATGCTGTCACGCTTCCGACTAGCGAAACTCTAAACGCGCACATCGTCACATTACCCATAAGCGGCTCATTGCCGAATAGTTCCACGCTTGCCGACTTGATTGCCACACTTCCGAATTCTTTGACCTTACAGGCTCAAATCAGTACCTTGCCGACAAGCTTGGCCTTGAACGCTCATATCATTACTTTACCGACAAGTCTGACACTTAAAGCGCACATGGTGACTTTGCCCACGTCTGAAACGCTCAATGCTCATATTGTGACATTACCGCTATCAGGCAGCTTGCCCAGTTCCAGTGCTTTAGCGGATCTGATCGCTACCTTGCCTACGTCCGAGACACTTGAAGCACAAATCAGCACACTTCCGGCGAGTGGATCTATACCCAGTTCCAGCGCATTGGCCAGTCTGATCGCTACACTTCCGTCAAGTCTGACGTTACAGGCTCATGTTGTTACATTGCCGACGAGTCAAAATTTGAACGCGCATATCCTTACGCTTCCGACTTCGCAAACGGTCATGAATGCCATAACTTCGGCGGATGTACGGGTAAGCAGTCTTTTCTATACGGAAATTGAAAGCGGATATCCGTTTATTGAAAAACAGCGGATTGATATGGCCATGCTCACCGGAATCACGAGCGGGGGCGGTAGCGCAACTCTGCATTTCCGAAGTATAGATGATACAAAGAGTCGGTTAATTGTAACTGTGGATTCGGATGGCAACCGTACCGCCGTCAATACATTGGATGGCAGCTAATGGCCTTATTGCCCGCTGGCTTTTGGCCTTCGCAGTTCTGGCCTGATAATTTCTGGGCCGAGGATTTTTGGCCGGAATATGGAACCTATACAGCCGTGGCAATCGAGATTGAAGGAGCTAGGCGAGTGTTTGAAAAGGATACAGATATCAGGCTATTTCATAAGGATACAACACGGCGGATATTTGAGAAAGATACTGATAGGAGAGAATTTCTGCCATGAGCATTGAAACTGTCTATATCAAACAAAATGACCTGCAGCCCTATTATTACGGTCAAGTTAAGGATGCTGCAGGCGATGTGGTGGATATCGATGGAGCAACCGTCTATTGTACCATGAAAGACGCCAAATCCGGGGCGCTCAAAATCAACCGGCAAACTACGGGAATCAGTATCACGCCAGCCACAACCGGGAAATTTCAATATGCCTGGCAGTCGGGAGATACCGATACCATAGGCAAATATTACATCGAATTCGAGATTTCCCCGGAATCAGGCGGCAAGTTTACCGTACCCGCAAAACCGGAAGACAAGGCAGAGGTGCATATCACCAAAAGCCTGGATACAAGTTAGAGGTGCGAAATGTCTTATACCGACTATGAAGAAGTCATTATCAGATATCCCATAATCAAGACCTGGGCCAAGACTGAGATTGAAGTCAGCAGCGATTTGATATACTATGCAGAGATGGAGTTAAATGGCCGGCTTGCTTCGCATTTCTCCGTTCCCTTCTCGGCCTCGCACCCCACGATTAAGGATCTGGCCATTGATCTGACATACTACAATGCGCTCAAGACACGGATTCCGAAAAGCGCTAAAGAAATCCATAATGTGGTGATAGGCCGGATTGACGATATCAAGGGCGGCAAGGAATACATTTACACTGGGTCAGGAACCACAATCGCACCATCGGCACAGACCGCACAAATCTGGTCAAACCTGGAAGATTATCACCCGGTACATACTATGCTCGGAGCGGAAAACGCTTTCACGCGAGTCAGTTCCGGGCTCCTGGAAGCCTTGGAGGATGAGAGAACTTAATGTCTAGACTTGCATCGTTTACGATGATCGGAATTAAACAATTACAGCACCACCTGGATTCCAGAATACAGCAGTTAAATAATAGGCGTGCCGTAAATGCTCAGGCAATCGCCGTGACGGATAGGTGGATTCAAAAGAATTTCCAGTCACAGGGCAAGCTCGCCCACCCGGGCACCGGGTGGAAGGAACTTTCACCTATGACAATTATGTTGAGGCGCAAGGGTCCGAAGAAAACGGGTAAGATAATGATCCTGCAAGATACGGGAACCATGCGGAGCAGGTGGAAGCACTTCTGGGACCCCTGGGTTGCCAAGATTCAAGCCGGTGTGGATTATGCCTACAAGCACCATTTCGGCAAGGATAACCTACCGGTTCGCCGGATACTTCCGACTCAAAAACAGATCGGCCCGGAGATAAAGAAACTCTATGAAAAATTTGTAAGGAAGATTCTGAAATGATCAACATGAAGGATATAACCAAGGCCGTCAAGACAATCCTGGATGATAACCTCTCGGATTATATCATCGAGCGGAATCCGAAACGCAACGAGGATCCGAACATTGCAGCCCGGGGTAAAGGGTGGATCGGCATTTATCGGGGGGGTCTGGATTATGATGCATATACGACAGGCTCAACACCCTGGCTGGCTCATCCTTCCCTCATGGTGGAGATCCAGGCGGCGAGCCTTCTGAGCGGGGCCGATGCAGAGGACCGCTTGCAGGATGCGGAAGAAGAGATCATGGACGTACTCACGGCCAATAAAAACCTCAATGGCACCGTAAGCATGACTATGGGCTATGAGGTCAAGTATGAATATAATGAAGATGAGGAGGCACAGATATATTTCCATGCCGCAATCATAACGATTAAAACAGAGGTGAGAGCATGAAAATAGAATGGATTGAGGGGGAAAGATACGTCCCGAAGCTCGGTCTGATGATCAGCGGAATGATTAAGGACGTTGAGAAGGAATTGGGTGAGGAGTATGTCAGACAAGGACGTGCCCAACGAGTGCATCCAAAGAAAACCGAAACACAAAAAGACAAACCACCTGAGACTGGAGGTGAAGAACAATGACAGCATACGGAATGCTAGGCCATATAGGAATTGCTATGCAGACTTCCTTTGGCACGGCAAATATTAGTTCATTTCATTATTTTCCGCTTATCAGTGAGACCCTAGCGGAAAATATTCAAAGACTTCCCAATGAAGGTATGGCAGCGGGGCATATCGATGAAGTTCCCACGTATGAGGGAGTTCATGAAATTGCGGGCGATGTCGTGGTGCCGGTTCATCCGGTATTGATCGGTAAATTCCTGAAGGCGTGGACCGGTGTAGCGTCTTATGCAGCCACCGCGGTAGCCTCACATTATAGTCATGTCTTTTGGCCAGACCCCGGAGACTTCGATGTTTTTGCAGCAGTCCCGCCGATGACGGTCGAGGTATACCGGGCTGCAGGTAGCGCCCATCAATACCATGACATGCTGCTTAATACGCTGACCATAGAAATCGCTCGCGGCACGATGATAAAAGCCACCGCCGGTTTACTTGGCGGCAAGTATGCAAAGGTTGCGAAAACAGGGGCCTCATATGAAGTTGGCTCCGAATGGGCTTGGGATCAGGTAAGCATACAAATAGGTGGTAATGCGATTGATGAGCTTTCGAATATCACAATTACGATGAACAATAATCTCGCTGTTAGAGGCATGATCGATGGCGTTAAAACCGCGAGCCGGATCTTACGGGAGGGCAAAAGACGGATTGAAATAGCCGGTACAATGCTCTTTATTGATGATACTCAATTTGACATTTGTACCTCCGCAACTGCACAAGCGTTTGTCATTACGGTGGCAGGGCAGAAGTGCGGCTCGGGATACGATACGGAACTAGAAATTAGTCTGCCCCAGGTTGTTTATGACACGTTTCCGGTGAATATCGGAGGTCCCGGAATTATAGAAGCGGCATTCACGGCTCACGCAGAGTATAAAGTGACATCGCTAGGTGCGATGCTGTGTACTCTGGTCAACACTTTATCAACATATTAGGAGGATTATGGCGCTGGAATTAATCATAGACTGGCAGGCATTTGAGACCGAGCTGCGAGGTGAGAAGATTTCAATGGAGATCCGGCCTTTTAAAAGAAAGGCTATGATGGCGATTCAACCATTCCTGACAGAGAAAATGCCCACTATCAAGAAGAGCATGAACAAGGAAGAAATCGGGAAACTCGCAGATAAGGCATTTGAATTGCAGGGCTTGGCAGAACATTTATTTCCTAATCATGTGCGGAATATTACGGGCATTACGATCAATGGCAAACCGCCCACGTTTGAGGATTTGTCAGAAGAACCCGCATTGCTCCCTCTTACCCTTGCAATTATTACTCAAATTGCTTCGATCTCGGCACTTGATTCAGGAGAGGCAAAAAACTCGGGCGGGCTATCTGGTTCTATGGAAGAGCAGGCCGGGACCGATCGATAGAGGCTCTGATAGCCGGATGGCCCGCCTCACTTTGGCTGGATCTCTTTTATCACTGCCATGAGTTACACAGTGACGGTGTTTACAGGCGAACTGAATGGCCAGATCCCGGAGGGGTTTTGGAGCAATTCAACATCATTGTCCAGATATTCGATATTTGCCGGGATGAATGGGTGAAGATAAGGCAACAAAATGTCGGAAAAACTTGAAATAATAATCCACGCAAAAGACCAGTTCTCAAAGACAATGAAGTCTTTGCGCGGGATGCTTCCGAGTGTCAAGACCCTTGCCATAGGCGCGGGCGCGGCAGTTGCGGGCCTCGGCACCGGTCTCTTTGCCATTGCCAATAGCACGGCCAAGGCCGGGGATGAATTCCAGAAGATGAGTCTCCGCTTAGGGCTCTCTACCGAGCTACTCTCCGGCATGAAGCATGCGATTGAACTCTCCGGGTCAAGTATTGAAAGCCTGGAAAAGGGCGTCAGAACTCTGGCTAAACGCATGAGCGATGCCGATGACGGTCTTGCCGAAGCTAAGCGATCTTTTGAAGACCTCGGAATCAATGTCAAGAATGCAGATGGCAGCCTGAAAGACCTCGACACTATGGTCATGGAGGCCTCGCAAGGTCTTGCCAACATGGAGGACAACACAAAGCGGGTGGCCCTTGCTCAAGACCTTTTCGGGCGGGCAGGGACTCAGCTCTTGCCCCTTATGAAGCAAGGTGCCGAAGGTCTCCGCAAAATGACCGATGAGGCCAAGGCCCTCGGTATCACCTTTGATAAGATAAGTGCAGATCAAGCCGCAGAATTCAAAGACAATATGCTCCGGGTCCACCGTGTTCTGACAGGCATCAAGACGCAGATCGGACAGGCTATCATTCCACTTTTCAGCGAGTGGGCAGGCATAGCGGCAGAGGCCGGGAAGAGAATTATCAAACATATTCGGGAAAACAAAGACGAAATCCTGAATTACGCCGAGAGCTTTGTTTCTGCTATCGGTAAAATGGCTACTATCGCAGCTTACGGAATAGCTGGAATGATCGATTCCTGGCGCGGGCTCAAGATGATATGGCAAATTCTCAAAATAGCCTTTCTTGAATTTATGCAGCTTCTTCATAAGGGCTTTGCCAAACTGACTGACAGCATGGCCACCCTCATGGATAAGATCAACTTTGAGGGTCAATTTGATTCGATCATTGAGAGGCTTATCGCTTTCAGCAATCAGAGCGAAGTGGCGATGGCCAACCTTGAAATGTCATCGAATCGTGCTAAGAATGCCCTGAGTAAGTTGATAGATGAGCCCCTTGCCATTCATCAGGTAACGGATTTCACAGCCAAGATCAGGAAAGCCATTGAGGAATTACGGGGCCTGGCCAAAACAAACGGCATACCACCCTTTGACACCGAGAACACCGAAACCACGAAAAAGAATATCAACGATTTAACCGATGCCCAAAAGAACGCAATAAAGGCTCTTCATGACATGTGGGCCGGATATTATATGACCGAGGAGCAACGCCTCACGATCTGGTATGACAAGCAACGTGAGCTTTTCGAAGGAAACCAAAAACTCTTGAATGAGCTTGAAATGGTGTATCAGGCCAAACGGGAAGATCTCAAGGATAAGCAGCTTGAAGATGAATGGACTTGGCTAGAGCAAATGGCCGAGCAGACAAAGACTTTTGCCGAGCAAACGGGCGAGCTGATAACGAATGTCTTTGATAAGGTGACAGCCGGCATCGGGAATGCAGTTGGCCAGGCTATCTTTGAGAGTGAGAATCTTGCCGATGCCTTAAAGGATTTGTTGAGAGGCACTGCTGAAATGGTGGTTGCCACTCTTGTCGGGATCGGGGTCAAGCGAGTTGTGCTGGCCATGTTGAATCTATCAACGGGTGTCACAGAACAAATCGCCCGCATGGGGCAATTGACTCAACAGACCTATGCCTCTGCATTCGCAGCAACGGCGGCGATCCCCATCATAGGCCCTGCCCTCGCTCCGGGTATAGCGGCAGCAAGCACAGCGGCAATGCTGGCCGGTTCCGCAGGTGCAAAAATGGCAGGTATGGCCATAGGTGGGGCAGCTCACGGGGGGCTTGAGCGGGTACCAAAGGAGCAATATTATTTCCTTGCAAGAAATGAGCGCGTGATTTCGGAACCTCAGAACAGAGATTTGACGCAATATCTGGCAAGAGAACGGGAAGGCATAACAGTGGAAAATCTGAATGTACATAATGAGATACTTCCTAATGCCGGCAATGTGGAAAGCCTCTTACAAATGAGCCGACGCGATTGGCAAAATATCTGTGAAGATAAGATTGTGCCAGCCCTCCGTAACCTAAAGTTCGCAGGTATCACTCCATGAATATAATAATGCTGGATGATTGCGGTGATACGTCAACGATAACTGATTGGGTGGAAGCTAATGATGGTTTAAACCCGATTGATGAAACGAGTATTGTCAAGGAGGGGTCTCATTCGGCAAAATTAGGGATTGATGCTAGTTTATCGGAGACAGATAATGCGTATTGGACTAATACTCAAGCTCAGGGTGATTTGACTCAGTATCAACATGACTGGCTTTATTTATGGGTCTATTTTACGATCCTGGATTATTTAAATGCTACTGGGAATTGTGTGATTTTGCAATGGGGAAGTGATGTTGATAACCGGGCTTATGTTGGGATGCCAAAAACCGATCTTTCAGTGGGATGGAATCTTTTAAAGTTTGATCTTGATGATCCTGATTGGAGTACAGGAACAATAGATTGGTCAGCCATATCCTTCCTTCGTTTTACTATCAATGAGATTACGGATAATACGACCGATTTCTCGGTTTATCTGGACTCACTTATGTTTGTCCGTGATCCTAATGTAACTGTAGCTTATGACCTCGGGATAGCGATGTCCGAAACCGTAACCCTTAATCCCGAATGGGATTACTCCAAGGGCGAGAAACAGGTACGGACGGAAACCCGCGCGAAGTCGGGCAGGTTCCGGGTCTATAAATGGTATGATTATGAAAAGATTTCTTTTCAAAACAACTGGGTTACTGCCTCCGATATGGCGCTTGTCAATTCGTGGTGGGATACAAACACAAAGCTCTTATTCTTTGTGACCAGTGATTTCGTAACAGAAGTTCATAGCGTAATGATCATGAATGAAGAAACACCATTAGCTATGTGCAACAAACCCTATAGTGACCATTTTAAAGGCAAGATCGAGCTTGAGGGGTATTGATGCCTTATAGTGTATCATCCTGGTTTCAGGTACAGCTTGAGAACACCGCCTCTGAACCTATACGGAAATTCAGCATCGGGACCTCGGATTATTCCGACCGGGTGACACGCTGGCCACGAATCAAGCGCACGATCAATGATTTGCGCTCGCTCAAAATTGCTGTTCCGCTTGATAATACGGACGGGCATTTCAATGGATTCTATGCCAACGTCTACACGATTCCGAACACGGCCACGTTGCAGATGGGATTTGAACATCCCACGAGTGGAAACGAACTCGTCACCCTCTACACCGGCTTTCTCAAAAATGTCAAATATCAACGGGAAATCTGCGAGCTTGAATTTGCCGATAATCTCTATGATTTCGAAAAGCGCAAAATCGGGGATTCCGATGTACCCGCGAGCTTTGCCGCTCAGATCCCCTCAGATATCGCCTGGACACTTTGCACCTGCTACGGGGGCAAATCCGCTGTAGTAAGCACGAATAATCCTGATATTGATTATTCCTCTTTTCTGACCTGGGCCGCTGTTATGTCTGGGGAAAGCCTGGACTGCGCGGCGCAATATGACGGCGTGAAAGTTATTGAAGCACTCAGAAGTCTTGCTGAAATAAGCGACTCCGCCATTTGGGTTGAGGGGGATGGCAAGATCAATTTCAAGAAATATGAAGAAATCAGCTCGCTTGATATCACATTCATGAACAATCATTATCAGAATCTTGAGATCGACGTGGAAAGCCAGCGCCTTGTCAATAAGGCTTATGTGCCTTTCGATTTCTCGATTGACAGCGACTATTTTCAAAGCACGGTTTTTGCCATCAACAGCGCATCGATTTATCTATATGGAATCCATGAAGAAATCTACAAAAACGAGACGATCTGGCACACATCAAGCGTCAATGCGCTCGGATTAGGGGCGCGAAAAGTGAATCTTTATAGCGATCCACCCCGGCGTTTCGGGGTCAACCTGGATCTTTATGGCATGCGGCAAAAACTAGGTGAGACCATCAGGCTCGTTGATAGCTTCTATAATATCACCTCAACGGACGGATGGCGACTTGTGGAAACCGATCTCAATATGGATGATGGTCAGCTCAAAATGGAACTTGATGGGGCGGCAGTTCTCGCCGGTTTCTATCTTGATTTTTCTTTGCTCGACGGAGATGAATATCTATTATGACCGAATTAAACAAGATCAAATGTGACCGGAAGGGATGTGATACCGAACACCTGGAAGAGCATTTCAATCAGGGGCATCCGGCCTGGGGACATGTCGCCGGCATTTATGATGACAAGACAGGCGCAGATCGGGCTCATCTCTGTCCCGAGCACATGAAAATGATCACCGAGTTTCTTAACGGAAAGGATTTGAACAATGACATGGGTTGATCTATCAGCGGCCTTTGGCTACGGAACCAAACTCACCAGTACGCAACAGCAGAATTTACGCGATAATATCGCGGCTCTAGCTGCCGGGGACAGTGGGCATCCGGAAATTCAAACAGCAGCATTTGCCGCCACTATAAAGCCGTGGATTTTGTTATCTGATCAGGACGCCTCTAATGATGCAGCGATTGACTTTACTTCGGTAATCACTAGTACGTATGACGAATATATCGTTTTGTTGACTGGCGTGGTTCCCATCACCAATGGAGCTAATTTACTCCTGAGATATTCAACAGACAATGGATCGACATTTAAAGAGGGAGAAAACGATTATTGGCAGGTAGAGACTTATTATACATCAATAACGATAGCATCGGACATAGAGGGTAGCACACCGGCAATTGGCGGCGTGTCCGGTGAAATTCATCTTGTAGACCCCAGCAATGCAACCAAATATGTGAAAACATATGGCATTATCCATCAAATGAATTCGAGCAGCGTGGAAGGCGCTAGCCTGGTTTCTGGTATATACATGGCAAGTATGGACGTTGATGCGATTAGATTTCTGATGAGTTCGGGAAATATATCAACCGGTACTTTCAAATTGTATGGAATACTAAAATAAATCCTTAAAATTGAAAGCATGAAAATAAAATGCCAAACGCTCACATGATTGTTAATGAGAAGAATGGAAAAGCTTTGTAGCGAACATAGTGGCATAAAGACCAAAATCAATCAACTTTGCAAATCCGATGATTCGCAATGGAAGGAAATAAATAGCATGAAAAATCGAATGATTGTAATTCTGACTGGGATAATCCTGACATTGACAGGTGTGGTGGTCAACTTAGCTATTTTATTGGCTAAAGTGCCTTAGCTTGTGGAGGGATTAATTTGAGGTAGAAGTTTAATCTAACTTTCTATTTACCATTTGACCTGAAACCTTAAAGCAATAAAGCCACCTGATAAGTTTTGACACCGATTAAATTCAACCCATGAACCTGGGTCATATGTTTTATGATCTCGTATGAGAGTTTCCCGTAATTTAAGAAAACGATAGCCAGCGTCAAAACCGATAGCCAGATGTTTTGTTATTTCTTGTAAGTACCCGGCCCTAATAAACCCGCCCGCGTTTCCATGAATATCGTAACGGTATACATCGGGACGGCTCCACGAATGTATTGCCTCCGGGTAAATATGATTTACCTCTAACCACATGCCTTCCCTGAAGGCTTGTGTCTCGGTAGCTTTAGGAAAGTAATACCCAGCACCGATGGCAAAATTGAAATTATCTAAGTCCCAATTCTTAATAAGCAAGAGCCCTGTTAACTTAAGATTAATTGTCTCTTGACCGGCAAAATAAATCAGCCCTTGTTCCTGTGAAACTCCAAATCGTAATTTATCACCGACCTCTAATTGAAAGCCCCGTAAATATTCGATGTTTTTAGACGCTACCGTGTATTGATTGACAGTTAAGTCAAGAGCATGAGCAGTGAGGAAGAACCCGCCGGCCACTTTCTCCTGGGTAGACCAGGAGGCGCAGCTAGTTAGGATCAGGCAGGCTATGATGAGGGCTCTCATCTTCCCGACTCCTTTCAAAAGGTTAATCAATCGGGGGTGGGGTTCCACTCCCCTTTTTCCTCATCCCACACCTTGCCATATTCCTCGGACATGACAAGATGCAACCATAGTTGCTCAAAGGAATCAGGTGTGGTTGGCAGAGTGACGGCTTTCTTAATGAAACCCGTAAAAGTTTTTGGTGTAATGCCTACCATCTCCTGCAACTGGTCTTGGCGGGGAAGCCAGATAGATTCTCTCTCCCAGTTATAGAAACTATTCTGAATGATAGTGTACAAGGATCCGCCTAAAATTCGTGGATTTCCCCGATTGTTACTCCCGCCAAGCATATGCCAATCTCCCGCTTGCCAATGATGATTTTTTTGTATCTCCCCTGCTTTCTCACACATCTTTATGTATTTCTCTGTGGTATCCATTATTCTCCTTCCCCTAAATGTTCCGAGGGTTTACAGAAACTTTATTCAATCATTTCAACGGTTTAACTCCAAAACCCGGTGCTATTTCGATACCAGGTTGACCATACTGGGCAAGGGATACAACAAAAAATAACAGGCGCGTTCCGCAACTTTACCTCTTAGACGCTTAAATTTGAGGGAATGTTTTCTTGATAAGGTAATACATATCTTCCGTTTCATCTGATTCAATTTCCTGATTTATTTGCTGGAGCAAATTGTATATCTTTGGCATATCCTCTTCAGATTTAAAACTTGGATGAATTTTCATAAACAACGTCATCCCTCTTTCGGCATCTTCTTTGGTACGGAATATCTTATCTTTAATTTTACTGATTTCCCTACTTATTCTTTTTCCGCCAATATCGGTTTCCTGCCATCGAAATCTCCATATCGGAGAAGAATCGCGCATTACAGATTGGCTTATTTTGGGGACAGTGAGGTCTCTTCCGAGACCAATCGTTGGTCTTAGTCTAATTCTTTCAGCGCTTTCCTCATTCTTCTTAGATTTGTAATGATATGCCAAATGATATTGCTTCTTCATCAGCGCGAGATTGCTTATATCATTATTTACCTCATCGCCATCCAAATGATGAATCACATAGCCCGGTGGAATATCCTTAAATTGCTGATTGTTGAGAAGCCACACATAATTGGCATAGGGCATTCTTTGCTTGCCATTGAATTTTCCACGAAAGTTGACAAACCAACGTCCTTGATGAAAAAACTTTCTCGTTATCTCATAATCTTTGATGTTTTCCACATCTACTCCTGTTTAGGTTGACCATGCTGGGCGCGGGATTCAAGCGGTTGTTCCGAGAGTTTGCCGATTGGCCTCTCATTCCATTCCCGGCCATCGAGCAGACGGCGACGAAAATGATATATAATCTTGTCTGCCGCAGAATGCTGCTTAAAGAAAAACGGCACACCTGCTGCTTGGCATTGATCCCTGACAGATCGAGCCCAATCGGGATGCAGGGGCCGTGCGCCGGGACCCGATTCGCCGCCGAGGATTACCCAGTCTAACCAGGTTTCCATTTCAACGCCGCCAATGGTTTCAATAGGTAAAGCGGATGAAATATCCACCGGCCCCAGCATCGGCTCTATGCTCACAAACCGTTTCGCTGCGGGGATCTGCAAGAGGATAGGTATGCGCTCATCTGCCCGTTGCTGGTTTTCGGCGGTGACACCGAGCCAGAGATTAGGAAATATCTGTTGGTCTGCTTTATCCCAGTAGTGCAACATTTTTTCTAATTGAACGAGCATGTGGGCTGGTCGTTTTGTTAGGATGAGAAAGATATGCTCAGGCGAATTTTCAATCACGCAAAGAATTTTGAATAGCCAATCAAATAACACCGCAGAATGAAACAAATCCCCCATGCTGCAAACAAAGATCATCCTCGATTTCTTCCATTTCAAGGGTTGGTCAAGTCGATCGGGATGGACTGTCACCTTAAAGGGCTCATCCTCGGGATACCCATACCGTCCCTTGAGGCGCTGGGCCATTCTTTTGGCATAACAATGGACACACCCCTCAGAAATAGGAGTACAGCCTGTCACGGGATTCCATGATTCTTCAGCCCATTCAATTTTGGTTGCCATTACTCCGTACCTCCTTCCCCCTCAACGGATTCAGGTTGTTCCGGGGGGTTGGCGAGTGGCTTCCACCAACATTCATGCCCCCAAATAATATTACCATCATCTAAAGTAATGCGAACAAGTCTACCTACCTTTTCAGCTAATCCTTCTTTACCTATATGGGGAATACTATCTTCTGGTGTTTTGCCCTCAATACCTGGAAGAAGTTCCATTCCTGTAACGTCTATTATCCTAACGCGTTGTGGATATGTCATCACTCCCTACCTCCTTCCCCCTTGGATTCAGAACTTGCCAGAGGTGCTTTATTTAACATAGCATTAAATAGTCTGATAACCTTTCGCCTATCTCCAAGATTTGATGGCTCAAGCCACACTTTGATTGCGGCTTCTATCGCGTCCTCCCATTCAGGAGCTTGAGCAAAATTCGCTTTTACGGGAATAAAATCAATTTCCATCACTCTCTACCTCCCATAACTTCTAATTTTCTCATGTGTCGTACCCCATGTCCCTTGTACTTCTCAGTGGTCCCCCTATTCCCATGCCCTAACAAGGCTTGCACTTCCTCGAGGTGATAGCCCTCAGCTACCCGATCCTGAGCAAAGCTATGTCTGCATTGGTGTAAATGCGCCTGAGGCAATCCATAGGTCCGGGCAGCTCGTTTAAATGCCTTGCTCACCCGGTCAACCTGTAGGTGGTTCCCCTTGACACCGTGGAATAACCATGGGGATCCTATGTCTGCCTTGCGCTCTATGAGTACGGCCTTTGCCCTCTGGCTGTACGGCATGTCAATGGGTATCCGGTACTCATCCCCTGCTTTCCGCATTGGGATTACTCGAGTTCCGGAGACATGGCGCACGATCCTGAGCAGATCCCTTCCGATATCAACGCAATCACGCTGCAGGGCCACAATCTCACCTATCCGTAGCCCCATTTCAATAGAGAGGACCAGGGGGGCCCGGCACCTTTCATCATCTACCAGCTCCCATATCCCCCAGCGATCCTTTAACTCGATATAGGGGGTAGGCTTCTTGTCAACCTTGATAGTCGGAACAAATACCTGACGCTCTGTAATGCCTTCTCGCCATGCCCAGGTCATAAGGGCTTGACACTCTGCCCTCACTCTCCGAGCCATGTGAATGTCACCCCACCTTTCCCGAATCCAATAGAAGTCTTGTCTTGTGACTTCCTGGATTGCCATATCTCCGATCTGTGGCAGGATATACGTTTCGAGATCCCGCTGCTCAATCTTAATGGTGGATTCTTTCTTGTTCTCAGCTTCAAGCCATTTATAGGCTAGTTTCTTGACGAGGTGCTTTGCGCGTTCCCCGGGGAACCACGTTTTTACCGCTTCATAGTTACCTAGCATCATGGCCTGATTAAAATAATCGCAGAGTTTTTGGATATCTTCAGATGATAAGTCCTTGAGCCGTTGCCCGCGCCAGGAAGTCAATGTCTTGTCGAATCCCGGTACAGTGACGCGGATATACCCCCTCCCATCGATGTACGCTGGCATGGTCAGCCTCCCTCTTTGTTCAAGGGAAAGCATATCACATATTGCAGGGGCGGAGGTCAAGATTCTTTGGCCTCGAATCCATTACAATTTTCAAGCCATGTCGGGTCAAAATTGGCAGGCCACATAAACCAGCCTGACCGAATACCCTGGGGATGTCCCTTAATTTCTAATTCTATTCGAGCACTTTCAGTCTTGCCTTCCAGCACATCAACTAATGCCCCGAAAGGATTTTCATGCATCTTTACTTTGGGGTGTTTACATTGAGAATGGGCATCACCAGAAATCATCCCTCGGTATTTGCATTTATAACAATTCGGTTTAGACATCTTCTCCCTCCTTTCTTGGGCTAACGCTGTTATCAGCCGCCCGTTTTATCGGGTCGGCTGGATTGACCTTGTTGGGTGATACGGGGTGGGGGTGAAGGGAATTGAACCCCTCTACTGATCTCCCCGGCATGAGGCATAGGGCGCCATAACTCATGCTTAGATTACAGCAAGTATCATCCTGTACACGGATTATCCAGTGCCCCCATATTTCATTAAACATAAATCACCCAACAGCCTGCATACATGGAAAATTTTCCATCTATTGTTCTATTTCCTTCTCTATCTCCTCCCTTGGCCGGAATACCTCGTAGCATTTTGGATTAGGGCATTCATATCTATCATCAAGTAGAGGTAAAAACTTGCTTTCGCTGTCCTCGTATCCGCACCAGGGGCATTGGATCATGGTTTCATCAGGATAGATCATTGATTATCGTACTCACTCCAGGTCGGGCAACCCATCCTCGATGGGCACTCCTCCTTGCAATGCTTGGCTAACCGGGATCGGCCATTACCATCTGGGCAAGGTACGCAAGCCCTGTTTGCAACATCGGCATGTGAGCCGGTAACGAGTGAAAGAACCTTTTCATCTTCCGGTGAGGGGGGGGGAAGTCCCTGATCCTCTTCTCCTGGTTCTTCACCCTCCGTTTCATCCTCAGAATCCCCCACAGAAAGAGCATCCTGCCCCGTGGCTGCGTTTTCTTGCTTATCCAAGGGGTAAGTATCCTGTGGGTAAAGCATCATCCATTTGGCCTTGATTTCAACGCGGTACTGTTGCTCCATGTTTCGGATAGCATCGAGATTCTTGTGAACCCAAGTGGAGAAGCCAGCGGTCTTTAGTCTGATATACTCCTCGCGGATCGGATCTTTGTCGGAGGAGTCGGGTTTCTGCTCACCAGGATACTTCTTAGCCTCCCATTTCTGAAAAGAAGCAAGGAAGTTATCAAACTGCTGGATCGCCTCTTGCTTGAGTTCATAGACGGTTTTATCGCTCACTCGTGCCGCAAAGGTCACATACTCATTGAGGTGATCGAGGTTCAGGGCCTTGAGTTGCCCTATTGTCTTGTCAAACTCCTCGTGTGCATCGGCATCAAATTCAGCGTCCACTTCTTTGCCCGTTTGCTCGGGGATCTCCGGCAAACCTCTCACGCCATCATCTGGTGCAATCTCTGCATCCGTATAGAGATTCTGGAATTCTTGAGGCCAGCATTTTTTCAAGCCCTGGCATTCAGCGACTTTGGCTATCTGGCCGGGTTGATTATCAGCTTGCCAAAAACGCGTAATACTTCCATCCTTTTTGCGTTTAATGTAAGTCTTTAGTGGTACGGTCCACCTAATAGGTTCATCCCAACCTGCCGGTTTGCCCTGGAACCAACCACCAACCAGCTTCTCGTTATCAAGGAGAAACGTACCTTCCCTGTATTCTACGTTGCCGTTTACTTGCAAGATAATCCCTGCCTTCCAACCCTTGCAATCCGGTTGCGCTTTCGCTCGGCTTCGCAGAAAATCAATGGCGGTGATGATCGCCGCTGAATCCCCTTGGGTGTATTTGATAAGGTAACAATCCCGTTTGTAAGGATTCATGCCCTGACTCTGACATACACCCATGAAATACATAAACTCTTGAACAGTTACAAACTCAGGGTGTCCCTGGACGAGATAACGCCTAATAAGATCGAATGTCAGGACTATCCGTTGTCCGTCCTTCGCATCATATTCGATGACAGCACTTTTCGTTTCTTCCTTCATGTTAAACCTCCTTTATTAAAATGTTTACTTAAACGCTATGTCCTCTTCCCAGTCGAGTTCTAAGCCGGGGATCTCCGTCACTCCCTGGCGCATAGCATCATGGACCGCCTTTGTCCTTAACTCGATTTTGAGATATTCGCGGGGAACGATCTCAAGATTCACGACTGTAACCTTTGGCCGTTTCGTGCCGTAGGAAGTACCGCTTTCCGCTCGGGTGATATTGTCTACCCCCGGAACAGCTATGGCATCCACCTTGATCTCTTCCTTGATACCGGAGGCCTTGGCTTCCTCGTTGAGTTTCTTTTGCAGAGCCTCGGTCGCTTTCCGAGCCGCTTCCTTTCGTTGCTCTGCCGCTAGTGTTTCTCGTGCCCTGTGTTGTTTGATCTCACCCCTTAGATACTCCTTCCCTTCCTCAAAAGGTTTCTGAACCTTTGCACCGATATTCTTGGCATAAGTCACAAAACCTTTAGGGGCTTCTATGATTTCGTCTACTTCAGCATCAATCCGTTTCATGGCCTTGTGAATCTTGGAGCCAAGGTCTGTAGCTGCTTCTTTTGTTTTGTCGTCCGTGACTTTGATCTTAAAGGCCTCATCCCTGATCTGCTCACCCTGAGCGATAAAGACATTGAGTTGGTGTACCAGGGCCGTGTTAAGGGTGATGATCTCCCCGGTTTTGGGCGGGACTGCTTTAGGTTTCTGTTTTGAATCGTCTTTGCCTTCTGCGAGTTTTGCGAAATCTATTGGCATGATTATCCCCTTTCTTTAAAAAATCTATACGATGATAAGCCGTGAAGAAACTGCGCGAAATCCCCTCCCGTTTCCTCATACCATTTCATCCTGGCACTCTTGCCGTGTGGGTTGAACTGCAGGGAACCACCTTTATTGATAGCAACATCTATTTCAAGGTTCTGATATGCTGCTATTGCCCCCCGCCATATTTTCTCGAATTCTTTTCCTTGGGGGGTCTTGTTGTCAATGAGGACAACCCCCTCACTTCTCATTTCAAGGATGATATCCGGCTGGCCGGTGTAGAAATAGGTATGGTTATAAAACCGCTTTTCAACATAGATTACCCGGATAACGTGCTTATCGAACCATCCGGTGAAACTGTCAAAATAACCCTTACAATATTCGGGAATCGAGGGAATCCATATATCCTGAGCGTACCCGGAACAAAGAGCGTGTACTTTGCTTCCGCGCTCCGTGGCGAAATCGAGGACATCAGGCTTTACCTTGGAGAAATCGGCGTACTGACCGAGGATAGTTGAAACTCGGATGTATTTCGATTCGTCAAGGTCGGTCATATCATCAACCCTCCAATTACAATTCCCCCCAGGAATGAAATACACGGCCAAGGCCCCGGTTTTTGGTACATCCACAAACACCAGCCTACGAAGTCGATGAGGATGATTATGTGGGCCACACATACTCCTTATGATTTAGGCAATGCTGTTATCCGTAGCGCCCACAAACCATCTTCCCTCTCTATCCATTCCCCTGCGTTGATTGATTTACCGTCATCTGTTTCAACTTCAACAAATCGCCCTGATTCATGCGATGGGGGACCATCGAATATAATGTTTATTGGCTGGTCCATGATTCACCCCTTTCCCCGCCAGATGCCTCCTGGCGGGCCGGGGTCCCGAAGGAAAGGTTATGCGAAAATACTGTGCTACTTAAAGCCCTTATCAGGCTATAAGTCGTGGGGTGGCGCTAGGATAGGCCGGGTATCCCGCAATTTTATTGGCTGGCTACCTACCCTAGCCCCTTGCCGCTCAGAGGCCACTCCGATCGGCATTTTGGGTGCTGGCAGATTAACGGCACACAAGTTAGTTAATCTTTATATGCGGCACCCCGTGCCCCGCATTGCCAGCATAATGAGCGTTACGCCTTGGGTTGCCCTCTTGACTCCCCTTGCCTATCCCCTTTCCGCTACCTGCCTCATAATGCCGTGATCTGGTTTAGTCTCATTAATGAGAAAACACTTGTCACGTACACGGAAGCTCGGAAAGAAGGGGGTTGTTTGCCAAACTAATCCTTCATAATCTCGGGCCATAATGGTCAATGGCCCCAATGATCGCGTAAGAATTGACACTGATTTGAACTGATCGAGGTTTATGCGTTCACGGTCATGGCACATGGGATTCTCCTGATTTCCCAGGTTCGTCTGTAGTATCTTTCCTCAATTTCCCGGAGGTGGTCAAACTGCTCTGCTGTGTAATTGGTAATATCGACCTCGGCGCATTTCTTAAAGATGGGGAAACCTTTATGGTTGAATTCAAAAAGGTCTAGGAATACTTGTTCTGACATGATGCCCTCCTGGAGTGTTTAACCCCAATTCTTATCCCGACTATCTTCATTAAGGAATTCGCCGGATGGTTTTATGCCTTTTGTGCCTATATTACACAAAGGAAAAAGGCATGTCAAGCATATTCGACATTATTTTTTGAGGGGGGTGTGTTTTATTGGTAAATCGTGGGAATAATTAGGAAACTAATTCTAGTTTGAAAGGAAGTTTGACGGGTTTAGGTTTTCTGCCGTGAATTTCGAGTTGCGTCATTATCTCAAGCCATTCATCGGCAAACAATTCAGTTACCCCTCGCTCTTTCTTTGAGTAAAGGGACTGATCCATATTAATCCAAGAGCCGACTTCTTCCTGAGTCCAACCAAGCTCTTTCCTTTTTTGCTTCATTAATTGTCTTGCTCTGCCTTCCATGTGTACTCATTGCTCAAAGTTAAAAATAAGGCTTGACATTCCTTTTTGAAAAAGGCACAATATGCCTATTCATGAATATACCAGCCTATATCAAAGCTGTCCGGCTTAAAGCAGAACTCTCTCAAGCGGCTTTTGGGACAGCATTACAAACTAGTCGTTCAAAAATTGCCAATTATGAAACTGGCCGTACACGGACAACTGCTGACTTTTTTCTAGCAGTCCAGGGATTTGAATTGTCTTTACAGCATACTAAGAAATCTAAACCTAATACCATACTAAATCGCCTCACACAATATTTTACTAGGGGGAAACCACACCCAAAAACTGAATAAAACTACCTACGGAGGGAGCCATGCCACAAATCTCAATTAACTTCAATCCAAGCCCCATTGCTACCGGCAAGAAAACCGACCGCGTTACCTTCACCTGCTCATCTGAATTCGGCAACATCTTACAGAAAGAAGCGGATATGCTCGGGACCACCCGAAGCGAACTCGCTTTCCAATTTGTGCTTGAAGGCATGCAACGGACCCTTGGGACTATTTTCATGGCCGAACCTCACAGTGATAAAAAGGTTTCAGAGTTGCTTAAACGATAGCAGCTCTTTTTTTGTTTGGAAAGTATACCTTGATGAAAAGAGAGACACAAACCGTATACTAAAAGCATTTCAGGGGGTTATGACTAAAAAAACCAAAACAATTAAATACCCCATCACACCGGAAGCCCATAAGCTCATTGAAAAAGTCTATAAGACTGCATCCGGCAATGGCCAAGTTAAAGCTCTTGCAAAATATCTGCATCTTCCCCGATGGAAAGTATCACGTTACGCGATTCAACAAGGATGGATAGTCCGGCAGAAAAAGGAACCGAACTGGTGTGAGGATGAGCTCACCATATTAGAAAGAAATGCCCATTTATCACCCGAAGTGCTTCAACGCCGATTAAAACAACGCGGGTATTCACGCACCACCACAGGAATAGTGCTTAAACGCAAACGCATGAGACTTCTATCAAGTCTGGATGGACAATCGGCCAGATCATTTGCGGAATGCTTGGGCGTGGATGTCCATGCGGTCACAAGAGCTATACGCGAGGGACGATTGAGGGCACAAAAAAGAGGAATGCAGCGCACAGAAAGACAGGGCGGTGATATCTATTATATCCGAGATAAAAACGCGCGTGATTACATCATAGATAACCTACATGAAATAGATATCCGCAAAGTCGATAAGTGGTGGTTTGTGGATATCCTGGCAGGCGGTCAATATGGATTAGGAATGAGAGGATTATCATAATAAAGCATTTCAGGGGGTTATGGCTAAAGATACGCAAGCCAGGCGCGAACAAATCACCAGGCAAATCGCCAGTTACAAGAATACCCGTGGTAAAGGGCGTGTCGATAAATATTGCACCGTCTGCGGTAGAAAGTTCAAAGGCCCACCCGGTGGATTCAAGCGGAGCCCGGAGCCTGGGATTTGCGATAAGCACGATGATGAATATGGGCCGGAAGATTGGAATGAACATGATAGGGGAGAGCTATGAACCCTTATGAGAAAGGCCATGAAGTACAACAGGGGGTTAAACATGCCATATCAAATATTTCGTATTGACAGAGCACCAGAAGAGCCTCCTCTGAAGGCTGAAGAATTAAAGCGATTGATGTGGAAAGCATGGAGAAAGTCAGAGTGGGAAGTGCGGGAACTGGATAAGAAGGAATCAGAAGAGATTCGGGTGGGAGGGTAAGTGACTCTAATACGAAAATGCCCTTACTGCGGTTCACCCTGGGCTTGCTGGAATTGGATACATGCCTGGGGTGGCGATCGAGCACGGTATGAGGCAGAGAATCCGCATATCGACCCAAGGAAATTAAGGGATTGGGGACATGAATGTTGGGATTGCGAAAGCGCACTTGAAACCTATCACCGAGTACAAAATGGTCTCCCCTTCTGGTTTGTCAAAATGTTTTACCAATTATGGCGCAGCATAAGGCCAAACCCACATATCTATAAACCACCGGAGGGTAAGTGACCGCTTATGAACAGGGCTATCAGGCCCGTCTTCAGCGCAAATCTTTGAAGGACAATTTCTACCCTGAATGGGACATGCGCCGGAATGAATGGATTCATGGGTATATCAAAGCAGAGAGGGAGGGGAAATGACCGACAAACCCGAAATTATCCTTGCCGTAGATCCTGGATCTGAGCAAAGCGCCTATATCGGATGGGATGGATATAAAATCCGTTTTGCTCATATTGCAGAAAACGAACTTATTCTAGCAGGCCTTGGTTCGCTAGAAGATATGCACACCATAACGATTGAAAAAATAGAATCCTATGGGATGCCGGTAGGAAAAAGCGTGTTTGATACAATTTTTTTCTGTGGTCGCTTTTATGAGGTTTGGACTCGTTTAAATTTAGACAACAATGTCGAATTTATACCCCGCCGACAAGTCAAACTTCACCTTTGCAATTCAGCCCGAGCAAAAGATTCCAATATCAGACAAGCCCTTATAGATCGCTTCGGACCCCCGGGAACAAAAAAAAGTCCTGGTTTGACCTATGGGCTTAAAAAGGATTTGTGGCAGGCGTTCGCATTGGCTGTAACATTTTATGATCAGAGGGTGGAGAAGTTTGAGTGAGCATCATAATCAACAAACCCCGACCTTATGATGGCGGCAAGTCTTTACGCCGGGAGCAAAAGGAATACCTCAAGAGATATGGAGTCTGGCGTATAGATTCGCCGTGGGCCCGTGTTTATAGGTGGTTTAAGAAAAGGCGGGTTAGATGATTAAAAGAATGATCCTTGATCTATGTGGGGGCACGGGGGCATGGAGTAGACCCTACAAAGAGGCTGGATATAATGTTCTGAATATCACACTACCCGAGCATGATGTGCGCCTTTATAAACCACCAGAAAATGTATACGGCATCCTTGCTGCCCCCCCCCTGTACCGTCTTTGCGATATCCGGTGTTCGATGGAAAAGAACTGATGATGAAATGAGAGAGGGGTTATCGGTGGTGGATGCTTGCATGAGAATTATATTTGTTGCGAAACCTCAATGGTGGGCTTTAGAAAATCCTGTCGGCACACTAAGACGATATATTGGCAAGTGGAAATATATTTTTCAACCATATCAATATGGCGATCCTTGGACAAAACGTACTTGTATCTGGGGAGAACACATTAAACCAAAAGAGAAACCAGTATTGCCCGTAGGTTTATGGACTGGAGGTACGTCATCCGGTAAGTTGGGTATTGTTGATCATCCTGAGTATTTGCCGCATGACTGGGTACACAGATTGCCACCATCAAAAAACCGATCTGTTTTGCGCTCTATTACTCCGCCCGGCTTTGCAGAAGCGTTTTTTGAGGCAAATAGGTAAGGGCGAGGTGCATGAATAATGCAATCACCGGCACAAATTAAACCTGATTACTGGTGCCCGGTGTGCAACCTCCACCCTATGAGGCCATCACATTACAAAGGGGAGTATTTCTATTATGTGTGTCAGGACCCAGAGTGTGAGGGGAAGAGGGGGTTTAAGATGACTTTGTATAATGAGTTTCGGGAGATTTTGAGGCCGAGGGAGAAACGGGAGGGATGAACTACATAGTTATAAAAAACTGGGAGCAATTCCAGCATTACAAGCACCGTGATCCACCCTGGATTAAACTCTATCATAGCCTGCTTGATGATTACGAGTATGGATGCTTGCAAGATGCTAGCAAGTTGCTACTTATGTCCCTTTATATGCTAGCAAGCCGCACAAATAACAATACACCGGCAGATCCACAATGGATACAACAAAAAGGCATGTTGCAAGGAAATATAAATTTAGAGCCTTTGATAACTGCTGGATTTATATCAGTAAATGGTAATGCTAGCGAAGTGCTAGCACAATGCAAGCAAGATGCAAGCGAAGTGCTCCTTCAGAGTAGAGTAGAGAAGAGTAGAGAAGAGTGTCCGAAGTCAGAAACCACTTCGGACGAGTTTCGCCTTTCTCAACTTCTCTTAAATCTCATTCAAAAACGCAAACCGAAATTCAAACAACCCGATATTGGAAAATGGGCAAAGCATATGGCTCTAATAGTTCACAAAGATAAGCGGGACCCGGAAGAGATTGAGCAAGTTATCAATTGGTGCCAAGCTGATGAGTTCTGGCAGAATAATATTCTATCAACTGAAAAACTCCGGAAACAGTTTGACCAATTGAGCATGAAAATGGATGTGGAGATAAAGAAGAACTCGGCAAAAGATTCAGGCCTCTGCGAGCATTGTGGGAAAGGACAAAAGTATCTCGGAGGCCTGTGTATAGATTGTCATTATCGAAAGGATGATGAATGATTTTCGTACACCATAAAAAATGAGGGGAAAGAAATGGGCAGCGATAATATAGCAGAAAACTTTAGGACGACTTCAGATTGGGCTTGGCCTGAGCCTCCATATGAAGCCGAGCGCTTTGACTACTACGAAGCCACAACGGTTGAGCCATTCCAAAATATGACTCGCGCTCAATTCGAAACTATGGTGATCACCCTTCGAAAAGAAATGGAAATTCTCAACCGCGAGCTCAAGTCAAAGCAGATTGTGATCGACATCAAGACCAAGGAAGCGGAACGGGCAAAACGGGCGATTGATTACATGCTCGATTCGGCGGCTTTGGTAACTATGGTTATGGAAGGGGAATGACCCAAGAAAAACCACTCGTAACCCTTAAGGAAATAGCCAGCTACCTTAAGGTCAACGAACGCACGGCCAGGCGTCTATTACGCAAAGCTCACGTGCCTCTGATAGACGCCTATAAGCCTATTATCGCCGTGTACCCGTTTACACTACAAAAGTACCTAGAAAGACCTACAAAAGGCATATAAACGACATACAAACGACACCCTCCACCCGTTTGACATTCCCCTTTCCCCGTTTTACCCTATCTCTGCATGGTGACTCCCTTACAAACCACCCAAGCCGAGGCTCATGGTTTCCCTCCTTTTTCCAGGGCCTCGGCCCCACCCTCAGAGAGGTTGATATGAATTTAGAGCAATGTCAAATCATCTCCGATAAACTCACAGCCATTGATGCCCTAAATAGCAGGATCAACAAGCGCATCCGTGATACATCCGGCATCATTCAGGCCAACCTCATGCCCTACAATGCCAAGGTGAGGGCGCAAGACTTACTCAAGGAAGTCCAGACCATGCTTACTGAAGTCGAAGAGCAAAAGAAGCCCATTTACGAGCTCTTAAAGCAAGAACGGGAGGAACAGAAGTGACCCTACGCCAGAAACAATCAAAATTTGCTCATATGATCGCCCTCCTGCTTCTGTTTGCTTATGAGCAGGGCTATGAAGTGACCTTTGGCGATGCTTATGCAATCACAGGCCATAAAAATAAGAGTTTTCACTACCAGCGCCTCGCCATAGACCTCAACCTGTTCAAGGATGGAACCTACTTGACTACAACCGGGGATCATCTTCCATTAGGTAAATTTTGGGAAAGTCTTGGTGGTACATGGGGTGGTCGCTGGGATGACGGAAACCATTACAGTTTTGGAGAATAATTCCCCCCATGTTTTCGAGTTGGGGTGAGACTGGGCAACGGACTGATTGGAGCCGGACGGCAGCGCGAGTCAATCTTATGGTTGCTCAACCCGCTAATCGAATCAGGCGGCGCGGGCCATTTTGGGGAGCCCGGACGAAGGATCGAACGGAGTGCAAGCGAAAGCCCAGAGATAACGCCTCATATATTTGATTCTGGTGGTAGGTGGCCTTAATAGGGGTGGAAGCCTGAGTTCTGAACCAGATATGGACTACAATGATGAGTTTACCCAATGGTAAACGAGCTTGCGGATGATTGGGCACACGCAAGTCGGTGGAACCCAGCCCATTGTAGCCCATTTTACGGGGCGTGTAGCTCGCGAACGGGCCTAATACGCAGGGGATACCCTGTCACGCCCCACAACCCTTAACCAAGGAGATTAACATGAAACGAATCATTTCCGCATTTCTGGTCCTGGGGGTGATTCTCGTATTTGCAGTTTCAGCATTTGCGCTAACGGCCATCCAGGCCCACGAGAAATTCATCTACCCTGTCGTGAGGGTAACGGAGGGTAATGTCGGAGGTTCCGGCACTGTGGTTTATTCGTATCTTCAAACAGGCAAGATGGGCTATTCAACTTATGTACTTACTAATCATCATGTGATTGAAGGTGCTATCAGCATTACAGATGAATGGGATACTGATGTACAGAAAAATGTTAAACGCGAGAAACGGGCAATTGTTTATGTTGAAATCTTCAAATATCGTGACATTAGCACTCCTATTGGCACCCTGAAGGTTGAGGCCGATATTGTTCTTTACAGCAAAGACAACGATTTGGCCCTTTTGAAGTTAAGAACCGAGGAGTCAGTTATTCATCGTGCAATACTTCCCAACAAAGAGGATACAGACAGTGTACTTGTTATGGATGAAAGCATCGCTGTTGGCTGTTCTTTGGGGTTTCCCCCTTTACCTACCGTGGGAGTAATTACTCGCAAGAATTTCCAGATTGAATCCCTCCCTTACCACATGAGTTCAAGCCAGATTATTTATGGGAATTCAGGGGGTGCCATGTTTAACGCACAGGGAGAATTCATCGGCATTCCCTCTTTAGTCCCTGTTGTCGGTTGGGGCACAGTCATTACTCACATGGGTTTGTTTATTCCCATAAGTCGGATTTATGAATGGTTGGAAACTGAGCATTATGATTTTCTTTTCGATTCAAAGTTGACAGAGAGCAAGTGCTTAGAGTTGAGGGAATCGGAAATAGAGGCAAAGAAAAAGAATAAAAACGGAGGCGAATGATTACATCAAGGCCCGGGGCTTGGTGGATAGGATCGAATAACCTTAAACAAGAGGAGATTTAAAATGTTAGACCGAATTATCAAAAACTGGAAAACCAGTATTGCCGCTGTCATACCGGCGATTGTGGTTGTGGTAGGCTATTGGGGTTTTCAGATTGATCCCGAGAAGTTAGCAACCCTAGCGGCTGCTTTCTATGCCCTCCTCTTAATTTTCAGCAAAGACCAACCGAGGGAATAATGGTCGGTCTTTTTTGGAAAATAGCCGAATACGCGGCAATCAAACTTATAGATAAGGCATTGGAGAATGAAAAGAAACCTTATGATACTAAGCCTAGCGATACTCTTCTTGAGCGCGTGCGCAACCGGGTCCAATACCATAGAAGTAGCAGCGGACATGAGCGCAGCGACAGCGGGTTATCTGATAGGCCAGAACAACCCGGCCAAGATTCCTGATTGGAATGGATGGCTTGACAAGATACTTGCTTTTAAGGCGGGTGATTCTACAGTTAATTACGAGAAGGCACTTGCTGAGGGATTTAACGTCATGGTTGACAAGCCTTTTATCGAAATGCAGCTCAACAAACTCATTCGTCTCCTGGAATTCCCAGAATTGCAACCGCCTACTTTGCCATTTCTAAAAGCGGAATATCTTGAAATGGTAAAGATTGTGTTGTCTAGTTTCAGAGATGGATTATATGCCGCCCAAGCAGAAAAACAATAAGGCAGGCAGACCCCGCGAATTCAAAGAAGAGTATATCCGGCAAGCCCGGATTGCCTTTTCTGAGGGCTTTACCGATGTGAAGTTCTGTGAGCTCATAGATATTTCGAGGGATAGTCTGGTCCGATGGCGCAGGGAATACCCCGAATTCGGGAAGGCGGTTCAAGAGGGGAAGGATGAATTTGATACGGGAGATATTGAGAAGTCGCTGAAAAAGAGAGCCAAAGGCTATAACTACACTGAAGTTACACGGCGAGCTGTCAAGGAAGAAAACCCGCAAATTGACCCGAAAACGGAAAAAGAGAAAATCAAGTATGTAATAACCAAAAAAGTTTCAAAGCACATACCTTCGGAAACTACCGCTGGAATCTTCTGGCTCAAGAACCGGCGTAGAGATCGCTGGAAAGACATTAAGGCAGTCGAGGCCTCCGGACCCGATGGCGGGCCGATACCGATTGACTTGAAACCAATCTTGAAAGATTTGAGCATTGATGAACTCCGAATTCTTAAAGACATTGCCACTAAGGCTGCTACAGCAGGAAATAGTTGATTCCGAACTGTGCAGGCGGGATTTTCTCAGTTTTGTCCGGGAATCTTGGCCGATAATTGAGCCCGGCGTGGAATATCAACACAACTGGCATATCGAGCTTATCTGCGATTACTTAGAGCGGGTGTATAGGGGTGAGATTACCCGGCTTGTGATCAACGTCCCGTACCGTTCTATGAAGTCAACCCTTTGCTCTGTCATGTTCCCGGCCTGGGTCTGGCTCAATGACCCTTCCAAGAAATTCCTTACCGGCTCGCACAAGGAAGAGCTCGCTGTTAGGGATGCGGTCAAGATGCGCCGGTTAGTACAAAGCCGATGGTTTCAAGTCAGATGGGGATCTGAGATTGTCTTTACCTCAGACCAGAATCAAAAACGGCGCTATGAGATAAATGGTACCGGTACTCGAATTATCTTCGGCATGTCTGGCGGAGTCTCAGGCGAGGGCGCGGATATTATGATTATTGATGACCCTCACGATGCAAAAAAGGCCATGTACTCCGAAGCCGATCGCATGGCGGCCCTTGATAGTTTTGACAATTCCTTGAGCACACGCCTGAATGATCCTAATAATTCGGCCATTATCATAATCCAGCAACGGGTACATCAAGACGATTTAACCGGTCATGTGATTAAGAAGGGAAACGGTGATTGGGTGCATGTGCGGATACCGTTCAAATACGAGCTGCAGGATGCAATGCCCGAAGATCCCCGGAAGGAAGAGGGTGAGTTTTACTGGGGAGATCGTTTTGGAGAAACCTTTTATGACGAGGCCCAGCGCTTCCTTGGCAGTTATGGCGTAGCCTGCCAGTTACAGCAACGGCCGGCGCCTCTCGAGGGGTCAATCGTGGAAATGCGATGGTTCAAGCAGTATCAAATTTTACCTTCCAAAGATCAATGGGTCATGTTTTTACAGGTCTGGGATACCGCGCAAAAGGCCGATGAGCTCACTAATTCGCCATGGGTATGTGGTACATGGCTTATAACCTATACGCAATACTATCTTGTCGATGTATTCCGGGAATGGCTTAACTATCCGGCAGGGAAGCGGGCTCTAACAACGCAAGTGAATAAATGTCAAACCCTCTTTGGCCAGCAGCCGAATGCCATAGTAATCGAGGATAAGTCAACGGGATCTTCTCTTTTGCAGGAAGTCCAGGGCCTGCCCTTGATAGCCTTTGAACCTGAATCCGACAAGATCACACGCCTAGCCACAGAAACTCCGGCCATAGAAGCGGGTATGGTATTCTTGCCTGAAGAGGCCCCTTGGTTGACAGAGTTTGAGCTTGAATTACAGAATTTCCCGAATACCGCAACTAAGGATCAGGCCGATATGGTGAGCATGGCCTTAAAGTATCTCAGGGAGAAAGTCGGCATTCAATGGGAAAGCGGTTTCGGCGTAGGCCAAACTGTAGCAAGCGGAGCGGATTGGTAAATGAGCAGACTTAGCGCAGCATTACAAGCATTCAAGAAACCCGATCTTCTTGAGAAAGAAGCAGGCACCCCCAAAGCCGGTGAAATTGGTATAGCGAGAACCAGTCTTTATGGCCTCGGTACGTTTCATGACTATGATCCCGATACGCTCAAGATCACCAAGGGGAATGAGATCTACAGCAATATGGTCAAAGACGATCAGATCAAGCCCACCCTGCAATTCAAAATGAATGCTGTCCTAAGCCGTGACTGGTACTTCGATATTGAAACGGATGATAATGGGGAGCCCCGCAAAGAGCATGAAGAGATGGCCGATTTCTTCGGCTTTGCAATCAAACAGATCCGGGGCAGCTTCTCGGACAAGTTGATCGAGATACTTTCTGCCTTCCAAAATGGTTATTCTGTAATCGAGAAAGTCTTTCAACCAATCACCTATGACAGCAAGACATACTGGGGCTTGAAGGATCTCAAGCTCAGGCCGGCCGAAACTTTCAACGGCGGCTTTCAACTCGATGAGCATGGCAATATCGAGAAAATCAGCCAAGTTGTGGGGGGGGCCCGGAATGAGATACCCCTTACCAAGATCATTCATTTTGTACATCAACCGGACGTCAATCGCATATACGGCGAATCAGATCTGAGGGCCTGCTATCGCTCCTGGTGGTCGAAAGATATTACGATCCGGTTTTACAATATCTTCCTTGAGCGGCATGCCAGCGGGTTTATTTGGGCGCAACACGGATCATTGCAACCAGGAGACAAGGAACATCTTGAAGATCTCATCAATAATATTTCAGTAAAGATGGCTGCCCATGTACCTGATCATATAAAACTCAATCTTTTCCAACCTGTCAGAACCGATGCCTTTGAAAAGGCCATAGGGCTGCATAACCGTGCTATCGGGCGATCAATCCTAGTCCCGAATCTCCTGGGATTATCGGAAGAAGGAAAGACCGGCAGTTACAGCCAATCACAGACACAACTCGAATCTTTCTTCTGGATTCTGGATATCATCGCCACGCGCCTTGAAGAAACCTTGAACGAGCAGCTTTTCAGACAACTTGCGATATGGAATTTTGGCACAGAGGATTTCCCCTGGTTTCGATTTGAGCCTATCTCCGACACGCAGAAAGCGGAGATAGCGAAACAATGGGCTGAACTCGTCAGCAAAGGGGCAGTAACAAAGAGCGATACTGACGAGGCCCATATCAGGCAGAGTATGGGATTTCCTGAGAAGGCAGAGGAAGAGGAACCAGAGGAGGAAATACCTGTAGAGGGCCTGCCCGGTGAGGAACCACCCTCAGATGAGGAAATAGAAAACTGGATCTCCGCGCAACCCAAGGAAAAGCAGGATCTTATCAGAAAGGAATTTGCCGAAAAGCCATGGCTCAAACGAGTAGATTTCACCGCGATCAAAGGCACCCTGGATGATCAAGACGGCAAGTTTGTTGACGACCTCAAGCAGAGCATGGCAGAGGTCCGGATATCCATAGAAAAGCAGATTATCAATATCGTGGGTCAGCGGTCTCTCGGTAATGTAAAGCTCAAGGAACTACTCGGAATCGGAATAAGCAAGGCAATCATGGGCAATCTCAGGCGCAATATACGAAAGAATCTGACTACCGTGCTTGAGAATGGTTATGAATTCGCCCGCCGTGAATTGCCTAAGAAGGTGCAGGCCAAGACCATTCGCCCCGGCATGGATAAGACGCAGGTTGAGAAATTTCTTGCATCCAAGGCTTTCACGATTGCCGGCGTGATGGAGCAAGATACCTTGAAAGGCGTTCAAAATGTGCTTGAGAATGCCGTCAAGTACGACAAGACCTTACCTCAGACCATCAAGGCCATAGGCGAGGAAACAACGCTCTTGCAGATGCTGCCGGAAGTCGATGCGGGGGGTAAGGCGATTAACGTCCCGGCCAGGTTAGAGAATATTGCCCGAACAAATACGTCTGACGCGCTTAACCAGGCACGGCAGGCGCTTTTCGGGCAACCGGAATTTAGAGGCTTTGTGCTGGCCTATGAATACAGTGCGGTATTGGATGAGCGGACATCGGATATTTGCGAACATCTCAACGGGCGGATCTTGAAGGACTGGGGCAGTTACACGCCTCCGAATCACTTTCAATGCCGCGCACTCCTGATACCGGTCACGATAGTTGATGAATGGAATGGCAAGGAGAGCGCAAAACCGAGGCTTGAGCCTCAGAAGGGGTTTGCGTGATGGCCTTTATCAATATTTCGATCACTAAGAAATATGGCGTTTTCATTTCTTGTGAGAAATGCGGGGCAGAGGACGCAATAGATAGAATGCTTTTTGACGTTTACCCTGCTCGACTTTGCCATAAATGCACAAGACAGTTTGAATTTGATACAAAGGATAATGGAGAATTTCGAGCTTTGATTTTTGCTAAAAAAGTTGCATCAGATCCGAATAAATTAGAAATAGAACGGAATTCCGCTTTAAGTCTATATCTGGATATACAAAAGGGATTGAAGCCTTTTCTCGATGATTGGCTTACTAGCGATATTTAAGCTAACTTTCTTTTTCTGTGTACGCAAGCGTAAATGATATGAAGTGGAACGGTTATGAACAGCAGGATGAAACCGAATAAAATCGCTATAATATGCAAGATGCAAAATATTAGGTGTCCCATGGGAGGTCTCCTTTATGGAAAAATGTGAGCATAAAAATTGGGTTACGGCTGGATATCCTGAAAATATGTATGGCAAAAAATATTTACGGGTGCAAAGCATATATCATGTTTACTGCACAGATTGTCATCATTTCATCAATCTGTTGAACGATGAAATTTTAGACGATAAGGGCCTTATGAGGTGGGGATGATTACCCTCAAGACCATAACGACTATTGAGCTTTCTAACATTTGCAATTTGCAATGTCAATATTGCATTAACCGCCTGCTCGTGAAAGACCCTGCAAGGAAACCCGGCATCATGTCAGACCGGGTATTTGACAAGACCCTTGAGCTTTTACAGGAGCTTTGCAACCGTGGCACACAGATGGAAGTCAATATGAACGGGGATGGCGAAGCGTTTCTCGATCCACAACTCGTTAAACGGGTGAAGCGCACCAAGGAAATCATGGGCGATCGGCGCGTCTGCATGTGTACTAACGGCGTAAATATGACTTATGAGGTCTGCAAGGGCCTCAAGGATGCGGGCATGGATCAGCTTGACCTTTCCCCGCATTCGCCCGCCCATGCGCGTAAGGCAGCTCAGATCATGCTAAAGGTCGGAATTCCGGGGGTGCTCAATAATGGCCCTATTATCTATACGCACAATTGGGCAGGGCAGCTTGAGCCTGAGAATCAGGTTGACTGCATGCTCAAGGGTCGATGCGACCCACTTATAGAGGGGAGAGGATATGTACTCACTGAGGGTAATATTACGCCTTGCTGCTTTGACTATCGTAATCTCGGCGTTTTTGGCAATGTGTTTGATGGGGATATCCTTAGTCGCCCTATCCGGCCTTATGCTCTTTGTCGGACTTGTCATCAAGAGATATCCGCCGATCTTATGGCGCAGTTTGAAATGGAGAATCAACCTACTGACCAGGACCTCGTGAGGATGTATGCTTAACATAGCACACCCGCACATCAAAAGCCGTGATGTCACGATGGAACTGCAAGACTGCGACCAGTGGATTCTGGATGAGGGTGTGAGATACATGGAAGATTTCAACGGTTCCCATGATACTATGCTTGAAATAGGCGCTCATATCGGTTGCAGTACCTTATATTTTGCAGCAGAAAAGGGCTTTAACCGAATCCTGGCAATCGAGGCCTTCTTTGAGAATTTCAGAACTTTGGTAAAGAACACATATAATAATCATTTTGGCCATGTCATTACGCCCATGTGGGCGGCCGCGGCATTGAAAACGGGTGAGGCTCGTAACATATTCTGGTCAAGTTCCCGGAGCAACCACGGGCAATACGGAACTTTCTTTGATCCTAATGAGCATATCAATGCAGGCTTTACCCAGACCATAGGCTTTGAGCATCTTCTATCTTTGTTCGATACTATTGACGTTCTCAAGGTAGATATCGAGGGTGGCGAATACGAGATTTTCAGCCCGAGGGATAGCCTGAAAGATTCGTTAACGCGGGTCAAGTTTATGGACCTGGAGACACACGCGCCCGCACCCGGCTTTTTTAGTGATGATCAATTTGCTCAATACGGATATCCGGATCAAAACACGGCAAATGTAATCCTGAAATCTTTTCTCAAAGACTGCGGATTCGATTTTACTTTCCGGGGTGAAACAGAGGGCGGAATGCAGGGATATAATAGGAATTTCACCGGGTGGAAGATATTTAAGGCAGCTAATGGATAATCAAAAATTCATAGACGGGTCCTGGTATGATCAGGAATATCTCAAGGGCTGGTATCGGCACCAGTATATCAATAGTCCCATGCCCGAATGGGCCAACGAAGCCAAGGCGTATTATATCAACCGCATTCTGATGTATACCGGCCTTCCTCTTTCGGCCAAGATCTTAGACCTTGGCTCGGGCGTGGGCCATGCCATGAGGGTATGGGAAAGCAGGGGTTTTAAAAATGTCCATGGAATCGAGATAAGCCAGATAGCAGTCTTTCATAGTGGATTGCCTAATCTCAGGCAGGGCAGCGTTCAGAACATGCCCTACAAGGATAAAGAATTCGACCTGGTGTTCTCCTCGGCATTGCTTGAGCACATCGATGAATCGATACTTGACGATGTGTTGAATGAATGCTTTCGAGTCGGACGTATACAGGCGCACACGCTATGCCTGGACAAAGGGACCGATCCCTCACATATCAACATGAAGACCCCAGAACAATGGCTCAAGGTTTTTGAAAAATATACGGATGATTTAGTTTTTGTGGCACCTGATGAGCTTTTGCTTACAGGCCCGATTTTAGTCGTGATACCGGAGGACAGATTGACACATCCATTGAGGGAGAAATTGGTTAGATATGCAGCCGATAACAACCATAAATAGCATCGAGGTTTCAAGCCTCTGTAACAATACATGCCCCTACTGCCCGGCTCCTTTTCAAAAGAAGTTCCGGGAAGTGGGCTTGATGAGCATGAAGGTCTTTGAGAAGGCTATCGAATGGGTGGCCCACTTCTGCAAACAGGGCACACAGCGCGAGTTAAACCTATTTGGCATAGGTGAGCCTACGTTAAACCCCGATCTTGCAGAGATGGTCAAGCATGCTCGTAATAAGCTACCTATACGGCAGATCATACACGCAAACACTAATGGAAAGTTGATGACTGAGGAACTTGCCCGGAACTTGCAGAATGCAGGAATTACCGCAATCGATATCACCTATCATGGCGACCCTCGCGTAACGGCAAGAACGATTGAGATATTTCGAAAGCTCGGTATCGCTGGGCGACTTACAATTGACCCGGTGACACTCCCAAATAATTGGGCCGGTCAAGTCGATTGGTTTGAAAGTCCTGTCAAATACGCCTGCCCCTGGCTTGAGAGAGGCCAGGTCATGGTTTATAGCAATGGTGACATAACTACGTGCTGCTTGGATGCAGCAAAGAAAGGCATGCTCGGGAATATCTTTGATGATATTACGAAATTCAGACTTGAGCCTTATGAACTTTGCCATAAATGTCATCAAATAGTGCCTGAGAATATGCAGATAATCAAGGTGATAAATGGATGATTCACGTTAAATAAAGTAAGGCCACTCTAGGACCCGCGAATCTTAGAGCAGAACATTTTAGGGGGCAGTCTGGTGCCAGAACCACTAGATTGCTCCCTTTTTTGTTGGCCGATGGAGGACAAGGAAAATGCCGTACCCAACATTAGAAAGTTTGCCCGATGGAGTGAAAGTGCTTCCCGCGAGCGCACAAGAAATCTGGCGCAATGCTGCGAATAGTTCTCTAGGCAAGACCCCCGGAGATGACGAGATGGCGGCGAAGATCGGCTGGGGAGCCGTGAAAAACGCGGGATGGACCAAGGACGCAGAGGGTAAATGGAGCAAAACGGCGGCCATGTCGAGAGAGCAAGACTATTCGGTCTGGACTTCCATGAAGTCACGCTGTGTCAATAGCAATGACAAGGATTATGCAAGATACGGAGGCCGCGGGGTTTCCGTATGCCAACGCTGGCAGGATAGTTTTGACGATTTTATGAAAGATATGGGGCCGCGACCGGACGGTTACACAATCGACCGGACAAATAACGATGGCAATTATGAACCCAAAAATTGCCAGTGGGTAGACAGGAAAACGCAGGCAGGGAACAGGAGCCATGCCACTGAGAAAAAGACCCACGAGTTCGATGTCGAGGTTTTCAGCACCGGAATCTGGAACGGAGACGCATACACCGAGGGCGACTTGAACGAAA